>Ga0208919_1000190_pt1 | contig 45560 bp, 66 predicted proteins | sample 4_EtaG_FD_184076 | JGI IMG/M metagenome (GOLD analysis project Ga0208919, IMG submission 184076) | Marine viral communities from the Subarctic Pacific Ocean - 4_ETSP_OMZ_AT15127 metaG (SPAdes) (version 3) | ecosystem: Environmental > Aquatic > Marine > Oceanic | place: Pacific Ocean | collected... | reverse complement strand
GTTATGTGGTTAAAACTATTGCCAGCATCAGATGACGTTGCTGGCGTCAAACTTACCTTTAATTAGGAGACTATTGTGAGCGGTCACAGAATTACAGCGGATTTATTGAAAGCGGATTTCGACCAAGCCGATCCCGGTGCTGGTGGTAGCATTACCGCAGAAGGCAACTGGACGGTTGTGGAAATGGTAACCGCCGCGTCGGAAGCTCGTTCCCTGAAAGACCCCGTTAAGTCGGGTCAGGTCATCATCTTGACCCTGAAAACGGATGGTGGCGATTGTGCTGTCACAGCCGCAACTGCCTGCAATACCGCAGGAAACACGGTGATTACGTTTGGTGACGCTGGTGACACGGTAGTGCTTGCAAGCATTCCCAACGGAACCAGTGGGTACAAGTGGATCATTACGGCGAACGACACCGCAGCACTTAGCTAACTATGGGTTATGGCAAAACAACGTCAGCTATCGTTGTCTTGGCCCGCCAAGGGTTTGGACAAACGGGGTTCCTACGAACAGCAAGCTCCGTACTCCACACCGGATGCGCTCAACGTCTGGACTGATGACCGCTCGGAAGGGCGAGAGCGTGGTGGCAGTAGGCCGGGATTAGGCAAAACGTTTAGCCAGCAAATCTCTGGTTCGTCTGCCCGTGTTCGTCTTGTGGACACGGTGCAGTTTATTAAAGACGGAGAAAGAGAAACCATCCTTGTAGCGTCTGCTGGCGGTGAACTGTGGTATCAGTCTAACGCTAGCACCATGACAAAGGTAGCCAACGGTGTCGATGGTTCGTCGGGCACTCTCCCCACACTAGCAAGTGACCGCTTGTTAGTCTCAGCCCCCCTCCGCCAGAAGTTATACATCGCTGATAACGGCGACGGTAGCGACACGCTGGTTGATTCTGGGGAATTGGCTCAAATAGCTAGCGGCACAGCTTTTACTTCTGTAACAAGCGCAGCAGACTCTACTCCCAAAGACTTTGGAACTCTTGGCGTTAATGCTAACGACCACTGTGTAGTTATTCTCTCTCGCGGAACGGGAACAAACGAGATTCAAACCATAACTATGGGCGGCACTCCGACAGGTGGGACGTACTACTTAACCTTCAATGGCTCGCGTACTACAGATTTAGCGCATAATGCTGATATAGCAACCATACAAGCAGCGTTGCTTAAACTCTCGTCTATTGGGAAGGATTCTTCTGGGAATAACAATATACTTGTCGGAGGGGGCGACTTACCTGGAACTCCCGTTACGGTAACATTTCAAAACGACCTTGGTGGTCAGCGTGTCCCCTTAATAACTGCCGCAGATAACGAGCTAACTAGCGCAGCAACCAACGAAGTCCAGACCCTTACCCAAGGTGCTACGGGCGGGACGTTTAACCTAAAGGTCATCGTCGATGGACAGGTAGAAACGACTGCTCCTATTGCGTGGAATGCTGCGGGGTCAGCAATTTCAGCAGCAATAGAGTTATTGTCAATTGTTCCATCTGGAGAAGCGTCTGAAAGCGGTGCTGCTAATTTAAGTGCGGGAGCCGTAATTATTACGTTTTCAGGAAGCCTTGGTAGCCGAGATATGGCAATCATGGCAGTTGATTCTTCGGGATTAACGGGCGGGACTAAGCTATTAACCGTCGCTGAAACAACTAAGGGTATAAACACTGACGTACGGGTATCTCGCTCTACTAGAGGGAAAACGGGACGAACCGTAACGGGTGCGTTTGAAATTGCTAGCGTATCTACCACTACCATCAATCTTGCTACCTCGCCCAACGCAGAAAACGTGACGGGTATAAAGTACCGAATAGCTCGGACCATCAAGGTCTATGATCCTGAAAACAACAAGATGTACCCCCTTTTCCAGGACTGGTTAAAAGGGTCGGTCCCCACCAACTGCACAACCATAGCAGCGTGGCGAAACCGTCTTGTATGCGTAGAAGCAAGTAACCCGCAGAACTTTAAGATGTCCCGCCAAGGCGACACAAGTGATTGGGATTACTCAGCCGATGACGCACAAAGGTCAATCGTCGGTAGCCTTACGTCAGCAGGTCAGATTGGCGAGCCGATTGTTGCTCTTGTGTCCTATCACCATAATTGTCTTGTAATCGGGTGTACGTCGTCTTTGTGGATTATGACTGGCGATCCAGCGCTAGGTGGGACGGCCCGACGACTCGACGACCAGATTGGCATTCTTGGCCCTAAGTCTTGGTGTCTTGTCGCGGGCGGGTACATGATGTTTATGAGCCGAGATGGTTTGTACGTCATGCCTCCTGGGTGTGGCACTGCTCCTACAAGTGTATCGAGAGAGCTACTTCCAGAGGAGTTGATTAACATCGACACCTCCAGCAAGACGGTAACAATGGCGTATGACGTTCGTTACCGAGGGGTGCATTTGTTTATCCACGACGGGTCGAGCACCTCCCATTGGTTTATTGACATTAAAACCCGACTAGAAGGAGACAAGATAACTGCAGCGTTTTGGCCCGTGTCTTATCATGCTGACCATGTAGCTTCATCGTGTCACGCAAGAAGGGACTTCACCTCCAACGAATCTCCCGTGGTGTTTGGTTCTCACGATGGATACCTTCGGCACCTTAAACCCTCTCTGGACGAAGACGATGGAAGCAACGCTATCAGTTCTCATATTGTATTTGGCCCTTTTTCATTGGGCGATAGTACGGGAATGTTTGAGGGAAAGTTAAGTTCAATATGTGCAGCATTGGGGCAGAACAGTGGCGATGTCACTTGGTCCGTTCATGTAGGCCAGACTGCCGAAGATGCAGTAGACGCCGCTGCAAGGGAGTCGGGAACGTGGAAAGGATATGCAGGAACCGGACTTCAATACCGAGCCCATCCCAAGGCTAGGGGATCGTTTGCTACGGTTAAGATAACAAGCGCAGGGACGTAATGGCTTTACGCAAAGACAAAATCCAAGCACTCAAGGACAGCTTGTGTTTGGACAATGTTGACCCGTCTACTAGGTCTGCACTCAATAACTTAGTAGACAACTTGATGGACTTGTTTGGGGACGTAGCCCTTCCTGAGTTGGGAGATTTTCCACCACTAGAAGGACTAAGTTTTCCTCCAGACATAGGAAATTTTCCGAATGTTCCTGATGGGCCAATACCAGATTTTGCTGATTTCCCTGGCGTCCCGGTTGGCGGGGGCGGGCCGCAGGGATTTGATCCTCTTGACGGATTTGAGGAACCCGGCGGAGGCGAAGGCGGCGAAGGCCAATGCCCTCCCGGAACCGTGTTTGACGACGCTCTTGGTCAGTGTGTGCAGCCCGCAGAACCTCCAACGTGCAACGAAGACCCGCATGGGTTTATGCAGCCGTCAATCGTGTCGGCAAGAGCCTTATCTAAAATAAGTGCGTATCAGTCAGACACGGGAACTCCCGGCACCGGAATAGTTGCTCTACAAGAGTTTCAAATGAGCTCAGAACACTTTAACGAAGAAAGCCAAGAGCTTCTTGCTGGTTATATTGAAAGCGGCGAATGGGACATGGCTCAAGAAATGTCCGAGGAAATTGTGTCTGGGCTGGACGCGAAAGTTAGGGTTCATAAAACTATTGACGATGACGAAGACGGTGAGTTTGAGAAAATAGACCCAAACTTTTGCGATGTTGTGTTTAATATTTCGTGCCAAGAAATAGAAGTGGCCTCTATCCTTTTGGTAGCAAAAGATACTTGCGGGAGCTTGTGGGTAATTGTAGAAGCCTGTGGGTGTGATTGATGGTGTTCAAGAAAGGAAACCCAGGGTGCCCGTGTTGTCCGTGTCCGTGCTATTACTTTGAGGGAAGCGGTAAAGATTCATTTGGAAACAAACGCCTCACAGAATCAGGGACACTGTATAGCACAACTTCCTCGCAGGGCTCGCAGAGTGCAAAGTTTACAGGATCAAGCTATTTCCAGAGAGAAAGGCATCCTTGTTTCAGTCCCTACGGGCACACAACTTGGACAATTAGCTTTGATTTGAAAATTGTTGACGAGCCCGAGCTAGTACAAAGTCAAGCAATGGGTTTAATTACAAGAGGCGCTTGGGACGGAAATCCACCAGCGGGGACAATGAGTGGCGAATGGGCGATTATTTACGAGCATCAAGAAACGGGAAACACGGTTTATTTTATTCTTAAAACAGACAGCACAACAAACGCTTTGCACGGACTTGCCCTTAACGACAGCAGCGGAACCGGGACAAGCGGGTTTAATACAATTTCGTGGACAATAGGGACAGGCACAGCATCCAAAGTTGTGGCTAACGGAGAAGAATATACGAATAATTACGTCGGCGTTTTGGAGTACGGGAACGACGATTTGTATATTGGAAACAACACAGGCGGGCTTAAATTAGGAGAAACGAGCGGTGAATTTCCAGATATTCTTTATGGCGGGGAAATCCTAATAGATAACCTTTGTTTCTCGGTGACTTAAAATGGCATGTTGTGGTAAATTACGCAAATTAGCGACAGAAACAGCCCGCTGGATGTCTGCGGGAAAACCATATCGCTCTGATCGTAGCATTAGTGCTATATTTACCCATATCTGCGTACCCTGTAAGCACTACAAATCAAAGACCGAGACTACCGGATCGTGTGAGGTCTGTGGTTGTGGTCTAAAAAAAGAGGGGAAGACCCTCAATAAAATAGCCTGGGCAACGGCCCACTGCCCTGAAAAGAAATGGTGAACCTATGGCAATGTACCCTTCTTCTAACGTCCCCTCTTGGCAAGACCTTCAAGGCCAGTATGGAGCGTTAGCCTCACGCGCCAGGAAGCGGGATATGTCTGCCTCGTTTGAGGCGGCTCGTAACACAGCAGCCCTTGGCCGAACAATGGACTTAGAGGCTCTTGATCGCCAGCGCATTCAAGAAGAACAAATGGCTAGGGCGCAGGCAATGGACCGCGGGTTTGAAATGCTTGGAGGCAATCGTGCCTCGCAGCAGAGATTCCAGCAGGCAGTTGAAAGGGGTGGGCAGCAGTACAACCAAGCAGCTTCTCAGCTAGGGGTACAGCAAGCTCAAGCAGAAACACAGCAACAGGCAAGGGCAGATGCAATGGAAGCCCAAGGAATTGGACTTCGATCACAAGAGCTTCAACTAGCTGCTAGAGAACAGTTGCAAATGCAGCTTGCCCAGCTTCAAGCAACTCAGCGGCAATTAGACAGGCAGGCTACAAAAGAATTGTCTATGGCAAGAAACAGAATAGACCAACAAAGAATAGCAAACGAATATAAACTTCGGCGGGCGCAGATTATCGTACAAATGAAGTCTGTTGGCGAGCAAATTACATCAAGCAAAGCTAGGCGTGGTGCCCTTGGTGGCGGCTTACAGGTAACTAAAACCGAACTTTCTCCTGGCGGCTCTGGCAGGTCAGGGATGAATCCAGCCTCACGCCACGCTTGGGGCTAACGGAGTAATAAAAGCATGAGAATGTTTCAAGGCCGAATGATGTATCCTCGCTCCGTTGGTGGCCGAAGGCACCCGCGAGCAGGAAGACCTCACCCGTTTCTTTACGCGGGCGCAAGGAACCGCCGAACGTTTGCGCATAGATATTTCGGAACACAGCCTACGGGGTACGGAATACGGGGAGGCAACCCAAGGTATTCAGGGATTGCTGGGTCTGCGGGCCGAGTGTACCAGCACATGCTTGCCGGTTCCAAGCGACCACAAAGAGCTATGAGTTTTAGGACAAGCCACCAGTTAGGGCATTACAGGAAAGGTCTCATTAACGCCGGAAGGGATGCGCAAAAAAGTTTTATGGCCGGTAGAACCCGGAAGGACTTTGGTAGTCGCAGGGAATACAAAGCGGCACAGGCAGAAGGCCGAAGGCAACGAGGCCTAGCTCGTCGCGGGTACGCAAAAAATTACGTCAACCCCTACACGGGAACGGGACACAGAAGGTATACGAAAACAAGTCACCGCGACCTAGGAACTAATATAAAAAGAAATTACTTTGGTGGATTTACACATAATTTATCATCGGGGACAAGGAACCTAATCGACAGAAGACGAAAATACCTCCAAGGGCAGTCTGGGAGGTACCAATGGGGAGTCAAGAATCCGCATCTTACAAAAATTCGGCTTGGTGGCTATGGGTACATGAGTCCCAGGTTCCACGAACGCCTCGCGGCCGCACGAAGGGGTGGGCAAACTGTAAATCAGGCTGGAGGAATGATGAGCGGATTAAGAAGTTGGTACCAGAGAGCCCAAGAATTGCGACGACGACGCCAAACTGACCAAAATCAGCAAGATATAAGACGCGGAGAAGGAAGAGTGAACATTGCCTGAAACAAGACTACAAAGTGATATGGTTCAAAACATTGGTCGGTCTGCTGCCGCAGCCATGTTTCAAAGAAACCAGATGCTTGCAAACCAGGAAGAGTGGTTTGATTACGTTCAAGCCCGTGACGGGGGTGCGTTTCAACCTTCTTCCGGTGGTGGTTATCTTCACGAAGAATACCTTCCTGGGCAACAGGCAGAATACGCTAGAGGACAGCGAGAATACCATTCAGACCAAAGAAGGTCAGTAATACAGTACCAGAAGTTTCAGCAGCAGCGGTTCTTAGAGGCTCAAGAGTTTCAAAACAAGATAGCACTGGAAAACCATAAATCGCAGCTAGCTCAGCAGGAAGCCGAACAAGAGCAAAAGCAGATACTCCAAGAAATCGAGCAATGGAAAAACAACCCAGAGGTTGACGAGTACACACGCGAATGGAACATGAACCAGCTTTATGGAAGGCTGTGGGAAATTGACGCCGCGCCAAACCAGCCAAAAACCTACGACATTGATACCGGAGTTAAGACGCGAGACGGACAGCCGATATTTGACAGGTGGCAGCTTACCCCAGAAGGCAAGGCTGAAAAAATCGTTGATGGCGTTGACAATTACAATAAGCGAGTTTCCGAGGATCGCCAGCAAGATGATTTAGACGAAAAGAAAAATCACAACGCATGGCTGCGAAGAAACGGGGATAGAAAAGCCGATCAAGATGATAGAAAGCTCGATCAAGCAGACAAGCAAACCTCCCGAGAGCGTCAAAAAGACCGGTGGAACCGCCGAAACGAGCAGCGAGGGGAACAGCGAGAAAAAGCGCAGCACGACGAGGACCAAAACTTCGCCAGGCTGATGCGGGAGCATAAGAAAAATTGGGTAAACCAGCAGTTCGATGCGGAGTTTGGAAACGCTAACCTTCCTCCAGAAGAAGAGGCCAGGGAGCGTGTTAAAATTGAAAGCCAGTACACGGCTCCTAGCTCAAGTGACCCCGACTATTTAGACATGAAGAACCAAGCCCGTGACGAGGCTTGGTATCAGGGCGACGACCCGAACACGGTTCCTCGAGGGGACATAGATGAACGCCAGCGAAGAGCCGATTCTTTAGAGCATGAACCGGAAGAGATGGACGAGTTTTACGACCCGAATTATCGAGTTGAAAACCAGCCAGAGCAGGAAATGATTGCTCAAACTGACGTAATGGAAGACGTAAGCGGTAATCCCCTAGATATGGATCAGGGGATGTTTGAGTTACCTGCGTAGGGCTAGTTTAATGGGACGTTTTGTAATAAATGCTCAGGGGCAAGAAGTATACGTCCCGTCTTCGTTTCAGGATATGTCGGCTCATTTGCAAGATCAGGGCCACAACGTAGCACCAAATGCTCCTAATTTCTTTGACCCAACTCTTTCTGATTTGGTGTCTCCCATCTCTGGGGCGGGTGCTGGAGTCCCCGACATAGAGGTGCAACAGCCGGTCATTTACGACGAAGAAAAGATGCAGTTTGAAAATCTGCTTCTTAACGAAGAACAAAACGAGCGTCTTAGGCAATCTGAAAGAGAAAAGCACAAGTGGAAGGAAGAGCAAGAAAAAAAGGTTAGGGAGACGAAAGAGTACAAAGAGTGGGAAAGGGCTCACACTGTTTGGATGCAACGTGTTCGAGGTTACAGGTCAAAGCTAGAAAAATGGAAAGCCGACGGGGGCTCTGAGGAAGGTTTTGTCCAAAAGTTTGGGCCTGAGCCAAGAAGTAGAGATGAGGTGCCAGAGCGTCCTCGTATCGCGTGGCAAAAAGAACCCCAAGGGTTCATGGAGATTGATCCCCGCGGAGGTGCGTGGGGCCAAAGAAATCAACATTTGGGAGAGCAGCAGCAAGCTCAGGCAGACGCAGCAGAAACACAAGAGCAGCAAATCCGCAGGCAGCGGTCTGAGGAACGAAAGCGATTCAAAAAAGAGCGCCGAGACGCGATATTAAATAGCCCGGATGCAATCAAGCTAGTAGATGGCCTTCTGGACAGCCACGGAAACATTCTTCCCGGCCCGTATTCTCCGGAAAAGCTGCCAGAGCTTAACAACGAGCCCTTGTACGAAGGCTTTAAGAACTGGTACACGCAAAACCCTCTAGTTAAAGGCGCTGCCTGGGATGACCGAATCGAGGGGGATGCTTTTACGGAGTTGATTCGGAGACGAGTTGATCAAAGAACACGCCTGGACGTTCTGCAAACGTCACTCGATAAAGAGTGGGAAAGGTCTGGTGCCAAGGCATCTGGGCGACCAAGGCCGGACGCGAGGCAGTACCTAGAGCGGCAACGCCTACAGGCGCAGCAAACGCACGAAGAAAAAGAACGCCGGTTGCAAGAGAGACATGAGCAGAGACGCCAAGACGCATTAATTGATCCAAATACTTTGGCTGCTGGTGCCGAGGAAATGCTTGGGTTTGATCCAACAAGCGCTTCCCTTATGGGGCTTGCGCAAATGGGCGCTGAAGACCCAGGAGAAAGAACCCCCAGGGAGTTTAAGTGGGATACGGGTGACGAACGCGACGTAATACTCCCACACATGAAAAAAACATCCGATGAGGATTGGGGTGACGCGGAAGAAAAGAAGGTAGACCGTCCCCGACAAGTTGAATCTCTCCGGCCAGGGCATAGGGAATTTAACCCTGATCATAGCGGAAGGCCACCCGAAGACTGGAGCGAAGAACTCCCTTTAAGCGAATCCTTAACGCTAGACCTTTTGGGTTGGGGCCAAACTACCGCAAATGCGATATCGGAAACCTGGCAAGCACTTGTTCCGTTGGGAATGCTAATGCCGGAGGGTCCGGAAAAGCTCCCTTTTCCAGGCCCCAGCCTAAAAGAGCAGTACATAAAAGAGCACGCAGAAAACCGCAGGAAATGGTTTGAGCATCAATCAAAAAACCCGGTGGTCCAGTCTCGACAATTAGTGTGGGAGTACATCTATCAGAAGAAACCAATTGTTTTTCAAGACGGTTCCTCTGTTAATCTCTGGGAATTGCCAGAAGAACAGAAGCGGCAGTTCTTAAAAAGTCTCTTAAAACAACATCACCCAGACCTAGACGATGGAAAAATAGAGGTATTGATAGACCGCGCCTACAAAGCCTCGGCAGCAGCCCAAGTTGAAGTAAACACTTTTCAAATAGACCTTAAAGCTGCAGAAGAAAATCTCCGAAGAAATGACTTATATCAAGGGCAAGAGTGGACCACCACGGAGTCGCTGCTAGACAACGCCAGGAAGTCGGAGGTCTTGGGCAAACTTATATGGCAAGGGCCTTATCGCCACTATATTCCGCATCTTGTTCCAGAAACAGAGCGACGGAAAGTTTCAAACAAAGCAGCGGATCAAAATAAAAAAATCACAGAGTCTTACGAAGACCTTAAAGATTATTTGGAGCAGCGTGGGTTTTGGGGAGAACTCGAAAAGGTAGAAGGAACATACGAAAATTTCCGCATAGAGACCGGATGGCAGCAAGCTAAAGCCCAGCACATTGGGCATTTGTATGATTCATTAAAAAAAGAAAATGCCTCGGAGTCCGAGATATTTCGGGTCATTGGTGAAGCCAACAAGCTATCCAAAAAAGAATACCTCCTCGCCACGCAAAAGCTCCAGGCGCAAAGAAGCAAGGATTTAGCGTGGTACTATTCAGACATATTAAATCTTCCCGAGAGCAGCAACTTAACTAAGCTGGCGTTGTGGTCTTTGACTGTTGGTGAAGAAGCAGTCGGCATGATAGGCACCGGAGTTTTCGGGGTTGGCGCCGCAATAGGCGTACCTGGATTTGAAACAACGGGGCTGCGGTGGAAAGCCCTACTAGACAACCGCAACCTCGCAGTCAACGAGTTAGAAAAATCACACCTGTCACCCAACATTGCAAAGATGTCTGCGCCCACGCGAAACGCTTTGTCGTTTCTTGTAGCTGCTGGTATTACGGGACAGTTTGCTCCGTGGATGTCAAGCATGGGTGGGGTAACTGCACTTGCTGGTGCTACGTCATTCGGGGACGGATACTTAGAATTACGCAAAGAGGGAGGGAGCCAGGAAAATTCTGTTGCTTACGGACTCCTTCTTGCGGCAGCAGAAGTTGCGCCAATGATGCTTGGTGCGCGCCTGGGCAAAGTTATTCCTGGTGCCGAAGGTATTTTACGGCATTTTAAGCCTGGTGGCGTTTTGGCGGCAAAGGGGCCAGTCGCTAGTGTTACCAGGTCTGCTGCTCGCCAAGCATTTAAGTCTATCACTCTTGCTCCGGCTGCTATAGTAAGCGAGGTGTGGCAGGAATCACTTACTGCAATTGGAGAATCAATTGCTGCAGGCTATTTCGTTGACCGCAAAAGAATGTCTAAGGGAGCAATCGCTGAGGCTGTATCGCAAGCAATTGTTGGTGCCGTTGTCGGTGCTGGGTTTGGGGAAACCATAAGTGCGACCGGCGCAACAATCAATCAGTTTGAATTTAATCGGAAAATAAAAAACCAAGCGATAAAAGAGCTAACCGATTTCGGCAAAACGTCGTTTGAGATAAATCAAGCGTTGATGATGTCTAACCGAGAAGGTGTGCTTGCGTTCGTAGATTCACCAACACGCACGCGGCTGGCTAAGATACTCCCTGGGGCCAAGCTAAGTGGCCCAATGAGACAAAGGCTTGCGGATTCTCTCCGACCAATGGCTAATTCGTTACGGGAGTTTCGTGGAACCCTTCGCTGGCACGCCGTTACCGTTGTGCATAACGGCGAAACTAGTGTCATTCGCGTCCAAGCGGCCACCCAACGGGAAGCAGAGCAGAGAGCGAGAGTACAAATAAAGGGAGTTGGGATCGTCTCCTCTATTAACCTAGAAGGGTTTGGCGAAAAAGACACCGCTCAACCAACCCCAGAAACCGAAGCACCAACAGCTAAAGAAGAGCCGCAATACGATAGGTTTGGTTTTGACAAAGATGGTTTTGACAAAGATGGCGTGACTGAATACGGGAAAATAAAAGACCCTACATGGCCGGGAAAACCAATTGCTCTAAATATCAGGCAAGCCGAAGCGAGATTAAAGGCGATATCAGAAAGGACTATTCCCAGAGAGTACCCTATTGACGTCGACAAAGTAAAAGAAACGCTAAAAAAAGCAATTGAAATAGCCAAGCGGCGAATAACTGCGTTGGGAGGCGATGTTACGGGGGCCCCCACAGAGCCTACACCCCAGCCCACTCCCACTGAGGCACCGCAGTACGACGAAGACGGCGTAACCGAAGACGGAAGGATAAGAGACTTTGATTATCTTGAGTCGGAAGCTAATGCACCTTCTATTTCTATTGAAGCAGCAGAACAGGAAGTAGAAGGCTTAATACAAATATTAAGAGAAAGGCCTTGGTCCGCTCCAGCCGGGACTCGGGACAAGATAGCTAGATTAGAAAAACAAATCCGCATAGCTAAACAGCGGGCCCCCGCAGAGCCTACTCCAACACCAGGAGAAGTTTCTGGAATAGATGATTATGGTGGAACCAGGGACACAACTGTACTAGAAGGAACGCCACCCAGGGAAGGCGGGGACGTTTACAATTCTTTAGAAGTTACAGGTGTTCGGCCCAAGTTAAAGCGGGACGCCAGCGGAAATCCTGTTGAAACCACAAGAAAAGATAATTCGTGGCGTGTCATAGTTTGGTGGGAACCAAACGCAAAAACAAAATCAGAAACAGCTGTAGAATTTGATAACGAAGCAGACGCCAGGGCAGCGGCAGAAGCCGTGCGAGGATTGCCCAGAAAAGAACAAGTTGAGAAGCTCCGCGCAATGAAGGCGGGCAAGATTCCCATTCCCACCACTCCCACTAAGGGCGATCCAAAGCTCGGCGATATGAATGTTAGCGAGCTAAAAGGGATAGCTAAAGAGCTTGGCATTAAGGGTGCTGGGAAGATGCAGAAAGAATCGCTCATTCCGGCCATAGAAAACGCCACCCAGATTTCAGAGGATTCGGCAGCAATCCCAGACAGCTTTGTTAAAAAGGGCGGCGAAGGCCATGAAGCACTTCGCCAGCGTGTAATTGATGGAGACTTAGATGGTAAGCAGCCCTCTGAAGTTAGCGAAAAAAAAGCGTTAAGTTTTCTGTTTCACTTTATGGGTGGAACGTCCCCGAAAAACGCCGCAGATTTTTACAAGTCTGTAGGTATTGAAACGGACGTAACTACTAAAGAGGAGACTTTTGCTCGGCCTCCAGGTAGTGTACCCCCAACCGTTAAGCACACAAGCATCACCGGCGTTAAGGTCAAAAGCGGCCAGATAGACAAGATACGCGGCGTTGTCAGCGATATGATTGACAATGACGTAGCACATATAATTGCAATGGCAAAAGATACGGGTGGAACGTGGATAAGAGAGGCTGCTGATTTAGCCATAGCCCAAAATGAAGGATCGGAGCTAACCGCTGCGCAAAAAAACCTACTAACGGCTGCCATTAAAATTCGCCCACAGGCTTTTTTCCAATCAGCTTTAGACTCAAGGAAAAAACAACGCGACCTCAAAAAAGCCGAAAAAGAAAATCAACTCAAGCGACGCGCCGAATTTACAGAAACAAGGGAGCAGCTTGAGGCTCGAACCAAGAACGAGTTAAAGGATATTGCCAGAGAACTTGGGGTTAAAACGGTAGGCAATAAGCCTGGCATAATTGATCGAATCTTGGACGCTGTTTCTAAAGCCGATTCAGAGCCTTCTCCCCAACCCACCCCCGAAGCACCGAAGTACGACGAACAGAATTTTGACAAAGATGGTGTATCGGAAGACGGGTTGATATTAGAGGAAGAATTTAATGGCACTCTAACGATTGAAAGAGCTGGAAAGCTCCTAGCAGCATTACAAGAAATACAACGCGACCATGAACAAACTATTGCGGAAGGCGACATAGCTTTAAGCAAGGACCAGTCAGGATATATAGCTAAGTTAAAAAAGCAAATTGCAATAGCCAAGCAACGGCAAGGCAAGACCACTACTGGAACAGCCCCCACCGAGTCCCCCACCCCCACTGAGGCTGCTAAAGGGGCTAGTGTACCTGCTGATCCAAGCACGTTTGAGGTAGGGCCGGGGGCAAGAAAAGATGCGTCTCGCCCTGTCTTTAAGCCCCGCACAATGACACCCGAACAGCAAAAAAAGTTATACAACTTTTCAAAACAACCGGGAGCCAAGCTAAAAGACATCGTTAAAAAATACGACGAAATCATGGAGACAACTCCAGAAGAAAAGCAGGCCAGGAGACAACACGCTTTTGTGTTATACGGTGAATCCGAGGCTGGGAATTGGGCGGGTGGAATAGATAAAGGAACGACAGTTGGGACCATAACAAAAGATGGTGCGTTAAACGAACGCCACGGGTCAGGGAGAACCAATGTTGCCTTTTCGGCCAGCGACCCAGACGTAAAAGTTGCTGACAAAATAGGTAAAGACAAAGCCCAGAAAGAAAAAGCCTTAGAGACTTTGTACCCGGGGGCTAAGTTCAAGGAGGGGATTGCAACAGGGTTTAGGAATCAAGGGATTGTTGGCCCGCCTACAAGAAAGCCAGCCACTCCCAAACCCACAGCCGGAGAAAAAGCGGAACAACGCGAAATTAAAGCTGCTCAGAAAAAGCGTGCAGAGCAAAAAAAAGAACGAGAGGATGATCGAGTTTGGAAAGATTTACGCAAGCGTTCTCCAAAAGGAACTAAGCAGACTGTTTCAATCCCCATAGAAATAGGAGGCAAATCTCAGAACGTCAAAGTAGATGCGCTCGTCCTTGATGACACATGGGCTATTACCCGTGGGATTGTTGACATAGACGGCAAACCTGTACTGGTTGACAGAAAACGAATGACCGATGCTCAATGGAAAGAGCATAAAGACAGCCAATGGAATCTTACGCATCTATCTAGCGGTCTTTCGGCGGCAACTGCTTCCCAAGTCAACCTTCGGCAACTTTACCAGATGATTCAAGATTCTGGCGTCAAGGTTCCAAAATCATGGGCAGAACTCAGTAAAGACGGTGCTGCCACGAAGACGCTGAAAGAACTTCGTTCGGCGTGGGACGCTTCTGATTTAAGCCTGCTTCCCGATAACCTACGCCAGAAATTTCTTGATTCTGTTAAGGTGCCTGATCCTGGCGTCACAGCAGATATGGTTTTAGATTCCGGTGATTTGGTTAAGACAAAAGGCCTAAAGGTAATCAAGGAGCTTGTTAAAGAAGTACCAGAGATTGCTTACAACCCGATTTTCATTGTTGACGAAAACAAAAAACTTGTGTTTCGGGATCACTATACTTATCGACTTTCTCCAGGGATTTTCAATCTTTCTGCAGGCGAACTTTCAGTAGGGCAGTCAATTGGAATCAACTTGCCTGACTTGGGAATCAAAAAAATAACCGACAAGAATGAGGTTATTAAAAAAGTCCTCAAAGCACAGGGGTATAAAGTTTCTCAGGGGGAAGCTCGTAAGCAAGAGATTATTGACGGGATTCAGTGGGACCAGAAAAAAACGCAGTCTGATATTATCGCAAAGGCTAAGTTGTCTCCCGCAAAAACGCAGACATCCGGCAAGCCTTCCCGCGAAGCTACGCCGCCCATGCGAACCGCTCCAGATGAAGCCGAGTCTGCTCCGCTTCAATCGCGGCCACAAACAACCCCTGTCTCAAGGATACCCGTTGATCCCCTTCCGTTGCCCGAAGGCAAAACCCCCGAAGCTCCGGCTGACATAATCTTTTCAGCAAAGCTCGGTCGCCAGCCAATTAAAGGAAAACTCCCTAAGCAAACGCTTGGCACATACAGCCCCGCCACGGGCCGCATTGTTATCAAGTACGGGAACGACCTTGATACAGCCGCCCATGAATTAGGCCATTTTGTAGACGACGCTGCTTCCATTGGAGCCGACCTTCTTGTAGTACAAAAATACCCATCCAAAATCACAAACGCTGATGGCACAACCCAACAAGTTGAAATAGAAGTCACTGAGTACACCGACGAAGCCAAAGCGATGCTGGATGAAATGATGGGGTTTGCGCAGCATGGTTCAATTGAAGAAACAGGCCCAAGGTCAGAGCACCGTTACGTTGCAGGCGAAGCTATAGCGGAGTGGATTAGAGCGTACCTAGTGAACCCAGACGCTACACTTAAACAAGCCCCGGTGTTTTCAAAGTTTATGCTATCCAGGCTCCAGAAACGCGCACCAAAGGCTCTTAAAAAACTCCGCGAGTTTGGCGACAAGATTCGGGTGCATGGCGGTTTGTCCGGGATAAATAAAACAATCTCAAACGTCAAGTTTGAAGGATTTGGCGGCGACGGAGAGAGCCTTATTACCTTGGGGCTTAATAATGTTGCCGCATTCACCCAAGAAATCATGACGCGCATTTGGCGTGACACGGGACACGCATTCAACCCTGGCTTTTACAGCAAGCTCCAGTCGTGGTTTGGCGATAGCCTTGATCCCGCGATGCACGGGATTGATGTGCTCAAGGCAAGACACGGTGATTTCATAAACCCACTCAAAGACCCAGAGATACTTATTAGAAATCTCCAAGGCCAAATGACTCAGTGGGAAGACCAGCTTCTTCACGGGCCTATCGATTGGAAGGCGTGGCTTGCAGGAGACGGGGTGGTTCGGCCTGGTTCCGCATCAGGCGTTGGGAATCTTCAATATTTATTTGCACCTTTAGACATGACATCTGCAGACACACTTAAACGAGATGTGCGGCTTCTACATGCGTTTATGATTGCAGAAAGGCACATTGAGCGAAGCGAGGTCATAGATGAAAAAGCGTTTTTCAAACTGCTGGAAGAAATCGGTTTGATTATTGCGGAATTAGAATCAACCGTTAAGGCGCGCAAAGAAGATGGCCTCGATATTCCCCAAGAGCTAAAGGAAGAATTAAATCTTTATATGAAAGCTGTTGCACTTGCGGAAGGTGAAATCAATAGCATCAAGTACGGCGACGGCAAGTATTTCGCTGGCCTTGAAACTATCTGGATAAATCTGGGCGATTTACCCATTGGTAAAAAAACTGAAAGAATAATTAAAGCAAACAACAAGCAGCGACAACACATGATTGGGTCGGGTGCTGGGCTAGAAGGTGACTTGCGAGTTTCCAAAAGAACCCTCGCTGAAATTAACGCCCTTCCCCCGGAGGATGTTTCTCGGTTACGGGACGCAGCAGAAAGGTATCGCGCGTTCGCTGACGCTATGATTCTGCAACCATTGTTGCATTTTGGGCGAATATCCAGGGAGCAATACAACGAAATAAAAGCAGATAACCAGTTTTATGTAAATATGCGGAGGATTGTAGACTCAAACAATTTGATAACTGCAGACCCAACTAAGGCAATGGGGTCAACAGGCGTAACTACAACTAAAAGCGTTATCAAGAAGTTCTTTGGAAGCACTGAGCCAATAGGCAATATTTACGCAAATATGCTCCAGATAGGTCAAATTGCTCAGCATGACGCACAAAGAAACTACGCCCTGCAGCAGATGGCAGAGCTTGCCGAAAGCAAGCCGCGAAGAATGTACGAAGGCCCTGCTCTAAATTTAGCAGAGATTATGCACCGAGTTGAGAAGGAAGACAGCAACGCGGTTAAGATTTATATCAACGGAAAAGAAACGTATTGGAGAATGCACCCCGAAATCAGAAAAGCCCTTGACGGGATAGGCAACAACGCCTCGCTACCGGTACTCTTTACAATTCTGCCCCGCATACTACGCAACACTATCACCTACTTTCCGGCGTTTATGTTTCGGAATATTATTCGAGATACGTTTACTCGACCGCACCTAACTAATGTAGGAAGTCAGCTTCGCCACACATTTCAAGCGTTGGGAAAGACTGCGGAGGCGTCTGAGTTCATGCTTGGTGGAGGCGGGCAGTTTGGGCACTACCTGAAAAGTCGCGTTGATTACGTTGCGCACATGCACAGGGCCACGCGAGAGCTAATTAAAGATAAAAACGTCACGGTAATGACGCGGGAACAGATTTCTAAAGGGTGGGAAAAATACAAATCATTAGCCGAGGGATCCGAAAAGCTAAACAGATTAGCCGAGTTTAGAGTTGCCAAAAAGAAAGCGCTTGACGCTGGATTAAGCGAAAGCGATGCAATACTTTACGCAGCCTACGAAGCAAGAGATTTGTTGGATTTTGCCGTTAGCGGATCGGTAATGAAATATGTAAACCAAATGGTCCCGTTCACTAACGCGGCGGTTCAAGCGCTTAGACGCGCGGTCAAGCAACTGCACAGGAATCCAAATGGCCTTCTTGTTGCCTGGCTCAAGTACAGCGTTGTTCCCGAGTTAATGGTCTACGCCTGGAATATGACTGGAAGTGAAGAGGAACGGGACGAATACAGGCAGCTTCCGGCCTGGAGGAAAGATTTTTATTACAACATACGACTCGGCCCCAATACTTGGCTTGCAATACCCAAGCCTTACGAGTTTGGTGTTCTCGCTTCGGGAGTAACTAGAGCAATCGACGTTATTTCTGGCGGTGCAACACGCAAACAGGGGTTCGAGGGTTTTAGGACAAGTTTTCTTAAGTCGTTTTCGCCAGTAGACATAAAAGCTATAGCGGGTCCGTTTGTAAGTTTCCTTGAAGTCAGGATGAACTATGACTTGTTTAAGGGGAAGCCAACCATCCCCCCCTACGAAAAAAAGCAAGATGTAAGAATAAGGAAAGGTACGGAAAGGGGGTCAAATGTTGGAAAGTTTTTGCAGACTTTTAGCCTTCAAGCTGTTGATGCTAGGAATTGGGATCATCTTTTAGTTGGTCTTTTTGGAAGCACTGGCCGTGCCGTTGTAGAAGTATCAGACCTCGGGGAGCCAGGTAGCCTTAATAATTGGGGAAGAAGCATCGGGCTCCTGATTGGAATTACCCGCGACGGTGGGGGTACGAGCGCTAGGGACGTTGTTTTTATTACCGAGTGGGCGGTGAAGAACGGCCACGACAGAAAGAAGTCTTACAAAGAGTTTAAGAAACTGTTTGAAGAATATTACACAGCCACCAACAACAAAGAGAGGCAAAGAATCGCTCGACATATTCTTGCAAAAGCCCGCGGAGTACGGAAAAAAATAGAAAGCGGTTCACCTGGGGATGACCCGTTTAGTGCGTACAGGGTCTACCTAAAGCCAGATTGATTATTTCCTTCTTGCCCCACCCTGCGTAATCATGGCCTGCAGGGATTCAAACGACCAACCCTTATTAGTAGAAGCTGTGGGAGAGTCGGCTACGTTGTAGCGTCTACGTCCCCCTTGGGTCAGGGTCATCTGCATAGACTCAAAAAGAAACCCTTTCAGGGACACACCGAACCCACGGGTTACGATGAACTTCGCACCGTTCTTGAACCCAGGTCCGATTATATCCTTGATCGCCATTAAGTAGCTCTAGTACGGGAGGTGGGATTAGAGGAATCATCCAGCGTCCAAGTCATTGCTGTGGTAGACCCATCCAGCTTCTTGGAAGTGATTGTCGTACCACTGATGCTGAACTCATGGACTGCTGCCCAAATCATGTAGAGTAATTGTGCTGATGTTCCAGCGGCCCCATCCGAAGCGTATGCTTCTGTCAGGGTGTCTGTACTCCACACATCGGTAATGGCTGCACTTGTAAGGGCGTTTACGGACACTCCGGTAAGGGCACCTGTGGCACTACCTGCAAAGAGGGCATCGTAAATAGCTTCTTCTACCACATAGAAAGTCTTAAATACTGGCAACGCACCGGATATGTGACAGGCAACTTGCAGTTCGCCTACGGTATTGGTGTCCGTGGTGTTAAAAACCACGACGTAAAATCCAGCTTCATCGTGGGCTGAGTTACTGGTTTCTGCTTTGTCTATAAAGTTCCCACCATTCTTACTCACCCTAACGTGGGAGTCTTCAATGGTCAGTCCAGTTTCAGCAGTTTTGCCGTCGGTATCGTCCACAAACGGACCAAAACGGAATGTGTAAGCTGTGCTTTGTTTTAGGAACATCGTAACATCCTATAATGGTGCATGGCTCTTACTGCCTGTCCACCAGCGGCAACCATGACTGCTGGGGGCGGCATCGGATAAATTATTTTGGGGTGGGATTCAACGGAAGCCCCGCCGTTTGCGGTTAAAGTGTTGCTTCCTACAGGGTCTATGGTAGTCGGGGCATACGGCCCGCCTAAAGGCCAATATCCCACCAACGCAGAGGGGCGTACCAGCAGGGGGCTAAACCCTTTGGCTAAAGCAGCAATTTCACCGGCACTAAGCTCTGCGGTGTAAGCAGCTACTTCTGCTAATCCGCCCTCCCAAGTTTTGCTTGCTATGTTTGTTCCGCTGCTTACGCCTGTTCCAATGTAAAACGTGTCGGAATCAGCAAAATCTGATATTGGTGCGTTTGCTGTTCCCGCCCCATCGAGAGAGCCGTTTACATAGAGTTTGTAATCGTTACTGGCTATAAACAAACCAGTAAGGTGAAACCAAGTTGTGTTTCCGTTGTCGTAATGGACGCTGCTTGTAGCGGTGCCGCCTCGCATGCCCATTTGAAATTTGCCGCCACTCACTGTTCCAAGCCTGATTTGCTTGCTTGATCCGCTTCCGCTATCAGAAGCTACTGCGTTCTCCGACCCCCGGTCGTCTGGTCGTACCCACGCAGTAAACGCTAGGGGGTAGGTGTGACCAGAAAAAATTGCGACACTTTTAGAGAGGTAGTCGTCGGTCCCGCTATCACTGTTGAAATGGAGAGCCATTACGTCTCCTTTACATGAACAGCAAGCAGTTGGAGGTCGTTTGCGTTAGCTGCGTGGTCGTAGTCCCGTGTGGCTCGGATAACCACAAACGCACCAACAGCAGGTGAACCAGCGTTGCCGTGAGATAGATTGCCGGTTGCTGTAATGTTGAACTCGTTGGCGTTGGCACTAGGGTCATCGGCTATGTTTACTGCGGTGCGTCCATCCATGCCTAAATCAGCGGTTAAAATTGAAGACGCATCAGCAAAAGGAAATGCCCGGAACTCTATTTCTACGGCATCTCCATCGGTAGAACTCATAGCGTAAGCGTAAGAGAAGGTAAGCCCGCCACCTGCGTAATGACTTGGGACAGTTACATACCAGTCAGCAGATTCGTCTGCCGATCCGTCAAAATCCAGCACAGGGATACTCATGGCTGGGGTCGATCCATCGGCTACCGTGTCCAGGGTGGCGTAATTAGCCGCTGGGGGCGTGTACGACTGCGGGGTAAGGATGAATAAGGTGTCGCCACTTGCCATGCTAAATCCTTTACATATTCCTGGCTACGCGGGTGGATATTTTGGGGTCAGCTTCAAGCCACGACGTAAGCGTAAGGGTAACGGATTGAACGTCCTCTACGGTTTGGCTTGCGGATACGATGCTTTCCGCTGTCTCAACCAGTACATCCCCGTCCTCGATCCATTGTGCAAGCTCGCTAAGATAATCGACTACATCTTCGTCCATTGACGCCATAGCCTTGGTTAAGAGGTAGCTAGCGTAGAGAAGGGTGCGTGTTTCGTATCTTAATTCCAGTGCTTCGTTGTACTGCTCTCGAAGCTCTTGGATTCGTTGTTCTTTTTGTTGGGCTAGGTACTCGATGTCAATCGGCACCTTTTCTCCCTCAGTGGCTTCCCTTAAATCGTCCCCCTCCACAACCCAATACCTCTTAGGTGCGTTGGGAATGGTAGGGTCAATCAGCCATTCAGCGGAATTGTACTCGGCGGGGTCGGCCGAATACTTTTCTTGGAGGGTCACCTTGTTTACTACGGTACTCATTATTGTGCTTGACGAGAGATTTGCTCACGAATCCACCGAACGTCATTGGCGATTTCGATGAGCAAATTCTCGTTTTGGTTAATTCTTTCTTCGACCTCGGCTAGTTTAGCTTCGTGTCGATTGAGTTGGTGTTGGGACACTCCGTAGCTCGCGGAAATCGAGGCTAGAACAAACAGGACCGTAACGATAAAGCCAAGGCTTTCCGCGTTAAACTTCGGAAGGGTCATTTGTTACTGTCCCTTGCAAACAGCAGCCCGACGCTAGCGGTGACTGCGGCGATGACGACCGACCAATCGACCGGCGTTCCATTTAACGTGCTAATGACGGCAGAGCTAACAGCTACCACAGCAGTCAGAATTCCAGAGATTGTGGTTTTCCAGCTATTCATAAAAATCCTCATTTTCGGGTTCGTCAAACGGTTTATCTTCCCACCAAATCCAGCACATTATCGTCTCCTGAATCTTCGCCTCGACCGAGGGTTAACGGGCTCGTCAAAACGACCCCGCAGGAAGCTCAGATTTAGCTCCTACGGGCTCCTGTGATCCAACGGGTTCTGCCGGTTTGGGTTTAATTACGGGCTTTGCGGGCACCTTTTCGGGACGCTCAAAGAGTGCCAGCCCAATTATCAGCGCAAGTATAAGTGAAATGTAGTATTTCATAGTACAAGGGGCATCCCTGCCCCCGCTCAATCCGTTGACTCTGCTGGGTTAGTGGGATCATGTGGCGTGGTAGTAGACCTAATGATATACCCACCACCCCACAATCTCTCTGAATCGTAACGAAATACATTGTAGCTATCTTTATACTTTGACAAATAGCGACTTCCATCCCTTACCAGCTTCATATGGGGGATTGAGTGCCCGTTTCGGCCATTGACCACCACAAACCCGTGGAGTAGTGCCGAGGCGTGAGCTTCCCTATTGGGAATGGTGTAAACCTCAAGGGCTCTAAAGTGTTCTGCGGTTTCCTTCCAACCATCGGGTAGCTCCCCAGGTCTGATCCACCCTTTTGTGGGCCACCACTGTTCCGACCGCCCCGCAGTCTGATGGACGGTGTGCTTAAACTTCTCGTACTGGCTGTTCTTCCCCTCCGGCCCGTCGTGTTCAGGCAATAAACCGTATTCTAAAAGCTGGTACATACTATCAATAATACTGGAGCCTCCCCATTGGCGTCCGTTTGTGATTTGAGTGTAGAGAGCCAGCGGAGAGAACCAGACATCATGCTTCAACCCACCAAGCTGGCGGTTGTATGCACACATAAACGCCTGATGTGCAGCATGACACACACACTCATGGGAGTTCCCTTGATGGGTGAATCGTCCAGAGAAGTCCTCGGCTGAACTCTTATGCTTTTCGTGTTCGTTGATCCGGTCGTCCCACTCACTACGCTCGATGAAGAACTTATCGGGGAAGGGTTTGGCCCCTGCGTAGTGCATTTCCTCTAGCGCAGACTCCGGCAGCATACCGTCAAACGTAAACTGAACGTCGATTAGTTTTTTATTTATCATCTATGCACGTTACCTCTGACTCTGTTTCAATCCACACCCGCGCACCACAGGAAAGGGGTTTGTCTGGGGAATAAACTACTCTGCAGGGTCCTTCGATTACCGCTTCATAACAGTAATCGTTGGATTTATAGGTCTTAACCGTGATTACCGGATCGACCTTATCCTTCTTGATGTTGGCTTTAATTTTGTGCTGATTGATGTGAATGACTTTTTTCATGGCTGTTCTTCAGAGCTAACAGGCGACATCATTCTCTGCCAGACGCCCTTGGAGCAAGATTTGCATTCATACAACCAGTGGCAGCAATCAATCCGGTCAAGCTCCATCGCTTCAAGCGCGGCTTCTGGGATCAAACCATCTTCCCTGGTAACGCGATAAACAGCCAACTCTCCCTTGCAATACGGGCAAACTGCCAAATGTTCTTGTTTTGGAAATTCTGTCATCGCACAGCCTCCAAGATACCGTCGTAGGTAGAGGGGAGAGGTTGGGAACTGATAACCGTGTCGCCAGAAAGGACGACGAGAGAGGGAAGGTTAGTGGCTGTGCTGCGAGCAGCCTCTACCTGAATAGGCACTTCCCCCTCTCCCGTGGTTACGTCCTTGTCGAGAACTCTTGTCTGCAACCCTTCGGCTGAAAGGGTTTTTAAGGCACCCGTCACATACGGCTCAGGTATGCTTTCGGATGACTCGTATACTACGACCACCGTATCGGGGGAAGGGGCAGATACCCCCAACACAGCGATCAGTAGTAGAAGGAAGATAACACTGTTAAGTAGTTTTCTCATAATTTCCCGTGGTTGCAACCCGCCCCACCTCCGAAAGTGTCATTTCGTCCAATTTATCCCGGTCCACACCGCATTTAACCAGTAAATTCTGGGTGTCTATCAGGGAGTTATACAGAGAAAGCCGGTCGCTTGGGGTAGCTGGGTGGACACGGTTGGTCCATCCCCCCACAAGCGGGGACACAAGATTCCAGTTCACTACCACTAGGGCAATCAACCCCCCGATGATCACAAGCACACGGTGTTCCTGAATTATTTCAATCATAATGTTCCTCCGGCTTCCTTGATCCTGACTTTATAGCCTTCGATCATTTCTTTTAATTCTTCTTTGGTAAAGCTCACAGCTTCTCGTCGTTTCTGTATTAGCTCGTCAACCAACCCCTGTCCGTAATTCTCAATGATAAACAGGGTGTACTCGGCCCCCATCCCCTGACGGCAAACGTTGCAGGCGTAGCACTGAGGGAATATCCCTCTCTCGTCAAACAAAACTCCGTTCGTTCTTCCGCTAACCAGATGCCCAGCTTGAATCTCTTTCCACGGTTTTTGTTTGCCGCAAGTCACACACTTGCATTGGCCGTTTTTGTCCGCTGCTTCCAGGCGAATCGCTTTGCTCAACAGATTCCACGCCTTTTTCTTTAAGAATGAGATAGAGCCCTTCTTGGATTTCCTTTTCATCGGGGTAAACCTTTTCTACTATCATCGCAATATAGTGTATGGCTTTGAGTACGTCCTTGATCCCATCCTTGTCCTTGTGGCGGAGCATGTACTTAAACACACTCGCCTCCCCGTGCTGTATTTCGTTTGCAATTAAGAACTCGGTGAGTTGGATTTTGTATTTCGAGTAGTGGGTTCCACCTATTTGTATATCGAATGCGCTCACGATAGCCTTTCTGCGACCGAGACAAAGTAGCTTTTGCCCTCGATGATCGGGATGTTGATGTGAAGAAAGTCACCAGATGATGTAACCAGTTGCAACCCGTATCCATGCGACCAGTTTGACACGTTTTGGTGGAGGTACAAGGGTTGTAGTGCGCATAAGCACCCAGGGTTCCATGCACCAATCACACCCTGAGAGACAGTCCTGATGGTAAAGCTATCACACCGATGGGTGTGGCCGAAGCATACATTCCCGTTGAATCGTTCAACGTGAGTCTTTGCAGCGTTCATCGCCGTACTCACCCCGTGAGTGAAGTGGCATTTACCTAGCTTGATGGTCGCTGGCACTCCGAGGTCGTGATAGAACTGGCCCTGACGGTAGAGGGGAATCTTCCGTTTATCCAGACAAAGCACTTCCTCTACCGCGTAAAGCTGGCGTAGGTGTTCGGCTTCTCTTTGGATGTCAGGTGCCCCCGACCGCATCGCGGAGGTAATGCAATACTTCTCGATACGTCTTTCGTGATTGCCTTCGAGGTAATGAAAGTCTGCACCGGGACAGTATTCTTGTAATTCGTCCAAGAATGTATTGGTCGCTGCACAATCATCTTCGTATGAGTAGGTAGCCTCGGAGGTGTACCCCATCGTGTGATGTTGTGCGAGAAACCCGCCGCAGTCCAGATGATCCCCCAACAACACTACCTCTTTGGGCTTTAGGTGCTGGGCATCGTCCAGAAATGCTCGGAGTGCTTCGGGGTCAGCAAAACACCCGTGGGTGTCAGGGACTACAAGGCGAACGTAGTCTGCTTTGCTTGAACGTGCTTTACGGGATTTGGGTAGGCGGTACTTGGCTTTCCTCAAGTCCTCGATTTGCTTCTCGTACTGGTCGAGAAGTTTATCTTTGGCTTTGAGTCTAGCCTTAAGAAGTTTTAATTCCTCTGCCTTCGCCTGATCCTTATCAATCTGGCGTTTAAGATTTGCCATTGATTCTGCTCACATTGCTGCGGAGAGTTTTGGCGGCGAGTCTTTTTCGCTTCCACTTTTTGCGGAAGAACCTTGCAATTCCCTCCCAACCATGAGCCTCGACAAAGCCAGGATCGTCCTTGGCTAGCTTGGCGAACTCTTTTAGGTCACGCATCTGAGCAGGCGTGAGTTGATCGGTCAGGCTTTTATTCCCGGCCCGTTCAACTTTCTTCGATATCTCGTCCTTTAACATCAATCTCCCTCCGTGAAGTGATTGTTCTAACAGGTATTTCGATTTGCGGGCCGACCTCATCTCCCCCGTCGGTCATCGTGAGATAGATGATGTGAGACGGGGTTCCAATCCGGTGTTCAGAAATCAAAAAGCCCACGGTCTTACAAATGTAGGGCTCGTCGGCAGCGAGGGCGCGGGCTTCATCTACGTCCGTCCACTGGTCGCCGACTACTGATGCGTCAATCCATTCGATCAGTAGCAGTTTCATTTTCTCGATAGTCCTAGTTCCACCATGACATCGTGTATCGGTAAATCGCAGTAGTTTGAGGCCTTGAGAACTTTTTCCTGATCCTCGATATTCAGTTCTTCAAAGAGTGTGAAATCGGGCTCCTTTGGTTTTTGTTTCTGCAGGTCTGTAAACCACGCTCGTTCAATTTTCCCAGAGATTCGCAGGGTGATCCATCCTGTTTTCCCTACGCGCACTACCTCGCCGTAAGATTGTTTCTTGTTCGACCAGAGCTTTTGCCCTACTTTTACTTGTTTTAATTTCATGGATTGCCAAGGAGAATGGTGTACTATCTACTGTGTTTCGCATTTGCTTTCCTCCTTGGAGGGGTGGTGGGTTTTTCCTCCGACCTGCCACCCCTTTTTTTTCAAAAACCACTTGATATAATGGTCTTAATTAAGGCCTATGTGTGTGTAAATAAAAAAATATTCATACACTCACATCTCCTAAACTAAGGTCTTTATATTTATTTAGTTTATCGAGGTATTGAAGCGCCTCTCTGGCGCATACCCCACAGAGTTCTAAAGGAACGTGTCTGTAATCCGTTGACCGTTTCTGCGCGTTGGTGAGAAACCAAATCTCGGTCACCTCGCCCACCTTCTTACACGATCCGCAGTATTTGATTTCAATGCTTCCCATTGGAGTTTTAGAACGGAATGTCCTCTTGCCCGTCAAGTTCAATAAAAGTCTGTTTTAATAAGGCAATTCCATCTTTTCCCATCTGAGCCACAGATTCGCTCTCTACAGGCACTTCGGGGTTACGGGTGTCAGCAGAGGGGGAGGGGGTAGAAGTCGCGGCAGGGGGCGATTTAGAGGGGTTCTTGTTGGCTTCTATCTCTTTCCACAGTGCCTCGCATTCTTTTTTGAGAACTTCGGCGGTTTCGTCCATCCGTGATTTTGCTTCTTCGTCAAACTTCTTTAGGGATTCGTCACCGGTTACCTGGGAGCGTTCTTCGAGGATGATTTCCTTCATCTGTCCAAGTTGGGCCAGCATCTTCCCGATGTGCGGGTAGAGTTGGGGCCATTTCTTCATTTCCTCCCGCTGGTCCTCGGTGATGTCGAGGTTCTGGAGGGCTTCATCCCGCTGTCGGGGTTGGAGTCTTCGGCAGATGGCCGCGATCCTGGCGGGGTGATCCTGGGGGTAAAGCCCCTCGGAGTCCTCCATTAGCAGCGAACTAGCTTTAATCGCCCACCCCTCTTGGTACGGCCGAAGAATCGCGTACCACTTCCGATAGACCCGCTTCCTCTCCTCGTCGGTCATCTTGTTAAAAAAGGTCTTGACGTTCTGAAAACACGCGAAGTGATCCTTCTCCAGCCATATCTTGAACTGGTGCTTGTTCATCCTGTTTCTCCAATCTGTACTCAGCGTAACTTCCGTTTTCGGTTTTTATGGTATTCGTAGAAATGTTGTACCCCTCTTTGCGTAGCACAAACACGCTATCCGCAAGTCGGGTATTCCTGTAAAGCTCGATTGCGTCCATCGAAGTAATCGGTCTGCTCTGTAGATGTTGCAAAACCAAATCTTTTTTACTTGGCTTTTTCATCGCAACCTCCCCTGATTATTTGTTTCAGAGCCTCGTTTTTTTCTTCGTCGCTTATACGAGAAAACGAATCCATTACCGCTTTAGCCCGCAGCTCAAGAACCTGCTTTTCCATATCCTTCCCCATCTCTTCATCAGACCTAGCTGGCAGCAGCCGATCAATCATCTGGATTAAAGTGTCCCTCTTAAGCTCGTCGGTGTAAGCAGAGTACAAAACAAACTCGTCAACTGCCGCATAGAGATTCTTGGTGACTCTATCACCCTCACTGATCAAGAGCATTCTGTCCTCGCGTTCAATTTTATCCATCGCATCTCTCCTTATAAAACTGGAAAAATACAGCTACCCCTCTTTTGTTTACACGCACATTCATATCAATCGAAGTAGCCTTCGCACGCAAACGCGCTTCAAATGACTTCGGAGAAACAGAAAAATCCTTTTCTTGCTGCGCCAACCATATAGCCCCGTCAGACCATTGGTCCCACGGGTACTTACTATTTCCTCTTCCTCGCTTGGTAAACTCGTGGTGCTTAACTCTTACAGCGCACATCTCAGTCCTCCTTTTTTCTAAATTCGGAAAACAGTTCCGCTAGCTCTTTGTCGGTATACCGCCGAGGGTCTGGTATTTCTGGCAACCATCTCAAGAACCGCCTCGCCTGCTCCGAATCCTCAAACAGCGGGCCAAAAGCCCAGTCTGTCGTGTTGCAAAACAAGCAAGCGTGGCCCTCGCCTTCTAAAATCTGAACGCTCATACTATCCCCTTTTTAAGTCTTTTAATCAGTTTATCGACCGCCTGTTTGTCGTTGTGTTCATCCAGGCACTTCCGACCGCAAAACACTCGCTTTTCAGGGTCACCAAAAAACCACCCCTTGCAAGTCGGGCATTTGTGCAGCTCCATCTCAGTCCTCCTTAATATCGTTCTTTAAGAAACCCATCCCAAAAAAGCTGGTCGTGCATCGTGGCGTAGCTGACGGGAAACCCAAGCCGGGACTCAGCAAATTCCCTCTCGAAAGAAATGTCTTCTTTCGTGATTCGCCGCTTTTTATTCAGCGATTCAAGCCGCCCGTGAACATGCTCGATAAACTTCTTAAACTGCTTGTCGTCCACCACTTCAACCCTCCTTTTTCTTTTCCTTACGGATCATTTTCCGTAATTCGTATTCCTCAATCCCGTCCTCCAGGCAGAGTTTGATCCAATCCATCCGGTCCTCTCGGTCCCTGAGTACCCAATGATGGAACCACGGAAGCTGATCGCAGCGTTCACATGGTTCCCACTTCTCGGCACAGATTTCATACTGCCGAAGGGTGTGCATGACCTTCTCCGAGGCCGGTAGCACCTGGGTCCACGCATCGTCAGGCATAGAATGGGCCTGGATCATCAAATCCCCCAACGCCCACTTGAGAACCTCATGGGCGTTGAGGGCTGATGAGAATCGCGCCATCCAGTCATTGACCTCTGCGATTGCAGCGTCCTTAGAATGGGACATTCGCCTCTTCCTCCTTTGCAGCCTCCTCCTGCATGAGTTTGTTATATCTCTCAGCAGCATCGGCTTTTCGAGCGCTATCTTCCTCCGCTTTACGCACTGCTCGCCCTTCAATTTGGCTCTCGACAGCTTCCATTATGTCGATTGCATCGGAAACGCTCTGAATAACCCCTCTTTCGCCACCGCTCGTCCAAATGGTAATCGCACCTTTGAAAATCACCTGATTCCTGATGCGTTCATCCAGCGATTGAACTGGCCCAGATGGCTGTGGTGAAGACCCTTGAATAACCTCTCCATTTTGCTGCGGGTAATCGTCCCGCCTTTTCTTCTTTAGCCAAGTGGCTTTCCCACTCTTGGACGGCTCAAGCCGACCAAAAACAACGTCACCCTCGTTTGGCTGGTTCTCAGGCTTCGTTTTAAGCAAGACCGTATCGCTTGAGCCATCAATCTTGCACGACCAAGTTATATTTCCGTACTGGTCGGCATCATCAAAAGCTCGTTTAATCTGAGTGACTGTGTAATTTTGTGGCATAGTTTCCTCCTTACCAGAGTTCTTCGGGCAGCACGTTGCCCATGTGATCGGTTGGCGCTTCCCGCTCTTCGGCTAGCTCAACGAGTTGCCGATGTAGCTTTTCTAGCTCCAACACTGGAATACTAAAAGTAGTGGAGACGTTCCACTTATCAAAAGCACGCACTTCTAAGTGTTCACGGTCTTTCGCGTCCTTGTGAACACGAACTAACTCCGCTGTTATTAGTTGAAAATCGAGACTCATATCTTCCTCCGTAAAACAATCCGAGCGGGCCAGTAATGGGCGTCGTACCCCAACGCCTTTCCCCACTGCAGAAACAAATCCTTGTCTATGGACTGCTGTTGTCCGTTCTCAATCTTCGAGACAAACCCTTGGGTGACGCCCAGCTTTTCGGCTAGCTCCACCGTGGAGAGTTTGATCTCAACCCGCCTCTCTCGAATCTTCGCGCAATATCCCGAATCAATACCAATACGATTCATCGCAAACCTCAAAAAAGTGGGCGCTTCCATGCGCCCTAGTTTTTAATCCTTACATTAGTCCCGAACACGACCGGGGAAATCTTCACGGAATTCCGCACGCTCGCGGAGGGTCAAAGTGGCACCCAGTTCAATGAGTTGTTCCACATCGAAGAAGTCATCCGTAATAAAAAAATCGTTCTCGGGGAGGTTATCCATCGCAACCGACTCTTCGAGAGCCTCTGCGTAATGAAAATGGCCCCTGTGGACATCAGTTTCAATCTGCAGGGCAATCCTCCCGTCACCCGTCTTTGAACCCCAGACGTTCAATCTGGAGCCCTCAGAGCAACGTATACGCTTGATGAGCTCCCAATCCTCTGGGCACAAGCGGCACAGCGGTTTGGAACTTGGAAGCTCACTTGCTGGGATTAGCTTAAATTTACTAGACATTCTCTTCCTCTTTCTTCTTATTAAGCTCTTCATTTAGCTTAGTAATCAGCGTTTCGAGACTTTCGCGACTAGCGTGAAAGGTTAACGTGTCCCCTCCAAAAAACGTCAAGTGGACGTTTATGTTGCTGGAGTCGTAGCGATCAAAGCACATCGACTTTTCCAGTGTCCCGCCTTCAATTTGATGAATAATCTGCATCTTTCTACCTTCTTTCGTGTGGGAGTGGATCACACTCCGGGTAAAGTTCCTCCTGGGCAACCCGCCCATACCTCTCTCTAAACTCCTGGATATACGGGTCTTTCGACGGCAGCGGTCCCGTATAGGGGATGTGCTTCGGCGCGTCATATGATCCTGCTGACGCAACCTCTCCGCTACATCGTGGACAAGGCTCGTCGGAAAAGTGGATCATTCCACATTCGCATCGTTTTCTACTCATTTTCGTCCTCCCTGCATGCTACGCGGTCAAAGTCTAGCCATGGAAAGACCTTTTCGAGTTGTTTGACTGCGTGTGCAACATCGTCTTCAATTAGTTCGATTGGGGTTTCAGCGTCGTCGATGGTTTCGATGGTTATGTAACGGTGGGCAGCCTTGAGGCTGAAGTGTGCCCTGCTAATGACTCCCACCTGCTCGTTGGTTAAACGCATCACTCGTCCTCCTTCTGGTATTTGGCTATTGCGGCATCCAGTTTGACGATTGAAGAAGCCACCGCCTTTTCGTTTTTGGGTACAAAAGGACTATCCTCTAGGCTAATAACATCCCAAGGCTCGCCCCATATATCGCCGCTGTTTGGCGCGTGTACGCACTCAACCTCGTCATCGACTCGGACAAACAACCAATCACCTCGGAGCCTAACGTCCTTTGCCGGTATGTCGGTTCCCCAAGCCTCACGTATCCACCGCCGCGCGTCAGCCTGCGTCATTCGGTCACTCATTTGATGTAGACCTTCCCTTCGATTTTCTTGAGTCGCTGGGTGAGTTCCTCGTAGACCGTCGCCGCCTCTTTCCGCATCGATTCGTCCAGCCTTTTGAGCGTTTCTTTGCGGAGTCTCTCGGCATCCCGCTTCAAATCATCGAAGAACGACGTAGAGTTATGCTCCTCGATCAACTCTCTTAGCTGGACCTTCATCTCTTTGATAACGTCGTTTGCGCAACCGTGGATGGGGTCGTCTAACATGTCCTCAAACAAGTCACGCATCGTCAATTTCTGCAGTCTGTGCATCTTTATTCCTCCGAATAATCGCCGTGGTAAACATTGGGGTCGTCATCGTAACGTCCCTCGTGAAAATCATCCCGCATATCGTCGTCTTGCGCTGGGTACTTCATGTGGCATTCATCACAAAGTTCCCCCCTTTCGGGGCTCTTATTCCCGCATTCTGGGCATTTTACCATCACTCGTCCTCCTTCTTTGCGTCTTGCCAATCGTAATATTTTTGTTTCAGTTCTGCGTATAACTCGCGCCCTTCCTCGGTTGTTTCGTGGTGCTTGCATCCATGACCCCCGCTGGCGCACCACTTATTCGATTCAGGCCCGCCTTTGTCTCCGAATTTGTCCATCGCCTCCCGACCGGAAGCGTCACCCGTCACCGCTGCGATGATCGAATGATTGAGCTTTCACACTGGCCGCAAGCAGCGGAGACACCGGCGAAACTTTTCACCCGGAAACACAGCACTATTTAATGGATACATTGTCGGCCCCTTCATAATCGACGCATTCGAGACCCCACCACTCGAGCGCTTCTTCCCGCCTTACCGATGGAGTCGGAAACCCGCATATATTGCAATAGTCGGGTATTTCGTCGACCGAGACACCCAGCAAACCGTTCCCGCACTGGCATAACCAATTGATTCTCATTCCGGGCCCCCTTTTTGAAACAACAAGAAACAAACAACGACAAACAAAACAAACAACGCCAACTTTAATTCCATTGTAGAATAAATCCTTTCAAATAAAAGAGGGTACAGCAAAACCGGAGTCTATCGCCTTCTGGCGCGCCGAGTAGCTCGCGGCCTTTAATCGTAGCCCCACAACCACCCCGCGGGGATCTTCGAACCGTAAATCGGTCTTGTCTCCATCGATCACGCGGAAGCCGTTCCACGTCTTAGGGAGGGCCTGCAGGTGTGCCCCGCCGCTGACGTATCCGCGGCCATCATTGTAAAACACTACCGCAGCGTTCCCGCCAGATTCTAAAATCCGGGTTGCGTGGTGCTCGTTGCGCTCATCGCGGGAGAATGTTACCCAATAATTCTCGAGCACATTGCCCCAGCGTTTGGGATTTTTAGTGTAATCGTAAAATTGTGCCCTATGGTCGAACAATTGAGGGGCTGTTTTCTCCCAAGTGACATCAGAAAACACGTTAAGGCGGATTGCAACGCGTTTACGTCGCTTTCCCGCTGTCTTGACCTTATTTTCAATTTCTCTGTTCAGACGAGACAAAAACCACTCGCGCTCCTCAAAATACAAGCGCTTGCGGTTCACCCGTCCCGCGTTCACACCTTTGAAGGTGTGCCCGTTCCCCGTGTGGACTAGGCAGGGACCCTTGCATTCCCCAGCGAAAGCGCACACTTGGTATCCTCCCATTGTGTGAGGAGCTAGCGAGAGTCCGAATGTCTCGAAATGGCGCCCGTTTTTGCGGAGCTTGGTGTTGCTGTCACCCTTCCCCAGCAAATTAGTTGGTCTTTTCATAATTCCAGACCCTCCCTAATCGATTTTATCTCTTCGATTAGTTCAGACGAGACCGGCAGCAAGATATAGCGCTCGTCTGATTGGTCAAACGATTGGCCGCATATCTCAATCTTTTCTCTTCCCTCTTGCTGTTCGATCAGGCTATCGGCTAGCTGGCGGTATATACTCTGTAATCGGTTTTGCAATAAAGACATAAAAAAAAGGGGCCGTTCGGCCCCCCCTCCCTAAGATGTTACGCGTTCGAGTAAAGACTTGTGCACCTGGGTCAAGACAATCTTGGTGGCGAGCGACAAACCGTTCACATGGTCCGGCCCGCTACCCAGTAAACGAAATACCTCTTGTGCGGCCTCAGATGTAATCCCATTGCCGACGTACACGCTCTTGAGATCCTGCAGGCTACGCCACTCATCAAACGACATATCGAGAGAGTCAGACAACCTATCAAGGTCCCCTTGACTCTTGGCTCCAGACTCTACGAGACCCTGCAACCTATCCTCAGTCGCTCCAATACAATCAGCAACACTTACGCGTTGTGCTGTACTCATCGATTCCTTCCTTCCTTTTAAGGTACTGGTATATTCCACAGCGGAATAAGACCTAGGCATTCTACCTATCGACCAACACGCGTCAAGAGCACGAGAGAAAATAAACCAGAATAACCCAGCACACTACACACGCAGTATAAAGAGACAGCAAGCATAGGCCACCACACTGGGTACAAAGGGGCGTGGTGTTATCTGCCCTCGACCACCAGGGAGGCGGGGCCATAGGCCATACGCGAAGGAAAAAGAATAGTGCCGGCCACCAGCCGCTAGGGCCGGGGTCGCCAGATGCTAACCGACCCCCCACCCCCAGCGTGCTAAGACACTATATATATCCTCTCTACTGAGTGTGCAGATATCAACTGTTAAGCTGGGTAAGGAAGACTTATATTTGTTGTAATTACGTTGTGTGTTATGTTTCTTCTATGAGATGGGTATTGATCGGGGTTTTTCTGTTTGGTGGTATAGCTTGGCGTGCGCATTATCGGCGTCACGGGGGTTTTGATCGTCCGAAGATTTTTAGGAGCAGGTGATGCCTGAAACATTCGACAATTATCTGGGTAGGCAGCGGCGTAACGCTAATTCTAGCCTTACTAACCCTGGGCTTTCCCCAGAAGAATATCAGCTTGAAGAGGGGGAGCAGCCTTGGGGGACGAGAGGGGAAATGGCGCAGCGTGGGATAGATAAGAGGGTTGACCGGGGAAACGCTACAGCAGATTGGCTTGCATGGGTCAACCAAGACGGTGACCCTTACAAACGGGCAGACCGGTTAAGACAAGTTCCGTCCGTAGATGCGTGGCAAAACATGGACGCGACACAGGCACAGTACACCAAAAACTGGGAATCCCATAACCGTGGCCTGGAAAGGCCCATTCTTGATCCCATAGACCTCCCGGTAATGTTAATGAGCGGGGGTGCGCCAGCGTTTGCTCGAACGGCAGTTGGTAAAAACCTCCTGAGCAAAAGCTCGCGGGTCTTAGCCCCGAGAGCGGATGCCACCGCCGGAGTAGTGGGTGCCCTCAATCGCTTTGCTAAACACCCCGCTACAAAGTGGGCTCAGGATGTACCTAAAATGGCGGGGGGAGAAATCGGGGCTCGGTTTGGGGCTCGGCCTGCCGGGGAGATTATTGGCAAGCACATCCCTTTAGCTTTAGGTCTCCTTGGAGTCCAACAGAGTTTGGAGTGGCTTAAACCAACTAACGCAGCGGTAAGCAAAATGAAAGATTCCCCCGAAAAATCTTTTTTGCAAGATTACAGTAAGGTCGTGAATGGTGACCCCAATATGGTGGGGGAAGGGCTTGTGGGGTTAGGAGAAAAGTACGACATGAGCAAATTGTCGAAGGATAGTCAAGAAAGGCTACGGAAAGCGATTGATTTGTTCGGTGGTCAGCAACAGAGAATAGTTCCGGTGTCACAACCTGCAGTAAACCAAGTAGAAACCCCACCGCCATTGCCACTACCCATCCAACAGCAGGCCGGTGGCTTTAATCCGTATGGGCCCCCAGGAAGAGTTTAATGGCAACATTAACGGTAACAATAAAAGAGTCTGTTTCTTTGAACGGTAAAGACAGGGGTTCGACAAACACCCTTTCCGTGGCAGGCATTAACGACATTTACCACCGAATAGTAACTTGTCCGTCAGGAGTGAGTGATTTAACTCTTGCTGCGTTTACTAATGAAATGACAGGTAGAGACGGAGCTATAGACCGGGACCTAGTAAAATACATCCGTATCACTAATTTAGAGTCTTCAAACTCTGTCATACTTAACATCCAGCAGCGAGAAGACGAACACGCTAGCTCTGTTGGTGATAAGAACCTGGGCGTTTTGCTTTCTGCCGGAAAGAGCTTTATTCTCGGAGAAACAAGCGACTGTATTGACGTTGCTGGTGGGGCAAACGACATAGACGCTCTTACAGACCTGCATGATGTAGAGTCTATAATGGTCGATCCGCTAGCTGCTGCCTGCAAAGTAGAGGTATTCATCGCAAGTACATAGTCAAGGAGGCATCATGTACGGCTTACCTGAAACCCCAGACGATATTCACATAGCTTTTTCCAAGACCAGCAACGGAAAAGCCGAGAAAAAAGACTTTGAGCTTCTTAGCTCCCACATCGAAAAGAAGAAGCTGGAAATCCGCAAAGCTAAGGAAGTCCTTGGGGTGGATGGGATAAAAGCCAGAAAACAACCCCCCGAGTACAAACCCCTTCAAGCTATCATGGAAATCCTCGACGGTGGGCGTAGATGAACACTAAAGCTAATAAGATAGTCAGCGAAGACCGGAAAAAAATCTTCAATCAGTGGAGAAAAGCCCGCGTTGTATTTGAAGAACTTTGGGATGAATTGTGCCCAGACCGGCGAGATGTAGACGGACGAGTTAGTGCCTTTTACCAAGCATACGCCACGCTGGCTAAAGAATATGGCGAAATAGAAGGGATTGCTTTGCCAGATGAATACAAAGAGCAGCCAAAAGAAGAAACCCTAGAAGTCCTCTTAAAAAAGTCCGAGTCCACTAACATTGTCGGGGATTTTTTCTGGGCGTACCAAACGCCGCCAAATACGGCAATGATGGAAAACGCCCCTTCTGCAGGAGCGTGGTTCTTTCTTGATATGAAAAAGAACAACAAGAACAAATTTGCGGATTTATCAATTAGGATTCTGGATAAACTGGCGGCCCAGGAAGATGAACAAAAGAGTCGAGAAGCTGATTACACAGAAGCAATGGGGTTGCTCGAAGGAGCGGCTGAAAAACATCTCTCAAGCGAAGTCCTCGGGGATGTACGGCGAACTATACGCCGGGGTGCCGAAAGAATTAGAGAGCAATCTGAGATATCGTCAGGAACTAATTGAAGCCGCTTACACCGATCCCTTGGTCGGAGAGGCTTTAAGGCAGTTCTGCAAGGACGATATTTTGTTCTTTATCAACACCTTTTGCTGGGTATACGAGCCCCGGTCTAGGGACGTAATCCCGTTCATAACCTGGGAGTTTCAAGATGACTGCATTCTCCAGCTTATCGAACATCTAGGAAAGAAAGACGTTCTCATAGAAAAGTCCCGTGATATGGGGGCTTCTTGGATGGTTCTTACCGTATTCTTCTGGCAATGGTGCTTCCAGCCTTACTCTGCGATGGGGTTGGTGTCTCGTACTGAGGACGCCGTAGATAAATCCGACGACCCCGATACTCTTATGTGGAAGCTAGATTTTCATCTAAAGAACCTTCCCTCTTTCCTAAGACCGGAGATGCAGAAAAACGACCGTTCAAGTTTGAAACTTAAGCAACCAGAAAACGAATCAACTATCGTGGGTTACTCGGCTACGGGCGATGTGGCCCGTGGTGGACGTAAGCTAGCGTTTATGATGGACGAACTCGCGGCTTTCAAGGCAGACGACGGTTACGCAGCTTACGCTTCAACTCAGCACGTTACGGACTGCCGAATAATGCTCTCTACCCCACAAGGAGCGGGGGGTATCTTTTACGAAGTAGCAAACGCAGATTCCCCTGACATCGAGGTAATTACCCTTCCTTGGTTTTTCCACCCCCACAAGTCAGAAGGTCTTTACCGGTCGCAAAGAAACAAGGGAATCCATGAACTCGAAATACTGGACAAAGAACAAGATTACGCGCACATCTTAGACGGAAAGATACGATCCCCATGGTACGACCGCGAATGTCGAAGAAGCCCCGTGCAGAGACTTATCGCTCAGGAATTGGACATCGACTACTCAGGATCGGGCAGTCAGTTCTACGATTTAGAGTCTTTGAAAAACGGCGAAGACACTTGCATGGAACCCTTCCACATCGGGGATATAGACTTCGCACCGGACATTATGGAGCCGGAGTGGGTGTCCTTAGCAAACGGAAGGCTAAAGCTCTGGACACCACTGGCAAACGGGCTCCCTCCCCAGGATAGGCGCTACGTTATCGGCTGCGACGTAGCTTCTGGTAAAGGCGGGCCGGGGTCTACAAACCACGCTGCAGCGGTAATTGACATCACCACAGGCTTCAAAGTAGCGGAGTTTGCGTGCAACGATATATCTGTATTGGATTATGCACGGTACGTCCGAGCGTTGGGGAAATTCTTCAAAGGGATGCACGAAGAAGCGTATTTAGTCTGGGAAGATAACGGTCCTGGCGGTGCGTTCGGGTCGCATGTTATTGAGTTTGGCTACGCCCATTACTTTATGAGAACCAACGAATCCTCGATAAAAAAGAAGAAAACCTTTACCCCAGGGTGGTGGTCTACCCCTCAAACCAAGCTAATGCTTCTCTCAAGCCACGCCAAAGCACTCGCTAATGGAGAGTACACCGAGAGAAGTCGCCTTTGTATTAACGAGTGCAAGGATTACGTTTATAGTAATCAAAAAGTCGTACACCAGAAGTCACTTAACTCCGAAGACCCTGCTCACGGTGGGGACAACCACGGGGATAGAGTCATAGCTACAGCAGTTGCATGGCGGGGGGTCACGGATCGACCCGCTATTAAGTTGAAGAAAACACCCATAAGCGACCTTTCTCCACCACCGTATAGTTTTGCGGCCAGAAGAAAAAAGCACCAAAAGACACTTGAGCAGGAGCCGTCGTGGTAACAATACCTAAACTCCGAGCAGTCATCTCTCAGAACTACCGGAAGCTACAGCCCTACCGCAAAAATACCTACGAAGCGGTACGGCAGTATGTCGGCAGGCACTACACGGACGACGGAACTTCTGACCGCGTTCCAATGAACTACATCCAGCTTGCGGTTCAAATCTACGGAAGGATGCTTACTTCTCGTATGCCGCAGGTCACGGTTACTACAAACAATCAAGAGCTAAAGCACATCGCAGCCAGGGCACAGCGCCTTGCAAACGCGATGCTCAAAGAAATTGACTTTGGCTCTAAGGTCAGGGAATGGGTAAACGCAGGAATGTTTGGTATGGGCATCCTCAAGGTAGGTTGGGCTCAGACCGACGTTATGCACTACACCACTGACGCAAACGAAGAAATGCACATACCTGTAGGACGGACGTTTGTAGAGCCGGTCCTTTTGGACGATTGGGTGCAAGACCTTCAATCCAAAGGAAAGCCGTGGGAGCATTGTTCATTCATGGGCCACAAATATCGAATGGCTCTTGACCAAGCCCAATTGTTTCCTGATTGGAACGAAGACGCAAGAAAGTCCTTGGCTGAACTCGTTGAGTCACGAACCACGGAAGGGGGTGATCCTAAGATTGGCACGATTTCTGGAAGCTACAACCAGAACTCAGAAAGCATTCGAGAGGAAGTGGAGATATGGGAGATTTACCTTCCCGACACGAACGAGATTGTAACCTTTGCCGCAGACGGTGATTCATCTGACGACAAAGCCCATTCTAACGAGCCCCTAAACATTGCCAAATGGAAGGGGCCAAAGCAGGGCCCGTGTTTTGCCGGTCCCTACCACTTCTTAGGCTTTGATTGGCCTATCGGTCAAAGTATGCCCGTACCTCCCGTGGCACATTGGAGGGACGTACACGAACTAGCCAACCAGATTCTTAACAAAAACGCCCGTAAGGCTCTTAGGCAAAAGACGGTGTTCGGGTTTCAGTCTGGTCACGATGAAGACGCTCGCCGCCAACGAGAAGCAGGTGACGGGGATATGGTTCAAATGAACGACCCCAACTCCGTAAAGGTGTTTGAGAACCCAGGAATTGACCAACAGTTGATGTCCTACGGGATGTCGTTGGACAACATTATGGACAAGATTGGTGGCAACCTGTCAGCGTTGGGTGGGTTGGGGCCACAGTCAGAAACCGTTGGTCAGGACCGAATGGCGTTGGGTCAAGCCAATACCAGAGTCGATGATATGCGTAACGAAACCTTTGAAGCGGTTTCCAGCGTATGTAAAAGCCTTTTGTATTACTGGTGGAACGACCCCGTACAAGACTTCGACGACGTAGTGCATGTGTCGGATAAGATTCAAATGCCGTTTAACATCGCCGCTGAGTCGCGGGGAGAGATTTGGCATGAGTTAAATTTTGACGTTCGCCCCTACTCTATGCAGCACTCTACGCCTGAGCAAAGGGCTCAATTTGTGCTGGAAGTAATCAACAACCCCAACATGATTCAAATGCTGCAAGAAAACGGCAAGATGTTTGATATGGACCGAATCATCTCTCTTCTGTCAGAATACAACAACATCCCGGAGTTGATGGATATTATCGTGAACCAAGATGGACAGCCTTTAACGGGCCAAGGTTCGTTTGGTAAAAAGCCCGGATCACAGATGCCATCTGACACTACAAGAACGTATGAGCGTGTGAGCAGGCCGGGAGCAACGGATCGCGGTCAAAACCAGATGATGCAGCAAATGCTAGCCGCCCAAAATAACCAGCAGCCCCAGATGAATATTGGTTCGCCTCAGCCTTGATAGACTGCACGAAATAACAGAAAAGTACAACGAAAAGTTTTTATACGCATTACTCGCACAAGAAAAAGCAAGTATTACCGGGGAGCCGTATTTAGAAGACTACATGGAATTGTTCTTGGAGTTTCCAGAAGAAATGGACAAACTTCCAAGGTTATTTTTAAGCGAGCAACTAGGCAAGCTGGGTTGGGATATTCATGGCGGAGATTAGAAAACACTATTTGTTCAAAGACCCTGATGGCGTATTAAGGTGGCATGACCACCCCCAAACGCTTGCAACTGGTTCTGCTCCGGCAGAGTATTGGTCCCACAACCTTGGGGTGAATCCAGAACAAATACCGGAACTCCGGTCACACTTAGCAAAACATGGTCTTGAAAGTACCGAAATTCGTGCCGATGGTGCCGTTAAGGTCAGAAGTAATGGACACCGAAACAAACTACTAGCTTCGTCAGGTATGCACGACAAAGACGCTTGCTATAGACAAAGGGCTAAATAATGCCAGCTAATTCACCATACCCAGGCGAGTCGCAAGAACAGTTTGCTATGCGTCAAAAGCCAATGAACCCAATGGCAGAACAAGTACCTGGATCATACGACCAACCCCCGATGGACAGTCCCGGTGAGGGCGAGTCGGGAATACGCCAAGCCATTGCACAACGGTTTCCTGATGTGCTGCCGGACAAACTGGATGAAATCTACCAAGCGTGGCAGGAACACTCTCATTGGGCACAAAGAGAGGGAGAACAACCAGACCTGGAGCAGTTTTTCCAGCAGTACGAAGTTGACAGCGCACCACAAGATGAAACTACTTCCAACCTACCTCCAGAGCTTCAAGAGCGAATTGCATTGGGTAGGGGACAACAAGGACCGCCTATGGGCGGGCAGTATTCTTAGGAGAAACAAATGCCAGAACTACCAGAAAACGTAGAGAACGCGATTCTCGACGCAGAGCTTACACCGGACGAGAAACTTGTCGCGGAGGAACAAGCGCAAGAAAAGCTAGAGCCGGTTGTAGACATTAAGCCGGAGTCCGAGGGGCCACGGGATTTACCTGAGGAACCGCAGGCTGACCCCCAAAGCAACGGCAGGTTACCAGAGCACTTGGTAAACCGAGCCAAAGAATTTAATTTCTCGGACCAAGAGCTTGCAGCCTTTGAGTCTCCAGGACACCTAGAGTATTGGCTGAATAAGTTTGACAACGAAATGCTTAACCGCTTTCAGCAGCAACCTCAGCAAGAGCAGCCGCAGCAGCAGCTTCAAGAGCAATTGCCGCAAGAAGATTCTCCCGAAGATGCACCGGAGATGCAGTTCGACGAGTACATGGATGATGGCGTCAAAGCAAACTTTGAAGCGCTGCAAGCCCAAATCAAAAAACAACAAGAACTAATTGATTACATGGCCTATCAGGGTTATGAATCAGAACAAGAATCTACTATCTCTCAGTTTGAAGAAAACATTGCCAACCTGGGAGAAGATTTCCACCCCTTATTAGGAACGTCGGTTGAAGACCGCACCGCCCAGAATTCGCAATACGGCCAAAATGCGGAAAAGCTATGGGATGTGTACGGTCAACTCAGCCAGCTAAGTCCTGATATGTCAGGTGATGATTTGTTTCGTCGCGCCGTTGGCGTGGCATTTCCAGAGTATCAAACTGAATTAGCCATGAGGAAGTCACAATCCGGCACTGCGGATCGTCTCCGTAGTGCGAGTGGTCAGTTCGTAGCCCGTCCTTCCAGACGGTCAGCACAAACCGTAGCCCCTGGTGGAGAAGACCAGGAGTTTTACGAGATGTTTGACCAGATGGCTCAAGATAAGGGTTGGAACGTCGCCCCTCGAATGGATGCCAACGACCTCTTTGGTAATTAACGGAGTAAGTTATGGCAGTTAATATCTTGTCCGATGCTGATATTGCAGACCTTATAAAAGGTACGCAACATCATCTCGGGAAAAACAAGTTTACTTCGCTGATGACTGACCTCCAGCACCACGAAGCTGCGTCTCGAATTATGACGAAAGACAAAATCGAGATTCAGGGTGGTGACCAGATTCAGCGTAATATCGCTGTGAAAAACAGTGATAATGCTCGTCAGGTTGGCATGTTCCAGACTGATGACGTTTCGATTCCAGACCTCTTGCAACAGATTAAAGTGCCGTGGAAGCACACTGTTACCGAGTGGGCCTGGGAGCGACGCGAAGCGTTGATTCAGGTAGGTCAGAATACGGTGTTGTCTACTTTGAAACTACGGCGAGCCGGGGCACTTGTGTCTCAGGCCGATCACATGGAAGAGCAGTTCTGGTCCAAACCGGCGTCAAGTTCTAGCGAGCTTGATGTATTTGGCGTTCCCTACTGGGTGGTGTCTGACACTACTACAGCAGCGGGTGCGTTCAACGGTGGAAACCCGAGCGGATTTTCGAGCGGTGCGGGTGGTTTGGACAGCAGCACTTATAGCCGCTGGAAGAACTACACCTTTAACTACTCGGCGCTTACTGACCAAGATGCCTTGGCCAAAATGCGTCGTGCGTATCGTAAGATTAAGTTCAAGAGTCCCATCGACGTAAACGATTACCGTAAAGGTAATGGTGGAGCGATGAGAATCTATATGGACGAATCCACGCTTGACGATTACGAGTCTTTGGTTCGTAAGCAGAATGACAATCTTGGTAATGATGCTGCGAAGTATCAGGACGAGACTGTTTTCAAGCGTACCCCTGTCGTATGGGCTCCGTACTTGGACGATAACTCGTCTGAGGCGAATCCCATTTACTTCCTCAACTTCAACAATTTCCACCCGATTTTCTTGAAGGGCGATGTCCTTCGTGAAACCGAGCCAGAGAAAGCCCCAGGTCAGCATAATGTCTTCGTTGTATACGTTGACACGACTTGGAATCTTCTCTGCACGGATCGTCGGGCTCAGGCAATTGGTACTAAGGTATAAGGAGCTTAGATATGTCGTTTACACCGCTTGTATCCTATGAGGGTGCAAATTCCGGTCGCGGCCTAAGCCCTGGACTTTGGGCCAAACAGCCGCGAGACTTCCAAGACCTTAGTGTTGGTTTTGGAATTACTGATGACTTTCTTACGTTTGACGATGAGAACAAATGGGTTCTCACGCAAGCTACGGCTGGTACTGTAGCACTTGACGTTGCCGCCAAGGGTGGTGTGTTGTTGCTTGACAGCAATAGCACAACCAATAACCAAGGTGTGCAGGTTCAATTGGGCGGTGCTGCCGGGGCGTCTTCTTTTATCGCCAGTGCAACCTCGAAGATTTACTATGAGGCTCGCATTAAAGCTGCTGATATTGGAAGCACAACCTGTCAAGTGTTTGCAGGTCTAGCAATTGTTGATACTTCCGTGTTTGCGTCTGCTGCAAACTCGACAGCCAATCACATTGGCTATGAAGCTATCAATTCAACAGCAGTTGGCATTCACAGCGAAAAGGCTGGCACTCGAAGCTCGACTGCTTCGGCCCACACGCTTGTGGATGACACTTATGTAAAACTTGGTTTTGTTGTTGATGGGCTGACTTCGGTTACCCCTTATGTCAACGGTGTAGCAAAAACCGCCATTACTACGAACATTCCAATCGTAGCTTTGACGCCAAGTTTTGTCTGTCATTCTAGCGGCACAACCGACCCCATTCTTCATGTGGATTGGGTTGCTGTGTACCAAGAAGAGCAGATTGATAACTAACGTTAAGAGCGGGACCGGGGGAAACCCCGGCCCGCCATTTTAATTATTATGAATCCAACTTTAGCTGGCAGATACAAGCGTGACGCCCAGGGAAACTACAGCCCTTGGTTGCGAGACGATAAGTATGAAATGCACCCGGCTTCAACGGCGTATGCCGCATATTTAACCAAAGTGGCTGGCGGCGGTTACGCAAGCAAGGCATTTAACAAAAACCCAGAACATAAGATTAGCGAATCTGACTTTTTCCGAAAACACCGAGACAGTGGAGGAGCCTACAAGGGACCGAGTGCTGTAATGGGTCAACTGACAAACGTGGCGGGTCAGCAAAGCACGTTTTCGCAACAGCCTCAAAACAAGCAAAACCCGCAGATGCAGGGTTACATTCAGCAGATACAGCAGCAAATACAACAGTTACAGCAGCAATTAAAACAAATGCAACAAGGTTATTAAGGAGAAACCATGGAAGTTCAGATGCGACAATTTGAGCAGATTCAACAGATTCTTGGAACAAACGACGTTCCAGTGAAACTTTTAGAGTTGGTGGGAAAAGGAAACAAGTTTCGTAAGCCTATTTTTGGTGGCGGGTATATGAACGGTGCCGACCTTTTGCATTTATGCTTAACGTGGATTGCAATGGAAAAAGAGTCGGCCACGGTTTCGTCATTCATGGATTACAAGAGTTACTCTCCCGTGGTTAATATGGAACCGGCAATGGTTCCCAAGAAGGCTATTCGCAAAAAGAAAGTTGCAATAAATGGCTGAGTCGAGTCTTTCGATTAAATACTCAGACCTTCAACGAGAAATCGGGATGGAGGTTGGCTACGACCGTGATTCCGATAACTGGACTACTCAACAAACCGCTGACGTAGACCACATTATCCGGCAAGCACTTCGGTCAGTGTATCGCCCTGCTCCCATCCCCGGTGCAAATATTGCCCATGAATGGTCGTTTCTTCGACCCGTGACAACTATCACCACCGACGCTCTTTACACGACGGGTACAGTGACAGTGGCTTCTGGGGTAGTGACGCTAGTAACCGGAACGTGGCCCAGCTACGTTTCTGAGGATGCTTCGCAAGCAGAGCTAGTAGTAGGTGGATCAACTTACCCTGTGGGAAGTTATCAAAGCTCTACCCAGATTACCCTGCTTGACACCTCAGCGACAGCAACGGCGGGTTCTTCGTACACCCTCCGCAGAGTTTGGTATTTGCTCCCTGACGACTTCGCTGGGATCAATGGCCCGATTACCTATGACTCAGACTTCACGCGATACCAAGGCATAGAGGAACGCTCAGAGGCAGATATACGGGTGGCCCGACAGAACGACAATACAGCCAACAAACCGTTTTATTTTGCTATCGTCCCAAAGGCAGAAGTGGAAAGTACGGTAGAGGGTCAGAGGTGGAGATTGACATTCCATCCCATCCCTGACGCCGCATACGTCTTGAGGTACAGATACAACCGATCCCCTGAAACAATTGGTGACTCCAACCCCTACCCCTTGGGTGGTGAGGTCTTAGGAGAGGTGATTCTTTCAGCCTGTCTATGGGAAGCAAATAAACGTCTGGACGATGGCAATAAGCCTACGTTAAAACAGGAGTTTGTGGAAAGATTGGTTGCAGCAGTCCACCACGATAGGCGACAATTTACCCCTGATTCGTTGGGAACCAACAGCGACCCGAACACCAGCACGGACAACTACATGGTTGACCAAGGTACGGGCCGCCGAGATTTTTACTACGTCAAAGTAAACGGCGTAATACCAGGAAAATAATATGGGAAACAATCATTACACATCAATTGCGGTGGATTTGGACTCTGTTCTTGCAGATACTCCTGCAATAGCGGTAGGTCCGTTTGAGGCTGGAACTATTATTTGTCCTGCCTCAATGACTGGACAAAACATTGCTTGTTATGCTTCGCACGAAGAAGACGGGGATTACCGAATCCTTTATGACTCTGACGGTTCGACAGCAATACAGATTACAGGTGCAACCCAACAGGAAGCACAAAAAATACCCTCCGCCGCGTTGGACGGGGTTATGTGGTTAAAACTATTGCCAGCATCAGATGACGTTGCTGGCGTCAAACTTACCTTTAATTAGGAGACTATTGTGAGCGGTCACAGAATTACAGCGGATTTATTGAAAGCGGATTTCGACCAAG
>Ga0208919_1000189_pt1 | contig 45769 bp, 54 predicted proteins | sample 4_EtaG_FD_184076 | JGI IMG/M metagenome (GOLD analysis project Ga0208919, IMG submission 184076) | Marine viral communities from the Subarctic Pacific Ocean - 4_ETSP_OMZ_AT15127 metaG (SPAdes) (version 3) | ecosystem: Environmental > Aquatic > Marine > Oceanic | place: Pacific Ocean | collected... | reverse complement strand
TGCAAATACGTCTAAAGCATCATCAATCTTGATATATTTTTTAAATCCTAATAATGTAAAGTAACATATTACCCCACTACCAAAACCTATTACTAATGCGTAGATTGGTGTAACAAAACCACAAGCTGGGGTGATCGCTACTAGACCCGCTACTGCACCGCAAGCAGCTCCAATAGGGTTTATTTTCTTAGTAAGCATATACTCACAAATGATCCAAGTTGCCATTGATATTGATGCTGCAATATTAGTAACTAGAAACGCATTGACTGCCCTAGCGTTAGATGCTAGTTCCGAACCAGCATTAAAGCCGTTCCAACCAAACCATAGCATAGCCATACCTAATAGAACAAATGGAATACTGTTTGGTTTACTTGCCTTCTTTAAATTTATTCTTGGTCCAACCATCCAAGCTGCTACAAGAGCTGCTATTCCTGAGTTAATATGTACAACGGTTCCTCCAGCAAAGTCTAAAGCTCCTCTTTCATTTAACCAACCACCTTCTGCCCAAACCCAATGGCATATTGGGATATAAACAAAAGTTACCCAAGCAACTAAAAAGATTAAATATGTTGTAAACTTAAAACGTTCTACAAAAGCACCTGTAATAAGGGCTGGGGTAATAATTGCAAACATACCTTGGAAAGCAATAAAGATAAGGGTATCCCCATCAGTAATATCTATATTATTAAGTAAGACGTTATTAAAATTTCCTATAAAGGGATTGCTACCAGAAAATGCTAAACTATAGCCATATAGCATCCAGATTGTGCCAACCACACCTAAAGAAACAAAACTATACATTAATGTGGGTATGAGGTTTTTCTTTCTCACTAAGCCAGCATAAAAGAAGGCTAAACCAGGTGTCATTAGAAATACAAGTGCTGTTGCTAGCATCATAAAAGCTAGATTGCCTGAATCATTCATTTCTTCCCTCTCCTATTCTCTCTAGTAACTTGTTTATAGTGTCTGATAAACGAATTCCAGTTTCACTTTGCCATACATTTCTTCTATCTGGACATTCTACTATCCATTGACACCCATCAACATTGCGTTCTTTCCAGTTTCTAATAGATGCTGACCATCTATATTTAAATAATTTCTCTATTGCCTTGAGATCATCTTTGGATAAAGTTACACCAAGTTCTTTCAACTTTTTTTAAGCTGAAACCAAATCTTATTTAAAACATTAGATAATACTAGCGTAGATGCTGTTTGTTCTACATTGGATACATCTGAATCTATCTCTAATAATACGTGTATATAATTTTTATACATCTCTATTATTGGGTCCTCTTGATCTATAATGGTGGCATATGATTTATTTAGCCCCACGCAATATCCTTTTCTGTTAGAGAGTCGAAATACACGTTGTCAGCTCTATCTTTAGCTTCTTTCTGTTTAATTTTAGTATCTTTTATTTCTTGAGATACTAAAAAACTAATTCCACCAATTAATACAATTGCTGATAATCCTAAAAGCATATTTTTATGTTCTTTCTTCATTTTACTACCCTATTTTATTATACAAATAAATTCTTAAAAATTTAAAACGAATTATCCTCTAAATTTTTCTTCCATTCATTATCCTCATCCCATAAACTGTAACTACAAGTAAGTTCATCCCCTTTTTTAATATTTTTAATGGTAATTAATCTACAACATGATAAACGATCTTCAAAAACACCTACATAAGCACTTTTTAACTTACAATTAGGTGTGTCTGTGTGGTTATAGAAGCCCCCCAGAGGCGTTCTCAGCCATCCTTGAGGAAAGTCTGGGTGTTTGACATGGCTAATGCCTAAATCCGTCCCTAATGGGATGTCTTTAATTGCAAAAAGACCTAATCCATGAATCTTAGACTCATTAATTGTCAATGATTCAGGTAGTGGGTTATACATTAACAAGATACCTCCAGCTAATAGGATATTTTGGTTGTATTAAATCAGAAATTTGCTGGGCAATCTCGCTAGTTTCGGCTTGAGCATCTTTAGAAAGCCTTAAATTGCAAATTCTAGAAAAAGCATAGAGGCTTCCAGTCCAATACCATTCAGTATATGTTGATTGCGGTAATAACATTCTAGCTTGTTCTGGTGCTACACCTTTTCTAATTAATAAATTGTATGTTTCATTTGAATTAAAGAGTAAATCAGAAATATCTGTCCACTCAGAATGTGTTAATTCGACTATTTCCTCGCCAGACCCCTGTTTTTTATCTATAGGTTTACTTCTCCAGTCTTTAGGTATGTAAAATTGTGGTTTAGAATCCACATATCTTCTGCTAACCTCATTCCAAACAAGTCCTACCTGGTGTTTAACAAGCTGACGTGCCACAAATATTGGAGCATAAATTCTAAATTGAAGTTGCGGATGCCCAAATGGAGTCCAATGACCATGAGAAGCCAGATATTTAATAAGTTTTTCATCGCCTTCTGTAAGATTTTTATGCTGTTTATCAAAACTAACCCTTGCTGCATTTACTACTGTTAAGTCCGATCCAAGTGTTTCAATTAATTCAACCTTCATTAAACTTTTCTATTCCAATTTTTAGGTGGAGTTAAAAACTTTCTTTCTAGTTCCCCATTACAAAAACCACAAATTGGCCTTCTGATGATTCCTTCAAAAACATATTTAATTTGTTTTACGTCATCTAACTTACATGACCCACAAGTGTATTTATATCTAGGCATTTCTTTGGTTTTTCATGTTTTGTTTTTGTATATTTTTTAACTCACATACAATGTGATCCATCATATGAGATTGAGTTAAGCTCATAGCCATATTAGAACGCTGCTCGGTTCCATACACGTCCAAACTTTGAGCTATTGCATCCTCATCTATTAAACGACAGTATTGAATGAACATCTTCCAAATTTTATCGTCTTTATCTATTACTGTACTCATTTATAACTCCTCTTTTTATTATCTCCAAGAACCCCACTCTATTGGATTCTTATTTTCCATAAAAGGAAAAAAGTTTTTAGCGTGCCCTATAAGTTTATTATACTTACCAGAGTCAGTTTTTAGAAATATCCAACGCCCACCATCTATAAAGAATTCCTCGTCATCTACAATTAAATAAAAAGCTTTAAACTTTGTTAAAAATCTGGAAATTCTTTTTTGTATAGTTTTTTGTCTAGGTTTATTTGGAGTCCATTTAATTGTTGGTCTATCATTAAGAATAGGCATAGTAAACATTATAAATCCTAATATTATATAATTATTATTATTTAACACACATTATACCAACTAGTCAACATTAGTATAATTTAATGGGGTACATTATGAAATTCTATGTTGACGCTGACGAAACATTAATCAATTGGGCAATGGGGTTAGAGGTAAATAAAGAATTAGTAAAGGTATTACAAGAGGGCTTAAGTAGTTATAATTTTAAACTTGTGATCTGGAGTATGTTTGGTAAAAAATGGGCTGAGAAATATTCAAAACAATTATTCCCAGACCTAGATATTACTTATGGTACTAAAAAAGAATTATATCAAAAAGTCCCATATGGTTCTTTTGCAATAGATAACAGGAAAGAACAAGATAAAAAATATTTATTAAGATTCAAAAAAGTTTTTACTTCAGAAGAATTCTTACGCATATACCAACATTTATTATGTGTATGTAATTGCGGTTGTTCAATATAATATTATGGATTATAACATAACCCCCTATAAGGGGTTATGTTATAAATATAAAAAAGTCCGTGCCTTTAAAAGTGATAGGGGGATCAATGAATAAGCATAATATAATATATCTAATAAATATACATAACCATCCAACCCCCCTATAAGGGGGTTGGAGGTTATTATTTAATAATAATAATATTTTAATATAACCATGAAACCCCTTTAGGGGGTTTCAGGTTATAAATAATATATAAATATATAATTACTACAAATTTTAAAAAATATTTCATTTAGTAAGAGTATAATAATTTAGGAGTTTGTTAATTTGGCATCTAAAAACAATTTGTAATTCCAGGAGGATGTTTTAAAAATGGGTTTATTTAAAAAAGTTATGAAAGATATATTTTCACATTCTTTAGCGTCTACTTTTGGAAAGATTGCGAAATATACACTTTCAGTATTGTTAATTGCTATAGGTATTTTAGGTTTAGTATTATCTTATATTGATCCAATGCCATATATAGCATCAGTATTTCCTATTGTAATAACTGGTACAATTATTAATGTTACACAAGCAAATATACAAACCATTTTGACATTTTTAACTGTTAATTTGATTTATGCAGTTGCTGGTTCAAGTACATTAATTGTCGCAGGATTAGCTTTTTATATAAGAGATATTAAAGCTACACCAATGGCTATTATAAGATTGCCTATAAAAACATATAAAGTAGTAGTTAGAGGAAGAAACTGGTTATTAACCAAAATAAATTATTTGAATGAAGAATCAGCTAAATGGAAAACTACATTTAATATACTTAAATCTCCATATTCTTTATTAAGAACATTAGGATTTAGTCCACAAATGGCTGTTGGTTTACTGTTTGCTGGTTCCACTGTAGGAACTGGTGTTGTAGTTAATGAAACAGTTTTGGCAGATCGGTCATTTAGGAATGGGGATGCTGGAGTATATGCAGCTCCAACAGATGCACCTTCGGCTAAACTAGAAGAAATGTTGGCATTTAGGAAAGAAAATAAAGAAGACAACACGTTAAGGATTGTATTAGGTGTTGTACCTGTTAGAGAGATAAGAATTGAGAACGTATCAGTAGGTACAGTGTATGCTAATTCAGCTTTACCATCTTCAACTGCCCATACTTCTGCTAGTGGGACAGCTGCGACCAGTACTGCTGTATTAATTGGAGGTACTGTGATAGGTGGTGGAACTAGCACTTACTTAGAGATAGGTGAAATGGTTCTTGAAAAATCTAGATGTTCGCAACTTTATTTCGACAACACGACGGCACACACCATTAACGTCATAGGGAATGCGTCTGATGGACAAAGTATAAATCAAAGCCCAGGTACTTCTCGAATGAGGGCAATTGGTGGTGGTCATCATCAAGCAGAGGCAATGGTAACTTCTGGGGGTTCCTATGACCGAATTCATATTGATGCTCCTACAAGTGCTACCAATGGAAAAATTGGTAAGTTAACTCTAAGTAATTTATATACTGAGGGTGGAGCTTGTGTATTTGATAGAATGAAAATAGGAACTTTAACTATTTCTTTAAATGAGATAGGGCTTAACAATGGGTTTGCTACAAAAGAATTTAAGATTCATCAAAGCGTAACAGCGGCTAATTGGAATGTATCCGATAATGTGGAAGTGGCAATTGGAACACCTACTGAAACATTAAGTAATGAATAATAGTGATAGTTAGAAAAAAATGAATGATTTAAATTATGCAATAAACATTTTTAAATCTATATTAAAAAAAGAGGTGTCCAGAGGAAAAGAAACTTTTCAAGGGTATAATAAACCTAAAAGGACACCTAAACATCCAACTAAATCTCATGCTGTATTAGCTAGAGAAGATGGTGAAACAAAACTTATTCGTTTTGGCCAACAAGGCGTAAGCGGAGAGGGTGATCCCAGCAAAAGCGATACTAAGGCTGAAAAGGCTAGAAGGAAAGCCTTCAAAGATAGACATAAAAAAAACATCAAACGTGGCAAAATGTCAGCAGCATATTGGGCCAACAAAGTTAAATGGTAACTTTTTATTATGGCAAGAAGATCATGGATACGCTGTAAATGTGGAGCCAAACTACATTCTAAAAAACCTAACAAAATTTGTTACGTTTGCTCAAACAAACAAAGGAAACTAGGTAAAAAACAATTTGATAAACAAAAACGATGATGATACTAACACCCCTTCAAATGGTGCTTTAACAGCTAAAGAAAAAGAAGATTTAATGTTAAGTAATTTTGGGGCGTTAAGATCAGAAATACATTCACTAGCAAAACAGATAACATTAATTAAAACATTAGAAAGAAACATTCTTTTAGTTTTAGTAGGGGCTATAGCTGTAGCATCAGTTTTAGGAGTATTTATCTACAGCTTAGTATAATGATAGTAGAGGTTTAGAAATGTATGAGTATAAAGTAACAGTAGACCGTGTTATAGACGGGGATACAGTTGATGTAGATATCCATTTAGGCTTTAATGTTGTGTTATCGAAACAGCGTGTGAGACTACATGGTATAGATACCCCCGAATCAAGAACACGAAACAAAGAAGAAAAAGTAAGAGGTCTTATATCTAAAGAATATTTAAAAAATATTTGTGAGTCATCATCTATAAGACTTAAAAGTAAAGATAGGGGTAAGTTTGGTAGAATTTTAGGCGTTTTATATAAAGATGACGAAACGATAAGTATAAATCAAAAGATGTGTGAGGAAGGATTCGCAGTTCCCTACTTTGGTGGTAATAAAGACGAATTAGAAGCCTTGCATATGATAAATAAACAAAAATTAATTAACCAAGGTTTGTTGGAGGGGTAAATTGTCATTAGCCCAAGATATATTTGAAACTCTTATAAAAGACCCAGATTTAGATATCCAGGAGGGGCAAACTCGTGAAGATGCCGCTAAATCTGAAGCAGAATATCGTGCTAGACAATATCATAACAATGTAGAAGCTTTATCTTTAGCAAATGAGCCTATAGAAAAATTATTACAGCATTTAATAAAGTATAATGATATAAAGGACATACAGATGAACCCCCTTAATATTTTTAAAACTATCTTAAAAGGCAAAGTCAACGATAAAGATTTTGATTATGATGAAAAAGGTCTTGAGGAAGCTATTGAATATGCTACTCAATTGATGAGAGATAAAAAACACGTTAAATTTTCATGGCATGATGATTATCAACAAAAAAACCTTGAGGGTGATATGACACCTGACGAAGAAACAATAGAAGAAGAATTAGCATCACAGGAACAAGAATCTATTCAAAAATATGGGGTAGTAGAATCAGCTTTGGCTGGTTGGTGGTTTGGTGGAACGCTTGCTGATATGGATAAAGAAAGAGATAGACTTTCACCATCTCAACAACGTGAATTCGATAGACAAATTAACGAATCACTTAGAAGAAAGGGTAAACGATTTAGAAAATCATCCATGCAAAAAGTCCAAGATTTTTTTAAAAACAACGAAGCTTAGTTAAAATAGAGGAGATACAAATGGTTAAAAAAGAAACCACTAAAAAAAGCACGACCGAAAAACCTACTGTTAAAAAAGCAGTAGAAGTAAAAAAAGAGGAACCAAAGCCAAATGGGTATTTAGTTCCCGTTTACTATAAAAATCAACCACTAGCACAAGACGATTTAATTGCCGATATATGGTATAAGTTTTTAGATAATTCAATTACACCTCAATTTCATGCCCCACAGCATGAGGCACATTTAGAAATGATTATTGAAGGTGATATTTCAATTGAAACAAAAGGTAATGTAAGGATGGTATCGAAATCAGACGACCCTGAAGAATGGATAAAAAATCTTATAAATTCACGAGAGTTTTCTGGAAATCCATTTATAGCATCTGAGGCTCAACCTCAATATGAAGCTTAATGATTTTGTTAATAAAAAACATAAAGTAAAATTACAAGCCTCGCCTATAGTTATTAAAAATGAGGCATTAGAAGATAAATATAAAAGTCGCATTTCTGATTTATCAAATGAAATAGATAAATTAAAAGTTTTAGAAGAAGAACGAGATGCGGCTTATCGCAAATTAAATGTTGAAAGAGATAAGCTCCAAACTTCTCAAAAAAAGAAATCTAAATTAGAAGTAGAGTTAATCGCTTTAAGGTCTACTGTTTCTGATCAAGAACTTTTTATGAAGGAAATACCTAGATTAAAGAAAGAAATAGGTGATTTAAACGTTCAAAAAGAAAAAGATAAATCTATACAAACAGAAAATACAAATTTACACGCTGAAATAACTTCGCTTAAAAATACCTTAGAACAAAATCAAACACGATTAGATGAATTAAGTAGGATAGATCAGGAAAGATTATCTGCTACAAATTTTCTCGTGAAAACCAAAAAAGAATTAGAAGATATGTCAAATAATGCTTTTTCAAAAGGGCATGAGATTTCTAACTTAAATAAAGACATAACAAATTTAAAGGCTGAGAATCAAAGTTTATTAGAAGAATTAACTGAGAATAAATCAGCTAAAATATCCGCAGAAGAAGATGCAAAAGTTATATTGAGAAAAAATATAGAATTACAAACTTTTGCAAATAAGAATAGTACAATAAATCAAGAGCTAAAAAAAGAAGTCAAAGGAATTAAAGATCAATTGATTTTTTGGAAGCGTGAAGCAGAAGATGTAAGTAAGCAATTAGAAGATGCAGATAATGTTGAAATCAAATTAAGGAAGTGGATAACAAATTTGGAAAATGAGGATTCAAAAACTCAAAACATTAAAGGTAAATTATCTAAGGATGTTACCACTATGAAAAACACTATTTCAGAAATGGGTGGTGTTATAGAGGGTTTAATCAAAGAAAACAATTATTTACGAATGGTTAATAGGGATTTCAGGAAGGAACTTTCTAGGCCACGATATTTAAGTATGGGAGCAATATCCAAAAGAGAGGGTTTCAAAATGCCACAAGGCAAAGAAAATATACGAACGCGAAATTTAGGTAATGCTGTTCCTACTTTATTGAAGTTTAAAGAAGGAGGAGAGTAATGGCAGATAAAGCACCATGGCGATCAGAAATTGAAGCCTTACAGAATTATCAAAAGCATAAGACTTTCACATTTACCACTAGTAGTGGCTCAGCAGAGGATGCAGTTTCTTTAGCTGGTAATATGGAAGAATGTAACAAAATATCCTTTGTGGTGGAATTAGCTGATGCATACATTGAGTTTGATGGGGATGCAACAACTAGCAGTATGCTTATACCTGCAGGAGAGGGTTATTTTGATGAAGGCATTTGGATAGGTACAAAGATTAGTATATTACGCAGTAGTTCTACTAATGCAAAAATCCGAGGTATTATCTGGGGGAGGTAAACTAAATGCCAGGAAGGTATAGGTCAGGTGGGTTGAATAAAGGCAACCTATTTGATTCAAATGTAAAAGCTACATCAATTGATGAAGATATATTTTCTGATCAAGAATCCATATCTGAAGCTGCTGATGGAGATTTAATATTAGTTTTAGACGTATCCGAAACTCCAGACAAAGTAAAATACATTACTAAAACCAACCTTATAGGGGCGGGTACTGTAAGTATTACCAACAACACTGATAACTATGTTCTGACTGGGACTGGTTCTGCTGTAAATGGAGAAGCTAATTTACAATTCGATGGCACTATATTAACTGTAGAAAGTGGTGAAGTTAATATAGATAAATCATCTGGGGACCCACATTTAAGTTTCCAGATAGGAGATACAGATAAATTTACTATAGGAGTTGATGATTCCGATAGTGATAAATTTAAAATTGATACTGGTGGAACAGTTGGCGGGGCTACTAAATTCACATTAGATTCAAGCGGTAATGTTACGATTGCTGGTGATTTAACTGTGTCAGGTAGTTCTACAGCTTCTGTAGCCACAACTGTGACCATTACAGATAATGAATCTACCAATGAGGATAACGCTATAGTATTTACTTCTGGTGGGGATGTGGATGGGGGGAATCTAGGATTAGAGTCCGACGGAAATCTAATTTACAATCCAAGTAGCGGTAGATTAACCGCAACTCAATTAGCAGGAACGCTCCAAACCGCCGCACAAACAAATATAACGAGTCTGGGCACCCTATCGGCATTGAATATAGATAATGTTGCAATTGATGGTGCGACAATAGGACATTCCTCAGATACCGATCTAATAACCTTAGCTGATGGTAATGTGACAATTGCGGGAGAATTAGATTTAACCACACTGGACGTATCTGGAAATGCAGATATTGATGGTACATTAGAGGCTGATGCAATAACAGTAGATGGAACCGCCTTAGACGAATTTATAGCAGATACTGTTGGGGCGATGGTAAATTCTAATACCGAAAGCGGAATTACAGTTGCCTATCAAGATGGAGATAACACGCTTGATTTTACTGTTGGAACATTAAATCAAGATACAACTGGAAATGCAGATACAGCAACTTTAGCTACAAATATAACTGCTAGTGCTAACAATTCAACTGATGAAACTGTATATCTAACATTCGTTGATGGAGCTACAGGAACTCAAGGTCTTGAAACAGATACGGGACTCTATTTCAATCCAAGTAGTGGTATTTTAACTACCACATCGGTTACTGGAAACTTAACTGGAAATGTAACTGGTAACGCCTCTGGTACTGCTGCTACAGTAACAGGAGCAGCACAATCCGCCATTACTTCTCTTGGCACATTAACAGCTCTTACAGTAGATGACATAGCTGTTGATGGTAAAGTAATTACAATGACTGGTTCTTCTAGTGATACTGCTGTAATTACCGCAGGCACTAATGGAACTCTTACAATAGAAACCACAGACGCAGCCGCATCAGCTGCAAACATACAAATAACAGCAGATGGAACATTTGAAGTAGATGCTACATCAATTACACTTGATTCTGCTGGCGATATAGTTCTTGATGCAGACGATGCTGACGTAGTATTTAAAGATGGGGGCACAACTATAGGAACGTTTACAAATTCCTCTAGTGATTTTGTCATGACGGCTGGTGTTCAAGATAAGGATATAATTTTTAAAGGGGATGATGGTGGAAGTGGGATTACAGCTCTAACTCTTGATATGAGTGATGCTGGTAAAGCTTCATTTAACGGGGTTATTAATATTGGTAGTGTTTCAAACGCTGGGGAAGATACTGATAAATTTTTAGTTCTTGACTCTAGCGGTAATGTTGATTTTAGAACAGGATCAGAAGTTGCCTCCGATATTGGGGCAGGTAGTGGGTCCGTTTCATTAACTGGCTCTACAAACAACACCATTACCACTGTAACGGGTAGTAACGCAATAGCTGGAGAAGCAACTTTTACATATGATGGAAGTGACTTAAAAATAACTGAGGCAGTAAATGATGGCAATCCTAGCTTTCAATTAGGGTCTGCCGACGCGGAATCAGCAAAAATACAAGCTGTATATGATTCTGGGGCACAAACTTTAAATTATTTAGAAATTTCAACTGCTACAGCTGACACAGGCGGAGATGCAGGTAAAATCATATTTGATGTAGATGGCACAGACATTGCAACAATTGATGATGGTGGTATTGACCTAGCTTCAGGATTAAATTTCACTATTAACGGATCAGCCATATCCACTGATAATACTATGGGTGATGGCTTCGTTATAGAAGATGACGATGGAACTGAAGTTACTTTAACTGAAAACAAAGAAATGAAAATTATTGGTTCAGGTGTAACAACTAATTGGACTGACACTTCAACTGGTAGTGATGGTGATCCATATGATTTAACCATAACTGTGGATGCGGCACAAACTGGAATAACATCATTATTAGCCACTGATATTAAAATTGGTGAGGATGACCAAACTAAAATAGATTTTGAAACCCCAGATACTATAAACTTTTATGCAGGAAATGAAAATCAATTAGTATTAACTGACGGATATTTAACTCCATCTTCTAATGGTATTGTAGATTTAGGAACTGATGCTCTTGAATTTAACAACGCATTTTTTGACGGCACTGTTGAAGCAGATGCCATAACAATAGCAGGGACAGCTTTAAATGAATATATAGCAGATACTGTTGGTGGTATGGTGGGATCGAACACGGAAACAGGTATTGCTGTAACTTATGAAGATGGTGATAATACCTTAGATTTTGTGCTAGGGGCGTCACAAACAACTATTACGTCTATATATAATGCTAGTCTTAAAATGGGTAGAGATGCAGATAACTTAATTGATTTTGCAACTACAGACAATAAAATTATACTTAGAGTAAATGGTGTTAATGAAGTAGAACTGGTAGAAAATGCTTTATCTCCTGTAACAAGTGATGGAGTAGCATTAGGAACTACATCTTTAATGTGGTCAGATTTATTTTTAGCCTCTGGTAGTGTAATTAATTTCAATAACGGAGATGTAACACTAACACATTCATCTAATACATTAACTGTAGCAGGTGGGACTTTAGCAACTGCGGCACTTACTGCTAGCACTGGAACATTCTCAGGTATTTTAAAAACTGATGATACAACGGATGCGTCCTCAACGACTGATGGGTCACTTCAAACTGATGGTGGTTTATCTGTAGCTAAAGACGTAGTAATTGGTAATGACGTAAAACTATTATCTGATAGTGCTGTATTCAATATGGGTGCTGATAATGATTTTACAATTACTCATGACGGAACTACTGGGGCAACAATAGCTGGTAATCCATTAATATTAGATTCTGGCGGAGATATTACTTTAGATGCTGATGGAGCTGACGTTATATTCAAAGATGGATCAGCGACTACAATTACTGTAACTAATAGTAGCAATGACGCTGTTTTTACTGTTGGGACACAAGACAAAGATTTCATTGTAAAAGGCAATGATGGCGGTTCTGCTATATCAGCTTTAATTTTAGATATGAGTAATGCAGGAGCTGCAACGTTTAATTCAGCAATAACAGGTGGGGGCTTATTAACTACTGGCGGGAATATAGTAATTCCTGATGATGGAAATATTGGTTCTGCAAGTGACACTGATAGTATTGCAATTGCTGCTAATGGTAATGTAACTGTAAGTCAAAGCTTAACCGTAAGTGGAAATCTTACTGTAACTGGCACTACTACACAGGTAGACACAGTAACTATGAACGCCTCTAATGCGGTTGTGTTCGAAGGTGCTACTGCGGACGCACATGAATCTACGTTAACAATTGTAGACCCAACTGCTGACAGAACAATATATCTACCAAATCAAAGTGGGTATTTACCTGTATTAGCAGCAGTAAGCACTACACAGGTTTCTTCTACACCAGAAGAGTTAAATATTTTAGATGGTGTAACAGCCTCAACTTCTGAATTGAATATTATGGATGGTGTTACAGCTACTACAGCAGAAATAAATCTAATAGATGGAGGTACGTCTAGAGGTACAACAGCTGTTGCTAGTGGAGATGGAATTTTAATAAACGATGGTGGCACAATGAGAATGACTAACGTGGACACTGTTTCCACATATTTTGCAAGTCATTCAGTAGGTGGTAGTAATATTGTTACAACAGGTGCTTTAGATTCAGGCTCCATAACATCAGGATTTGGAGCGATAGATAATGGTACATCTGGAATCAGAACTGCCACATTCACAGCAGAAACTGCATTTGTTCCTGATGCAGCAGATGGTGCTACACTAGGAACTGCATCACTAGAATTTTCTGACTTATATTTAGCAGATGGTGGTGTAATTTATTTTGGAAACGATCAAGAAATCACATTAACACATAGTGCTGATGATGGTTTAATATTAAAACACGTTGGAACAGGGGACGGCAAAGAACCATCCCTTACATTCCAGGCGGGTGATAATGATATCGCTGCAGACGATGTTTTAGGTTCAATATTCTTTCAAGCACCAGATGAAGGTGCTGGCACTGACGCAATATTAGTAGCAGCTGGAATAGAAGCTGTTTCAGAAGGAGATTTCAGTGCCTCTAACAATGCAACAAAATTAAGTTTTAAAACTGGGGCTTCTGAGGCTGCTGCCGAAAAAGTATCAATCTCTAGTGCTGGTAATTTAAACTTAACAGCTTCAAACACAGAATTACGATTTTATGAAGGTTCTAACTACGTTGGATTTGAAGCCCCTGCTTTAAGTGGGGATCAAATATGGGTATTACCAACTGGAGATGGTTCTAATGGGCAATTTATTAAAACAGATGGTTCAGGAACATTATCTTTTGCAAACGCTGGGGGTAGCTTTGTAGGAATTAAAGCCTATCTAAATGCAGATTTAAGTATAAGTAATAATTCGGCTACTACACTAGGTGATTCAAATGGTTCTTGGACAGAAGTTCATGATGTAGGAACTATACATGATGCTTCTACCAACCCTGACAGATTTACATTTGGAACTAGCGGTTATTTCTTAGTTACCATTCAACAAGAATGGGCTGCGGATTCAGCTGGTTACAGAGAAATGAAGGTAACTCATACAGATACTAGTAATTCAAACGCAACAAATGAAATATTAAGAGATAGAATTTTATCTACATCAAATCAAGCAACTGCAATTAGTGGTGGTTCTACTATATTCTATGCAGATGATGGAGATGATTATTTAACTGTTCAGTTATATCAAAATAGTGGTGCTGCATTAAATGCAGAGGGTGGAATAGATGATAGTACATTTATAAGTATATCTAGACTTGATCTAGCATCTTCTACTGGTTCTACTACTGGACAAGCAAGTGGCAGAGTACAAATTGCGGATGGTAGCGGTGGATTTACAAGTGACTCTGACCTAACATTTTCAGGATCAACATTAACTGCAACTAATGTAGCAGGAACATTAACTACAGCATCTCAAACTGCAATTACTGGTGTAGGAACTATAACAACTGGAGTTTGGAATGGCACAGCAATAGCGAGTGGATACATAGCTGCTGACGCTATCACTGGGGCTAAAATAGCCGATGATGCGATTGATTCTGAGCATTATACAGATGGATCAATAGATACTGCACACATTGCAGACGATCAGGTAACACTGGCCAAGATGGCAGGACTTGCCCGTGGCAAACTTATATATGGGGACTCTAGCGGAAACCCTGCTGCACTGGCAGTGGGAAGTGCAAATCAGGTATTAACACATGACGGTACTGATCTGGCGTGGGCAGATGCTGGTGGTGGTGGAGGAATAGCAGAAGCACAAGAGTTTAGACAAACTGCAAGTTATACTGGAAATGGAGATTTAACTAGCAATTGGGAAATTTCTGATAATACTGGACAAACTTCTTTAACAGGTGGCAATGCAGTTTCTCAAAGCTCTGGAATATTTTCATTTGCAGCTACAGGATATTATTTAATTATGGTTAACGCTGATGTAGAAAATGCGTCTTCCGATGGTACTGCTGAAATTAGAACAATGTTTACTAATGATAATTCTAGTTACGCTGTATATACTTCTGCTACAACAGGTGCGTCAGGTTCTGGAGCAACTAGACAGACAGCAAGCTCTAACCTTATATTAGATATAACTAATACAACTAATCAGAAAGTTAAATTTAATACAAGTAGTTTCGGTGGAACAGGTATAGGTTCCACTACTGTAAGTAATAGCACTTTTGTATTTATGAGATTAGGAGATACATAAAATGGCAAGTAAACATTGGTTTAGAGAACCAGATATACAAGATGCTTTATTAACCTTTAATGTAGGTAAATTCCAATGGTATGGTTGGAAAGATACCAAAGATGGAATGGTTTATTCTAACGTAAAACTTAATGATGATACTGCTACAATGCCTTCTGAATCAGAAGTTAATGCAAAATTAGCAGAGTTTAAAGCAGAATATGATTTACAAATTGCTACTTGGAACTTAAATAGAAAAAAGGCATATGGAAATATAGAAGAACAATTAGATATGATGTATTGGGACAATGTTAATAGTACAACTACATGGAAAGACCATGTAGCTAAAGTAAAATCAGATAATCCCAAATCATAGGAGAATGAAATGGCAATACAATACATAGGATCAAGCATATCTGGAATTGCATCAGATACCAAACCTACCCTCTCTGCAAATGAGAAGGGAGTTCTATTTGTTGAAACTGACACAGATAAAATATATCAATGGGATACAGATTCATGGAATGAAGCTGGTGGGGGTACTGATTTAGATGGTGCTATAACAATAAATGATTCTGGTGCTGACGCCGATTTTAGGGTTGAAAGTAGCGGTAATGCTAATATGATATTTGTTGATGCTGGTAATGATGCTGTAGGAATTGGAACCAATTCTCCACTATCTTATGTTGCATTAGACATAGATTCGGGGTCTGATTCAATTAATACTGTATTTAGAAGCACTAACGACTCTGGGGATTGTTTAAGAGTAATGTTAGTTTCAAATAGTGCTTCGCCAGCCGATAATGACGATGTTATAGCAATAAATTTTAAAGCTGATGATGATGGTGGTACATCAAGTTATGTTGCAAGAATTGGTGTTAGAATGAAGGATGTATCTGCTGGAACATTAAACTCTGAAATGAATTTTAGTGTAGCAAATAATGCTAGTGACGCAAATACTACAGGTCAATTAACAATGGCTGGGGTTTGGACGGACTCCTCAGACGCAGCTTTTAAAACTTATGAAGGGACAGCACATTCACTTTATGGCGGGACAGATGGAAAAGTTATCACTGATAAATTAAAAACATTAAATGTTGGTAGGTATTACACTAAAGATACTCCAGCAAATAAAATAGCAAAAGCTGAAAGACATATAAGTCCAACAGCACAAGATTTTTATAATGCTTTTGGTACTGGTACAGAACTTTCTGGGTTAGGTGGAGAAATTACTAAAAGTGATGGAACAAAAGAAACACAAAATGCTACATTATCCCCTAAAGATATGGCTGGTGTAGGACTAATGGCAATTAAAGAATTAATAGCACGAATAGAAACTTTAGAGTCTGAAGTCGAAACTCTAAAAGGATAAAGTTTAAATACTAATCAACGTATAATATATTATAAGCATAAGTTAAAGGAGAGATACATGGTAGATATTGATGTAAAAAGCGAATTTGATACGCTAAAAGAACAAGTTGAAAAACTTGCAGCTGAAATTAACAAAAAGGTAGCTGAGAAAGATGCCCTTGTAAATCAATTTCAGTCTTTAAATGGAGCTTTAATGTATTTAAGAGGTAAAGTCCAAGCAGCAGGTTTAGATACAGGAGAAGAGCCAAGCACAGAATCAGAACAGGATGAAGTTTTAGATCAAAGTGTGGAATATCCACCCGATGAAAATAAATAATGTGAGGTAAAATTGGCAGCGTTTCCAAGTTCACAATTTACGAAGGTTTTTACCTATAATGGGAGTTCTTTTACTGATGTAACTCTTGAAGCTCAGTCGCCTGGAGGCACTGCATTTAGTGCTTTAGGGGGAACTTCTCATATATTATATATGGGTCATGACGCAAAATTTGACATGGCTATATTTGATGTAGATACAGCAGGTAGTTTAGGGGCATTAACATGGGAATACTACAATGGCAGTGCATGGACTACTTTTGTACCAGCTTCTGCTAGGTATGAGCTTGACCCAGACGACAATGAAGGGGCTGCATATGACTTCTCAAAAGATGGTGCAGAACTTTTCCCACCGAATTTATTAAGTGATTGGGCTACAGTTGCTATTAATAGTGTCACAAAATATTGGGTAAGAGTAACGTCAGCTGCATCCGTATCAACTGCCCCAACTATTAAAAGAATACAAATGAGAGCTTATGAAGCTTATACAACTACAAGACAAGTTTATGAGTTATTGCAACTTAAAAACGTATTAAGTGGTACTGATTTTACCACTAGTACAGTTCCTAGCAAGGCAACTGTTGAGCAGGCTATTATGGAAGCTCAAAGTTATATAGATATGCATACTCGTAAATCTTGGCGTCCCACCTACGTAGCGAATGAATACCAACAGTTTAATTTAAATGGATTTAAACTAGATAAACCAGACCCATATAAAATATTAAGTTTAAAAATATGGAATGGTGCTAGCTGGGATACTAAAACCCAAGGTAGGACAGGTGATTATTTTCTAGTGCCAGATACTGGAATGATCCAATTTAGCAGATATTTCTTACTACCAGCTAGATTTACTAGTTATAATGCTCCTGTATGGAGATGGGGTGGCGGAGAATTTACAATGCCTGTGAAAGTAACTTATCTTGCTGGAAGGGATATTGAGACAGATGTAAGACAAGGCGGTATAGTACAAGATATAGCTAAAAAAATAGCTGCTGTTGACGTAATGAGGACTGCTGATTTTGGTGGTGCTGTAGTAAGTGGCATGGATAGAATAAGTATGGAATCCAGAGTTGCTGGATGGTTAGAAGAAACAGCCGATACAATCGATAGCTTAAAAGCTTTTGAGGTGTTTTAATGGCTGATGAACCGATACCTATAGATGATATTTTTACAGACTTAGATAGCCAATGGAACGCTAGTAATGTAACAAAACCATCTTTTATAACTGTAAACGCTGCTAATGAACCTATACGTTTTGATTTAAACGTTGGAGATCATTTGGTTGGTAGAACTGGAAGCCCTGCGTTTACTGAATCTCCTCTAGGAAACTGGAAATATGGGAATAGAGCTTATGCAGTTGAAATTGAACTTTTTACAAGAGTAAGTAGACAAAGATTATTTAATCTTATGCAAGAAATTAGGAGAATATGTCATGCTAGAAAACACGCATTAACTAATTTCCAACGTCAGCAATTTGGTGATTTTATGGAAGAAACTAGTGAACAAGTTAACGTGTGGACAGGTACAGTAGAAATACTCCTAGAGAATAATGCTGTTTTACTAGAAACTTAACTTAAATTAGTATAATGAATATATAATGGGGGTATTTTATGGCAGTATATAGACCAGATCAAGCACAACTAACATTTGCTACCGAAGCAGCTCAAGGAGCCGATCCTGAAATGGCTGAAGGAACTTTAGTAGGTTCAGGAGCTACTGCGGCATTAAATGACGCTAGTGGTCATGCTGCTGGGTCACGTTCTATTACAGTTGATGGGGTAAGTGGAACTTTTGTAGTTGGTGATTTCATTCGTATAGGTACAGTTGCAGGCACAGCATCTCAAACTGTTGTTGAATGTGAAATACGTCGAATAGAAGCTATTGACGGAACTGTGTATACACTTGATAGACCATTAGCATTTTTCCACGCTGATAACGAAGAAGTAAAAGAAGTATCTGCTATTGGTGGGGATGCGACAAGAAATGATAAAAATAAATACATCACATGGATTCCAGGTGTATATGAAAGTATAGACACCCCTGATCCAGAGATGTCTATTGAAGGCAAACGCTTTTTAGGAACGCAATCTAAAAGAAATTGGTCTGTTGCTTATCCAGGTTCACAAAGTTTATCTGGATCAGTTAGCGGTATAGTGTTATTAAATGGGTGGCCACTAAGGTTTCCAATTGGTAAGGTAACAACTATTCCAAGTGCTGTAACAGGTAGTGCTACATTAAACGGAGCAGTTAAAAAAGGTGATATTTTTATCACTTTATCAGGAAGTCATGGAGTAGTATCTGGCGATATTATAGCAATTTATGACGCTGCTAATACAACAAATACTACCAAGACTACTGAAGTAAGAAAGGCTGACTATTTACCCTCTACTAACGTAGTAAAATTAAATTACCCATTACACTTTGATCATGTAACAGGTGCTTATGTTAGAGAACAAAACTCCGCGTCTTATTATGATCATGAAATCGTAGAAACTACTGATTTAGATACTGTTTCTTGGCACGTTCATATGAAAGAAAGTAGTGAAACAGCGGCTAAAAACTTCGATAGGCGTTATCTTGGTGGAATGATTGGTTCTGCCACAATAACCGCAGAAGAAGAAGGTATGGTTACAATGGGTTGGGATAGCGTAAATTTCCTTAACATGGTTCATAATCAAGCTAACCAAACTACACTAGGAACTAATTTATATAGTGGTGCTTCGGTATCAGCTAATATGCCTAGATATGGATTAATGCAAGCTATTGATTTAGATGATGTTGGAATGGTTAATCAAACTGTGAATTCAGCAAACGATGGGACAGGATATCCAAACACACAACCCTATTATTTTTCACAAGGCACAATTAAATTTTTCGGGCAAGAAATTGCTAGAATAAGAAGCTTTTCATTATCAATCGCTAATGGAGAGGAGCCTAGATATTATTTATCAAAACAGGGAAACAGGGCTAGAGGACCTTATGAAATAACAGAGGGTGCTAGAGAATATTCAATGACTGCTACCGTTGTATTACCTGACGCTGATTTCAATGCAGATGCGGCCTATGATGCAACTAATTTACAAACTGGTGCCTTAGAAATATTTAAGCAGTTATTATTAGAGGGTGATTATGGTGGAACAACTGCAACTACTGCGAGAACTGGTTTTACAGCCACAATAAAATTTGAAAGAGCTACGAATGACTATATAATAATAGACATACCTGGCTCTACAACTGCTGGAACACCAACTGCAGCAAGCAATGCATTAAATTCTCAAGGGATATTTATAAATACAGCACCACATACAATATCTGATGATAACCCCTTGCAGGTTGATTTAGATATGATCTTTCGATCGTTACGAATTACAATAAGAGATACACAACCATTTTATCCATAAAACTGAGGAGGTAGCATGGGCGAGCAAAGCAAAGCAAACACCTTTGACGTATCCAAATATCAAACAGTTACTACTGACGAAAAAGTTACAGTAACAATTGATGAAACAGGTGATACGTTTGAAGTAACAGTAAAACCAATGTCTTGGAGTAAACGAAATCAACTGGTTTCAAAGTGTTTAAAATTTACTCAAAATGGACAAACAAGTTTTCAAGGCGATCTCTATATTAGAGAAGCGTTAAAAGAAACAATTATAGATGCCCCTTGGGGTAGAACTACAGAAGCATTTTTGATGTCAATTGATGAAAGACTTGGAATTGCATTAGAAAAGCTAGTTCCAACAGCTTTTGGGGGTGATACTGGGGGTAGCCCAGAGCAAATAAAAAAAGAATAATGGTTTTTCTACGTAACCCTAAAGAGTGTAACGTAGAAGAGAATGTGTTATATACCTATTGGTTAACAGTTTTGTCATTGTTAAAAATAGGAATACCATATGAAGCTATATTAAATTTTACACAGAGTGAAATTGAACTAGTATTGGCTACAGAGGGAGCTTTAAAACAAAAAGAGCAAGAAAATGAAGCATCGGAAATGGCAAGACAAAAAGCCTCATTTCCAAGTGTAGGCGGCAGAAGATTTTAATGTTAATTAGAACTGGAGGATATTAAATGCCTTTACCATTATTAGGAATGGTTGCAAGAGGTGCTATGATGGCTGGCAGAAGTGCTGGTGGTATGGCTTCTCGTGGTATGAACGCTATGAGTTCTGGTGCTGGTGAAGCTGGTGCCTCTGCTTCTGAAGGGTGCTGTGCTAAAGCCGATAAAAATCATAAAGACCTAATGCACAAACGAAGAGGTATAAAAGCAGTTGCTTTTGCGACAGGTGCAATGATGAAAAAAAGCAGCATATTTAGTGGTATGATAGGTCTTATAGTGAATTTAGTCGAAATGATATTTACTATAATTCTATTACCTCTATTACCACCTGTAATTTTTATTATTAAGTTATTAGCTTGGGTTATAGGTTTAATAACTCCTATTTTTGTAGGTATTTTTCAGGCGGTAAATTGGGTTTTTGAAAAAATAGGATCATATGTATTCCCAGCATTAGAAAAATTTAAAGGGTGGGTACACGCAGGCTGGGATTGGTTAGTTGCATGGTTTAAAAAAATTGATTGGGATCAAATATGGCAATCAATTAAAGACTTTTTTTGGTCAGTATTTAACCCAGTTAAATCTTTTGTTGAAACCATATGGAATTGGTTAAGCCCCCACATATCAAAAATATCTGGTTGGATTATGGAAGGATTACGCTGGTTGGGAGCTGCTGCTGGATGGGCACTTGATATCTTTCAAAGAGTATGGACATGGGTAAAAGATTTTTTTGGTAGCATATTAGAATTTAAATGGCTTAAAAACATAAGAGATTTTATTTTAGATAAGGTTGCATGGTTTCTTGATTTAATATCGGGAATTGATTTCAAATGGTTTGGTGGTAAAGTATTTAGTGATGCTGGAAATACTGCGGAAATGATAAGAGGATGGCTGGAAAATCAAAAAACTCCTGGTCCAGGAGTAGCTGACATGGATTTCAGTAGTATAAAATCACCAACTGTAAATATATCCGTTGTTACTGGGGACTTGCAAGAATTTCAGGAAGTTAAGATTGCAACAGACCAAACAAACAAAGATAACGAACAAGACGCAGTTAGAATAGACGGTCTTGCTAGTATGTATGGTTTTTAATATGGGGGATATATACTAATATGGACGCACCTTTAGCAGTATTAATACGAGATGGCACACACGCAGGAGCTACAAATAGATTAGCTTTAAAAGCTGAACAGCTTGCGGTATCTATACAAAGAAAGCCAATAGTTCAAGATTTACCGCAAACAACGCCAATAATAATTGATTTGGGACAAAATAAACCCGCAATAACATTATCTGGAATGATAGATAATGTTGGTACAGATAAATCTGTTGGTTTAAGCAATACCGATATAGGTTTTTGGCATATGGAAAAAATGACTGTTTCTGGACCAAATGCGGCAGGAACAGGGGTGGAAAATCAAACGTATTATGTACCATATAAAAATTATTTAGAAAATAAAATAGTAACTTGGGTTACATCTACAAATAAATTACAACTTGAAATTGGAGATGCTTCAATAACTGAATATGAAATTAGCAATATGGCAGATGTAGCATTTGCTGGCAGATCAGAAGCAGGGACAATCTCAGGTGATAGTCTGACTGATTCCGACTCTGATGTAGGTATTACCGTGTCAGATGTTTCATATTTTTATGATAACAATGAACAATTAATTCAAATTGGCAACGAAATTATGCGAGTTGGCAATATTTCAGGTTCTACTTTAACAGTTTGGAGAGGGCAAAAGGGTACAACCAGAACTTCTCATAGTGATGGAGCTCAAATATATGCTTTAGGTATAGCACCTGGGTCAAATGGATATGCAACAGGTGGTGGTATATATAATGTTGCTATTTCGCAAGCACAATTTACGTGGGTTCCTGGGGAAGAAGATAGGTGGATATATAATATTTCTTTTGCTGCGGAACTTAGGAAAGGGATTAAATTCTAATGGCAAGAGCTATTGCATCATATTGGGATGGTGACTCTTGGGAAGATATAGTAACAAATAGTCAAAGTTCTCTTATATCATTCAAAATTACTGATCACTTAGGCAGACCCCAACAAGCTAAATTAGTTGTATCCAATTCAAGTACAACGCCTTTTTCAGGTGCTAGTGGACAAAGTGATGGTCCGTTTACAGGTATATTTACCGATTTTATGCCTATACGTATAAAAGATGGGGATACCTCACAGGTTTATTTTTATGGGGCTATTTATAAAACCCTTGAAAGATATGACAAACAGAGGGGCATGGTTTTAGAGTTAACTGCTATTGATTGGTTAAACGAACTAAAAGAAAATAATACAGCAGATGATTTTTCATACACTATTCTTTCTCATGCGACAGACGCCTCAATAAATCCAGCAGATATGATTTTATATTCTCAGGCAAACACACCAGAATATGATATGACTAAAAAAGTATGGACTGACGCAATTTCTTCTAGGGGTGGATTAATTAAATCTTTAATAGATAAAGGGACTAATAACGTAACACACCCTGGAAGTGGGGCATCTACAGATGCTAGATTTAGAGATTCTTTAGAAAAATATCAAGAAGATTTTATTTATAATTTGGGGGCTAAAAGTTATTTACAACATATAGCTAGCCTAGCATCAGAGGAACCACATGATTTAGAAGCTAACGAACAGATATATGGATTCTCATATTATGCAGACCCAAACTTCACAGCTACTGGTAATACAAAGCCAACTGCCTTTTTTAATTACTTTAAAAGAGCGAGTAGACCCTCCACAAATCCATCTACATATGGGTTAACGTTAGAACTACCATCGGGAGCTAACTTTTCACAAACTGGTCAATTACACGCTATGAATAACTTTTCTTTTGAAAGACCAAGAGAAGATACAGTAACTGAGGCGATTGTTACTTTTCATGATACTGGGGAAAGTAGTGATGATGGACCAGGTATTGCTGAAGGTACAACTGTTACATTTGAAGCTTTAAAAATAAAAGCTGCAAATACAAGTCATTCTGCTGTGGATGGAAGTGGTACAGGCACTAGTCCTAATTTCACATGGAAGGGGAAAGCAATTACTGGAGGTACTGCTGGTAGTCATAGTAGTGAAATGTTAATGGCATACTCAACTTTAATAAATGGGGCAATTACAAGTACAGGTGCTTCTACTTTTGTAGTGGATAGTATAACTGATTTACATAAAAATCAAACCATAGTAGTTTCTCATTCTGGATCAGACCCAGAAGAAATGAAAATTACAGCGATAAATACATCAAACAATACACTAACAGTTACAAGAAACACAGATGGAACTGGAGCTCATACACATAGTGATGATGCTTTTGTATATGTAGCAGATGTAGCTAGGATGCAATATATAAATAAAACAAGTGGTATTTCAAACACTGATCCAGGTTATGTATTAGTTTCCGAGATTGATCCAGTATTAACAGAAGGAAATCAAACTGGTATATTTGCAGAAAATAAAATATTTGTAGGTAGAACTAGTGGAACAACCTTTACGTTAAAAAGTAGGCCAAAAGCTACATATGGTGTAAGTAAAAGCGTTAGAGAATCTGTAGGGGATTTAAAATCACAAAGAGCTGTTAGAGAAAAAATAGCTGCAAAATTAATACGTAAGTCAGCTCAAAAAGTAGTAGGTTCATTTACAGCTGTAGAAAAACCTAGATTTTATGTAGATTTTACCCCTAGTGCTGTTAGTACAAGTTCTGGTGTAGATACAGCTACTTTAGCTAGTACTGTAAGTGCTTTAGATGGTGATGTTGGTTCTGCAACAGCAACAACATTTACTGTGGATTCAGATGCAACAACAGCTTTTACTGTTGGAGAAATAGTAAATATTGATAGTGAAATGGTTAGAATAACAGAGATTACAAATAGCACAACTATAGAAGTTGAACGTGGAGTTGGTAGTACAACAGCAGCGACCCACAGCGATAATGCTACTATATCAGGAGCCTCGCCTTTTTCTTACGGAATAAGAATAGGTACTACATTAGTAGAGTTAGATTCATCTAGTAACATAACAACGACTTATGGATATGTGTCCGCAATGAGCGGTACAACAATAGGTGCTACTTTAAGCACAGGTACTATGAGTACATCTAAAGCATATAGATTTTATGTACCTGTAAGGGCTGGAGATTTAGTAAAAGTTAGAAATGATCTTGTTAACGTTAATACAAACATGATTGTTACTGCTACAGAATTTGTAGAAGAATCTGGTGTACAAAAAACACGTTATGAAGTAGTAGGATCAGAGTCTGCAATTACAGATGGAGATAATGCAAAGATGGACTTTGAGGGGGTAGAACCAGAAAGCTCTGGAATAGCTGCTTTAATACAATCGGCATCTACAGATAATCAAATGCCAGAAACACATTATCCACAAGAAAAAGCTAAAGATTATAAAGATGCTTTTACAACTTGTGTATTTACATCTCAAACAGGGGATTTGTTAGATAGTGTTGCATGGGCTGCTGGCACATTAACAATAGGAAATACAAAAACATCTATTGATGCTGGCGAAACTGGCGATATGAATTCAGATGGTAGGAAATATAATATATATTATTCAGGTAGTGGATCAACACTTTCAACAGTAGAAAAAAGTGCCTATGCAGCACTTGCTGATGTAAAGAATGGTTTTGCGGTATTAATTGCAGAGGCTAAATATGGTGATCCAGAATCTATATTTAAACTTTTTGTACAACAAACGGATATACCAACAAAAGGCGATGCAACGAAATTTATATCTAATCAATCCATGACAACAGCGTTATTGAAAAAAGGGGCACAGCCTTGGACAACCACAGTAGAATTTCAAAAATTCCCACAGTCCGATTCTTCTTTATATAATAAGTTTTCTTGGGGTAATGGTACCGCAGGTAATACTGCAGGTTATATATCTTTCGGTACTTCTTCTACAGATACCCACCCAGTAGATTCAGGTAATTCAAATACAGATTTTTCAAGTATAGGGGGGGCAAATTTAAGTAGTGGTTTAAGTGATAACACAACGTATTATTGCTTTTTAGATATATCCGATTCATCTTCTGCTTATCCTGTAGGAGTAACTACAGATTATAGAGTCCCATATCAAGATAATAAAATATTAATGGCTACAGTTATTGTCGGTACATCACAGGATAATACAAATACTAAGGGTAACTCTCCAACTATATTACCTTTCAATGGAGTGGTACCAACTATAAGTGCTAACGCAATAGCAGCGAATTCGATTACCGCAGATGTAATACAAGCAAATGCAATTACTACAGATCACCTTATAGCAAACGCAATTGACGCTGACGCAATTACCGCAAACGCAATAACATCTAAACACACAATCACAGGTGCTGTAATACAAACATCCACAGCTTCCACAGGGGTTGTTAGAATTGATACAGCAAATGGTGATGTGTCTTTAAAATTAATTGGTAATACAGCAACAGGAGCTGCCAGTCATGGGGGTGGTGCTAGATGGTGGAATTCAGAAACCGCAGTAACATCTGATCCTAGTATGGCAATTATAGCTGTTGATTTAACAGGTACTAGTGGGCTGGAAGATCAATTCCTACCCACTTTTGTATATAATTTACTTCATACAGCAAATCCACTTAGATTTAGTGGGAATTATCCCACAAGTTCGTCTAGTCAAAATTTAGTTTATGGGAATTCTGATGGTCCCCAACTTTTACCTTATGCAGATGGTTACGGATACTTAGGTACATCTGATTATAGATGGAAGTCAATTAGTACAGATGCCCTTGATAATGCTTCGGATAGTAGATTAAAAGATAATATAACAAATTTATCGAACAGCGATGCTTTAACTTTTATTGATGCGTTTCAACCACGTAAATTTAATTTTAAAAGTGATCCTGATATTTCTTCATATGGTTTAATAGCTCAAGAAGTAGAAACTGTATTAACAGGTTTGGGATTAGATAAAACAAAAATGAGATTAATACATATACCATCTTCAGAAACAAGACTTGAAAGGGACATGGAAACAGGTGAGATTTCTACTGTAAATAGAAATAGATCATTGAATTACATTGAATTAATAGCTCCGTTAATTGGGGCGATAAAAGAATTAAAAGCTAGAATTGAAGCATTAGAATCTTGATAATATATGAGAAAAAACCCAAGAAAGATTAAAAGGATAATTCTTTATAGAAGAGAAAACCCTACCCTAACCCTCGCCCAAATTGGTAAAAGATTTAAGTGCTCCAGAGAATACATACATCACGTTCTTAAATCTAATAACGAACCCACTCTCAGAGCTATACCTAAAAAAGTAACACCTTGTATTAATTGCAATACTTTAATAGAAAAAGGTATTAGATTTTGTTCAAATAAATGTAGATTTAATTACTATAATATTAAAGTAACTTGTACATTATGCAGAGTTCCTTTTTACAGAAAACGATATCAAATTATACAAAGATATTACGATCTTAGAGGGTATAAACATATTTATTGTTCCAGGCAATGTTTTTATAGAGGACAAAGAGCTGGGATAAGTTCAAAGAAAAATTTGATTTAATTCTAATATTAGTATAAAATCATTATATAACATAGTTAATATTATGAAACGGAATAGTTTTATGTTTAAATTATTTACTCATAAGGGCTTTTGGGCGTTGTTCGCAACGCTTTCTTTAGCTCATATTATGGAAGATATGGTGTGGGCGGTTTTAGCAAGATATACAACTATTCATATTGGTTTCTTAATAATAGGAATCGTATTGTGGTCTTTCGCCACGACTGTAATTATTAAATATGTAGGTCGAAAAAAACAAAAGGATAGAGATGATAATAAATGATGAGTTGATAAAACAATGGGAACCCAAAATTCAAAGGATGTTAAGTAATACATATATAATTGGAATGGATCGAGAAGATTTAGCCCAAGAACTTAGAATAGCCATTTTAAAAGCAGCGAAATCATTTGATGATAGTAGAGGAATTATATTCCACACCTATTTACACACGACATTACTAAACACAATCAGAACACTTATGTCCAAAGTAGGACGACAACCAGAAATCAGAAGTTTAGACGCAGTTTATGAAAATACAAACATGGCAGATAGTAAAATATTAGAAGCCTTACAAGACCCAGTTAACCATGAGGAGATTATACACGCTATGGATTTACTGACAAATCATAATCTTTCAAAAAATGAGAAAGAGTTTGTGTTTTTAAGGCTTGAAGGTTTAACTATGGAGGAAATTTCTGAAAACTTAGGTGAGTCAGCTTATAAAGTAAGACAAAGCCTAAGAGAGAAGTTTGTTGATTTAGCTAATGAACACCAAATCGATTTCTAAATATACCGCCAAGGACCTTTACGAATTATTTAGTGACTTATATATAGAGAAATACAATAAAGAATATGAATCAGTTTGGTTTATAGGTAATGAAATGAAGGGGCTAAAAGAGGGGATAGATAATTATGGAGCCTCTAGCATGGCTTGTGCGATATTAAATTGTATTAAAGCTAATGATAAAGTAGTAAACATACCATATTTAATTGCTGGATTAAAATATTATTTAGTTGAGTACAATCCTGACATATATTGGGCGGTACATAAATTTGGGGATGAGAAAATAAAGAAATTATGGAGAAAATATTTAGTATTAGATGCTATATGGTTTCCATCAGCAACACAAAAGATAGAATTACAAGACGTAGTAAAGAGATTAAAAAAATATGCCAATGAAAAGATCAAAAAGACAGGGAAGGCTCCTACAAAAAAGAAAAATTGATTCAAATATTGAAGAATCAGATAATTTTTTTAGGATTATGGGGGTTGACAGAAAAGGAAATATAACGATAATTAAAGATTGTAGGGAGTTTGAAGAAGCAAAGAATATAGTGGATTTATTACCACAATCATTAGTTGATTATTATATTCACTACAACGAGTCAAGCAGAGTGTTATATACGAGAATGGCGGAGAACAATGGAGAGTTATGAATACATAGAGTCAGCAATAATCTTTAACTTGAACAGTAAAGAGAACTTGAAGGCTTTTAAGTATAGTGAACGTGATTTTAATATTCACGGACCTGCTTATGCATTTATAAATAACTATTGGGATACTACTGGTAAACTTCCAACACAATCATTATTAACTGAAAACTTCCCTTCCCTAGATATAAGCAGTATTGACGTAGATTTTAATTATGCATTAAAAAACTTTGGTAAGCTTTATCTTACAAAGAAAGCTGTAAATGCGGGACGCAAAGTAAGAAGTGAAATACAAGACGATCCTAAAAAAGCTATTGCTACACTTATAAACGATTTAACTAGTATTCAGACCAATTTTGATGAAGATATTTATATATATGATAAAGGGACTGATGAAAGATATACGGAATATGAATCAAGAATAAAGATAAAAGAAAACGGTTCTGGCTTAATGGGAGTGCCTACAAGCTTTAAAACCATAAATGCATTTGGTGTTGGATGGATGCCAGGTGAGCTTATAGCGATTTTTGCAAGACCAACTATAGGTAAGACGTGGATGTGTGTTCACGCGGCTGCTACGGCCGTTAACAAGGGTTTTAAGACACTTCTAATATCGACAGAGATGCCTGCTAGAGCCATAAATATGCGTTTAGATGTAGTTTTAGCTAATATGATGGGTTATGAGTTCTCTCACACGGATTTACGTAGAGGGAATAAAATAAACACGGAAAAATATAAAGATTTCTTAAGTCATAATAATAGGGAATCATTACTTGTATGTGATCATATACCAGGACAAGTAGGAATATCTCAAGCATCAATTGCAACTTTAATAAGAAAGTACAATCCAGAATTTGTAGTTATAGATGGTGTATATTTGATATCAGGGAATAATTCTAAAAAAGCAGCATGGGAGCAAAACCATGAATTGTTTTATGGTCTTAAGAATTTAGCTACCAGTATGGACGTTCCCATTTTAGTTACTACACAAGCGACTAGAGATGCCTCTAATATGTTTACACCACCTAGAGCAGATCAGGTAGCATTTGGAGATGCTTTAATTAGAGCCGCAGATGCTGCATTAGCAATGTGTGGAATTGAAAATGATGATAATAAAAGAATGGTTCAGTTTCAAAAGTATAGGGACGGAGCTATTCCAAAACTGACAACTGTCTTAGATTGGGATGTTGATATAGGTAATATCAATGAGTTGGAAAATTATAACGTAGACGATTTTTAGAAAGGAGAGTTTACTATGGGATTACTTGATTGGCTTGGAAGCGACGATGATGTGGTTGTTAAGCATTTAAAGTCTAAAGCTGATTCTAGGGAAGAAATAGCTGTAACTGTGGGCATGATTAAAAAAGGTATTGCCCCTGATTCAGATGGCTACCCAAACGAAATTGCTTTGTTCTTACGAAAACCGAAAAAGGATAGATAAATGGATTGGTACTCCCTTTTAATCCGTTATGGTGTGGATGTACCAAATACAGAAGATGAATTCAGTATTCATTGCCCATTTCATGACGATAGAAGGGCATCATGTGCTGTTAATATAGAAAAAGGTGTTTGGAATTGTTTTGCTGGGTGTGGGCAAGGCGGTCTTAATTCATTTATCTGGAGAATATCTGGAAAACCTTGGAATGAAATTCAAGTAGAAATTCAGGAAACTGATCTTGATTTTTCAATAGGAGAGTTTGATTTAGGAATTAAAACACCTGATGAAGAAGATACTTTCCAACCTACTTATGAGGGATTAGTAGATATTAATGATAATCATTGGATATATCAAAGAGGTTTCACGAAAGAGATATTAAAAACATGGGGTTGTAAGCAAAACGCATATGGAGATTTTGTTTTACCAGTTGAGAATGAGGAGTCTGAAACATTGGGGTGGATAACTAGAAGATTGGAGCTTACACCTAAATACTTATTCAGCAAAGGATTTAGAAAATCCAAAGCATTATTTGGTTTAAATCATTTAATGGATAAAGATGTGATATTTATATGTGAGGGTGCTTTAGATGCAATATGGTTACATCAAAATGGTTATAATGGATTAGGAATATTAGGAGCTACAATATCAAAAAATCAAATCGAATTATTAAAAAAGTTAAAACCGCAGGAGGTGGTATTATGCCTTGACAATGATGAAGCAGGAAAAAAGGGAACTGAAAAAGCTACGTTTGACCTAGAAGATTGGTTTATGATAAGTTTTATACAGTTTCCAAAAAGATACAAAGATTTCCAAGATATACGTAATAGAATAGAAATAGATAAAATTATAGAAAATAGAAATATATTTTAAAGGAGAAAAAAATGAGTGGATTAAAATTAATTTCAACAGCGACTACAGAGTCATATTCAGAGAGAACAGAGAATAAAGAGTTATACCTAAAAGATGGGGATCAAATTTTCCTAACTTCCCTTCCTACTGGTGATCCTGAAGATACAAAACATCCATATTTCAATTTATTTGATTATTATTGGATATACACTTATCCAAATCAGGGTGGTAGAGGATTTATTAACCAGCTTGCGGGATGGGAACGTGTAGCAGATGATGATAGGTTAGATTTAAGTGGTGTACCAGAGGAGATCAATGGTAACGAAATTAAACCTAAACATAAATTTGCATTTTGGGGATATGTACATCACATAATACATGCAGAAAAATTACAAGATTCTTGGGAGCCGACTGAAGGTCCTGGCGGTAGAAAGGCATTTAAGGAAACTTTAAACGATTTTAGGATAGTTAGTTTAGGTTTCGGGCATATGGGAGTTACAGTTAGACAGCTAGAGGAAGTGTATGAAGAATGGGGTACACTCGATAAGGGGGTCATGAGGATTAAGCGAACAGGGAAAGGTATGTATGACACTAGTTATACAATAAGTCAAACAGTAAAAAACTTCGAGGTTCCTAAAGCAAAATTAGCTGAAGCGAATAAATTACCTAGTATTAGGGATTATTTTTACGATAGATATGGGCAAGCGTTTGTTCCAAAAACTATAGAAAATAATTCATCACCTGATAATGGGGATTTATTTTAGTTTAGTGAAGTAAATATATGGGGGCTAAACACCCCCATATATTAAGTAAATGGATTTAGAAATGATGACAATAGTTAATAATTTAACTTTTAAAGAAGATTTAGAAAAACTAAAAGCACTTGGTCCTGAGTTATGTATAGATGTTGAAACAAATGGATTAGATTCTTACAACGGAAATCAAATCTGTGGTGTTGGGGTGGGACAGCCTGACCATACTGGTTTAATGCAATATTATCCATTTAGGCATCATCAAGGACAAAACTTAAACCCTAATTGCCTTAGAGAATTGATTCAATATTTAAATACTGGTGTTGATACATTTATAGGATATAACATTAAATTTGATTTACATTTTTTAGAACAAGAGGGTTTAAGAGTTGCTGATAAAAAATTAATTGATGTAATAGTTATGGTTCGTCTAATAGAACATAGTGATACCAAGGAATTATCTTTATCCGCTACTGCAAAACGTCATTACGGTGAAGAAGCTATTCAATATGATATAGATACTAAGAAACAACTTAGATCAAATAAATGGCATAAGGACTTTTCAATGGCTCCTGCTGACTTTTTGGGGGAATATTGTAAAGAAGATGTAAGATTGACCTCTAGGATATATCAAAAAGCCTTAAAACAAATAGAATCAACCCAGCAACAGAAAGTATTTGATCTTGAATGTGAATTAACCCAAGTTTTATTCCAAATGGAAAAAAGAGGTATCTCTGTAGATAACCAATATGCTTTAAAAGTAAGGGATTTATTATTAAACAGGTTAGAAGATGTTCAAGAAGAAATATACAGTCTTGCTGGTTCTGAATTTAATATCTCTAGTCCCGCACAAATAGGAGAAATATTTAAAAATCTAAATATAGAATCACCCATGCAAACGGAAAAGGGTTCGCCTTCTTGGAATGAGGTTGCATTAGCAAGTATTAACCATAGATTAGCAGGGCTTATTAGACAGTACAGAGCTTTAGAAAAGCTAAAGTCTACTTATATAGAGCCATATATAGATACAACCATTATGAGAACCTCATTTTGTAATTGGGGCACATCAACAGGTAGATTATCTTCTAGAGAACCAAACTTACAAAACATTCCACGGAACTATTTTAAACTGGCTACAGAAAAATTAAACGATGAAGATAGGGATGGAATAAGGAATAAAATAGTAGCAATGGTATCTGCAAGAGGTAAGTCCCTACCCAGTGACTTATCTGATGACGTTTTAGAAACATGGGCATTTGTTGGGGATGAATCATTTAATCCAGATGATGCTAAACAAATAGCAATAAGACGTCTTTTTATTCCTAGAGATAATTATTCATTAGTTTCATTTGATTATAGTCAAATGGAAGTTAGGGTTTTTATGTCTTACTTTCGGAATGAAGTTATAGATGAACTACTAAATAAAGACGATGTAGATTTTCATGGGGAAGCAGCTAAGATTGCTTTTGGTATTACAGAAGGAGATAGTGAATTTAAATTTTACAGGCAACTAGCTAAAGGGATAACATTCGCTACAATTTATGGGAGTGGCAATAAATCATTAGCACAGCAATTAAATACCACGCCTCAAGAAGCTGGGAAATATAAGGAAAGATATTTTAAAGGCATGGTTGGCTCTAAGAATTTCTTTGACAGAGTTGTAAACAAGGTTACACAAACTGGTAATATTCACAATAAGTATGGTAGGAAATATAGAATTAATTCACGATTTGCTTATAAGGGAGTTAACTACCTGGTACAAGGTACTAGTGCTGATATCCTAAGTGAAAGAATGATAGAGATATCTAAATTCCTTGAGGATAAAGAATCAAATATTTTACTTCAAGTACATGATGAAATTATTGTAGAAATACATGATTCCGAATTAGAGACTATACCATTTAAAATTAAAGATTTACTAGAACAGAATAGTTTAAACATACCATTGAAGGTTGATATGGAGATATGTACCCCATCGTGGGCTACAAAAAAAGATTTTAAAGAACCTTCTTTAGATGATTATATTGATTGGAGTGTATATGACGAACGATAAATTATCACAATCGCAAATAATATTAAAAGTATTAGAAAGTTCTAGTGAACCAGTACCATCTCATGCAATACAAAAGACTCAAACGCCTTGGGGTTGGCTAGGTACATCAGCAGATCGAGAGGCAAGAAGATTAGCGGAAGAAGGAAAGATATCTAGAGAGAGGGTAGGAAAATATACTTATTACTCTAAACATAAATATGACAATTCAATTGATTGGGGGATATATGGCAACTAAATCATATGAAGAATCTTGCAGGGAAGCCGCATTAGAAATAGCACAGGTTGTAATAAACAAACAACATGATTATGGACATGACAATATATTAGCTTTTAGAGAAAAAGGGTTAGTTGTTAGATTGTGGGATAAGGTAGCAAGGTTAAAAAACCTGATGTGGAAAAACGATTATGAACCAAAGAACGAATCAGTAGTAGATACATTTATAGATATTGGAGGTTATAGTATAATTGCATTAATGTTACATAAAGATACTTTTAAAAACGAATTAGGAAGGAATAAGAAAAATGGCAAAGATAGAGATTAAATTAGGATATACAAAAAAGGTAGGGGATTTTGATTTTTTGAGGGCTGATGTTGGTATAAGTGAGATCGATACAGAAATACCTTTAGAAACTCAATTAGCTCCAGCAAGAGAATATTTAGATGGGCTTTGGGAATTAGCCAAAGATGATATAAATAATCAATATAAGGAACAGCAAGAGGGTATTGGTAAATGAGCTCTGATGATGCCTTAGAAAAAGTATTAAAAAAATATCCAGTAAGTTTTAAAGATACTTCAGGTTTTGAGTTTGATCGTATACCAACAGATATACGTAATTTAGACACCCTACTAGGTGGAGGCATATCTACTAGAAAATTTACGATGTTAACAGGGCAGAGCAATGCTGGCAAATCTTATTTAGCTTTACAGATTGTTAAGGCTTTTCAGAAACGAGATATGCCATGTTTATGGCTAGATGCAGAAGGTAGTTTTGATTTAGAGTGGAGTAAAAAATGTGGAGTTGACGTTGAGAAGCTTGGTAAAAAACGACCAACTACAGGTGAAGAAGCCCTTGATATTGCTAGGGCATATTTAGGGATTGGATTTCTAGTTGTAATTGATTCTTTTGCTGGTTTAGTACCCACAAAAAATTTAGAAGAAGATTTTTCATATACTCCTATGGCTTGGCAAGCTAGATTTTTAAACTCCTCATTACCTAAACTATTTTATGAATTTGAAAAGGGTAATGGCACATTATTAGCTATAAATCAGCTACGTTCATCACTAACCCCAAAACAAGGTGATACATATGTAGGGGGTGAAGGCCAGACATTCTTTGCTCATTTAATATTAAAGGTAATGAGAAAGGGTTGGATACTTGAAAAGAAAAAACGAGTTGGGTTCGACATGGAAGTCACAGTTAAAAAAACAAAAATTGGTGGTGAAAATCAATCAACAATAATTATACCATTTAGTATGAAAGAGGGTATGGATAATATCAGTATAGATATTAGGGAAGGGGAAAATATAGATTTAGTACAAAAGAAAGGTGCTTGGTGGTACTGCACAAAAAAAGATGGTACTGAATTTAAAGCCCTAGGTATAGACAAGTTAAGACAATTTTTTATCGACAATCCAGAAGAGTATAATCATTTCAAGAAAAACTTATATGATACCTAAAGAAGATACACAACAAGAACGCCTAGTAGCGGATTGCTTAATTGATTTGGGTATTAGGTATGCAGATCAACATGAATTTAACCCATATATAGTTGATTTCTATATACGAGATTTAAAGATGGTGATTGAAGCGGATGGCATATATGGCCATTTTAGGGAAAAAGATCGCAAAAGAGATGCTGATTTATTAGAGTATGACGAAGTGGAGCACGTAGTACATATTAAAGAAACCACGAAAACTAAAATAAAGGAAGCAATATGGCAGGCATTAAGAAAACTGGACGAGGAAGATTAGTAAAGCAAGATATCTGGTTAAATGAACTAATAGACGATTATTTGCATGGAACAATGACGCCACCTCGTAGTGGCGTTTTTCATCCTTCTACACTAAGCAATACTTGCGATAGAGCTGTCTGGTTAACATTTCATGGCAAAATGCCTAGCACTCCCTTAGAACCCACTTTAAATAGAATATTTCAAAATGGAAATTACTTAGAAAATCGTGTTGAATCATGGTTTCAGAATTTAGGTATTATACTAGCCAGAGAAATGCCTGTTAAACTTGATAACCCAGTTATGTCAGGACGTATCGATTTTGTTATCAAACATGAAGAGTATGGAAGAATACCTGTTGAGTTAAAAAGTATTAACACAACAGGATTTGGTAAATTAAAAGGTCCTAAAGAGGATCATCAACTACAACTTCAAATGTATTTAAACATGGCTGATCCAAAATTTGATATTGGAACTGTTTTATACGAAAATAAGAATGATCAAAAAATTAAATCATTTTTAGTTGAACGAGATGACAAGCAATGGGATGATATATTAAATAGATGTTTTACTATACAAGAAATGAAAGAAGCCCCAATAAAATGTACTGGAGCACCATGGTGTGCTTGTAAAAATGTAATAATAGAAGGAGAAAGTTATGAATTCTGAAAAATGGAATCCTCATAAAGCAATAGAATTAGCAGATCAAAATTTAAAATTGTTTGGTCCTCCTGAGTTTAAAGCTACATTAGATGAAAATGTAACCGAAGATTTACCATATGATGAAATAAGAAGTTTTGATAATGGTCAATTAGAGGCATTGTTTGTCATTTATGGAGGATATAAAGCTTATTTAGAAACTAAACTCAGTGATGATGAGGCTTTATTAGGTGCTTTAGAGTCTACTCATACCGAAGCGTGTAATATAGCTATACATAAAATTGCTCGAGAATATGATAATAAAGGTAAAAAAAAGCCGACAAAAGAAGAATTAAGAGGGGAGATGTATTTAACGTATCCTGAATTAAGAAATAAGCAACAAGAAATAATAACTGTACGAATACGAGTAAAAAAGATATCTGGTAGGCTGGCTACTTATTCCTCAAACTACAATACACTTTCTAGGGTAATAACATTAAGAAATGTTGGTAGGCATTTATGAATTATTTAGGTTTAGATTGTTCTAGCCTTGCTGTCCATGGTGTGATAATAGATGATGATGAAAAAATTATTTCAATGCATAAATGGGGGAGTAAGAATAAAGATTTTACTCAAAGATTCCCAGAAATAACATTAGATTTTTTCGATGAACTTAGTAGAATAAATAATATAGATAAATCTTCTATTGAAGCAGCGATTTTTATTCAAAATCCAAAGACGACTATCGCAATCGCCCATGTAGTTGGTGCTGTATGGTTATCTTTATTATGGAAGGGTATCGAAACAAATAGGATAGAAAATACTAAGTGGAAGAAAATAATTTTAAATAAAGGCAACGCATCAAAAGACGACATAAAACAATTTTCAATAGACAAATGGGGAGATATATTCCCTGAACAAGATTATGCTGATGCGGCTTGCATCGCATTATATAGCAAAAGGAGAGAAACATAATGGCTTTAGGTGAAGGCGGTTTAAAAAGGGTAAGACCAGAAATTCAGATTCACTTTAATAGTGATAAAGAAGAAGTAAAGAGGGAATATAAGGATAAATTTACCAAAGAACTCCCAACTTTCGAGGATGTAAAGAAGAAGTATGGGGCTGTTGTTTGGTGTAAATATATAGATTGTAAATATAATCAGGAGATAAAGGGATTGCAGAGAACATCTGGTACATTACTTAAAAGTAGAACATGGAAGCCTATTGTAGAACAAGAAGCAATTTGGCCCGCAATTTGTACAAGAGATGAAATTGCAATTAAGTTTGATGAAACTTATATAGGATCAGGTAAATTTAAAATAAAAGTCCCTAGTTGTTTTACAGCTAGCACTAAGAAAACTGGTCATATTGATTTTTCACAATTCTTACAAGGTGATGGCACTCCACTTGGAGGGAATATAGATTCTCAACACGTATCTGATGCAGGATATGGTGTTCATGATTCAGGTTCAATATACGAGGGTTAATTAATGCCAAAAAAGTTTCCTGAATCAGTAAAATTAGAGGCTATGAGGTTATTTGTAGCTGGCGATAAAACAGCTAAAGAAATAGCTGAAATTGTTTCAAAGGATAATGATACAGAAGTAAAGCCTGTGACTATATATGCATGGGCTAAACAGTTTGACTGGGAAAGCCAAAGAAATGTCGCTAGGACAGAGAACCAAGAAAAGCTAGTAGAAACAGAAGGACAACGCTTTACAAGGCTTCAAAAGGAGCAATTAGAAAGCTACACATCACTAGCTAGTAAAGCTTATAAAGAATTAGATGGATTACATTTCGATAGGGCTTTTGATGCCGTGAAGGCGGTTGATATTGGAATAAAAGGTCAAAGAGATGTGATGTCTGGGTTGATTAATTTACAGTTCGTTCAAGAGGTTCTAGGTATCTTAGTTGAAGAGATTCAAGATCAAGATACATTAAATAAAATAGCTTTAAAATTAAAGGCATTAGTACAAACAGAAGGGGAAACTAAATAACGTGGCTGAAGAAGTAATAACAGTTGAAGGTGCTTTTAATTTATTATCAGACGGACTAAAAAATCAAGATAAATATAGAGTAGGATCATTTAGAGAATTTCTAGAAGATATTTGGAGTCAAGGTTTTGACAATCCAGAATACTTTAAAGCTTATCACGCTAGTTTATTAGCAGAAGATATTGAGGAATGTATTGAAACAGGCATGAATTATGTTGCTGTTTTACCACGATTCCATTTTAAATCTACAATATTAGGTCATGCATTTAGCGTTTGGAGATTATTAAAAGCTCCCAGAGATTGTGCTATTCTTTATCTTAGTTATAGTGATGGTATGGCAAAATACCATATATCTGAAATTAATAAAGAAATAGGCAGAAATCCAGTTTTAAGTGAACTACTAGTTAATAGAAATCCCAAAGCTGATTTTTCAGCTAGGTATTATCTTAACAACAAACCAATGGATATTATGCATGGTGGATTGTTTTCTTTCAAAAGAGGTATGCACGTCAATGGAGCTTTAATTGCTGATGACGTATTACGTGATCCAGAGAACCCATTAAATATTGGACAGGTTACAAAGGTGGAAGACCACTTTATGACGGAATCATTATTCATTCCACTTAAAGGAACCCCTACTATCGTACTTGGAACTCCTATGATGCCTGGAGATTTATTAGCAAAACTACAAGAGGATGATAGATTTAAACATAGGGTTTTACCTGCTTTAGACCCTGTTCCAGGCAGAAGGGTTTTAATGCCTGAATTATATAGTGAGGAATGGTTATTACAACAACAAAGAGCAAGACCTAAGTCATTTGCTTCTGAGTTTATGTTAATTCCTCATTTTGCAACTGAAGCATATTTTAACGCTGAAGATATAACTAAGTGCGAGGATGAAAAATTAAGATCAGCACCAGCTACTAAGCCATTTCCAATAGAACCAGGAGATCAGATATTTGGTGGCTTTGATGTTGGTAAAAAACGACACCCTTCTCATTTAGTATTATTTAGAAAACGTGGGGAAAAAGTTGAACAGATACACCAGTCATTTTTAGAGGGTTGGAGTTATTCTGATCAAATAGAATATTTAAATGAGATTGCAGATAATTTTAATTTAACTACAGGATATGTAGATAATACCAGAGGCGAATTAGAAGATAGAGGATTAGACACTAGGTGGCTTGCAAAAATATTTAGTAAAAAATCAAAGAACACTATGGCAGCTATATTTGAAAAGTTTGTTCATAGTGGACAATTAGGTTTAATAAAAGACGAAAGACAGAAACACCAAATTTTATCAGTTAGCAATGAGTTAAAAGCTCCTGATACCCCTATGGGTCATGGAGATGCTTTTTTCTCAATAGCAATGGCATTAGAGGCGGCACACGAAACCGCATATAAGTTTGTAGGATTGGGGTCAGTATCAGACTGGATAGACGCAGTTTCTCCAGATGAAACACCAGCTGGCAGACAGGAAAAGTTAGAAGGTACAGGTTTTAAAAACCTTAATAAATCAACCCCTTCAGAACATTTACAGATGGAACCAGTAAATGCGAAACAAATAATGACTTCTGCACCTAATCCAAAATGCGAAGAAATAGTTTGTAGTCCCAGCTTTTGGGTGGAGGAGCGAGGGTTGTGTTTATTCTGTGGAATAAGAAAATAATAAAATATTGAATCCAAACGGAGGTTAAAGGATGACAAGCGTGGCTACAACTACAAATTTACAACTATCTGAACAAGCAGAAACGATACTTAAACATAGGTATTTTTTAAAGAATACTAATGGAGATTCAGTAGAAAATAGCTCTACGCTGTTTAGAAGGGTCGCAAGAGCAATTGCTGGAGTAGAATTAGAATTTCTCACATTACCTGTTGAAATCGAATTATTAGAAAATGATTTCTATGAGATGATGAGTAGTCTTGAATTCCTACCCAATTCCCCTACCCTTATGAACGCTGGTACAGAACAAGGTACTTTAAGTGCTTGTTTTGTATTACCTTTAGAAGATTCAATGGAGGGGATAATGAAAGCCTCCACAGACGCAGCAATGGTACAGAAGTTTGGCGGTGGTACTGGTTTCTCCCTATCTAAGATACGTGCTAAAGGCACAAAGATAAAATCAACACATGGTATTGCTTGTGGACCAATAGAAGTCTTAAAAACGCTTTCTAGGGTGTCCTCAATGATTACGCAAGGTGGTAAGAGAGATGGTGCTAATATGGCAGTAATGTCTATTTACCATCCTGACATATTAGAATTTATACGTTGTAAAACTATTGAAGGTGATATTCATAATTTTAATATTAGTGTTGGCGTGGATAGTGATTGGATGAAGGCGGTTAAAAGTAACGCTAACTATAATTTAATTAATCCACATGATAACACCATAGCAGGTCAATTAAATGCTAGAGATGTATTTAATACCATCGTAGAGGGTGCATGGAAAAATGGCGAACCAGGAATGATATTCCTTGATCAAGTTAATACGGACAATCATGTTTCAGAACAATATGGTAATATGATTGCTACTAATCCATGTGGTGAACAACCATTACTAGGAAATGAATCTTGTAATTTAGGTTCTATTAATTTAGCAAAGTTTTATAGAAATAAAGATATTCAATTTGCAGAAGAACCTTGGAAGGCACAAATAGATTGGGAACGCCTAGAAAAGGTTACTCGTCTGTCTACTAGATTTTTAGATAATGTAATTGATGCCAATTATTATGCTACTCCAGAAATAGAAGAAATGACTAAGGCTACTCGCAAGATTGGTCTTGGAGTTATGGGATTTGCTGATTTATTAATTCAATTAAGAATAGCTTATAACTCAGAAGATGCAAGAATAATTGGTGAAGAAGTTATTTCAAGAATTAAAGAATGGTCTGATGACGAATCATTAGAACTAGCTATACAAAGAGGAACTTTTCCTGCTTGGGAGAAAAGTACATTTAATAAAGAGCTAGAACAATATAGGAATCATTGTAGATTAACTGTAGCTCCTACTGGTACTATCTCAATGCTAGCTGATACTTCTAGCGGTATAGAACCAACATTTGCATTAGCTTGGAAGAAGCAGAATATATTAGAGGGTAAGTCTTTTAATTATGTTAATAGTTATTTTGAGAATGACGCAAAAGAGTATGGCTTTTATTCAGAGGGTCTTATGGATTATCTAGCCTCTGGTGGTTCATTACAGAATTCACCTTATGAGTTACCAGATTGGGTTAAAAATCTATATATAACAGCACCTGAAATATCTCCAGAAGATCATGTATTAATGCAAGCAGCATTTCAAAAGCACGTAGATAGTGGTATATCAAAGACTATTAACTTTGCTAATGAAGCTACTATTCAAGATGTAGAGAACGCTTATTTACTAGCGTGGCAAACTAAGTGCAAGGGTATAACAGTTTACAGGGCTGGTAGTCGTGAAACAGAAGTGCTAGTAAAAGGTACAGAAGAGGGTCATCAAATGCAATTAGCTGACAAAGCAATGGCGGGCATAGATGAAACTGAAGATATTGTTTATTTACAAACTAATTCAGAAAATTGTTGTAATAATCCATACATAGTTATGGAGTCAGGATGTGAGTCCTGTAAGTCATGTGGTTGGTCTGCTTGTACAATTTCATAAAAAAGTATGTTTTAGTTAGTATAATGTTATAAGGAAAGCGTAAGTTTAAAGAATAGGAGAGTTTTTTATGGCTATAGGTAATATGTTAGCAGCAAATGAGGCACGATATGTAGCTGTGCAAGATGAAACTCAGGTTTGGCGAATATTGGATACATGGCATGATGATATAAAAACCATGGACCCAGATTCAGATATACCTGACGAAAGTCCAGCAGTGAGTGTTTTAACAGATGGGCAAGTGGTAGCACTTATAAAAGAAGCTGGAAGGCTTGGTATTTTACAAAATGCTACATTTGGTACAGGGGAAGCCGCTTTAGAGGCTACTATACTAGATAAAGATCAGGAAATTTTAGATTTAAAAGAGGAACTTGTAAAACTACAAGAGGACAATTCTAAAATAATAAATGAAACTACACATTCTGAATCATATGTTTTAAAAGAAAAAGCAATGACATCTGAATCAGAATTAAAACAAAAAGCAATGGAGAATATCTTGAAGCTAGTTAGCATACAGGATTTATCTAATTTAGGTAAGGAATAAACTAAATGAAGTTATCTGAATATATGCCAGAAGTTCCTGCATTAGCTCAACAGATGTCTGACCTCAATAAACAAATTGGTATGTTAGGTATGATGAAGGGCTCAGGTGAAACAGCAAACGCACCCACTATTGGAGTAGATCACATTGTCAATACTTGGGTACGCCATCAGATGGCATATCGTCAACAATTGATCCAAGACCTTCAAACTGTAGCAATGTCAGTAGAAGAAATAAGAGGTCCTTTATCTCACATTACTGGAGAGGTATTCAGAAGAGGATTAGAAATTGCCCCTAAAGTAGAAAATCCTGATAAAGAACAACGCAAAAGGCTTGAAAAATGGCTTAGTGATTGTAATGTATTTGATCAGAGTATGGAAGAAGTACTCAGGCAATTTCATTTTGATGTAAATAGTTTGGATGATGGATTCCTATATCTAGCTAAAGAATATAAGGATTTAGGTAATGGTAAGGTTTCTTCAAGGTTACAAGAAATAAGAAGATTAAACCCAGCACTAGTCGAATTTGACTTAGATACGGCTGGTTTACCTAAAAACTCTCACTTTATTTGCCCTATTCACAGAGAGCAGGTAGAGGATATACCAGGGACTTGCGAAAAGGATGATTGTGACCTTAAATTGATACCTGCTATGTATAAATACTATCATCGCAATCAACATATATATTTAACAGATGCAGAGGTTATACATTTAAGCAAATTTAGTCCTACAGAAACATATGGTTGGAGCCCGATACTAACTATATTTGAAAAGGCTCTAACACTTACAGGTATGGATAAAAACTTATATAGGTATTTCTTTGAAAGAAAAACTCCTGCAAGTATGTTAATGGTAACTACTGATGACCCTGAGTCATTACGTAGAGAAAGAGAACATATCGCAGCTCAAACACGATTAGACCCTAACTATATACCAATGGTAGCTGTATCTGCTAGAAACCAAAGAGGTAGAGTTGATATGGTTAGGTTATTCCACACACTACAAGAGATGGACTACCTACCAGTTAAAGATGAAATTCGAGAAAGGGTTGCAGCTATGTGGGGCGTTACTCCAGCATGGCAGGGAGCTCCAGATGCTTTTGGTGGTATGTCTAGTCAAACACAGCAGTTAGTGGTCATGAGCAGAGTCGTTGAGGGTGACCAGCGTTTATTTACGGAGAAGGTCTTTCCACAACTATTAAAGGCGTTTAATGTTACTGATTATGCAATAGCATTACCACAACCAGAGGAGAAGGCTGAAAATACACGTCTATCATTTGCACAGCAGAAGATTCAAATTGTAAATCAATTTGCTCAGCTTGGTTTTGACATTAAATTAAAAGAACAAGATGTCCCAATTTGGGACGCTGACTTTATTGTTAGTGGGGAACCTGTAGAAAAAGCTAAAATGGAGGCTGAAAAATCAGCTTTAGATTTAGAGCAAACTAAAAAGCAAATGGAAATGGAGGAGGATCAACAGGAAGCTGATCTATTTTTAGGCGATGAAGAACTTCAATTATCTATTCCAAAACATAAAAGGAAGTTTAAAGGTAGAACTGGTGGGGTAACACCTAACTGGGCTGACAAACATCCTGACGAGGAGCGAGATATAGATGAATATGCAGAAGCTAGAGCTAATAAAAACGAATTAACATTATCTAAATCTTGGATTGAATCATTAAATGAAAAAGGATTTAGTAGTCCAGTAATAAAAGAAGTTAGTGAAGATTTATCTAAAATGTGGTTTGTACAAAACAATACAGATTATGTAGCAGAATTATCTCCATCTGGAGTAACACATATAGAGAAAGCTAAATTTACTAATAGGATTACCAAAAGAAAAACTATAACTAAGAAAGAAGATAAATCCACAGTTTCAGACGAAACAGAAAACTAGGAATTATTATGACTGATATTAAAAAAGAAAATGGTGATGGCGGAGGTTTTGGAGATGGTGGAGGAACTGTTTTTACATCAACCGACGCAGGGATATTTACCCCAACACATGGCGGGGGTAAAAAGAAAAAGAAAAAAGACAAAACCAGCGGTATACATAGACTTGCAGATTTTATAAATGATAACACCCCAGAAATTAAATCTAAAAAAGTAGAAAAATCACAAGAAGATAAAAGCTTTGTTTTAAATTTAATAAAATGGGTTAGAGAAGAATTTAAAAAAGAATCCCCTACTGCCTTCAGACAACAATCTAGCGGAACAGATATGAATGATCAAGTTCCTAGAATAGATTGGAAAAAGAAGGACTTAAAACCCCTAGACGAAATAGATAGTGACCCCTCAGAATTTGATGCAAAGCCTAGTGAAACATCTGGGCAAGAACAAGAGGACGAACAAAAAAGAATTAGGGCTTTAGATGAAGAAGATAAGACCGACGCAGGTGCCCATGATATTAGTACACCAACTGGGCTAGCTTCTACAACAGCCCCAGCAGGGTTAAATGTTCAATTAGCAATGCCTTCTGGTGGTGTAGATACTGATTCATTACAAAGAGGAGCGGATTTAGACCAAGAACAAGGTCAACTTTCAGATGACGAGGTGGTGGAAGAAGTGGTAGAGGACCCAATTATTGAAGAAGATAAAACAGAAGAATAGGTAAGAATTACTTTTATATATGTATAGCAAGTTGTGCCCTAAATGCAAAGGTGGAATGTACATAGACGAGGATCAGGCACTTCATTGTATAGTATGCGGAAAAGTAATTCACTTAAAGATAAGGAGGAATTATGATTCCAGAAGAGGTTCGCTTAGAGATAACAAGAAAAAGGGCCAACGGAATGACGTGGGATTCGATAGCGGAGTCGATAGAGGAACAGTTCGGCATCAAAGTCCACAGAACAACGATCCAAAGATGGCACGATCGTCAACTAGGGGACTTGGAAACAATAGACGAATCAGTTCCCTT
>Ga0208919_1000187_pt1 | contig 45793 bp, 35 predicted proteins | sample 4_EtaG_FD_184076 | JGI IMG/M metagenome (GOLD analysis project Ga0208919, IMG submission 184076) | Marine viral communities from the Subarctic Pacific Ocean - 4_ETSP_OMZ_AT15127 metaG (SPAdes) (version 3) | ecosystem: Environmental > Aquatic > Marine > Oceanic | place: Pacific Ocean | collected... | reverse complement strand
ATCGACTCGACCCCGAACTGAGCACGATGCTCGTCGATAAATGACACCATCAATTGGGTTTGCGGTCGAGCTCCGCCTGGGCGAAAAAAGCAGCCGCCTTACGGAGAATTTCATTGGCACGCTTCAATTCGGTGTTTTCACGCTCTAGCTGCTTAAGTCGTTCATGTTCAGACAGGTTAACCGAGCTGTTTTCCTGCGTGAGTTCTGTGCGTTTGCACCAAGCTCTCAAGGTCTCTGGTGTACAACCGAACTTGCTGGCAATGGAACAGATCGCCGCCCACTTGGACGGGTATTCGCCTTGCTGTTCAATAACTAAACGAACAGCTCGCTCCCGCACTTCCGGGGAATATCGTTTTGGTGAGTTCATAACTCCATCCTCTCAAGATATGGAGTCTCCGGTAAAGACGGGGCGGTTCACTCAGCTTACGCGCTTATCTTGTAATAATTCTGCCAATTGCTACTAGACAGATAAGCCAAGTTACCCACATCAGACAGCGCATGACGGTAAAGCCAACAGGACACTTCTTAACTCTTGCTTTAAGGGAATGGGCTGAAATTGAATCGCCAGAGTTTAATACAACCGACGTTTACTATAGCCAAAATGGGCGGTCTCAATGACCAAGTGCAACACCTAACCTATCAGGTAGGGTATTGCCATGACTCACTGTTATCGCCATCTTTCTGCCGAAGACCGAGCCGCCATCATGCTGATGCGGGCTAACCACTCGATTCGCGCTATCGCCCGTCAGTTAGGGCGTTCGCCCAGTACTATTTCACGAGAACTGGTGCGTCATACTGTTAGCCCTAACAGAGCGTATGACGCCAGCCTCGCTGGACATCGCGCCCGACTGTCCCGCTGTCGGCCTCGCCGTAGCTTGAAGCTTCCTCTCGACGGTGAGCTGTTCGAACTGGTGCTCTACCTGCTGCGCAAGTACTGGTCACCAGAGCAAATAGCCCGCACACTAAAGCGTATGTTTCCTGATAATACTGACCGCCACGTCTCGCACGAAGCCATCTACAATGCGCTCTACCTCATGCCGCGCGGCTCGCTCAAGAAAGAGCTGATTGCCTGTTTGCGCCAGGGTAAAGGTAAACGACGCCCTCGCAGCCGTGGCAAGGATAGGCGACAACAGATTCCAGACTTGGTGAGCATCCATCTGCGGCCGCCTGAGATCGAAGATCGCCTGATGCCCGGCCACTGGGAAGGGGATCTCATCATGGGCGCTAACAATCGCTCTGCCGTTGGTACATTGGTGGAGCGCACGACGCGTTTAGTGATTCTGGCGAAAGTGGATGGCACCACGGCCACAGCGGCGGCTGTCGGCTTCAGCGACAAGCTCAATGAGGTGCCGCGCTCCCTGCGCCTGTCCATGACCTATGACCAGGGCAAAGAGATGGTGAAACATGCCGAGATCACTCAGAAGACGGGGACAGCGATCTACTTTGCCGACCCGCATAGCCCATGGCAGCGGGGTTCCAATGAGAACACCAACGGGCTGTTGAGACAGTACTTGCCGAAGGGCACGGATCTGTCGGTCTACAGCCAGGAAGAACTCGACGAGATCGCCGACTCACTCAATACACGGCCGCGCAAGACACTGGACTGGCGCTCGCCACTGGAAGTCTACGCCAAGGTGCTCAAGAAATCCGTCGCCAGCCCGAGCACTCTTCAATATTGTTGCACTTGGAACTTGAGGCCGCCATGTTCCGAATCACATTGTACTGTCGTATATATTTCACTGGGGGACTATTTGGGGGACTAGATAAATTATAGACACAAAAAAGCCGCTGAAATCAGCGGCTTAATCTATATTCATGGCGGAGGGGGAGGGATTCGAACCCTCGAAGCCTTGCGGCTTACACACTTTCCAGGCGTGCTCCTTCGACCACTCGGACACCCCTCCGCGTTTTGGCGCTGTTGAAAGGCTGAACCTTTCGCGACAGAACGGCGCATATACTATTGGCTAAGCCTCGAAATAGCAAGCCTTTTCCGGCTGACGAACCTTTAGGTTAGTGACATACCCCGGTTATCGTTCAGACAATACAGCGTAGCTGCCGTTGGCTTCCAGGCAGAGCGTCTCGCCACAATAGAGCTGCTGGGTTAGCGCTATGCGGCCTTTTCCTCGCTCAGCGAGCTTGTTGGCAAGCTGAGTAGGGCCTTCTGGCACTGCTGGCGTGCATATCAGGCGGTAGTCACTGGTTACCGGCGCCAGAAAACGCTGGCTAGCCTCGGCAACCACGACATCCCGCACAATGCCCCGCTCACGTAGCCATAGCGTTACCCAGCACCAGCCTTGTAGCGTCGTCTGCGCCGTCAGTGCACCACCAAAGCCCGTGCCTTTATCGTTAAGGTTGGGCTCCAGCGCTAACTGCCAGGCTAGTGAATCACCCTGACGCGTCATTTTGCTAATACCTAACGCGCCCACCATGGGTATGGCGTCGCTCAGCCACTGCTGAAAAACGGCCAGATTTTCCGGCTGGTCTTTTGGTAGTGGCAATCGTGGATGAGGGATGCCTGGCTGACGGGGGAGACTCATCGCTAGTCCCAACGCTCTACAAAGTCAGCAACATTATGCTGCGGTACCGGTTTATGGCGACCACCCAAAGTGCCCAGATAGATAAACGCGACGACTTCGTCATCTTCATCCAGATTCAGCCCTTTGCGAACTACGGGGTCGAAAGCGTACTTTCCGCTGCGCCACATTGCTCCCAACCCTAAGGCGTGGGCGGCTAGCAGTATGCCGTGGGCGGCGCACCCGGCGGAGATCACCTGCTCCATTTTGGGTACTTTTTCAAGTTTGGGCGTGACCTTGGCGATCACGGCGATAATCATCGGCGCCCGCAGCGGCTTTTTACGCGCCGAGTTGAGCGTTTTGTCATCGGCGCTAGGATCCTCCTGAAACTCCGCCTCGGCGAATAGCTCGCCCAAGCGTTCTCGCCCTTCTCCGCTAAACTCGATAAAGCGCCAGGGGCGCAGCTCTTTATGATCCGGGGCACGTAGCGCGGCCTGATAAATGGCGCTGAGCTGTTCGCCGCTGGGCGCTGGCTCCATCAGCTTGCCCATTGAGCTACGCTCGTGAAGCAGCGTGAGTGCGTCCATTGATGACTCCAAGTCCAATTGTGTGAGGCTACTTTAGCACCGTCATTTATAGCATTGTCATTTATAACATTGCCGCTTACTGCCTTGCTAGGCGCAGTGGCGTGGGGGGCGTTAACCCTGGGGTTGCGCGCCAGGGGCTGATATCTAACCCGCCGCGCCGCACATAACGCGCCAGTACCAGCAGCTGCGTAGGCTTTGCCTGGGCCATTAAATCGCAGAAAATATGCTCAACGCAGTGCTCGTGAAAATCCTGGTGCTGGCGAAACCCAATCAGGTAACGCAGCAGCCCTTCGCGGTCGATTTTCGGGCCTTTATAACGAATCAGCACGCTGCCCCAGTCTGGCTGGCCGGTAACCGGGCAGTTGGATTTCAGCAGATGGGAGTAGAGCGTCTCCTCGACGACCTCTTCCCCTACCGTGAGGTGGTCACTGCTAGGCGTATAGTCGCTTACTGCGATATCTAAATCGTCCAAGCATTCGCCCGGTAAGTGCTGTGGCGAAAGCTCTGGCGCATCCACATCAAACAGCTCGACACTCACTTCAGCCCCCGCCGCTAAGGAGAGGTCATTGGCCAGCGTTTCCATCACTTCCTGACGACTATAGAAACGGGTTTGGTTGAAGCTATTGAGGTAGAGCTTCCAGGATTTGGACTCAATCAGATTAGGTGAGGCTGCTGGCAAGCGAAAGCGCACCACGGCCACAATAGGCTTACCGCGGCTGTTCAGCCAGGAGACTTCAAAGGCGTGCCACTCATCTTCCCCCACAAACGGCAGAGCCCCCTCTTCGATCCCCAGCGGCACTCGATTAGCCGCGCGGGGAATAGGATATAACAGCCCCGCGTCATACTGCTCAGGGTAAGCGGAATCGCGCCCTAACGGCGCGTGCGCTAAAGTGTCTGGGCGATGTGCCATTGTATAAAGCTCTCTCTTCTCAATCAGATTGATGCGTCTAGCAGCCTGCTAGCTGCGGATACCTTTGCCGCGCTCTAGCATCGCCAATGCAATACTAAACAACACAATGATGAAGGCAAAAATGGCAGCGAGCGCCCAGCCAACGGGAATATCCGACACACCTAAGAAGCCATAACGGAAAACGTTGACCATGTACAAAATTGGATTGAGCATGGAAACGCCCTGCCAGAAGTCAGGCAACATTGAGATAGAATAAAACACTCCTCCCAAATAGGTCAGTGGCGTCAGGATAAACGTCGGCACGATAGAAATATCGTCGAACTTATTGGCCAGTAACGCATTAATAAAGCCGCCAATAGAGAACAGCGCAGACGTGAGCACTACGACTAATACCGTGAGCAGCGGGTGTTCCATGGTTAGGCGAGTAAAGAACAGTGAAACGACCGTCACAATCAGCCCGACGCCCAACCCACGTGCCATACCGCCTAAAATAAAGCCGGCCAGTATCACCCAATTGGGCATGGGCGAAACCATCATCTCTTCGATCGAACGCTGAAACTTATTGGAGAAGAAACTCGACGCCACGTTGGAGTAGCTGTTGGTAATCACCGACATCATGATCAGCCCTGGAACAATAAAGTCCATGTAGCTGAAGCCGTCCATGTCACCAATCCGCGAACCGATTAGGTTGCCGAAGATAATAAAGTACATCGCCATGGTGATCGAGGGCGGCAGCAACGTTTGCGGCCAAATGCGGGTGAAGCGTTTGATCTCTTTTAGCACCAGCGTCCACAGGGCGATCAATGTTTGCGTAGCATTCATACGCGTTCCTCCGTCTTCTCAACGCGCTGGTCTATCGCCCCTAGCCCACTACCTTCCACCATCGACACAAACATCTCCTCTAAGCGGTTGGCTCGATTACGCATGGAAACCACCTGGATGCCCTGTTCACTCAACGCCTTGAAGACATCGTTTAAACGTTGCCCGCGATGCACCACGAGTGATAGCTGAGTAGACTCCAGCTGCTTTATCTCAAACCCGTCTATCTTGGGTATGTCTGTAATGGCTTCGGAGGTATCAATTAGGAAGGTCTCGGTATTCTGCTCAGCCAGCAGGCCTCGCACGCTAGTGTTCCGCACAATGTCGCCATTATTGATAATCGCCACATTACGGCACAGGCTCTCAGCCTCTTCCAGGTAGTGCGTCGTCAGGATGATGGTGGTGCCTTCGTCTTGGTTAATCCGCCGCATGTACTCCCACATACTGCGCCGCAGTTCGATATCCACCCCGGCGGTTGGCTCATCCAGAATCAGCAGTTTGGGGCGATGCATCAGCGCTCGAGCGATCATCAGGCGGCGTTTCATTCCACCTGACAGCATGCGCGCGCTGCCGTTGCGCTTTTCCCATAGGCCCAGATCGGTCAGTAGCTGTTTAGCTCGGGGTAAAGCCTCGCGACTGGTCATGCCGTAGTAACCTGCCTGGGCCAGTACGATATCGAGCACTTTCTCAAATTGATTGAAGTTGAACTCTTGAGGCACTACGCCTAGCTGGTACTTGGCTTTAGCGAAGTCTTTATCCACATCAATGCCGAATATGGAGACCTTGCCCGCCGTCTTTTGCACCAGCGAGCAGACCACCCCCAAGGTGGTGGACTTGCCGGCTCCATTGGGGCCCAACAAAGCAAAAAAATCGCCCTGCTGGACGTCGAGATCAATACCTTTGAGCGCCTGAAAGCCGTTGCCATACACTTTGGTAAGGCCACGGATCGACAATGCCGGTTCGGCCATGAACATGTCCTGTCAGCAAAATAAGAAGAGAAGGAGAAACATTAGGGCGCAAACGACTTTTTTCAAGGTGGGCAATCGAGCCGAACGCCAGACACGCAAAAAAAGACGCCCAGCAAATAGCTGATGCATCAGGGAAGAAATTGAAACTAGAAGCGCTTTGAGTGGGAAAGGAGGCTTTTGCAGTCAGCGCTCCCCCTCAATAAGGTTCTCAATAATACTGTAGCCGTACTTTAGCTCGTCGGCCCTGCGGAGTGCAAGACCACCAGTCACATGCCCCTAAGAGTCGTTTAGAGCATGTTTCAAAACCTTGAAAACATGCTGTGACCGATAACCCCACTTCGTGCGTACTGGCAAGAAAATTCACATTAACAATGCACTCCCGAGCATGACGATCAGAACTGACCGTCGATGTCGGTAACTCCAATCAACTTGTGGTTGACGAATTCCTTCAGCCCGAGGCCGATCAACTCGCGGCCATAGCCGGAGCGACGAACGCCGCCGAAAGGCAAGTCGGCCTTCACTGCCGTTGGGTGATTGATGTAAACCATACCGGTGGATATCTGAGCCGCCACCTGGCGACCTCGCTCAATGTTCTGCGTGAACACTGATCCGCCTAATCCAAAGGGAGAATCGTTGGCGATCTCGATGGCTTCGGACTCACCCTTGGCTCTGAACACCAGAGATACCGGACCAAAGAACTCCCAGTAGTAGGCAGGGTTATCCTTCGTCAAGTCCGTCAACAGCACGGGCTGCACGAATGCACCGCGCTCGGGTATTGCGGCACCGATTACGGTCGCCGTAGCACCATGCTTAATTGCATCTTCCACTTGCTTTTGGATATCATCCGCTGCGCTCTGAGACGACAAAGGCGCCAATGTCGTCGTCGGATCCATGGGATCCCCCGCCTTGAGTACGGCGACGCTGGCTTTGTACTTCTCCAGGAAGGCGTCATAAACCTCCTCGACGACGATGATCCGCTTGGACGAACAGCACACCTGCCCAGCGTTCCAGTGGCGGCCGAACACGGCCCATTTCACCGCCTTGTCGATGTCGGCATCATCCAGCACCACAAACGCGTCGGCGCCGCCCAACTCCATCGTTGACTTCTTCAGCGCCTTGCCAGCCTGTGCAGCCACCACCGCGCCAGCTCCTTCAGAACCGGTCAAAGCGACACCGTGAACGCGTGGATCGTTAATGATGGTTTCCAGCTGTTCGCGCGTTGCATAGAGATTCTTGAATCCGCCAACCGGCAAGCCAGCGTCAAGCATCAGCTTCTCGAAAAGCGCAGCCGATTGCGGAACGTTGGATGCATGCTTGAGCACGACCACGTTACCGGCGGCAAGCTGAGGAGCGATGATGCGGGCGATCTGATAATAGGGGAAGTTCCACGGCTCTATCGCAAGGATAATGCCCAGCGGCTCGTGTACCAGCCAGGCCTCGGTCACCACCGGATCCTTGGACGGCAGTTTCTCAGGTGCCAGCTGCCGCTCGGCGCTCTCGACATAGTACTCGAAGATCGCAGCTGACAGCTCGACCTCCGCCTGCGCCTCGCCCAGCAGCTTGCCCATCTCCAGGGTCAGCAGTTTCGCATACTCCTCGCTATTGGCTCGCAACAAGTCGGCAGCTTTCTGCAGGATAGCGATCCGCTGCTGGATGGGGGTGCTCTTCCAGTTGCCGAATGCTGCATCGCCGCGATCCAGCGCCAGAGCGACCTCTGCATCGGTTGCGCTGGGAAAATTTTTGATTGTCTCCCCAGTATAGGGATTGGTCGTTGCATAAGCCATTCTTTTAACCCTCCGTTACTCGGGTTATCTGTGTGCATCAGGTCAGCGCGCAGGTCCCCCAAAATCACTGTGAAAAGAAACGATTACCCTGGACTACCCCCTCTCCAGCAGACATCCCCGTCCTATGCCTGCAGTTTTGATATTCATCGACATGGTGGCGGACACAAATTGGTGAGCAGAGCAGCTCGTCGATGACGGCCTGACCCTCACGGTGGCACACCACCAATCGAGTCGATACCGTATGCCTCAGCCTCGGTGAGTCAAAGCGCCCGGCAGCTGCCTGCGATCGTCGGCCATCGAAGCCTCACTGCATGTGGGAATAAAAGCCAGCGCGCACATTGGTCATCGCGATCTGAGTGGTAGATGTACCCACGACCATGCACCGCTGGGTCACCATCATAGCCAAGGTTAAGCATTTGTATATTGTCATGGATCATGTCTGCGTGCGCTTCCGTTGTGAACGTACACAGTCGCAATAGCCGCCGTACCTCAGTGGAGGCCGCCGCTGACGGTAATAAGTAAGTGAGAGCGTTAGTTACTGGCTTATCTTCAAATTAATAAGATTCCTAACCGCCAACATGGAAGCCACAAGCTTCACATGATCTTGAACGACGATGATAACCTGACAGGCGGGAGTACTGGCGAACCAGCTGAGTTTGGGCTAAAAACCAAAGCAGATCAGCCCACGGCCATCCACGACCTTTAGTCAGAGCCCTATTGTGCTGAAAGCCACTGACTCAGTATCAGCAAAAAGAACCTAGACCAAGACTGCATATTAAAGCAGTGAGATCGGAGAAGTTTGGGATAATAGAAGCTTAGCGGAGAAGGTGAGCTATAGGGCTGGCATGTCGCAGGACTGGCATTCCAGTTCCCGACTTTGGCGTAGCTACCTGATACTGCTTACATGGAGCGGGAAAGGAGATTCGAACTCCCGACCCTCGCCTTGGCAAGGCGATGCTCTACCACTGAGCTATTCCCGCAACGCAAACAACATACTAGATGGCGTCCCATAGGGGGTTCGAACCCCTGTTACCGCCGTGAAAGGGCGGTGTCCTAGGCCACTAGACGAATGGGACTAAATCAAACCTGGAGCGGGAAAGGAAATCGACCGGGCTGGCGTTCCAGCTCCCGACCCATCGCTTACCGATCCGGTACTACTAAAACTGGAGCGGGAAAGGAGATTCGAACTCCCGACCCTCGCCTTGGCAAGGCGATGCTCTACCACTGAGCTATTCCCGCTTATAGAGCACTTACTTAGCTTTTACCTAACTTACCGGAAGTGGCGTCCCATAGGGGGTTCGAACCCCTGTTACCGCCGTGAAAGGGCGGTGTCCTAGACCACTAGACGAATGGGACACTATTAAGCACTTTAATGCTTGGAGCGGGAAAGGAGATTCGAACTCCCGACCCTCGCCTTGGCAAGGCGATGCTCTACCACTGAGCTATTCCCGCATTCCGATAACCCTGACGACCGCTTACTCTAGCTCTAGAAAGAAAAAGAATAAGTGGCGTCCCATAGGGGGTTCGAACCCCTGTTACCGCCGTGAAAGGGCGGTGTCCTAGACCACTAGACGAATGGGACGTTGCATTGCCTCGTCGAGGTGGCGCGTATGTTACTCAGACCTTATTGAGCTGTCAAGCACCCTGCCTTCACCAAACTAACTGACACGCTTTCAATTACCTACCTCTACGTCCAATTTTTGCGAAGCCAGTATGCACACCGAGGGTGCCCTGGACACTCATTCGGCGTCATAACGGTGCAAACGGTTATTTTTCTTATATTTAGTCTTTTCAGCAGAGACCGACAAAACCCTTAAAAATCTTTTATTTAAAATAAAATCGATTTTTATGGCACACCCCTTGCTACTTCATTGTGTTCCCTGGCTGACCAATTCCATCATAAATGAGGTGTGCTATGTCCTTATCCCGTCGCAAGTTTCTCACCACAGCTGCCGTCTCCTCCACGGCAGGCCTTGTCTTGGGCGCCCCGTCTATCGCCCGTGCGCAGTCCGCTGAGAGCTTCAACTGGCGTATGACCAATGCTTACCCGCCCGGCTCGCCCTTTTACGTGGAAGGCCCTGGCAGCCCCACTGACGTGATCGCCAAAATCAACGCCATGTCCGGCGGACGACTCAATATTCAGCATTTTTCATCCGGCGAGCTGATCCCAGCCTTTGAAGGCTTTGAAGCCGTTCAAAGCGGCACCATCGAGATGAATGCCGCCAATAGTTACTTCTGGTCAGGCACCACCTTTGCCGCTCAGTACTTCACTACTGTTCCATTTGGTATGAGCTTTATGGGCCATATGGCGTGGCTTTACCACGGCGGCGGCTTGGAGCTTTGGCACGAAGTGTATGAGCCCTACGGCATGGTCGCCTTCCCGCTGAACAATACCGGCGTGCAAATGACCGGCTGGTTCCGCGAACCGATCGAGGATATTAGCCAGCTCAACGGGCTGCGCATGCGCGTTCCTGGCTTGGCGGGCCAGGTTTACTCTTCGCTTGGCGTGGATGCCCGTGTACTGCCCGGTGGTGAAATCTTCCCCGCGCTGGAGCGTGGCGTGATTGATGCAGCTGAATTCGTAGGCCCCTTCCAAGACCGTCGCATGGGCCTGCATAACGCCGCCAAGTTCTACCACACTACAGGCTGGCACGAACCCTCGACCACGGGCGAACTGCTTATCTCGAAAACCCACTGGGATAGTCTGCCAGAAGATCTGCAGATGATTGTCAAAACCGCCTGTATGGCCGCCTGCTTAGAGAGTGTGACTTGGTCTGAAGCGGTCAATGGCGAAGCCATGACAGATCTAGTGGAGAACGAAGGCGTCACTGCCAGCATGCTTCCCGCACCCGTTATCGATGCGCTGCACGAAGCCACTCAAGATACCCTGGCAACAGAGGCCAACGCCGACCCTCTGGTACGCAAAGTGCACGATAGCTACATGGCGTTTAAAGCCAATCATGACCGCTGGGCGGGCGCCAGTGAGCGTGCCTGGTTAAACGACATTATCGGAGTCTGATATGCGCGCCGTGGCATTTTTTGTCCACGGAGTTGAGGCGGTGGTTCGGCTATTTGGCTGGATCGCCGCCTGGACCTGCGTGGTTTTAGTCGGACTCGTCGCTGGCGACGTATTGATGCGCTATGTGTTCAGCATTGGCGCGATATGGCTGCAGGAGCTGCAGTGGCACTTGATCTCACCTATTGCACTGTTTGGCATGTCGTATTTGCTATTGATGGGCGAGCAGGTGCGCGTCGATGTTTTCTACGAGCGCTTCCCTGTAGGCCTGCAACGGGTGATTGAAGTGATCGGCGGACTCTTGCTGCTGGTGATGGGGCTGTATATCGCCTGGCTGACGCTGCCCTGGATCGCCCAGTCGTTCGCCCGCGGCGAGGCGTCGCCCAACCCCGGCGGCCTGCCTCTGCGCTGGCTTCTCAAATCTCTGATCCCATTCGGTTTTCTCCTTCTCGCGCTGCAAGGGCTGGCCCACGCGCTGCGTCAGGCTTTCGCCCTACCCACACGAGGTGAATAACGCATGTCTCCCAATGAATGGCTCGCGATCGGCATGATCGTGGCTTTTTTTGTGTTCCTGCTGATAGGTATTCCGGTCGGTATCAGTATCGCGGCGACGGCCTTTTTCTTTGGCTACGTTGGCTTTGGGCCAATGCTGTTTAATCTGCTGCCATCACGTATTTACGGCGTAGTGACCAATTACACCTTTATGGCCATACCGCTATTTGTGTTTATGGGGGTGATGCTGGAGAAGTCGAAGCTGGCAGAGGAGTTGATCGATGTCATCGGCCACTTGTTCGGCGGCATTTCAGGCGGCATGGGCGTGGCGATCATCCTCGTGGGAGTGCTGTTAGGCGCCGCCACAGGCATTGTGGGCGCCACTATCGTTACCCTTGGCCTGCTCACGCTACCGACGCTGCTACGCCGCGGTTACCCTAAAACCCTGGCCACCGGGATGATCTGCGCATCCGGCACCCTGGGGCAGATTATTCCGCCCAGCCTGGTGCTGATTCTGCTGGCGGAAATTCTGGGTGAATCAGTCGGTACGATGTTCGCCGCCGCCATGGTGCCGGGACTAACCCTGGCGGCGGTGTATATTATTGCCATTCTGGTGATCGCCAAGCTCTACCCCAACTTAATGCCGCCTATTCCTGCCGAGGAGCGTGCAGAAATGGGCCGGGGTCAGTTGATACGCAAAGTGATTACCGTGGTAGGCCCGCCAGTGGGGTTGGTGTTTGCGGTATTAGGGTCGATTATTGGCGGCATTGCCGCGCCTACTGAAGCAGCCTCAATGGGTGCGCTAGGAGCATTGCTAATTGTAGCCTGCTCGGGGCGGTTAACCTTTGCGCTACTCAAAGAAGTTGCCAAGGCCACGCTGGTGATCTCGGCCATGGTGTTCGTTATTTTGATCAGCGCCCAGGTATTTGGCCTGGCATTTCGCGGATTGGGCGGCGAGCATTTGGTTGCCCGTATGTTCGACTGGGTGCCCGGCGGCGAATTAGGCGCGATGCTATTCATGCTGCTGCTGATGTTTGTGCTGGGTTTCTTCCTGGAGTGGATTGAGATCAGCTATATTGCCCTACCGTTATTTTTACCCTTCTTTGTGCAGATGGGCGTCGATATGGTGTGGCTGGGCATTCTGGTGGGGCTGGTGCTACAAACGTCGTTTCTTACCCCACCCTTTGGCTGGTCGCTGTTTTTCCTCAAGGGTGTAGCGCCGAAAGAAGTCTCGACGCTGGATATTTATAAAGGCGCCCTACCGTTTATCGGCTTACAGTTTGTCGCCGTCGCGCTGGTATTTATCTTTCCCAGCATTGCTACCTGGTTGCCCGAAGCCATTGGCTGGTAACGATCTGCCTTAGCATTTATTTAACAATAAGGATTCAAAGATGCTCCACACCCAACGTAGTTACGGCGGCAGCTGCGTCGCTCCTCATCACCTAGCTGCCAGTGCCGGGCGAGATGTGCTTAAACAGGGTGGTAACGCGGTGGAAGCCATGGTCGCAGCCGCTGCTGCCATTGCGGTGGTTTACCCGCATATGAACGCCCTGGGTGGCGATGGATTCTGGCTAATTCATGAGCCGGGCAAAGCGCCCATTGCCATTGACGCCTGCGGCCCTGCGGCGGGGCTTGCCAGCACAGACTTCTACGCCGGTGAAACGCAGATTCCCGAGCGCGGCCCCAAAGCCGCCCTCACCATGGCCGGTACCATTGGCGGCTGGCATGAAGCGCTGAACGTGGCGTCGGCATGGGGCAAGCAGTTGCCTCTCACCACACTACTGGCTGACGCCATTCATCATGCCGAGGGGGGTATTGCGGTCTCCCAGAGCCAGGAAGCGCTTACCGCCAAACACCTTGAGCGTTTAACCCAAAGCCCAGGCTTTAGTGACACCCTGCTGCTTAACGGCCAGGTACCCCGTGAAGGCGAACGGCTGCGCCAGCCGCGTTTGGCCGCCACACTCAAGCGTTTGGCAGAAGCAGGATTAGATGACTTCTACCGCGGCGAGCTGGCCGCCAGTATGGCGCGGGATTTAGAGGCCGTCGGCAGCCCACTGCGCCTGGCAGACTTTCACGCCTACCGCGCCCAGCGAGTCACACCGCTGGAAGTAACGCTTCAGGATGCCACGCTCTATAACCTGCCTGCGCCGACCCAAGGCATGGCCTCGTTAATGATTTTAGGTATCTACGAGCGCCTAAAAGCCGCCGAGCCCAACGGTTTTGGCCACCTGCATGGCCTGATTGAGGCCACCAAACGCGCCTTTATCCTGCGCGACCAAAACATCACTGACCCCGGCCGTGTGCCAACACCGCTGCAAGATTTGCTCAGCGAAGAGAACATTGGCTTAGAAGCGGCTCAGATCGACCCGCAGCACGCCCTACCCTGGCCCCACGAACCAGCGCCAGGCGACACCATTTGGATGGGCACCGTGGATAGCGAAGGACGTTCGGTGAGCTTTATTCAGAGCATCTACTGGGAGTTTGGCAGCGGCGTGGTGTTACCGAAAAGCGGCGTGCTGTGGCAAAACCGCGGCATCAGCTTCTCGCTTAACCCCGACGACCTGCGCGGCTTAGCCCCTGGTCGCAAACCCTTCCACACGTTGAACCCGGCGCTGGCCAAATTTAACGATGGCCGCACCATGGTTTACGGCACTATGGGCGGTGAAGGCCAGCCGCAAACCCAGGCAGCGGTATTTTCGCGCTACGCGCTGCATGGCATGCCGCTGCAGCAGGCGATTACGGCCCCCCGCTGGCTGCTGGGGCGCACCTGGGGCGAAACCAGCACTAACTTGAAACTCGAAGCGCGTTTTGACGACACCCTAGTCACCGCCCTGGCAACGGCAGGCCACGATGTGGAAGTGCTGCCCGAGGCATTCAGTGACACCATGGGCCATGCAGGCGGTATTGTGCACCATCCGGATGGGTTGATAGAGAGCGCCCACGACCCGCGCAGTAACGGCGGCGCGGCTAGCGTATAGCGCTTACACTGGCACAGCGATGTATAATCGCCCATGCTGAAACTCATGATGATCAAGTGGTGTCACTAGGCTAGTGAGTCCAAACAACACTTGGCCTTAGCGATGTAAGCGCAATGCATAAGGGAGAGGAACAGAGCATGGCGAAAATAGAAAAATCCCCTGACGAGTGGCAACAGCAGCTAACCCCAGAGCAGTACCGCGTAGCACGTGAGAAAGGCACAGAACGCCCATTCACTGGCGATTATCAGGTGCGTGATGCGCAGGGTATTTACCACTGCGTCTGCTGTCATGCGCCGCTGTTTGAGAATGAGCACAAATTCGATGCTGGCTGCGGTTGGCCAAGCTTTGATCGGCCACTGGGTAGCCGCTGCGTTGAGGAGCATACGGATACCACTCACGGCATGCAGCGCACGGAGGTAGTTTGTTCCCACTGCGATGCTCATCTGGGCCATGTGTTCCCCGACGGCCCACCGGAGACTACTGGGTTGCGCTACTGCATTAACTCAGTGTCGTTGGAATTTCACCCCGACGAGTAATCGCTGATAAATCCTCTCAAGGAAACCCAGCAAGGCGGGCGCCATCTGCTAGAATGGCAGCCCGCTTTTTTGTGCCGCTATTTTGTACTTGCAGGAGAAACCCATGCTCGGCTGGTTCCCCGGACATATGAACAAGGCCCGCCGCCAGATTAAGGAGGTGCTGCCTGAAATTGACGTAGTCATCGAGGTACTCGATGCGCGTCTGCCCTACTCCAGCGCCAACCCAATGCTGGCCGAGCTAACCCGCCATAAGCCGGTGCTGAAAATTCTCTCCCGGGCAGATCTCGCTGACCCGGAGCGAACGGCCGAATGGGTGGCTTATTTCGATGCCCAAGAGAATATGCGTGCCTTGGCAGTCACGACGACCAACACCCGCGAGCTAAAGAAAATTCCCAAGCTGTGCCATGAGCTGGCCGGTGCCGTTCGTGCTGACCGGGATGTGCGCGTGATGGTGATGGGTATTCCCAACGTGGGAAAATCCACGCTGATTAACGGCCTGGCCGGGCGAAAAATCGCTAAAACCGGCAACGAGCCAGCAGTCACCAAGCGCCAGCAAAAGGTGCGTATCGATGGGCGTGTGGCACTCACCGACACCCCGGGAGTGCTGTGGCCGAAGATTGAGGACCAGGCCAGCGCCTATCGGCTTGCCGCCACCGGCGCCATTCGCGATACCGCTATCGAGTACGCCGATGTAGCCATTGTTACCAGCGCAGAGCTGGCCAAACGCTACCCCGAAGCGCTCACCGAGCGTTATAATCTCAAAGAGCTGCCCTCTTACACCGCGCCGGATATCCCCCATGACATTGATGCGGATGGCCCGAAAAAGCCCGACTTTCTCGCTATTGCTGGCTTCGACGGTAACGCCATCTTAAAAGATATCGCTGCCCGCCGAGGCGGCCTGCGTCCCGGCGGCGCCGTTGATCTGCACCGCGGCGCGGAAGTGCTGCTTCACGAACTGCGTGATGGCAAGCTGGGCAGGCTAACGCTTGAAACCCCGGCAGACATTCCTCCGCCGCCCGTGCAAAACGACGAAGACAATCAAGCACTTTCCGACGCATAATGGCCTAATAGCTCTATAGCCGACGATGGCTTGTGGACGCTGTTTTTAGTCACTCATGCTTTTTGGACACTTTTGGGCCTCTAGCTACTTTTGGACAGACACCTCATGGATACCCCGCAGTCGCACGAATCACAACCGTTAAAGAAATCTCATAAGCTGCACAATGTCTGCTACGACATTCGCGGCCCGGTACTCGACCACGCCAAGCGCTTGGAAGAGGAAGGTCAACGAATTCTCAAGCTAAACATTGGCAACCCTGCGCCCTTTGGTTTTGAGGCGCCGGAAGAGATTCTCCAGGATGTGATGCGCAACCTGCCCACGGCCCAGGGCTACTGCGACTCCAAAGGCCTCTACTCTGCCCGTAAAGCGATTATGCAGGAGTGCCAGCGCAAACAGATTCCCGGCGTAGGTATCGAAGATATCTTCATCGGCAACGGCGTCTCTGAGCTGATCGTGATGACCATGCAGGCGCTGCTCAACGACGGCGATGAAGTACTCATTCCCGCGCCGGACTACCCGCTCTGGACCGCCGCCGCCCACCTTTCCGGTGGTCACGCGGTGCACTACCTATGCGACGAGCAGGCGGACTGGACGCCTGACACAGCGGATATTCGCGCCAAGATCACCAGCCACACACGTGCCATTGTGCTGATCAACCCCAACAACCCCACCGGCGCGGTGTATCCACCCGCCGTGGTGAAAGAGGTATTGGCGATCGCCAAACAGCACAACCTGGTGGTGTTCTCAGACGAAATCTACGACAAGATCCTTTATGACGGCGTCGAACATACTGCCACGGGCGCACTAGCGGACGATGACCAACTGGTCATCACCATGAACGGTCTCTCCAAAAGCTATCGCTGTGCAGGCTTTCGCTCGGGCTGGATGACTATCTCCGGCACCTTGGCCAAGCTAAACGCTCAGGACTATATCCAGGGGCTGAATATGCTGGCCTCTATGCGACTGTGTGCCAACGTACCCGCCCAGCACGCGATTCAAACCGCGCTGGGGGGCTACCAGTCGATCAATGATTTAATCCTGCCCGGCGGGCGGCTGTTGGCCCAGCGAGACATCACGGTGGAGAAACTGAACGCAATCCCCGGCGTCTCCTGCGTAAAACCTAAAGGCGCGCTGTACGCCTTTCCACGGCTCGACCCCAAGGTCTTCAATATCAAAGACGACCAGCAGATGGTGCTGGATCTGCTGCTACAGGAAAAAATCTTACTGGTACAAGGCACGGCCTTTAACTGGCCAGAGCCGGATCATGTGCGCATCGTCACGCTGCCCTGGGCCGACCAATTAGGCGATGCACTCGACCGTTTTGCCAACTTCTTGTCACGCTATCGGCAGTAGCTTTTGTAGCCATGACTTGAAACTGCCATGAACAGCACGTATCTAAGCCATTAATCTAGTAATGCTTCGATGAACTTTAGGGGAGAACCTGCACCATGATGCGAATTCTGCTGTTTTTAGGCACCAATATAGCGGTCTTGCTGGTCGCCAGCATTACCCTGCGCCTGCTAGGCGTAGAGGGTTACCTGCGCGGCCAGGGCATCAACTTCACCAGCCTGCTGATTTTCTGCTTTATTTTCGGTATGGCGGGCTCCATTATCTCGCTGTTTATCTCCAAATGGATGGCTAAACGCAGCACCGGCACGGTGATTATCGAAACGCCCTCCAACTCTACCGAACAGTGGCTGTTGGACACAGTGGCTGAGCTCTCCCGCGAGGCGGGTATCAAAACCCCGGAAGTGGGTATTTTCCCGGCTCAGCAGTCAAACGCCTTTGCCACGGGTTGGAACAAAGACGATGCGCTGGTAGCCGTCTCGGCAGGCTTAATGAATCGCATGCGTCCAGAAGAGGTGCGTGCAGTACTGGCTCACGAAATTGGTCACGTCGCTAACGGTGATATGGTAACGCTGGCGCTGATTCAGGGCGTGGTGAACACCTTTGTGATGTTCTTTGCCCGGGTCGTGGCGCATCTAGTCGATAACTTCCTGCGCAGCCGCAGCGATGGCGAAGGCGGCCTGGGCTTTATGGGCTACTTTGCGGTGGTCATGGTCGCTGAAATTGTGTTTGGTATTCTGGCCTCGGCTATCGTCGCCTGGTTCTCGCGCTACCGCGAATACCGCGCCGACGAAGCCGGTGCGCGCTTAGCGGGCACCAACGCGATGGTCAGCGCCCTGGCACGCTTGAAAACCGAAACCGAACTGCCCGACCAAATGCCGGATACGCTGCGCGCCATGGCGATCACCAAAGGCCAAACACGCTCGCTGGTGGAAAAGCTATTTGCCAGCCACCCGCCGCTGGATGAGCGCATCCGGGCGTTAAAAGAAGCCGCTTATCGTCAGTAAGTTTTCTCTGCTGTTTATACATTTAAGGCCCGCATCTGCGGGCCTTACTGTTTTTCACTACTTTTTTTCACTACTTAGCTAGTGTTACTACAAACCCTGCCCCACGCAGCATGCCCTCTAGCGCTACCGCCTCCCCTGATAGCTGCACATTGAGCGTGGCGAATTCACGCCGCAGCGGGTAGTTGGCGCGGCAGTCATCAAAGCCTTTACGCATTCCATAATTCAGCGTTTGGCGCTGGAGAGCATCGTGATCACGACGCACGTCATATACCGCTCTCATACAGAGCCGCAGGGCGTCTTCCGGGGGAAGTGCGTGCTGCAGATGCAGGGACGCCAGCGCAGGCGGCGGGCAAATATCAGCAAACGTGAGATCGCTTGACTGGCCGCAGTAGCGGGCTAGCGCCTGCTCAATCATCCAGGTACCGCGCAGCTTGCCATCTAGGCTATGCCCGGCAATATGCGGCGTTGCCAGAGAGACCAAATCACGCAAGCCAGCGTCAATATCGGGCTCTTCCTCCCACACATCCAGTATGGCACTGATATCGCCCTTGCCCGCAAGACGACTACGCAGCGCTAAACCATCCACACAGTCCCCACGCCCCGCATTCAGCACTACGCTACCTGGCGCCAGCTCATCGATACGCTGGGCGTTGAGTAGCTGATAAGTCGCGTGCGGGCCTTCACGGGTTAGTGGTGTATGCAGGCAGAGCACGTCACAGCGCTCGATCAGGGCGCCCAAGGAGTGAAAGCCTTGCTCAGGCTCCTCTTCTGCCCTCTCTACAGCTGCCTTGGGCGGGTCACAGGCCAGCGTTGCCACGCCCATGGCGGTTAGCCGCGCCTGCAGCCGGCTGCCGACATTGCCCGCCCCCACAATACCCACGGTACGCTCGCTAAGTACCCAGCCATCGCGTTCCGCCAGCGTTAGCAGGCCGCTTAGTACGTAATCAACCACCGCTTCAGCGTTGCAGCCTGGCGCACTGGCGAAGGCAATATCGCGCTGAGCGAGCGCTGCCTGATCGATATGATCGGTGCCGATGGTGCAAGTACCAACAAAGCGCACGGGGCTATCGGCAAGCAACTGATCGTTGACCTGGGTAATGGAGCGGACGATGAGCGCATCGGCGTCCTGAAGGTGGGCGGCGTTTATCTCCCGCCCTGGCACGCGGATGAGCTTACCGAAATGGCCGAAACAGCGTTCGGCAGCGGGGATATTGGCGTCGACGACAAGTTTCATAGGCGTTTTGGTATCCGGGCTTTACAATACGCCCGCGACGGCTTGATGGGCAGGCGTGTTTAAAGGGTATTTAAGGAGAGTGTTGTGATCGTACGCTGGGAAACCAACCATGACTATGTGTTGGTTCATATTCACCAGGATATGTTTGGTGACTGGATTTTCAGCCGCGCCTGGGGCCAAATCGGCACTCAGTTTGGCGGTCTGAAACATCAGCTAGCCGATACGCTGGATCAAGCCCATATGTGGCTGGAGGACGAGACCACTATCCAGTCCTCACGAGGCTTTCGCAAGGTGCTGGAAGTGGCCGACCATACCCCCGAAGGCCAAGAAGCCATGCGTCAACTATCGCTACTGGACGTGATGTAAACCACTCGAACCCAGCCATGCACTTGTTAACCACGCACTTGTTAACCTAAGAAACGCCGCCCATGACGCTTATGGGCGCCTTTCGGCGGCGTAGTGTCTGGCGGTACTGTGAACCCCGCCAGCGCGTCTTCATCCAGCCAGCCGCGCTCGCGCAACCATGCACTTAATCGCTCCAGCTCAAAGCCACGATCCAGCTCATTGCCGTCACCATCCACCAGCACCGGTATCCGCAGGCCGTAGCGCTCAACCAAGGCTTCGTCGTCGCTAATCTCGATGTGGTGCAGCCACACCTTTTGATTCGCTAGTGCCGCCACCAAAGCCTCTAACTGGCTGCATAGGTGGCAGCCCATCGTTGTGTAAAGCGATAGCTGAATCATGCAAAAGCTCTCTTATGACGCCTTATGACGAAGTAAAAACACGTGGTGCAGGTTGGTGCGCCGCTGGAAATCGGGGTCGAAGCTACGCCCGGTGATATCCTCAACAGCGTAATGCTCGCTAAGCGCTTCATCGAGTTTAAAGCGCCGCTGGTTATTAGAAAACACCAAGGTTCCACCGGGTGCCAAGCGCGCCATGGCGAGCTCCACAAGCCGCGGATGATCACGCTGCACGTCGAGGGTATCACGCATTTTCTTCGAGTTAGAGAACGTCGGCGGATCCATAAAGATCAGGTCAAACTCAGCATTGGCGGTTTCCAGCCAGCGGAAACAGTCGTCGCGCACCACTCGGTGCAGTCGTGTATCGAGCTTATTCAGCGCAAAGTTGTCCTTGGCCCACTCCAGGTAGGTGTTGGACATATCCACGCTCACACTGTCGCTGGCGCCGCCTAAGGCGGCCTGCACCGTTGCTGTGGCGGTGTAACAGAACAGGTTTAAAAAGCGCTTGCCGCTGGCCATTTCGCCCAGCATCCGACGTACCGGGCGGTGGTCAAGGAATAACCCGGTATCCAGGTAGTCGCGCAGATTGATCCAGAGCCGTGCCTTGCCCTCTTGCACCTCAAAACGCTCGCCACTAGCGGCACGCTTCTGATACTGGGCGCTGCCGGTTTGGCGCTCGCGGCGCTTGATATAGATTTTACTGGCGTCAACGTTAAGCGCCTCGGGCATGACTTCCAAGGCATCGTACAAACGCTTCTGCGCTTGAGCCGGATTGATCGAACTGGGCGCCGCGTACTCTTGCACGTGCACGCGGTCACCGTAGCGATCTACCGCTAGTGCATACTCGGGCATATCGGCATCATACACACGATAGCTGGTCTCACCACTCTGCTTCAGCCATTTCTTCAAGCGCTTCTGATTTTTGATCAGCCGATTGGCAAACATCTGGGCATTGTCTTGGTTTTTGTGAACAGCTTGCTCTTCGCTAGCCTCTTCACTAGGCGTCGCTACTGCACTGTTCTCGTTCTGAACGGGCTTTGTATCGCTCGCGGCAGGCGGATGCTCGGCGCCACCAATCTCCATAAGCAACAGCTTGGCCTCCAGGGCACCGTTTTTGAGTGTGTACTGTTTGTGCGCACGCATACCCAGCCGGTGGCCTAAATCCGGGTTGCCAGTAAACACCGCCAGGGTCCAGCCGGGAAACAGCGCTTTGGCTTTATCACCTAGCTGGGCGTAGAGACGCACCAGTTCGGGCAGCTCGCCCAGCCGCTCGCCGTAAGGGGGATTGGTGATCAGCAGGCCGCTCTCAGCAGTCAGTGTTTCGGGACGCGTCAACTGGGCAAGGCTCTGCCCATGCAGGGTAATCAAGGCTGGGATGCCTGCCCGCATAGCATTGGACTTCGCCGCCGTAAGCGCCGCGGGACTCTGGTCGAAACCTAATAGCTGGGCTTTGCAGCGCTTGCGACCAATCGACGCGCGCGCTTCGGCTTCACGCTTCTGTTCCCGCCACGCTTCGTCATCGTGCCCTGCCCAGCCGTGAAAGCCGAACCGCTCGCGGTTCAGGTTAGGTGCTTGATCAGCGGCCATCATGGCGGCTTCGATCAGTAACGTGCCTGCACCACAAAGCGGATCAATCAGCGGTTCACCGGCTTTGAGGCGCTCAGGCCAGCCTGCGCGCACCAGCAGCGCGGCGGCCAGATTCTCTTTTAGCGGCGCATGGCCTACATCCCGGCGATAACCGCGACGGTGCAGGCTTTCACCAGAGAGATCCAACCCAATAGTCAGGTTCATCCGGTGGAGGTGGGCGTATATGCGCAAATGTGGGGTTTTAGTATCAACGTTGGGACGTTCCTGCCCTGCCAGTTGAAGGGCATCAACTACGCCGTCCTTAACGGTCTGGGCACCAAAACGGGTGTGGCGAATATGTTCGCTGCGGCCGTGGAAATCGACCGCCAAGGTGTTACCCGGCGCCAGGTGCTGCGTCCAGGCAATACGGGCAACCACATCGCGCACTTGCTCAGCGGTATCGATCATCGATTCGCGTACCAGGGTCAAAATGACCCGGTTAGCTAACCGCGACCACAGGCAGACACGATAAGCGATCGCTTGGCTGGCAGTGAAATAGACGCCCGCCACAGTGGTTTTACCCGGCGTGGCGCCCAATGCCACTAGTTCATCGTGAAGCAAGCCTTCAATGCCTTTCGGGCAAGTGGCTAGCAGACTCAAGGGGGCGTTTTGATTCAACTCGGTCATGATAATAACGGCGCGTAAAGGCGCAATATTCCTGTATATAACAAATGAGTTTACGTTTTATGACAAATTGGTAGTCGACAGATGACCCCATCATGGTCTAACAATAAGAGAGTAGCTACTGAAAAACGCATGCGTTTCTTGTCAGGGTCGGTTCAAGACCAGACCTATGGCGTATAAGTGTTCTTTGTAAGAGATTGCCGCTCGGCTCGTTCCGCCCGTGAGTGCCAAACAACAGGGCTGAAGCGGCGTCTCGCTCTTGAAGCAAGCTCTCGGAATAGTGGTTGTTGTTGATAACATAAGTCGATAACACCCTATTTCTTATCAAAGGCTTTCGTGAAAAGAGGTTAGCCAATGAAACGGCAAAAACGTGATCGCTTCCAGCGGGCTTATGTCCACGGCTACAAAGCGGGTGTATCGGGTCGTTCTCGTGACGACTGTCCCAGTCAAGATATCAATTTACGCGAATACTGGATGAGCGGTTGGCGTGAAGGTCGCGGCGACCAGTGGGATGGGATGACCGGCATCTCGGGCATCCACAAAAATCCCTTAGTCATGGCCTAACGTTTTATTTTTCAAGGTTTTAAAAGAAAAATTTTAAGCGAGAGGTTTTCAATGAGCCCACTTTTTCAAGTGGGCTTTTTAGTGCCCCTTTATGCCCACACTGCTTCGCTAATCATCTTCGCGCTCAACCTTTAGCTTTCAGTGCCCTCGCGCATTCACCGACCAGTTTAGGACCTTGATAGATCAACCCCGAGTAGAGTTGCACTAAATCAGCTCCCGCCGCGATTTTGGCCTGAGCAGCAGCAGCACTATCGATCCCACCGACACCTATGATAGGTAACGATGGTAGATGCTCACGCAGTTGGCGAATGACGCGATTGGATGCCTCGAAGACCGGTTTCCCAGAGAGCCCTCCAGCCTCCTCCGCTTGTGAGTCACCCTCTACCCCCGCGCGGGAAACCGTTGTATTGGTGGCAATCACGCCATCAAGTGCATTGCGCTGAATACTTTCTGCCATCAAGGCTACTTCTTCAGCGCTCATATCCGGGGCTATCTTAATCAGCAATGGTACGTTGCGGCCCGTTTGGTCATTGAGCTCTGAGGCTCGTGCTCGAATCGGCCCCAACAGCGCATCCAGCTGTTCGCCGAACTGTAGGCTGCGCAGCCCAGGGGTATTCGGTGAAGAGACGTTAACGGCAATGTAATCCGCATAAGAGTGCACCGCGTCTAAGCATACCAAGTAGTCATCCAGCGCGTGTTCTACTGACGTCGTCAGGTTTTTACCAATATTAATGCCCACAATGCCGCCGTAGTGGCGCTGTTTGACCTGCTGGATCAGGTGCTCAACCCCTTTGTTGTTAAAGCCAAAGCGGTTGATGATCGCCTCATGCTGCGCTAAGCGAAATAGCCGAGGCTTAGGATTGCCTGGCTGCGGCTTAGGCGTGACGGTACCCACTTCGACAAACCCAAACCCCAACGCGCCAAGGGCATCCAGGTGGTCGGCGTTCTTGTCCAACCCAGCGGCAAGACCCACCCGATTGGCAAATCGCAGCCCCATCAGCTCGATAGGATCATTCACCTGCTGACCAAACAGGCGTGCTACCCCACCCACCCGATGCAGTGCATCCAGAGCGCTCAAGGCCATCCCGTGAGAGGTCTCTGGGTCAACGCGAAAAAACAGCGAGCGAGCGAGGTTGTACATAGCGGATCTCTTGAAGCGGAGGCTGAAAACGGGCATCAGTATAACGCAATAAAGCGCGCCCTGGTGGAGAACCAGGGCGCGCTTTTTTAAGTGGATTAGGGTACGTCTACGCTTCGCTATCGCTCTCGGCAAGATCTACCAGCTCGCGTACCGCCACGGCGAAGAGCGCAAAGCCTCCTTCACTGCCACCGCGCACCTCTTCAATAAGGCGGCACCAGCGGCGATGCAGACCGGCGTGCTGATCCAACCACTGCGCAACCCGCTCTTGGGTATCGCGGCTGCCGGCGTCGAGCTTCAACACGCTGGTGGTCAGTGCCAGCTGCTGACGCTCAATGTCGTCGCGGAAAGTCTCACGAGCCTGAGCCTGCCAGGCGTCGCGCACTTCCAGCTGGGTTACCTGCTGAATCATCCACGGTAGCTCCAGGCGGCTGCCAATTTCGTACAGCACTTCCGCCACCCGCTGGGGTTTTTCATTGGTCAGGCGCGCCGCCTGGATAATACCCAGCCCCGCATAAAGGCTTGATGACGCCGCCACGCTGGATGCCAGTGCATCTGGCACACCCGCCTCCAACAACTCGTCACGACGCGAGTTCCAGGCGCCAAGCTCTTCACCACTGAGTAGCTCACCAATACCTTCCTGCAACTGCGCCAAGCGAGGAGCGAAGTACTCAATGGTATCTTGTGTCGAAAGCCCTAAGTGCTGACGCACAAACCAGCGCGTGGCACGGCGGATCAAGCGCATCAGGTCAAGCATCATCGAGTACTGAATGCGGTTGGGCACCTGATTATCGAGGGCTTCAATTTGCGCCCATAGACTGGGCAAGTTAAAGCTATCACGGGCCACGATGTAGGCTCGCGCAATATCGGCACGTCCCGCTCCAGTGGAGTCCATCAGGCGGCGTACAAAGACGACCCCCATATGATCGACCAAGTCGTTGGCGACCTGTGTCGCAACGATTTCACGCTTCAGACGGTGCTCGTACATTTCGTCTTTAAAGCGCTCGACCAGCACTGATGGGAACAGCCGCTCCAGGTGGCGGTGAATATATTGATCGTCCGGTACGTCAGAGGTGATCAAGTCGCCTTTCAGGGTGCTCTTGGCGTAGGAGATCAGTACCGACAGCTCCGGCAGGCGCATCCCTTGATTGTTGCTGGCCCGCTCTTTGAGCACATCATCGGTAGGCAGGAATTCCAGCTCGCGGTCAATCTGTCCGGCAGCCTCCAGCTCGCTGATAAAACGGCGGTAAGGGCCCATTGACTGGTCGGAAAGGGTAGCCGATAGATCCAGCGCCTGACTTTGGCGGTAATTATCCAGGATCACCAGATCCGCCACCTCATTGGTCATTTCCGCCAACAGCTGATTGCGCTGTTTCTCGGTCATGTCGCCGCGCTTGACCACTTCATCGATCAAAATCTTGATATTGACCTCGTGGTCGGAGCAGTTCACCCCACCGGCGTTGTCAATAAAGTCAGTGTAAACGCGCACGCCTTTGGCGGCGGCTTCCATTCGTCCGCGCTGGGTCAAGCCGAGATTACCGCCCTCGCCGACCACACGGCAATTCAGGTCATTGCCGTTGATGCGCAGGGTGTCGTTGGCTTTATCGCCCACATCCGCATCGGTTTCGTCGGAACCCTTCACGTAGGTACCGATACCGCCGTTCCAGATCAAGTCCACCTTGGATTTGAGCATGGCGCGGATCAGTTCATTAGGCGACAGGCGCTCTTCCTTGATACCAAATACCTGCTGCATCTCCGGCGTGATGCTAATCGACTTGGCGCTACGGCTAAAGATGCCGCCCCCAGCGGAGATCAGCTCCTGGCTGTAGTCTTCCCAGCTGGAGCGTGGCAGAGCGAACAATCGCTTTCGCTCGGCAAAGGACGCCTCGGCGTCCGGGTTGGGGTCTACAAAGATATGCAGGTGGTTGAAGGCACCCACCAGTTGGATCTTGTCGGAAAGCAGCATGCCGTTGCCGAAGACATCTCCGGCCATATCGCCGATTCCCACCACGCTAAACAGGTCGCGCTGGGTGTCGAGATCCAGATTTTTGAAGTGGCGCTTAACTGATTCCCAGGCACCGCGAGCGGTGATGCCCATTTTCTTGTGGTCGTAGCCGTTAGCACCGCCAGAGGCAAAGGCATCACCCAGCCAGTGGCCATACTCAATGGAAATTTCGTTGGCGATATCTGAGAAGGTAGCGGTGCCTTTGTCGGCAGCTACCACGAGATAAGCGTCGTTCTCATCGTGGCGGACAACATTTTCCGGCGGCACAACATCGCCGCCCACCAGGTTATCAGTGACATCCAGCAGCGCACGGATAAAGATTTGGTAACAGGCAATGCCCTCTTTCTGGGCGACATCGCGACTGGCATTTTCCGGCATGCGTTTACAGACAAAACCGCCTTTAGCACCAACCGGTACGATAACGGCGTTCTTAACCTGCTGCGCTTTCACCAGCCCCAACACTTCGGTACGGTAATCTTCAAAGCGATCCGACCAGCGCAGGCCACCGCGGGCCACTTTGCCGCCACGCAGGTGAACACCTTCCACCCGCGGCGAGCAGACAAAAATTTCAAACATTGGTCGCGGCTTGGGCATGCCGGTAACCTTGGAAGGCTCCAACTTATAGGCGATGTAATCTTTAAAGCGCCCACCCTCAGCCAGTTGGTAGTAGTTGGTGCGTAGGGTGGCGAGGATCAGCTCCATAAAGCGGCGCAGTAGCTGGTCATCGTTAAGGCTGGCAACTCCTTCCAAGCGCTCATTTAAGCTCGCGATGCACTCGTCGGTGGCGTGGCTCTGCTGCTCAGGATCAAAACGCAGGCGGAATAATTCAACTAACTCACGGGTAATGGCAGGATAGTTGGCCAGCGTAGCAGCGATGTAATCCTGGGACATGCCGAAGCGGATCTGTTTGAGGTAGCGGGCGTAGCCGCGCAGCATGGCCACTTCGCGCCAATCCAGCCCAGCGCCGATAATCAGGCGGTTAAACGCATCGTTATCGGCCTCGCCGGTCCAGATGCGCTTGAAGGCTTCCGTGAATACATCACGCATATCGCCCAGGCTGACATCCGCACCGCTGTGCTCAAGCTCAAAATCGTGAATCCAGTAGCGCTGTTCAGGGGCGTTAATATCGTAGGGGCGTTCACCAATTACGCGCAGGCCAAGGTTTTCCATCATCGGCAGCACGTCAGAGAGCGGAATCTGCGATTCACGGTGGAACAGTTTCAGGTTAACGCCACCACCCTGTTCTTCTAGTGGCCGATAGAGCGACAGCGAGAGGTCGTTCTCGCTATCCAGTGTCAGCAGGTGCTGAACATCAAACACCGCGGTGCGCGCAGAGAAGTCTTCACGGTAGCTGGCCGAGAACGCCTCGCGGAACCGATCCATCAGGTTGTTGGCGCGCTCTTCACCGAAGCCTTCGATCATGGCGTTCTGCAGCTCGTCACGCCAGCTGCGCGCCAGCCGTGACACTTTGCTTTCCAAACGCTTGAGGTCATAGTCGCTGGGCGCGTCGCCATTAAAGCGTAAAATCAATTGAATACGCGCCAGCACCGACTCAGATAAATAGGTATTGAAGTCGCCAAAGTGGGCGTCTAACTCGTCGCACAACACGTTTTGAATCCGCTGACGCAGATCCGTGGAGAACACGTCCCGGGGGACAAACACCAGGCAAGAGTAGAACTTGCCGCTGATATCGGCGCGGATAAACAGCCGCACCTGGCGGCGCTCGCGAATATTGAGGATGCCCAGCGCAGTGCTGGCCAGTGACTCGGTATCGATCTGAAAAAGATCATCCCGGGGGTAAACTTCCAGCACCTGGAGCAATTGCTTGCCGTTGTGACCCTGGGGATTGAATCCGGCAATATCCATCACCGCTTTTAGCTTACGGCGCAGCAGCGGGATATTGCGTGGCGATTCGTTATACACCGTAGAGGTAAACAAACCAAAGAAGCGCCGCTCACCAATTACATTGCCGTCGTCGTCGTAGCGATCAACGGTAATGTAGTCAGGGTAGGTAGGACGGTGCACCCGAGAGTGATGGGCGCTTTTGGCAAACGATAGTAGCTGCGGCACCAGCACATAATCATTGTGCTCATCCACCCCCTCTTCGGTGCGAATACGCTCGCAGTAGCGCGGCTGATCCAGGCGGAAGACGCCCAGCACGCTATCTGCGTCACGCTTTAACTCGCTGCCTTCCAGCAGGTACTCGTCGTAGCCCAGGAAAGTAAAGTTATCTTTGAGCATCCACTCTAAAAAGGCAATCGCCTCTTCGTGGTCGTCAGGATCGATCTGCGGCGGGCAGTTTTTCTCGAGTTCTTGAATCGAGGCGGTGATTTGCGAACACATGGCGTCGAAATCGCCCACAGCGGTACGTACATCGCGAAGCACGTCATTTAGGTTGCTTTCGATTTTCTCAAGCAACGCTACGTCGGTGTGCCGGTCTACTTCGATGACAATTAGCGACTCGCGCGCTTCTGGCGCGTTTTCTGCCCTGGGCGAGGCCAGCGCCTGCAACTGATGGCGCTCATCACGGGCGACCGCCAGCACGGCGTTTTGAATGGCGTGTACCGTCAAACCGCGGCGGTTGAGCTCGATACGCACCGAGTCGACCAAAAACGGCATATCTTCATGGAGAACGGCGACAAAAGTATGCGTCGACTGCCAGCCGTGCTCTTCAAAATCAGGGTTAAATACTCTTACCTTGGGACTTTGTGGGTCGTGATGCTGCAAAAACTGCCAGACCGACAGCGTTGCGCCATACAGATCGTCCAGGCGACGATCCACTAGGTCTTCCACCGGCACGGTGGCATAAAAGTGCCGAGCAAAAGCGTCCACAGTGGCGGCGCGAGCGGGGTCTAACCGCGCGTGTAGCCGCTCCTGGAGCTGCTTCAAAAGATCTTGCCGACTCTCTTCAATCGCAACGTAGTGCATCCATCACCTCGACTGCCTAGGCCATTAAACGGCCAAAAAACGAAGGACAATAGGCCTTTAGGCCAACATAACGGCTAGCTTACGCTACCTATCGTCGCGTCCCTAATCACTTGACGTGTTGTTCATGGCACATACCGTTTACGCATTAGGTCGTATGCTTACTCGCCTGTCCGCCGCTTCAACAGCACTCCACACTCACAGTGGTCGGTAAACGGAAACTGGTCAAATAGCGCAAAGCGTTCTATCCGATGAGTGTTGGTCAGTATGGTCAAGTTTTCAGCTAACGTGGCTGGGTTGCATGAAATATAGACGATTTGAGCGTACTCGCTGAGTTGTTCACAGCTCTGCTCGTCTAAACCAGCACGGGGCGGGTCGACCAGCACGGTGGAAAAATCGTACTCTCCCAGCGCCATTTCCGCCACGCGACGCCCGGCTTTTTCGCCCTTCAGCGCCAGCGAAAACTCCTCCGCTGACATACGACCAATCTGCGCGTTCGTTACCCCATTGGCTTCCAGGTTTACGTTGGCGCTAGCCACTGACGTGCGGGAAATCTCTGTGGCCAGCACGCGGCGGAAGTTATCCGCCAGGGCAATGGTAAAATTGCCATTACCGCAATAGAGTTCGACTAGGTCTTTCTTCGCATTACTCTCCTGCTGGCCAGCGGTGACTTCTCGCGCCCAGCTAAGCATTTTCTGGCAGATATGCGCATTGGGTTGGGTAAAGCTGTTTTCGACCTGCTGGTAGTGCAGCGTGCGGCCATCCACCTCTAGCCGCTCCCATACGTGGTCTCGGGTAAGTACGATACGCTGCTTGCGGGAGCGGCCAATAATCATAATACCCAGCTCAGCCTCCAGAGCGCGGGCTTCGCGCTCCCACTCATCGCCTAACGGGCGGTGGTAAATCAGCGTTATCAGCGCCTCACCTGACAGCGTGGTTAGAAACTCTACCTGGAACAGCCGCCGACGCAGCTCATCACAGCGAAGGCAAGCTTCGCGTAGCTGCGGCATTAGCTGATTGATTCGCTCACTGGCGACTGCGTACTGATCTAACCGAATCACCCGCTTGTTCTTCGGATTCTCAGGGTCTACCTCGAACATGGCGTAGAAGAGGTCGTCCTCTTCGTGCCATATGCGAAACTCGCAGCGCTGACGGTAATAGCCTGGCGGCGATTCAAACACTTCTAATGCCGGTGGTTGAAAAGCGGCAAAGGTACTTTCCAGATAGTCGCGTTTGGCGGCTAGCTGCTCAGCGTAGCGTTCAGGTTCTACAACGGGGATAGCCAAGGCTGCTCCTTTGAATAATTCGATCAGCAATAGTAGTAAATAGTGCTCAGTCGCCCACATTAAGCAATTGGGACGCCTTAAACCCATAGCGGGCTAGACCAGCGGTCAGATTGGCAGCAGGGGCAGTGGTAAAGCAGCGGCCATCCTGCTGATCACTGTTTAGCTCAGAAACGACTTGCGAAACCCGTCGGGCTATCGCATCGCCGGAGTCGACCCAATGTAGCGGCACGGGGGCCAGCTGCGTCAGCCAGGGCTTTAGCAGCGGGAAATGAGTGCAGCCCAGTACCACTGTATCTAGCTCTGGGGTATCCAGCGCCTGATGAGCAGACGATAAACAATGCGCAGACGATGGAGGTGCAACGGCGTGCCATAACGGTGCCAGCGCCGCCTGCATGCGATCAATATTGGGGGTGACACCAGCCAGGTATGCTTCCGCCTCGACCACCAAGGCATCGGCGGCGACGCGAGTAATCACACAGTCGCTGGCAAAACTATCAATCAAGCGCTGGGTGTAGGGCCGCCCTACCGTGGCCTTGGTGGCTAACAGCCCAATATGGCGTGTCTGGCTAATCGCTGCGGCAGGTTTGATAGCAGGTACGGTGCCCACGACAGGGATCGCCAACTGCTCGCGCAAGTTTTCCAGCGCCAGAGTGCTCGCGGTATTGCAGGCGACAACCAAAACACTCGGCTGGCACGCTTCCACAGCGGAACGACATACCGCCACAATGCGGTCGGTCAGGGCTGCATCTTCGCGCAGCCCATAGGGCAACCAAGCATTGTCGCAGGCATAGCACAGGGCAGCATCAGGGTAGTGTTGGCGCAGCGACTGCGCCACCGACAGGCCGCCGACACCGGAATCAAAAATTAACACGGGGCCTTTCCTGACTCTGCCTATCATGGCTCTGCCTAAAAAAAACGGAGCCGCTATTTTAGCATGCTCCGTCATTTTATTGATGCCCCGTAGCGGCCACTTGTCCGCTAGCGCTATACCACAGGCACGTCAGCACCACGCAGTTCAGCATAGAGCTCGGGATAAGCGTCCTGTAGGCGCTCTAGCTCTTTCTCTGCGCCTTCGGGGAGCGCCTGACGCAGCTCGTCCATATCTTCCTCGCTAAAGTGCTCGTCAATCAGCGGGAACAGCCCCTCGCGTTCGTGACGCAAATAGGCACGATGCGCTTCCAAATAATCTTTCAGGTCGTCGGCAAAACGATCCATCGGAATGATGTTATCCATTAACACCATGTCAATGTCGTTGGAGAGGCGCTGTAAGCGCGGCTTTAACTCACGATAGTCATTCGCCATCTGTTCGGTCAGGGCAACGTGCTCTGGGGCCTGGGTTTGCAATCGCTCCACGCAGACGCGTTCCAGAGGGGCTGCAAAACCATCCATATAGGACAAAATATAGTCGACGACCTCGCGCATAAGCTGGAAGTTGGGCCGCTCACCTTGGGCAAGGGTTTTCTGCTTAAGCTGCAGCACATGGAGTAATCTCGCCATGTTGGCATGATCTAGACGCAGTTGGTTTAACATCGAACTGTCTCCTTTATTGTGTCATGCCTACCGTCGAGCCTTCGTGATTGACGGCATGCGATAATAAGCGCGAGGTAACAAACATGTTGTGTCGCTAAAACATATCGTAACCTGAGCGTGTCGTAACTAACGGGGGTTATCAACAACAGTTATCATGAACAATGCCCCTCTCAAGCTATCCTCGCAAGTGTATCTTTCTGATAGGTTACGTCTAAGGTAGTTCTCTAAGACGCAGTTTACCACCTATACTTGTTGGCAATTTGTTGCTCAACGTACTGATTTATAACGGAAGCTTACATGGATCTTTTTGATAGCGCTCAGGCGACACCGGCTGACGATGCTCCGTTAGCCTTTCGTATGCGGCCACGCCAACTGGACGATTACGTGGGCCAGCAAGCGCTGGTGGGGCCAGATAAACCCCTACGTCGCATGGCGGAGTCAGGCATTGTGCGCTCAATGATTTTATGGGGGCCGCCAGGGGTTGGCAAAACCACGCTGGCAGAGCTGTTGGCCCGAGCCTCCCAGGCCCATCTGGAGCACCTCAGCGCGGTGATGGCCGGAGTAAAAGAGATTCGCGCTGTGGTGGAGCGGGCCCAACAGATGTCCTCCACGGTTATCCTCTTTTTAGATGAGATTCATCGCCTCAACAAGAGCCAGCAGGACGCATTATTGCCCCACGTGGAGTCGGGCCTGTTAACGTTGATTGGTGCCACCACCGAAAACCCCTCCTTCGAAGTCAACTCGGCGTTGCTATCCCGTGCGCGGGTATATGTGCTGAAATCGCTTACCCATGAGGAACTGATCACGGTGATGCGCCAGGCACTCAGCGACGTAGAGCGAGGGCTGGGCAAGCGTGACATTCAGGTTGATGACGAAGTATTAACTGCTCTGGCCCACGCTAGCGCTGGCGACGCACGACGGGCGCTGGGATTACTGGAAACCGCTTGCGATTTCGCTACTCAGGAAGCAAACGGCGAAGTACTGCATAAAGAGGTACTCGCCGATGTGATCGGCCATCAGGCCAGCGCCTTCGATAAGCAGGGGGACGCTTATTATGATCTACTTTCGGCCATTCATAAGTCGATACGCTCTTCACGCCCTAACGCAGCATTGCTGTATATGGCCCGCTTTATGCAGGGCGGCGGTGACCCGTTGGACGTAGTGCGCAGACTGACCGCGATTGCCTCAGAAGACGTCGGCAATGCTGACCCTCGCGCGCTACCGCTGGTGATTGCCGCCTGGGATGCTTATTTACGCCTGGGCGATTACGAAGGCCAGCGGGCAATTGCCCACGCGGCAATTCATTTAGCAGTGGCGCCCAAGAGTAACCGCATTGACCGCGCCTGGAGTGAAGCCAAGCAGTACGTACGCCAGCAGCCCCAGGTTGAGGTACCGACGTACCTGCGCAACGCGCCCACTAAGCTGATGGAGCAGTTGGGTCATGGCGAAGGCTATCGCTATGCGCATAACGAACCAGACGGCTACCCGGCGGGAAGCGCCCACGACTGCTGGCCTGAAGAGCTGCCTAAAGCCACCTTCTTCAAGCCAAGTGCCTTTGGTCAGGAGAAGCGCTTTGGGGAAATCATGGCATGGCGGGAAAATCTTGACCAGGAAACAGATCAGGCGCCCTAAGGCGCCTGATGGTTAAACCAGTGGCAGGTTTAACTGCCACTGGTTTAACTGCCACTCTCCAGCAATTACTTATCTTTAACGACTGACTCCTCACACCTTACCATTCACGCTTCACCCTTAAAGCTCTTCACGAATAACATCGGTGCCTTCGGGAATTTCGAAATCAAACATGTCCTCAGCAATCTCGCCATTGAGGGTAATATTGCTAAAGGTGATGGCGGTGCGCTGGCCGGTACTGTCCATCATCCACAGCTCGGTTAGCGTATCGGCATCGAACACCATGCTTAGCTCTTCGAACAGCGTATCGGCCGAGATAGGCACTAGGGTAAAGACATCTTCTCCCCCGTCCTGCTCGTAGAACACCTCATAGCTTTCGGTTAAATCGTCCACGCTTCCCGACAGCAGTAACGCAGGGGTATGGGTTACTCGATCGTCCATCTCTTGAACGGTGACTTGTTCAAGGTCGGGATCGTACATATACACATCATCGCCGTCAGAGACCACGGTTTGAGAGTAAGGCGCTTCCACTTCCCAACGCAGCATACCGGGGCGAGACAGCCACATCTCACCACGCGCGCTTTGGAGGCGTTCCCCGCTGCCATCAAGAATTTGCTGCTCAAAATCCGCTTGATAACGCTCAAGCGGATCCAGCCGTTCAGTCAAACGCTCGGCAGCATCGTCTGCCCAAGCGGGAGCACCAAAGGTTAAACCCAAGGCACTTGCCGCAAATGCCAGTGGCGAAGCGCCCATTGCTGAAGTGCGTTTTGTTTGCGTATCGCGCATATAATCTCCCTAGGCAACCGTTGCCCGGTAACTGTTGCTCAAAACTGTTGCTTAAAAATCAAGCAGTGAGGTCGGCTTAACCGGCCATGGCTAACTCAAAAACGTAACAATCAGACGAGAAAAACGCCGCAGGGTTTCACCCGCGGCGCTACTTTCACGCTTATTGCATAATTGTGGCTTTCATCAAGCGGTTAATGGCCCACCGGAGGCGGGGCAAGCACTTCCCGAGCACCGTTAGAGCCCATAGAGGTCACCACACCGGCGCCCTCCATTGCCTCAACTAAGCGAGCGGCCCGGTTATAGCCAATTTTAAAGCGACGCTGCACGGCGGAAATCGAGGCTTTGCGCGTTTCAGTGACAAACTGCACGGCTTCATCGTAGAGCGCATCCTGCTCCGCATCGTCGCCATCCCCCCCCTCAGCCTCAAGACCCGTTAAGGCATCGGCGGATACGCCACCAGAAAGGATCTCTTCGATATACTCGGGTGCTCCACGGCGCTTCCAGTCATCGACCACGCGGTGTACTTCGTCATCGTCCACAAAGGCACCGTGGATGCGGTTAGGTGGTCCGGAACCTGCAGGCAGATAGAGCATGTCACCATGCCCCAACAGACTTTCAGCGCCGCCCTGATCCAGAATGGTGCGCGAATCAATTCTGGATGAGACCTGAAACGCCATCCGCGAAGGAATGTTGGCTTTGATCAAGCCAGTCACAACATCCACCGAGGGGCGCTGGGTAGCCAGAATCAAATGGATACCTGCGGCGCGTGCCTTTTGCGCCAAGCGCGCAATCAGCTCTTCGACTTTTTTGCCGACGATCATAAACATATCGGCAAACTCGTCGATCACCACGACGATGTAGGGCAGTTTCTCCAGCACTGGATGCGGCTGATGCACTTCCCAGGGCTGCGGTTCCCAGAGCGGGTCTGCCACTTGGGCACCGGCGCGCTCCGCTTCATCCAAACGGCCATTGAAGCCCGCGATGTTGCGCACACCCATGGCCGCCATGAGCTTGTAGCGGCGCTCCATCTCGGCCACGCACCAGCGCAGGCTGTTGGCCGCTTCTTTCATATCGGTGACCACGGGCGCCAGCAGATGGGGAATGCCGTCATATACCGACAGCTCCAACATTTTCGGGTCGACCATGATCAGCTTTAGCTCACTAGGCTTCGCTTTAAGCAGCATTGAGATCAGCATGGCGTTAACGCCCACCGACTTACCCGACCCGGTGGTACCGGCTACTAGCAAGTGGGGCATCTTGCCCAGGTTGGCGACCACAGGGCTGCCACCAATATCTTGGCCTAACGCCATGGTGAGTGGTGACGTCTCCTGCTGGTAACGGTCGGAGTCGATAACTTCGCGCAGGCGGATCATGGCCCGGTTGGGATTAGGTATTTCAATCCCCACCGTGGGACGCCCTGGAATAACCTCGACCACTCGCACACTTTTCACCATCAGGGAGCGCGCCAGGTCTTTGGCAAGGTTACTGATTTTAGACACTTTGACGCCCGCGGCGGGCTTGATCTCAAAGCGGGTAATCACCGGCCCAGGCCAGGTATCCACCACTTCCGCTTTCACACCGTATTCGCGCAGCCGCACTTCAAGCAGCTCAGCCATATCAGCCAACTGCTCGTCACTATAATTGGGTTGATACGGCTCTGCAGGTGTCAACAGCTGCAAGCTCGGCACGTCGCCCTCAGGTTCGTCCAGAGTTTCAAAAGCAGGCCGCTGGCTCTGCAAATGCTCCACGGTCCACAGGGCGGGGCCTTCATCCGCCTCTGGCGTGCTCTCTTCGGGCGCGAAGCTGGGTTCTTGGCGAGCTGCTGGGGTGGGCGTGGACGGAGGAGTAGTCGTTGAGTGCGCTCCTCCATCGCGGCCTTGGGCATACAGCTCATCATCCATCTCTTCATCGTCCCACACCGGCTCAGGCACTACTTCCGCTACACGTTCAGGTTTACGTGCAGGCTCAGGCGCGGTGACGCGCTCAGGGCTCCAGGCAGCATCAGTGTCACCAATATGTGGCTCACCAACACGTGGTTCAGCTTGGCTGCTGCTGGGATCAGCGGTGAGTGATGGCTCACTGCGACGCTCAACGGGCGCGGCATGAACAGTCTCTTTCTCGGCGGGAGCCTCATCGCTGGCAAAGAAGTTACTCCTGGCAGGCGCCGGAGGCTCTTCTTGACGAGTAGCACGCAGCGGGAAGGAAGTCTCGGCTTCTTTGGGTTCATCACCGGGCGCAGGTGCTTGAGTCTCAGGCGCTGCTGACGTTACCTCAGCCTGGACAAAGGCATTTTCCCGCGGCGCTGAGGGTGCCGCTGCTCCCTCCTCTTCTGCCGTTTTAGTCGCTGGCGTCACTGACGGGGCTGCCCCAGGCGCTGAAACCGTCGGCTCCGCGGTAGGTGTCGAAGAGATAGGCGCGGGTGTTTTAGCAGGCACATGCTTATTACTTGAAAACGCTGCGGCCTCCCAGGGAATCGAAGTATCCGTGGTTTCGTTGCTATTTGAAGGACTCGCTTCTGACGCATTGCTCTCTGAAGAGCTGTTCGCCTCACGACTGGAAAGTGGTACAGAGAAGCCTGGCTCACGGCGTTCGCGGCCACTGGGGCTTTTGCCTACTGGCTCTGCCGCAGGCTTTATCTCAGCGGGTGCAGCTTCAGGTTTAGCTTCTTGAGACTGCGCTTCAGGCGCTGCTTGAGGCTTGGCCGCAGTTTTGGCAGTTTTAGCAGCCGCTCGCTGAGCAGCGCGCATACGACGCGCTTGGCGACGTGCCGATAACCAGCTACCCAGCCGACATATACGCTTGCCGAGCTCATCAGCCACTTGCAGCCACGACATACCACTAAACAGCGGAAAGCCGCTTAAAATTAACGCCGCAGCGATTAAACCAACGCCACCACTTCCCACTAAAGGCCTTAACGCACCGACCAAACCTTCGCCCAAAATACCGCCTGAGGCATAGGGCAGCATGCTATCAGGGTGATAAAAGTGCAGCGCCCCCAACATGGTAGTACCGAAAATAAGTAGCACTAAGCCACCCGCATGGACAGCAATTGCCACGGGGTCGAGTTCAAAACGTACCTGGCGTGAGCGAATCAGCCACCAAGCGGCAAAGCCGAACATACCCGGCCACCACAAAGCGCTGGCGCCAAGCAGTGAGTAGAGAACATCGGCCAGCCAAGCGCCAACCTGCCCCATCCAGTTACCCACATCTGTCTCAGGGCCCTGATAAGACCAGCCTGGGTCAGAGGGTTGGTAACTAAATAGCGCTAATAATAAGAAAACACACAGCGCCAGCAGGATCACCACTACGCCTTCGCGCACGGAGCCTTGTAAGCGCAGGCCAAAACGACGAGCCTTATCCTTTGCGGCGTTAACGCGCGCAGCTGAAGCCGATGATGGTGTTTGACGCGCGCTACGCTGCGTTCGCTTGTTTACTGCTTTATTCACTTTCAAGCGACTCTCCCTTTACACCTCAATGGCGTCTTTAATCCACTTGCGAGTTTGCATGATACCGAGCATCCTTCCGCCGTCACAGAGGCTATCGTAAAGCGCTCAGTACAAGAACGTCGTAACAGGAGCAAGTAATGCTACCTTGGCTTTCCTCGCCACATCCTAATTTTCCAACTACCTCCCAAGCGCTGGCCTCCCCCAATGGCCTGCTGGCCGCCGGAGGGGAGCTCTCGCCCGCTTGGCTGGTAGAAGCCTATCGGCAGGGCATATTTCCCTGGTTCAGCGACGACGACCCCATTTTGTGGTGGAGTCCAGACCCGCGCATGATACTCCTACCTGAGCAATTTAAGCAGCGTCGTAGCCTCACCAAACGATTACGCCATGGTGGCTTTCATATCACCCTGGATCAACACTTCGATCAGGTGATTCAGGCCTGCGCCGCCCCGCGTGGTGAAGAGGCGGGCACCTGGATTACAGACGAAATGCGCGAGGCCTACGGGCTGCTGCATGCTCTAGGTATTGCTCATAGCATCGAAGTCCATCAACACGGCCAATTGGTGGGCGGGCTGTATGGCATCGCCATGGGGCCGGTGTTTTTTGGCGAGTCGATGTTCTCCCACGCCCCGGATGCTTCGAAGGTAGCGCTGGCCCATCTCGCCAGGGCCATGCGCGAACATGGCGGAAAACTCATCGACTGCCAAATGCACACGCCTCATCTGGCAAGCCTGGGCGCTATTACAGTCGCTCGCGAGGCATTCATCAACTATCTTAAAAACTGGTTACCCGATAAGGCATTTACGTTTACCACGTCACCCACTGAAACACCCACTGTTCCTGCATCGCTCTGGCTTAAGGCGATTGCCACCGAGGGTAATGCGTAGTGATGAACCATCGTGACGAACTTATTCTGTTCCAACCATTTTTTTACAATGAGGAGGCAGGCCGTGAGTAGTAACACTCCGCGTCGGCCGGTGCGGGATTTGCGCTTTTTCCTTACCGTGCCGCATGCCTGTAGCTATTTACCCGGCAAGGAAGCGACAACGCTGTTTCTCGACCCGCAGGAATCGCCCGTTCCAGGTGTCTATGACTCGCTGGCGCTGCTAGGGTTTCGTCGCAGTGGGCGCCATCTTTACCGCCCTCACTGTGAGGGCTGCAACGCCTGCCGCTCGGTGCGTATTCCGGTTGACCAGTTTGCGGCTAACCGCACACAACGAAAAATTTGGCGCCGCAATGCCGATATAAACGTCCGCATTGTACCTGCTCACTTTGCGTCTACCCACTACTCGCTTTACGCGAATTACATTCGTCAGCGCCATGCTGACGGCGATATGTTCCCGCCCAGCCGCGAGCAGTACCGCACCTTCCTTACCCTTGATGAGTCCTATGCCCATCTGATGGAGATGTACCTCGACGAAGAGCTGGTTGGTGTGGCTGCATTCGACCAGTTGGAGCATGGGCTCTCGGCAATCTACACCTTCTTTGCCGTTAGCGAGACTCTGGATAAGCGCTCACTAGGCACTTTTGCCATTCTTCAGCTCATCGAGCTCAGCCGCGAAAAAGCGCTGCCGCACCTTTATTTAGGGTATTGGATCGAAGAGTGCCGTAAGATGCGCTACAAGCAGGCTTTCGCGCCATTGGAAATACTCGATGGACGCCATTGGCGGCCGCTGATTCGCTAAAAATGCCAGCTTTTTTGCCTTGACGACGGGCTTACGGCACAATATAGCGCTGTTTCTTGAGTGCCCACCTAGCGGCACTCAAATTCTGACCGATAATGACATTACTAACTCATCAGTGAGGACATGCCTATATGGCACGCGAAGATCATATTGAAATGGAAGGCGTTATCGTCGATACCCTTCCGAATACCATGTTTCGGGTTGAGCTGGAAAACGGTCACGTTGTTACCGCTCATATCTCCGGCAAAATGCGCAAAAACTATATCCGCATTCTGACCGGTGACAAGGTAAAAGTTGAGCTGACACCTTACGACCTGTCTAAAGGCCGTATCGTTTACCGCTCGCGCTAAGTCGTTACACCATTAACGCGCTCGGCTGACTTTAACTGTGCCAGCTAGACTGTCCTTTAACGACAGCGCCGATTAGCGTCAATGGCGGTTCACTAAAAACGACAACGCCCCGTCGATGACAGGGCGCTGCGTTTTTATGCATATAGCATGAGTATTAGAAAGATAGCTTTTAGCACGGCTTAGCGCCCTTTTCAGGGCGCATCTGCCATCTCAGTCTCTGTGGAAAGGTGTAACTCGCCCTCCTCCAGGCTAACGTGGACAATACCGCCCTGATCAGCCAGCTCTCCGAACAGAATCATTTCGGCTAATGGCTTCTTCAGCTTCTCTTGTATGAGGCGCGCCATTGGACGTGCACCCATGTCAGGATCGTAGCCTTTATCGGCCAGCCAATCCCGCGCCATGTCGTCTACATCCAACTGAACACGCTTCTCATCCAACTGCGCCTGTAGTTCGATCAAGAACTTGTCGACCACATTGCGCACCACCGAGACCGGCAGCGAGTGGAACTGAATAATACCGTCCAGGCGGTTGCGGAACTCCGGTGAGAAGGTACGGCGGATCACTTCCATGGCATCGGTGGAGTGATCCTGGTGCTGGAAGCCAATGGAGCGACGCGACGCCTGCTCCGCACCAGCGTTAGAGGTCATAATCACGATAACGTGACGGAAGTCCGCTTCACGCCCGTTGTTGTCCGTTAAGCGGCCATGATCCATGACCTGCAGCAGTAGGTTAAAGACTTCCGGGTGCGCTTTCTCAATCTCATCCAACAACAACACGCAGTGCGGCTGTTTGGTCACCGCTTCAGTCAGTAGACCACCCTGGTCGTAACCGACATAGCCTGGAGGCGCACCAATCAGGCGCGATACGGTATGGCGCTCCATATACTCGGACATATCAAAGCGCACCAGTTCAATGCCCATGATATGCGCCAGCTGTTTGGCCACTTCGGTTTTACCCACACCGGTGGGACCTGCAAACAGGAAGCTACCAACGGGCTTATCGGGAGATTTAAGCCCGGCCCGGGACAGCTTAATAGCCGCAGAGAGACTATCAATCGCCTCATCCTGACCGAACACCAGCATCTTCAGGTCACGATCCAGCTTCTCGAGCAGCTTGCGGTCGGAGCTTGAAACACTCTTCGGTGGGATACGTGCAATGGACGCTACCACGGCTTCCACTTGCTCGACATCGATCGTCTTGGCGCGCACTTCTGGCGGCAATAGACGCTGGTGAGCCCCTGCCTCGTCAATCACGTCAATCGCTTTGTCGGGCAGGAAGCGGTCATTGATGTAGCGATCCGCTAAGCGCGCTGCGCTTTCAAGCGCACCATCGGTGTACTTAAGTTCGTGGTGCTCTTCAAAACGTGAACGCAACCCTTTGAGGATTTTGATGGTGTCTTCCACCGACGGTGCCATCACATCCACCTTCTGGAAGCGCCGTGCCAGAGCACGATCTTTCTCAAAGATGCCGCGGAACTCCTGGAACGTAGTCGAACCAATGCAGCGCAATTCGCCCGAAGAGAGCAGCGGCTTGAGCAGATTGGACGCATCCATCACGCCACCAGAGGCGGCACCTGCACCAATCACCGTGTGAATCTCATCAATGAATAGCACAGCGTTAGGCTGCTTGCGTAGTTCGCTCAGCAGGCTTTTGAGGCGTTTTTCAAAATCACCACGGTACTTGGTACCGGCCAGTAGCGCGCCCATGTCCAGCGAGTAGACCACCGCATCGGCAATAACATCGGGAACGTCTTCTTCGACGATACGCTTGGCAAGGCCTTCGGCCACGGCGGTTTTACCTACACCCGCCTCACCGACTAACAACGGGTTGTTTTTGCGCCGACGGGCCAGAATTTGCACCACGCGCTCAAGCTCGTGGTCGCGGCCAATCAGCGGATCAATTTTACCCAGCCGTGCCTGTTCATTGAGATTGGTAGCGTAGCCAGTGAGCGGATGCGCAGCGCCCTCACTGCCACCCTCCTCCGCGTCTTCACTCTCAGGTGAAGAAGGCGAGGGAGACGGCCCGTGACCGGCCACTTTGGAGATACCATGGGCGATGTAGTTGACTGCATCGACCCGCGCAACGTTCTGCTGCTTAAGGAAGTATACCGCCTGACTCTCCTGCTCGGAAAAGATCGCCACCAACACATTGGCACCGGACACTTCGCTTTTGCCAGATGACTGAACGTGGAAGACCGCCCGTTGTAAAACACGCTGAAAACCAAGCGTGGGCTGGGTCTCACGATCACCCTGGCCTTCTGGAATCAGTGGCGTAGTCGAGTTAATAAAATCCTGCAGATCGGACCGCAGCTTGTCGAGGTTAGCCCCGCAGGCCTTCAGTACGTCTACCGCTGAGGCATTATCTAGCAACGCTAGCAGCAGGTGCTCAACGGTCATAAACTCATGGCGCTTTGAACGCGCCACGGTGAAGGCCGTGTTCAGGGTCATTTCAAGTTCTTTGCTCAGCATGGCAGTCCCCTTTTCGCTACTACCTAGGGCGTGTCGCCACCTAGGGCTTGCGTCGGATCAATTTAGTCGACCGGCACTCTCAACATCGGGTACAAATGGCACGGTTGCAAGCCTCACCACCAATTATTTCTCAACGCTTTTAATTGGCGGCCTCAATATCACTTATCAACGGGTGCTCACACTCACGGGCATATTCATTTACCTGATAGCTTTTTGTTTCGGCTATATCGCGCGTAAACACGCCACAAGTGCCCTTTCCTTGGGTATGTACGGCGAGCATGACCTGAACGGCCGTCTCGCTGTCCATGTTAAAAAAATCTTGCAGCACTTCAATGACAAATTCCATCGGCGTGTAATCGTCGTTGTGAAGCACTACCTTATAAAGCGGTGGTTGCGCCAGCGCCGGTTCTGCTGACTGTACCGCTATATCACCATCTTCATCGGGCATATCTGGCCGCGTCATCCCCGCTTTTACGGGTAACACGGTCAAGTATGAACTATCTTGGTTGGGCATAAGCTGCACGGTTGGTTGTCTCGACACTGACCGATGGAAGCGTTTATCAGACCTCACATCGCCAATTCACTAGTGTAGTTTCTTAACTGTAGCCTCTTAACTACTATAATTTCTTAACTACTATAGCTTATTAGCCTAAACGTAAGACGCTTTCGATCAGCAAGGGTTCATGGAAAACTTAAAATATTACAGAGCGCAATAGCGAGTGCAATGCAAAACCCCCGCCCGCCAAGCGGACGGGGGTCATTCAGCCTAATCACAGGCGGTCTCTATTAGCCTTTTGCGACCATGGCAAGCGTTTCGTTGAGAGTCTGGCTGGGGCGCATCACCTTAGCCGTCAGCTCGTGATCCGGGTGGAAGTAGCCACCAATATCCGCAGGCTGGCCCTGAACGCTGTTCAATTCATCGACAATGGTCGCTTCTTTGGCCGTTAGCGCGTCAGCCAGGCGTCCGAACAGCGTCTGCATTTCGCTATCTTCGCTCTGCTCTGCCAACGCTTCAGCCCAGTATAGCGCCAAATAAAAGTGGCTGCCGCGATTGTCCAGCTCACCCACTTTGCGCGACGGCGACTTGTTGCTATCCAGGAACTTGCCGTTCGCCTGATCGAGCGCTTTGGCCAGCATTTTTGCCCGAGCGTTATCGAAGGTGCTGCCCAGGTGTTCAAGGGATGCCGCCAGGGCCAAAAACTCGCCCAGCGAGTCCCAGCGCAGATGGTTCTCTTCCAGCAACTGCTGAACGTGCTTGGGAGCAGAGCCGCCAGCGCCGGTCTCAAACAAGCCACCGCCATTCATCAATGGTACGATTGAGAGCATCTTGGCGCTGGTGCCGAGCTCCATAATCGGGAACAGGTCAGTCAGATAGTCGCGCAGTACGTTACCAGTGACGGAGATAGTGTCTTCGCCCTTGCGGATACGCTCCAGAGAGAAGCGCATGGCCTCTTCTGGCGTCATGATACGAATATCCAGGCCAGTGGTATCGTGCTCTTTTAAGTAGCTCTCGACTTTCTTGATCAGTTGAGCATCGTGGGCGCGCTGGGCGTCCAGCCAGAAGATAGCCGGCGTTCCGCTTTCGCGGGCACGATTAACCGCCAACTTCACCCAATCGCGAACCGGGGCATCCTTGGTCTGGCACATCCGCCAAATGTCGCCCTGCTCAACGCTGTGCTCAAGCACTACATTGCCGCTGGCATCGGTGACGCGTACGGTACCGTCGGTAGGAATCTGGAAGGTCTTATCGTGGGAGCCGTATTCTTCGGCTTTCTGGGCCATCAAGCCTACGTTGGGTACGCTGCCCATAGTCGTCGGATCAAAGGCACCGTGCTGTTTGCAATCATCGATGACCGTTTGATAGATACCGGCGTAGCAACGATCAGGAATGACGGCTTTGACGTCGTGCAGTTGGTCGTCGGCGCCCCACATTTTACCGGAATCGCGGATCATCGCCGGCATGGAAGCATCGATAATCACATCGCTGGGCACGTGCAGGTTGGTGATCCCTTTATGGGAGTTCACCATCGCCAAACGCGGGCGCTCGGCATAAAGTGCTTGAATCTCATCCTCAATCTGGGTCTGACGCTCTTCCGGCAGTGACTTAATGGCCGAATAGAGATCGCCGATACCGTTATTGGGGTCGAAGCCCGCCTGCTGGAGGTCATCTGCGTGCTTACTCAGCACGTCCTGATAAAACTCGCTGACCACCATACCGAACATAATCGGGTCAGAGACCTTCATCATGGTCGCTTTAAGGTGCAGCGAGAACAGCACGTCTTTGGCTTTTGCGTCAGCGACTTCGTCGGCCACAAAACGACGCAGCGCGTTACGGCTCATGACCGCAGCGTCGACGACTTCGCCTTCCAGTACCGAGGTTTTCTGCTTGAGCACCGTGGTGCTGCCGTCTTTAGCGACCAGCTCGATCTTGAGATCGGTGGCTTTTTCAATCAGCGCGGACTTCTCGCTGCCGTAGAAATCGCCTCCACTCATATGCGCCACATGGGACTTGGAGTCGCTGCTCCACTCACCCATGCGGTGGGGATATTTACGGGCGTAATTCTTGACCGACAGCGGAGCGCGGCGATCCGAGTTACCTTCACGCAACACCGGGTTAACGGCGCTGCCTTTAGTTTTGTCGTAGCGCGCCTGAATGTCTTTCTCTTCATCGCTTTGGGGCGCTTCAGGGTAGTCAGGAAGTTTGTAACCCTGCTGCTGCAACTCTTTAATCACCGCCTTTAGCTGAGGCAGAGAGGCGCTAATGTTGGGCAATTTGATAATATTAGCTTCTGGGGTCTTGGTCAGTTCGCCAAGCTCCGCCAGGTGATCGCCGATCCGTTGCTCTTCGCTCAGATAGTCAGGGAACTGAGCAATGATGCGAGCGGCCAGGGAAATATCGCGGGTCTCTACCTGAATGCCGGCAGAATCGGTAAAGGCATCGATAATCGGCAGTAGGGAGTGCGTCGCGAGCGCGGGCGCTTCGTCAGTGAGCGTATAGATGATCTTCGGCGTTTTGGTCATTTTTGCGTTAACCTCTCTCTTTTCGCTGCGATGGCAAGAAATCTTGAGCGGAGCGCGAGCTCAACGATGGGCGCCCCATCAGGTAGCCGGAGTATACCAGCGCTGCCCGCCGTGCGCATTGTCGACATACCTATTCCTGAGAGCGAATAGAAAGTAAAAGGGGCAACGAGAAGTCATGAGCAACCTTTATTTACTGCATAAGCCTTTCCAGGTACTGAGCCAATTCAGCGACCGTGAGGGGCGGCAAACCCTGGCGCATTATGTCGATGTGAAAGATATTTACCCCGCAGGACGGCTTGACTACGACTCTGAAGGCCTACTGCTGCTCAGCGATGATGGCGAGCTGATTCACCGCATTTCTCATCCGCGCCATAAGCAGCCCAAAACCTACTGGGCCCAGGTGGAAGGGCAAATCGATGACACGGCATTGAAGGCATTGCGCCAAGGCATTGCGCTGAAGGATGGCCCAACGCAGCCAGCCAAGGCGCACAGAATAGATCCGCCTACGACCGCACCACGCCACCCTCCCATCGACCCCAAACGCCACCCCTCGACTAGCTGGCTGGAGCTAACCATAAGCGAAGGCCGTAACCGCCAGATTCGCCGTATGACGGCCCATGTCGGTTACCCCACCCTGCGCTTGATTCGCGTAGCGATCGGCCCCTGGCGGCTGGATGGTTTGGCGCCCGGCGAATGGCGCAAAGAAACCCTACACGCGCCCA
>Ga0208919_1000186_pt1 | contig 45906 bp, 70 predicted proteins | sample 4_EtaG_FD_184076 | JGI IMG/M metagenome (GOLD analysis project Ga0208919, IMG submission 184076) | Marine viral communities from the Subarctic Pacific Ocean - 4_ETSP_OMZ_AT15127 metaG (SPAdes) (version 3) | ecosystem: Environmental > Aquatic > Marine > Oceanic | place: Pacific Ocean | collected... | reverse complement strand
CCAAAAATTATTTTGGATATTGGCAACGTAACATTCACTCTTGGTCTGGCTACTAGCTTGTAAAAATTTATTACCAGAAATTAAAATATTATCTATAAAAATATCAATACCAGCAGCAGTTGTACTCTGGTTCATAATACTTATGTTAATTTTAGCTGTAGTTTCTTCTGTTTTAAACTGAACCTTATAAACCTTCCCTACTTTATTTGTATCCGAGTCAGCTTCTACCAATTGACCTGCATTTTGATTTATCAACCAATTAGCAGCAATAATACCAGACGTACCAGAGGCAGGAAAAACTATAGTCTCAGAAAATGTAAGGTGAGTAGAGTCGGCAATTGCAGTAACATAGGCTTCAGTAAAACTATTAGCCTGATTTCCAGAAGCTGCTGTTCCAGATTCAACTCTTACAAAATCCCCAACAGCAAAACCTGTAGAACTTGCTACAGCAACAGAAGTACCTGCAGCTTGAGAGCCTGTAGTAGTAGAGTTTGTAGTTTGAGCTTTATTAGTATCATCTTGAATGGAAACTAAAAAATCGTTATTTGAAGAAGCCCCACTAGCTTCCTCTGTTCTATATTCAAACTGTAGAACTAAATTCTGACCTCGAAAGGCTTTAGGAATATCCACTTGAATTCCAAAATAATCATTTTTACAATTAGCTGCTCCAGATTCATATGCAAAAACTATGTCTGCACTCTCATTAGTTAGCAGGGCATTTCCTGTACTAGAGTTTGCAAAAGCTGAAGTAGAGGCAAATCCTGTAGCAGTAGCATTGTATTGAGGAACTGGAGAGTTCATCCCTACGGTTGTACTCGTACTATTGATTGCAACACCCCATTGGAGTCCACCAATATCAGAAGCTTTGAGTAAATCTATGGTATCTGCATCCCCCAATTGTTTATCAATTGAAACATACTGACCATTTTTATAAACCTTCAGACCTTCAGAAATTGCACCTGTTCCAGTATTAAAATAAACCTGACCTTCAACTGTTGCTCCTGAAGGAACTGTAGCTGAGCCATCAAGCTTAACGCTATCTACTTTGGGATTTTTTCCTATATAAGACATTTTATTCTCCACACCCTAGATAAAGTTTAAAAGCCGGAGCTAATAAAGTAGGGGTTATAATATTGTAATTATGTTATAAACCAGTTTGTTCCGTCTGATATCAGCTTCATAGAGCCATAGTTAGATGATATAGTCTGACTAGTAGCTCCATCTATTGTGGCAGAATCAGCTCGGTTTATTGTCACGTTATTAGTAGCCGCTGTACCTGCAGAATCTTTAAAGATTATAGCTGCATTTGTTACTGCAGACGGTAAGGTCACAGTTACGGCTGTTCCAGTGTTAATTAAGTATGTAAAACCTACGGCTGCTGTAAAAGCTGTAGATTTAGCACTTACGTAGACCTTATCAAAAAGCCCACCTGATTTTGCTTTAATTTCGTCTTTTAGGACTTTTACATAGCTTCCGTTAAAAATCGCTGCTGGCATTGTAGTCTCCTGACTAGTAGGCTATTAGCCTAGAAAGTTAATGGCAATCTGACCACTGGAGATTGCTGTTCCAGTTTCACTATATAATTGTACTGCGTCTGTAGCTGCTAGAGTAACTTTAACTCTACCACCACCTAGAGGTAGGTAAGCTTTAACTGTACCTCCAACACGCATGGACATAAATTCACCAATGTCCTCTTGTATTTCTATTTCCGTACAAGCTGCTGCAAGACTTGAAACTACAGTAGTTCCAGTTGATGCAATGTTAGCTGTACTTGTATTTACGAGTCCTGAGTCTAAAAAGTCTACAGGAGCTATGGCAGTTAATTTTCCTATAGAAGCTGAGCCTGCTCCAAGTACAACTGTACCAATTGAGTTCGTACCGGCTGGAAGTGCAGAAGCAATATCAACATCACCAATATTATTTGTACCTGCCGGAAGTGCAGAGGCGATATCAACGTCACCAATATTATTTGAACCTGCTGGAAGTGATGGTAAAGATGTAACGTCAACATCACCAATGTCAACTCCAGAGTTTGCAGCTAGTTTACCTATGGCATTAGTACCTGCATTTAATCCTACTGTTCCAATAGAAGCTGTACCGGCTGCTAGTTTTCCTATTTCAGCCGTTCCTGCATTCAGGGTAACATCCCCGATATCTACTCCAGAGTTTGCAGCTAATTTACCTATGGCTGCTGTTCCTGCTCCAAGCACTACAGTTCCAATTGAATTTGTACCTGCAGGAATAGAAGGTAGAGAGGTAACATCAACGTCTCCAATATCCACTCCAGAGTTTGCACTTAATTTACCAACTGCGGCTGTACCTGCACCGAGTATAACAGTTCCAATTGAATTTGTACCGGCTGGAAGTGCAGGAAGACTAAGAACGTCTACATCCCCGATATCAACACCGGAGTTTGCAGCTAACTTACCGATGGCATTTGAACCTGCTGGAAGTGCTCCTGCTATTGCAGATACTGCAACTGTACCTGTTACCGTAACTGTACCAATACTTGAAACGTCTACAGCTACTTCACCTGTTGAATCTGTTTTTATAGCCCTAACATTAGCGCCATCATAACCTGCTACAACTAAGACCGAACCTGGAAGTGAGCCTCCATTACTTGCTTCAGAATCAAGATTTGCCGTAAGAGGTGGAAATACAAATTGAGACATCTTAGGCTCCTATGGTCTTAGCAGACATAATGGCACTAACCGTACCTGCTGCGTGTGTAGAATTAGTATAAGAAAGCCTTATGGCTCTAAATGGTATCTTGTCAAAAATAATAATATGTTCTCCTGAAGCTCCTGTAAGATTCACAGCTCCTCCAGAAAGTTCTAAATCAAAATAATCTGCTGCTACAAAATCTGAAGCATCTGGGTCTTTATTAGTACCTTGAACTACTATGGCTCCGGTATTTGTGCCAGTGGAACCAGACCAAACAATGTTTATTGACATATGATCTACTGTAGTTGTAACTGTTTTTGAACTATTGGCACTCGTGTCTAGATCGATAGCATCTAGCATTTTATAAGTATAAATTATATTCTTTCTTCCCACGGAAAACTCCTTATGAGTACAGGGTTATAGCCCTTAGTTTCTAACCATTGTACTTATATTATATTACGATCTGTTAAGGTCTCTACGATTACTAACTTTTTCTAATTCCGTAGCTTGAGATTCTGATAAATCCATTTGTTTTGCTGCTGCTGCACTTATAGCTCCGCCTGATTGAGAGACTTGAGCTTCTTTGTAAAATGACTGTAGTCCTTGTATAGCTTGAGGTTCTAAGGCTAAGTCTGTGGGCATATCCATTAGTATGCCTAGTTGTAGTCTTTGTTTATATGTAGTCTTACCTCCAGACTTTTCTAAACTATCATAAACACTAGATTGCATTTCTCCATAAAGATTAGGATAAACAAAACGTACTGCTTCTATACCCTCTCTACTCAAAACTCCTCCATTTAAGTCCTTCAGGACAGACATTGGGTTTTGAACAGCTTGAACATACTTCTTAAACTTATAAATCTCTTGATCAGAAGTAGGATAAGATTTCTTAATAAAGGGGTTAACATTTTGTGTCTGTCTTGGTAATTTAGAATCTAAAAATACAAAAGCTCTACCAGCTATCTGTTTAAGTTGTTGATATGTTTGAGGGGCACTAGATTGTAAATTAGCATCCATCATTAATTTATTCATATAGTATGGGTTATCTTTTATTTTATCTATATTATCAGCCATGTTTTTTATAGCGTCTCTTTCATCTTTTGGTTTACCAACTACAAAATCACCTTCTGTTTTCCTAGCTAGTGGGTTTCCAGTCAAAAGGGTAGCAGATAGGGCAGGTAGTTTATCAAACTTTTTACCTTTGAAAAACTTTTTAACTGAACTGTTAATCTTCTGACCGACTCTAATATTACTCTTTTCAATATCAGTTAAGACCATGAGCTTGTTTTTTAAATCAGACCTAGCAAAGGCAGAAGTTAAGGCTGCTACACCAGCTGCACTTGTAGGAGCCATTCCGTAAGTATAAGCACTTAGACCAAAAAATATGTCTCTTAGTTTAGGAAAGTTGGTTTGACCACCAATCTTTTTGTTAAACTCTTTTACAAAAGTTACTAAACTGCTATAATCTGTAAGCTCTTTAGATAACTGCTTCCCTAATGGAGAGTCTACTCTACCAGCAAAGTCTACTAACTCGTCTCTTACAGCCTTACCCATGACTCTATTAATATCATCTTTTACTGTAGGAATACCAGTTTTGTCATACCTTCCAAGTTTGTGAAACTTTATCTTCATATCCTGTAACTGAGATGCAGTGTAAGGCTTATTGTTTAATAAATTATTTTGAAATAAAGAATCAATTTCATCATCAATTTTATTTATATAACCTAAAGCTTCCTGATTTAAAGGAGAACCATCAGGTCTTTGAAATTTCTTTTTTAGTAAACCCAAATCGTCTATTTGTTTTTGAGCTACCTTAGCATAAGTTGGAAAAGCAGCTTTATCAACTATTTCATCATCCATAGCTTTAACTGTTTTTCCTATCTTTTTACCTACCTTATCTAAATAACTTCTTGAGTTTTTAAGTAAAGAAGTATTAGAGACTATAGACTTTGCAAGTCCTTCAGACTTCATAACTTTACCTAAAACGTCTGGCATATTCTTAGCCATGGCAGGTTGTTCTAGGATTATTTTTTCTATCTTATCGTCTGCAAACCCTGCAAGTTTCATAGCATTATAAGCAGGATTGGTCATATTTTGTTTAAAGTTATCTATTTTTTCAATACCCATTCCGACTATCTTGTTTCCTTTTATTTTAGGAACAACGATAGAAACTGTCTTTCCTATGCCTCCAAGAGAACCACCGACAAGACCTCCAAATAAGGCACCTTTACCTGCATAAGCCGCTAAGTTTTCTGCATTAAACTCTGCATTACCTAGAGCATTTTCTTCTATGAGTTCACCAACTCCGTAAAAAGTACCTTCAACGGCTGAACCTGCACCCTTTTCTACACTTTTTCTAAGAACTTCTCTAGCAAACTTCTTTTTTCCTGTATCCTTTATGAGAGATTTCATACCTGAAGCAGTAAGTCTCTCTGCTGCCTTAGCTGCTTTTGCAGCAGTAGCCATACCTTTTCCTGCTGTAGCTGCACCTTTTGCAAGTAAGGAACTACCACCTGAGAATAAAGCCGGTGCTACTACACCTGTAACTTCTCCACTTAAAGCAGCTCCTTGATTTCTTTTACGTCTTTCTCTCAAAGCTTCTTTAAAATCATCTCCAAGGGCAGCATAAGCTTGATCACTGAGACCAAATGTAATAGAAGAAGCAGCAGATTCTAAAAAAGTACGAACACCTGAACCGCCATACTTTTCATTTAATTCTTCATTTTCATTTACAAAGCTCACCTGTTCTTCAGATAGAGGACCTTCAATAGAAGTCTCTTCTTCTTTAACATCAAAACTTTTTATATACTCTTTTTCTTTATCTGATAACATAAATCACCTAAATTGGTAAAGTTTCATTCATATTCCAAATAGAGCCAGGTTTAGCTCCTCTTTTCATAGCGTCTATTTCACCTTGTATTAGTCCATTTATAACGTCTCTTCTATTTTTAGGATTATCGCTTAATTTCCTAGACCTTAAAATTTGTTCAATTACTTGATCGTTTCTAGTTTTAGGTACGGCTACCCCGTCTCTTCTTAGTTTATCTCTAACACCATAATTAAGTTTCATAATTATTTTAAGAACTTTAGCTTTTTCTCTAGAATCTGTTGCAAAAAGAGCATTAGGGTCTCCAAGAATCTTTTTGGCTTGAGCACGTTCATTATCAGTCATAACACCTGGACCAAAAAATTCAATTCTTAGTTTACCTACTAATCTATCTCTAAGAGATTGAGCTTCAGCAGCATCTATAGAGAATATAGGTAAGGCTTGATTAACCAAGCTTACTTTGTCAAAATAACTATATAAATCATTAAGACCATCTATAGAGTCTTGGGTGTCTGCTACGTATTCTTTAACTTTTCTTAAGTTAGTAACTCCACCTCTTACAAAATAATTAAGACCGTTTCTTCCCTTTATCATAGAGTCTCTTAATTTTAGCTTTGGAAAAATAGATTCATACTTAGCCAACTCCATGTCGCTAATACCTCTATTGTTTATAATATAATTAACTTGCTGTAACTGCGTTTGTTTAGCACCTGCTTTTGCAAGTTTTTGAGCCTTTAGCCCATAGTCTAAAGATATTTTAGTCATGTTCATTCTTTGCTGTTCGTTTTTAGTAGAACGAGCAAGTCTTTTTGCTAATGTAGATACTTTAAAATTTGATGCTGCTAATTTTCGTTTTTCATCTTCTAGCCCTAATTTTTGTAACTTTATATCCTTTTCAATTTCTTTATCTAATCGTTGTGAATAAAGGTTAGGGCTACCGTATTTAAAAGAATCATAAGCTCCAGCAGCTAATCCTAAGAGACCTACTATTTTATCAAAAGTGCTCATATTTTTATAAAATCTTTTAGGGTCTATAGATGCTGCTGTTTTTTTTGCTTGAGCTATAGCTTCATCTTCGGCTTTTCTTAATGCGCCTTCATCTAATTCTGTTATTTTTTTAATTTCTGTTTTCTTTCTATTTAATTTATCAAATTCTTTTTTCTGTTTGGAAACTTCTTCTTCTTGTTTTTTAGCTTCTTCTCTATCAGAGTCTTGTCTTTCGTCTGCTGCTATTTCTCTTAACTTAGGACCTTTTCCAACTTCAAATCCAGATTCAGCTTCCCTTTTTCTTCTTCTAAGTTCTCTATTAACTTGAGGTGGTCTACCAACTCCAGGTCTACTTGTATCCATAAGTTCTTGTGTAGACTTTTGTTCCATTAAATATTGATCTCTGTCAAACTCTGGACCACTAAGGTCTGGCTCTGGCATTGGTTCAGGTTCAGATTCTTCTATATCCATTTCTGTTACATCTTGTATTTCAAAATCTTCTTGCTGCACATCATCTTCTGGTCTTTGAAGGTATTCTGGAACATCATAAACTTCTCCACCTTCTTCATAGTATTTGACTTCTCCACCATCAGCATACTCGTCCCAGACTCCGTATTTTTTTTGTATAGCTTCAACTTCTTTTGGGTTAACTCTTCCTGCTTGAAAACCTTTTTTAACATTTCTTTTTTTTCTAGCTTCTTTTATTCTTTTAAAACCTATTTCATCTAACTCTTCGTTGGCTAATTTTTTTCTAGTTTCAAGAGGTAAGGAGGATATAAATCTTTTAGAATGAACTTCTCCACCATGGGCAGCCATCATTAGTTTATCTTTTTCTTGTTCTTCAGCCATGTCAAACTCTTCTGTCCCTTTAGCATAAACACCAAAAGGTTCAGGAGAATCTAAAGGCATTTCTTCAGGTTCTATTTCTGGTTGAGGCATTTCTACTTCTGAACCATAGTAAGGGTCTCTAACTATTCCTTTTTTAGCTTCTTCTTTTATGTTAACTATTTCTTCAGTTAGATCATCATCTTGGTCTTCAAGATACTGGTCTCGTTGCATTTCAGGACCTCTTAAATCTTTTTCTTTTACTAAGTCTTCTTTTCTTATTGTACTATACCTATTACCTTTCCAAGTAAATTCTTTTTTACCTTCTGCTCTAGCTTCTTCAAAAGCTTGTTTAAAAGGTTTTCTTACTACACCTCTTTGGTTATCAAGGTATTCATCTCTTTGCATCTCTGGACCACTTAAATCTTTCTTATTTGCTGCTCTTTTATAACTACCTTTTCTTCCAGATTTAGGAAATGAAATGTCAAATATTCCTTTTCCAGTAGCTTCATCACTTATCTCATCTAGTATTACATAACCTTTTTCTACCATTTTATCTATTACTTCAGGTCTTCTTAGTAGTTTTCTATCTATGTCTACCTTTTCTCCTCTTAAGTGACCTGATTGATAACCACCAAATTCGGTTCTTATAGCACCTACATGTCCACTAACTTTCTTAGCTTCTGCTGAAGACATACCATCTTTAACTAATTGTTTTATTAATTCTCCACTTTTCCAATTATTTCGAGGGTATTTAAGCTTCATACTATTATCTGCTACTCTTAAGATTCTTTCTTTAATAGCTTTTTTAGAACTTTCTGGTAACTCTTTCATAGTTTTTGCTAAATTACCATACTTAGAGCTTTTAAGTCTTTGGTTATAAATTCTCATAACTTCTGCATGATCTCTAAGACCACTATTAATTCTAAGTTTTTGATTTATACCAACTTCTTTTAAAATTTTTTCTAAAGCTTTGAGTTTATTTTGGTCTAAACCTTGTCTACGTCCTATTAATTTAGCCATGACTATTTCCCTACCTTTCGTTCTAGTTCTTCAATCCGTCTCATAAGATCACCTTGAGCTGCGACAACAGAGCCGTAGCCAGAAGAAGGAGTTTTAAATTCATTTTTTATCATATCCGGCTTCTTTATGTCAACTAATCCTCCATCCTGGAAGTGTCTGAATTTACGTCTAGCTCCACCAAATTTTGTATCTTTAAGAGCTTTGTCATGAAATCTAGACTCTGGCTCATAACCTATGGCTTCTCTGAATGCCTTTTTTGGTCTAGAATAGGCTTCACCACCTTTTGCAAACTTAGGCTCTTCCCCTAAACCTTTGAGTAATTTTTCTTTTTCTTCTTTAGATATTTTAGCCTTTTGTATTCTTTTTTTCATAAGACTATGGTTTACGCCTTTGTCCATAAAGTTTAAAAATCTGTCATAGTCTGGTTTTATTTCACCACCGTCTTTATATTTTGTAAACTCAACAGTAACGCCTAATTCTTTAGCCATTCGGAGCATTTTTTGTCTTTCTCGTAATAACTTACGTTTTTTATCTTCATCTAGTTTACCATATTTTTCAGAAGGAGTGTATTTACCTTTTTTAACTTCAGGCTCTTTTTTCTTAACTGGACCACCGCCACCAAACTTTTGGACCTTATCGCCCATTTTATCTTGTAGTTTGTATAAAAAGTCTACACCCATCTCTCTTTGTTCGTCTTTATCTTCTGCACCCATGGACTTACCAAGACCTCTAACGGCTGAAGCTTTGATTACAAATTCTCCATCGGATAATCTAGCAGGAATAGAATCTGAAGTCTCCGAACCTGGACCTGAAATATAACCACCTTCTGCTTTCTTTTTCCTCTTTTTCCAATCGTCATAAAGACTTGTTCCAATATTCCAACCTTTTTGTATGTCTGAAGCTGTGTCAAGAAATTGAGAAAGACCACTTCTTTGAGGAGCAGCAGCCTGAGGAGCAGCAGTGGGTACTTTAGCCTGTCTATCCTTCTCTCTTTCTTGTTGTTCTATTAGCGTGTCCTGCGCTCTTTGTTGCTCTTTAGCTTTTTCTATGGCAGTAGTAGCACCTAGCTGTGTTGTTAATTTTTCTCCACCTCGTTGTAAAGCTCTAAGTTTTTGACCTGCTGTAACTCCTCTGGTTCCTCTTATAGATGCTAGTTGTTGAGCTAGACCACGTTCTCTTGCAAGTTTACCTTCTTTTTCTGCTATAAGGTCTTCACCTCTAGCTCTTTTTTCTAGCTGTTGTTGTAAACTTAAGTTTACAGGTGCAGCTGGGGCTGGAGCTGGAGCTGGGGCTGGAGTTCCTGCTGCGCTAGGTTGTGTTGGTTGACTTTTATCACCTTTTTTATTAAAGATTTCTATTTGTTGTTTTACTTCTACATCAGTAACGTCTTCAACTCTTTGTGGTTCTTCGTTTACACCACCCTCTATTCTTTCTAGTTCAGATGCTTCTGCTTCAGAAGCTTCATTAAATCCAACAGGATCAGTAAGTTGTTTAGATACAACTTCACCTATGTCTAGTCCTTGCTTTAAAAGGTTTACATATTGTCCCATACCAGGAATTCTGCTTAACATGTTTAACTTTTTTCTTTCCTCTTTATCTAAAGTACCAAGACGGGCTTTTTCCATCAACGCTTGTCTCTTTCTTACTCTATCTTCCCATTTTTGCATTAACCTACTTTGATAAGCACCTTTGGCTTTTTCATAACCTTCATCCCCCATTTTTAACATTTTTCCAGTATTAGGGTCTTCAAACTTAGGTTTAGCTGCAAGTTCCTCTCCTGTTAAACTAAGCTCTGCTGCTTTTTTTTCATTTTGGCTTATTAAATCTTGAAGCTGTTCATCTGACATGCCTGCATCGTAGCCTAAACCTCTAATATACTCTTCATTATAATCAAACTTTTGTGCTGCATCGGACAGTCTTTGTTGTTCTCCAGTGGTAGACATTCCAGGTTTGTAAACTAATCCATCTATTACTACTATTCTACCAAGTCTCCTAGCTTCTTCAATACCTTGGTTTCTTCTAGCTTCTCTATACTGTCTTTTTTTCATTTTAGCAGTTAATTTATCACTAAAAGCTGCAAGGCTTCCTGTTGCTAGAACATCACCTATTTTTTTTAAAAAACTTCTAGTGTCTTTAGAATTATCAAAATCTTCGTTTATTTCATCTATTTGTTTTTCTATTTCTGCTTTTTTTCTAGCATCTTCTTCTCTTTGAGCTTCAGTTTTAAATTGATCTAAATAATTAGAAGCTTGCCTTTGTTGCTTATTTGAAGCACTAACACTATCTCCTCCAGGTCCTACTGCTCCATTATTTATAGCTATTTGAGCTTGAGCAGGTGAGAGTGAGATTGGAGTTCCATAAACAGGATCACGTACTACTATAGATTTAGGAGTAGAAATACTAACAGTAGAAGGAGTATTAGTTCCACCCTGTCGTGAATTTCCACTACTATTACTTTGGTCCGTACTTTGATATGTAGATTCCCCAGGATTACCATAACCTTTAAAAAGTTTAAGGGGTCCTGTTCGATAAAGTTTTTTTCCTACTAATCTAATTTTTTTCATAACTAACCCTAATTAGTTCCAAAGATTCTACTTTGTTTAATTTTATATTCAGTTCCTTTTGTGCCTACTATAAACGTAAGGTCACTAACACCTAGTGCTCTACCTAGTTGACCTGCTCCTTGCTCTGACTCTATTTTTATCTTAAAAGCTTCACACTTTTGTTGATCAAAGTCAACTCTTACTTGATACTGCATAACATTTTTGCCACCATATGCAATAGCTGTAGCATAATCTCCAGTAGTACCACCTGGATCACCATAATAACCCTTTGTTACTCCGGTAGATTTTATTTCTTGCCCAGGCTCACCAAGAGCATAAGTTTCTGCATAGTCAGTAACATCTATAACTTTTGACTGTGAGTAATAATCTTTGTAGTCATAGGCTATACTAACTTTAAGTTGATGAGGAGAGTAGTAATCTCCTAGTAGTAACATTTTATAAACTCTCATGGCACCCTGTTTCATAAAAGGGTTTATCCATCCTGTTTCTAGTCTTAACTCTACTGGATCTCCTGCATCATCATATTTTTCTGAATTTTGTTTAAATACTTTGTTACCGTTACCGTCTTTATGAACGTAGTAATAATCAGAGTCTATAACTACTGAGCTATCTCCTCTATGATTTCCATAAAGTACCCAAAATTTTCTATAATAATTAAAGACTAAGGCTTGTCCTTCAGAGGTTAAAAACCTTATCTCATTCTCTTTTGGGTAGATGTCACCCTTTGTTATTGTTAAGTTATTATAATCTTCTACATCTGCACCTACATACTCTAACCCTAAAGACCTAGATAGTAGATAAATACCTTTTCCTGTTTTAAAAAAGATACCAAATGGTGTTAGAACAACGCTGTTTTTAACAGAACAACCTACATCAGAGGATATAAGTTGAGGTTCAATAAAAGTATCTTGTTCTCCAAGATTATTAGGACCATCACCTGCTAGGTAAAATATAGCATTTTCTTTAAAAATTACAAGCTTATCGTCCATAGCTTTTAAAGCTACTATATCACCACCAACTTGAGACACTAAAATACTAAGAGTATCGTTCATTTCAATTCCTACTTTTGATGATAGTAGTTTTGAAAACCTTAACTCTAGTTTATTTTCTAATCCTGCTATAAATAGTCTATTCTTAAAACTAGAAATTATAGAACATGAAGGAGGGCTTGTGTTTTCTAAGACTCCGCCTGTAGTATAGAGAGTTTCATTGCTTATTAAGTCAGTGTCTTTTGTTTTATCTAAAAATAATAACCAATCTGCTGTAGGTTGATTATCTACAGGTTGAAAGGTTTGAGAAGTTGTAAACTGACTGTCTGCATTAGTTTTGTAAAATATAGTACCATTAGCTGTTGTTCTATAAACTTCTATGTAAACATTATCTTTTTGAGTAAGGGGTATAGAAGGTATGTAAACTTCTGAAGATAAAAGGTAAGCATCACTTGCAGTATGAGCATAGTCAAAACTAACTTCGTCGGATAATCCTGATCTATGAATATTACCTTGAGCATCTGCCCAAGTAAATATAGCTTTGTATCTATAAGTGTCTGTACCAGACCCTGGTCTTATAAAAGCATAGTTTGTACTTGTACCTGCTGCTCTATTTCCTAAAAATAATTTAGCAGGAGGATAGTTAAAGTTTTGTTCTACTAAAACATTTCCATCATAGGCTTTTAATTGACCACCGGAGAAATGCAAATTTTCTGCAAGTTCTTCTGTCTGATTTACTATCTCGTTACTAAAGTCTAGTATTGTACTATTTACTCCATATAAAGAATAATAGTTTGTAGTCCCTGTTGTTCCACTTTCTATTACACCTTGTAACTTATTAACTGTTAAAAACTTTTCTGAGTTAATAGCTGGAACATTACTAAGGCTAGGTACAGTATAAATTGCATTAGTGTTTGTACCACTGTAGTTAGAAAATAAACCGTCAGAGACTCCTGCTCTTTTTCTTATAGAGTTTAGTAAACTACCACCTGTGTTTTGACTAATTTTAGATTGTATAGAACCATCAGATTTTGCTACATAATAAGTAGCGTACAACTCAGCTTCTCTTATTGTAGTTGTATAAACATTCTGATCTTGGACAAAAGCTTTTGTAGCTAAACCAACTCCTCTCATTATTGTAGAAGCTGTACCTGCTGTTCCTGTACTATAACTATATGTATTTTTTCTTACATGATGATTTGACCATGTGTAGTCTAAGTCTGCTGTAGTAGAAGCTGCTGTAGTTCCTGTGCTTATAGTATAAACAGCAGGAGCAGACTCGTAGACTTGGTACAAGACTTGATAAGTAAAACCATCTACGGTAGCACAAGTTACATTTACAGCAGAATCAAAATTAGCAGAAGTTACATCTTCTATCGTAGTAGGAGCCTTAACTTGAGTAGCATCAGCTCCGAGTATGGCTAGTTTTACAACTCCACTTCCATTAGCTGTTACTAGTACAAATTTTCCATAAAGATCAACATGTAAGTCTATAGCATTTGCAGGAGCTATTGAAACTCCAAAAGGGTCTATGTTTGTAGTAAATGAACTTTCATTTGGATAACGTCTAGCAAATTTTAATTCACTTGCAGTGTTGTCATAGTAGCCTACTATTATAGATAATTTACTAGAAGCAACATCATATTTTTTAGCTGCATTAAGTGTAGCTATTGTTACTTCTGCTGTAAAAGCTCCAGAAGTGTCAAAGCTTAAACCGTCTCTTAGGTATCCTAGTAGATCAAACTCTTGAAACTTTAAAACATTAGAACCATCAGTCCCAAATAAGTATAATTTATTAACAAAATTTACAAGTCTTAATTGACCTGTTCTACTAGAACTTGGAACTGATTGGTTATATAAAACATAAGAACCAGTTTCATCATCAATAACAGATAGTTTGTGACTAGAACCTTCCATATAAAGAAATACTTTATATCCTTCTACATAGGCACATTGTAACTCTGATTGTTCTTTTCCATTTTGTACTACTATGTCAGACTTAGGAACTATGGCGTCAAAACTTCCTTCGTTTTCAAATACTTTTAGTCCTGCGCTGTAACTATAAATTTGATCTCTAGATACCCATAATAATTGATTTTTATACTTAGTAACTCCAATTGGAGTCTGTGCTTGAGTACCACCAATCTGATTTCCTTTTATTTGATCATAGCCGTATCTTTTATTAAATTCTCCATTTTTTTCAAAAGATACGTTTTCTACTAAATCAAAGTCTCCAACAGGTAGATCTTTATCATCAAGTTTAGTATTAATACCTTGATCTAGTTGTAGATGTAATCCTTGTTTGTTAAGAGCCATGATTTCTCCTATATTACATCATAATTAACAGAGTTACCTCTAGAAATAAAAGTAGCCGAGCCATAGTTAGAAGCTATAACATATGTAGAAGCCCCATCTACTTGATCTGTTCCAGTTATTTGAACCGTTACATTGTTAGTGCTTCCTGAGCCGCTTATGTCTTTTATAATAAAAAACCTACCTGCATCTGCTCCTGAAGCTGCTGGCAGTCTTATAAAAACTGCTGCTGTACTAGAATCACATGCGTAGTAAGAAGCTCCATCAGATTCTGTTATAAGATTAGGACTTCCAGAAGTTCCTCCTGATATTGTATCTCCAAACTTTTCAAATTTTATAGAAGACACACCTGAAGCATTTAATGTAGAACCAGAGGTTAGTTGTACTTGACTTCCACTAGCATTGTTGTAATAAAGGTCTCCGCCTTTAGTAAAAACAACACTTGGAAAACTAGCTGCTGCTAATACAGAAGTTAAGTTTGAAAATCCTGAGTATTTTTTATTTAATGTAGCATAATCTGTTGTACCTGGAGAAAAATCTAAATCTCCATCTATTGTTAAGGCAGAAACTCCAAGGCTTCTTCCTATTGCAGAGTGATCATGCTCGTCTATTTTAGATAGAGCAGTGTTAAGGTCACTAGCCCAAGTTGGTCCTAGCCGTTCACCTGGAGTAGGTAGAACTAAATTCATATAAGTTGTAGTAGATGTTTCAGCCATAATTATTTCCTAAAATATCCATAAATAAACATTTGATAAAGTAGTAGATGCTTTAATATTTATAAATTTATTTCTATCATAATTATTGCCACTTGCATCTGTTAGAGATTCATAAACATCTCCAGTAGCAAATTTTCTCACAACTAAAAACCCTAAAGGTTCTCTTCCTAGTTTATGTTCAACTAAAGTATCAGATGTTGATAAGTCTATTTCTTTAATATAAACACCGTCTACTATTCTAGAGTCTATAACAGGTGTTAAAGACTGTTCTATATTATCTTGGAGTCTGTTAAACTCTCTATTATCTGCTGTATAAACTTTATTGAATCTTCTAAGTGACATTAACTGGTACTCCTGCCAAAAAAGAATTCATTATTTTCTAAATAAACATCTGATACTGATAAAGGATGTCCTGCGTCTCTATTACTTGCAGCTTCCTCTATTCTTTTTTTCATGTCTTTTTTTTGAGCATAAAGAACTGTTACATCACTTTCTTCTTTTTGCAAACATTTCATAGCTGCGTCTATTACTACATACTCTCCATAACCATTTATGTCATCAAAAGTAGTAGTAGAAGTAGCTGGAGTTGTACTGCTAAACTGTTGTGCAGTGGGTACGTACCAAATTTTAATCTCTGTATTAGTATCTGGGGTAGGAGTAAAAACAATAGTTGATCCTACTAATCTATACCTAAGATTAGAAATACCTAACACACTAGATGCTCCACCATTTTGATTTATATTTCTTTCATTAAAATTAAACGGTCTTAGAGTAAAATAATCATTACCATTTAATTTTGCATCCATTCCTCTTAACTTATAAAAGTCCGTAATATTAGGACCAGCAGTAGAACTTGCTATAGGATAAGTATCTTGGTTTGCTGTTGTATTAAAAGTATCACTACTAACATAGTAGTCTTGTCCATATGTTTGTACTAATAAATCATGCAATTCAGAAATAGCAGCATTTATATAAGTTTGCACTTCTAAATCTGAGACAAAATTATTAGACTCCATGTCTGCTCTTTGTCTAACCCTAGATACTAAGGAGCTTTCAGTTATTGAAGCCATTCTACCTCCAAGAGAAAGAGGGCATTAGCCCTCCATCTAGTGTTCTTCTTCTTTATGATCTTCTTTTTTGTAATCTTCTTTGACACATTTTTTGATAAACTCTTTTAGGTGTTTACCAAATTCTTCTTTGTTCTCACTTTTTATAGCTTCAAACATTCCATCTACTTCAGATTTATAACCATGGTCAACTTCTTCCATCATTTTTTCATTATGTTCTTTACCTTCTTCGTAAGAACCTTTTTCGCCTTTCAGCTTTTCCATGATGGCGACCATGAGACCGCCTTTATCTTTTTTAGGACCCATCATAATCATTGCTAGACTCCTTAAATGTTACCTGAACCTACACCGGCAAGGTTAGAGTTTTTAACAACAATCATTAACTTAAGAACGTCACCACTTCTAATATCAGCAAGAGCGCCGTCTTTATCAAGAACAAATAGTTTAATAACTCCATCAGAAGAAACTGATTCAGCTTCTACTTGAAACTGTACTCCACCACCTGTTGAAATAGCAGCAGCATCTAAAAGAACACCTTGAATGTAGAGTAATGCAGGATACTTATCTGAGTCTCCACCTGGAATCCCTAAAGTAATATCATATTCTCCAACAGCAGTATCACTTATAGACTTAATACCAACACTTTTATTTTCAACAAGAGTTGGATCTCCGCCTGCACCGATAGTAGCTTCAAGGAATAAAAATTTAACTTCTTTATCTATAGCTTGTAATCTATTAAAACTTCTGTTTGCCATCTTATTTCTCCTTTAGTCTGAGTGCCATACAACACGCAGCTTGACAAAAAAAGAGAAGCCCCGAAAGGCTTCCCATTATTTAAAAATTATAGTGCAACTCTTACGTTGTACCCAGGACCTCTACATCCTAATTGAGCATAGTACCCAACTCTGACTTCAACAGAGTCAGCAGATGAATCTCTTAAGAATTTAAGACCATCTGAATCAAGAATCTTAGGAGCTTTACCAAGAGAGTAAAGTTTCCAAACATCCATTTGAAGCATGAAAGCTACATCTTTAGGACAGTTTTGATCTGGAACAACTTTTATAGGACCTCTAGGTCCATGAATTAAAACACCTCTAAAACCAATTTCAGGGTTAACTTTAACGTCAACATAAGAAACTTTAGAACCTAAAGCTTTTTCTAAATCAGCAAAGTTAGAGTAGTTCATAAAACAAACATCAGGCTTTCCACCTTCTCTAGCTACTCTAGCAGCAGCACCAATTAAGGCTTCTTCAAGAGGAAGTGATGAACCATCAAAACGAATACCACCTAAACGAGTAGCATCTGAAGACCTGTTAACACCAAAGAAAGAATCAGTAGAACCAGGAGCAGATGATGGAAGCCATCCACCTAGACCAGTAAGTTTAGCGTCTTTATCACCATCAATATAAATAACTTCAGAAGCAGTAGCACCTGAAGCAGCGTTAACAAGAATAACACCTGTGTCTCTGTTGATAGTAGAAATTTCTTTATTAACAGTAGCTGTACCAAAGTTTAACTGCATACCAACTTCAAAGTTAGTAATGTCATCAATAGTAGCTAGAGTAATAGTATCGTTAGAAGCAGTAGTAGTAGCTAATGAACCAACAACACCGATTTGACCTGAACCATCTCCAAATAGAGAAATAGCAAGTGACCGAGTAGCAGATTCGATAGCTCCATCAATCTCAACAGTAGCAGCTTCCATAAATGCGTTAGCATTCCCTTTTGAAGCTTCTATAGTTTCATTTTGGATTGAAGCTAGAGAGTAATCAGATACTCTAGTAAGCAAAAATGCTTTTAACTGAGTATTAGTTTTGTTAGCTTGAGCATCAGCAAAAGTAGCTGAACGCCCTTGAGGTATTCCGTATTTAATAGGAAGTTTAAGGTTTTCTCCACCAAAATCTTCATACTTTGAAATCATAGCAAGAAATGGATTATCTTTGTAAACCATATTCTCAATTTTTTCTTGAGTGTAATGCTGCTTAAGAGCCGCAGCAAAAGTTGTCATATTTAAAGCCATTTTAAAACTCCTTAAAGTTTAATATAAATTTTTAATCCCATTTTAACATTTTGGCTGCTAAAGCCTTACTCTCATCATCTGATAACTTTCTATCTACTCTTTCATTCGCCTGAGCAGACATGGCATTTGACAGGGTTACTTGCGACTGTCTTGGGGACTCTTCTTGCTCTACATCGTCCTTTAAGTTAAACTTAGAACGAAGTTTCCCTAGTTTTAGCAGCTTTTCAGCTTCTTCTTCTAGGTAGTTTTCAACAGCTTGAGCAGCTTCCTCTATGTCTAGGATTCTACCACTGTCATTATAATGCTCTTCTATCACGTCATAGACTAGTTCGTTTGCTTCGTTTGCTTTTATTAATTCATACTTTTCTAAATTAGAATCAACATACTCGTTTATTTCATTTTTAAAACCACGTTGTATGTCATCATAACGTCTTTGTTCATCACTTTTTTCTTTTTCTAGAAGTCTATTCTCTAAGTCATCAAACTTTTTCTTGTAGTCACCTTCTAGTTCTTCACGCATTAACTTCATTTGCATTTCAGGAGTAAGTTTTCCATCATTTAATGCTAACTCAGTTAGTTTGTCATAGCTAAGACCCATGTCTTCTAGTGCTCTTAGGGGATCTTTTTTAAGTCTGTACTCAAATGGTAACTCAGGCTCTGGTTCAGGTTCTTTATTTACAGAATTAAACCGTTCCTCAAGTTCAGCTATGCGCTTACCATACTCTACTTCTTTCTCTCTGATTTCTTTTTCTCGTCTGCTTAGGGCAGCGAATTTGCGTGAGAAATCGTCATTTTTTTCTGGCTCTCTTGCAGCTTCTAAAGATTCTTCAACTTGTTCAGATGCGTCTGATTCAGAATCTTGGTTCATTACAACATCATTAAGATGCTCGTGACTGTTCTCCATTTTAACTCCTTTAGCTTTTTGGGGTAAAACCCGATCTTTTGATCTACTATTGTATTCTTATTATAATTGTTCTTCTACTATTTGTTCTTCTGTTATAACTTCTTCTTGAGGTACTATACCTTCTTCATCTGGAACACCAAGATCAATAGCTCCTGAAGCTAGTAAATCTTGTTCTTGTGGAATATTTTCAGCTACTTCTGCTGCTGCTGTTGCTGCTCCAGCTTCTGCTAACTCTTGTGTAAGCTCTTGTGGACCAGGAACTTCTTCTCTAGCTCTTAGTAAAAGATTTTGACAATCTTCCATAAACTGTCTTAGGAGTTCAAGTCTATCATCTGGAGCACCTTGAGTTTTGTACATTAAATAGGCTTGTTGTGTTTTTCGTAAGCAGTTTTCAAGGTTTTGGTACGGTTCAGGTGGGAAATACTCACCTTCGTCCATCATTTTTTCTATAATTCTTTCTAAGTTTTTATTGTCTGCGTTTAATAAATTCATAGAAGATTCTAAATCAGGAAAATCTAATAAACTTAAGGCATCTTCTTTGTTTATAAATCCAGCACCTACTAAATCTTGGACATCAGCTAGTCTTGCAGCAGGTGTAGAGGATAGGGCTGAAGTTGGGAATAGCTGCATTAGGTACTTATCTTTGTCCATGTTTACATCTTTCCAGCTAATGCTTTCTACAAACTTTCCATCTTTTGCCTTAACTTTAAAATCACCTTCTGATAGGTATAAATCTCTAGCCATGTCTATCATAATCTCAGCAGCGTCCATAAAAGCTTTTTCGTATCTTTTAGCTACTGCCATAAATCTTTCAGTTTCAAGATCGTTAAACTCTCTTAGGGCTTTACCTGAATCTAAACCAGCAGGTTTAAGAGATTGAGCAGCTAGTTGGGATATTCCTGAGATTTCATAAGCTCTTTGGTATAGTCTATCTAGATGGCTAAATAACTCACCTGGAATACTACCTAAAGGAGCATAAGCTGGAGGAGTTCCTGCATATTTTATAACTCCACCAATTCTATTATTGAGGTGGGAGGATACAATTTTTGAACTTGCTTCTATTAATAGTTTTGGTACAGACACGAGGTGCATTGAAACTTGTATTGTTCTTAAGATTTTATTAATTTCTAACTGGATACCTTGTAGTTGTTCAGCCAATCCTTGACCAAAAAAGCCAACAGGTCTATCACCCCATCTAAAAAATACAAATGGAAAGTAGTCTTTGTCATATTCTTCTTCAAAGAGAGTAGCACTTGAAACACAGATAGAGTGTTTACCGTCTTTTGCTTTTGATCCAGATTTTAGGTGCCAGGATTCTATAACTCTTACCATATCTTTATAGGTAGAAGATTGATAGTCTTGAAAAGTTTCTTCATCTGTACTAGATGCCTGTTCTATTTGTAAATCATAACCAGGAAATGCTTCTTTTAGTACAGATTTTTGAACGTATTTAACTTGGTGGATCTGTCTTGGTTTAGCGTAGAAAGATTCTACGTCGTCTACTTTTATTTCATCAATAAAAACTCTTTCTGTCTTTATTTGTCCTTCTTCTATAAATACTTTAAGGCATCCTGTGCCAAAAATACAAGCGTCTTGGAATGCCATTGTAGCTTTTTCGTAAAAATCAGTGTAAGAATAAATGCCTTCAACAAATTTAGTGAGTTTTTTCGCTTTGGTTTGTAGACTGAAATCACCCCCTGAAGTCAAAAAAGTAGCTTTAGGTTTATTTTTAGTTATTTTAGAAACTACAGTATCTATCATTGACTGTATCACGTTAAGAGTAACCCTATTGGTTACATTATAAGATGATTCAGCCCTGTAATAATTCAAGGCATTTAAGCCAAAATAATCAAAATTTCCATATAATCTAGCAAATCGGAGATTGTCAGCAGCCCTGTACTGCTGTTTACTATCTAGCTTACTAACGTATGCAAATAGCTCTTGGTACAAATTGGTTTTGTTTGCTAACCACCATTTGTTCCCGTTAATTTCTGAAAAATTATTCATAAATTATCCTAGGTATTAGATGACCAAAACAATAATTCATCATCTTCCTGCTTCTGTACTTGTTCATTTTCATGCTCAGATTCGTCTAAGTGCTCTTGTAGTTGTTCAACACTACTTAACCCCTCTACGAGACCAATGTCTGATAACTCGAATTCTATGGTTTCGGACTTAAACGATTTTACTTTATTTTGTTTACACCATATAATAAAGGACTTAACCTCATCAAGATTTTGTATCATGTCCTCTCCTATTGTTTATCTATTATATTATCTAATTCATCTATGTCTTGTTCATATAATTTTTCTAGCTCAAAAGCATAAGGATCTTTCTTACGTTCTTCACATTCTAAGGCTTCTCTCATTTCTAGCTCTTTCATATAGGCGTCTGTCCCTTCTTTTGGTTGGGTTTTTGGCTTTTCAGATAGATAATGACGGCATTCCCTCCAAGCATACAGCACAGCATCACAGATGTCAGAGTGATAAGTGTCTGAAATCTTTGGTCTTTCTGGATTACGAATTTTCGAATCTTTGTCCCATTGGACCAGCATACAATCTTCTTCAAATAGAGAACTCTTGAAGGCTTTAAATTTTTCAGTTCGTAAGTCGTCATTTAATAACTCGATGAATTCTACTTTTCGGGTCTTATCAGCAGCCTCGATATTAAGTCCATGCCTCATTCGAAGCTCCTCTTGGATCTTTTTACCCAAGGCTCCTGCGTCCATGACCATTCGTATGGGGTTATACAAGTCCTTGTACTCATTTATAGCAGCCACTAATTGACTGATATTTTGCTTATTCTTAACATGCTCGTCCACCAAGTAGACTTTTTTATGGTGCGTATTATAACCGATAACAGCGATAGCATCAGAGTCATTGTAGCCAATATCAATACCAATGATATAGTTCCACTCGCCTTCAGTAGGGAGCTTACTATAGATATTTTTTCCTTTATTGAATTTAAATACGAGCGCATCTTTATCTTCTACCCATTTACCAAATGTTTCTCTTATGTAAGAGGGGTCTGTTTCATCGATTCCTCTTATTACTCTTTCTTCTGCTAGTATGTCCTCTAAGTTAAGCTTAGGAGGAGAGTGCATATAGGGATTATCAAAGGCTGTCCAGTGATGTGCTTTCCAGTTTTTAGATGTAGCATATTCGTAAAATATTCCAGCTTTAACTGGACCTGGAGTTCCTGTTAAGTACAACTGACCACGTTTATCTCTTAAGGCTGGTATGATAATGTCATTTATAAGCTCTTTTAGGTAGGATCTAAATGATTGACACTCATCTATGTAGCATTTCATTAGTTTCCATCCTCTAAATTTTTCTATCTCGGTCCTATCTTTGGCTCCTGCAATATAAATTTTAGACTTGTTAGGAAATGTTATAGTTAGTCTAACATTATCTGTCTTACATTCTAATTGATATTCTTCTATAATCTTAACTAAGTCAGACCATATAATGGCTCTAGCTTGTTGTTGTGTTATAGTAATATAAAGTAAGTTAACTTCTTCATATTTCATAGCAGAGTCAATCATGTCTGCTGCAATGCCTACAGTTTTACCTGCTCTACGAGAACATACAGCATTTCTAAACCTGGAACCCTTACCACGAAGAAACTCAATTTGTTTTTTAAAGCAAAATTTATTAAAAAGAAACTTAGGTTTTTCAGCTTTCGTTTTCCTTTTCTGAAGCTCCGCTACTAAGGCTTCCCTGTTTACTTTTTGCAAATCCTGAGATTTCACCTTTTGACCTCAATGTTTTTTGATACTCTTCATTTTTCTGATCTGATTTCATTCTAAAAGACTTATCAAATATTTTACCACCTTTAAGTTGAGCATTCCAATGAGAGTTAAATGCTATTGATCTACGTTCTCCTGAACCTTTAAATGGATAAACTGTATGCAACAAGTTAGATGGAAAAATTACTAACTTTCCTGGTTCAGGCATAAAAGATAAAGAGCCTTTTTCTAGACCAGTAGGGCAGGCAGTTTTATAGACGAACTCAATCATCCCATCTCTTTGAAATTTATACTCTGGTAACTTACCTTCTTTAGACCTGTCATCAAAAGAGGGTACTTTTAAATACAGGACAGATGAAAGATCACAATAGGTGTGGAAGTGAATAGGGTTATATTCATTTTCATACTGACTAACAATCCATGCGTGATCTAAATTAATTTCTAACTTTTCTAATTCATGCCCATCGGATGTCAAAGAATTCCAGACGTAGTTATAGAGCATTCCCTCTAGGTACTTAAGTACGCCAATTTCTTCTAATTGTTCATTAGAAATCCAAGGTTCTTCTGCAATCTGACCTACTAAGTTTTTACCCCAGTCTACACGATTTTTATCTTCTAAAATTTCATCAGACTTTTTGAGTAAGGCTTTGGTTACTTCATCTGGCATTTCAAACATTCCTACAGATGGACCAAATGGTTTTAGTAGTTTAAATTTTGTAGCTTCTGCAAGTCGTTTTAGTTTTTCCTGATCTGTTTCGTTTTCTTTTGCTTCTTGTCTTGCTTTTTTTGCGTTCTTTGCACTCATGTTATAGCTCCTAATATGCTGATCTTTTTACTCTTGGTTTTTTAACTACATTTGAAGAACCAACCTTAGATCTTTCTTCTTTGTCTTTTTCTTCTTGCTCTACTTTCATAGGAGACTTGAGGTAGACACAGGACACGTTAGTTAAAGGAATAAGAACATGATCCCTATCTGATTTGATAGAGATTACATTCAAGTTTTCAATAATCTCTAACTCAAGTGGTTTACGATTATTAATTTGTCGAGAAGCAAAAAAGGTCTCGTTAGTTTTTTCAAACATTACCGACTGGTAACATCTGATTGCATCAATTTCATATTTCATCTATTTCTCCAAAATGGTACAAATTTAAATTTTACTTTTCTAACAAACAGTGAAAAGTTTTCTATCTTATCAATGATGTTATCTTTTAAAGCACCTTTTGATTTCCACCATTTATCTTTTTTAATTTTTTCAAAAAACTTTTTAGGGTCTACTTTCATTTTCTTAGCAATTTCATCTAATACTAGTTTATCAAAAAAGTCAAGAGCTTTAAATAATTGTTTGTTATGGTCACTTCTTTCTGGTCTACCGAAGCCTACCTGTGTAAGGTGGTGCATATAGGTTGAGTTAGAGCTTCCTATACGAGTGTCACAGTATTGAAGAATTACAAACCCCATAGAGTAGGCATTTCTTGCATAACAGTTAATGTGAAAACCTTTTTCTTTTAAGGATTTCATTTCTTCAATAAATTCTAAACCGACATGAACTGAACCCCCACCGGAGTTTATAGCTATGTTAATTTCCATGTCTTGTTTTTTTCTTATTTCTGCTTCTTTAAATTCTTTTAATACTCTTCCTGCTTCATAGTTATTAACGCCCCCTATACGGACATCAAAAGCACTATCTAAGTACTCTACTTTTTTAATAGATAAAAAGGTGCCTATTAATAGCCCCCCTAAAATAGCTAAGGTCAATAGTTTTTTCATTCTTCCTCCGATTGGTTATTAACTAGTTTTGCATCGTCTCCGTACTCTTCTAGTAGGTCCATAATTTTTGTTAATTTATTCTTTGTGTTAATCTTCAATTGTCTAATGTCCCATCTAAAGTGACCGGAGTCTATAAGCTTTAAACCATTACGTTCTCTGTGAGAGTTTGCATCAGCAATTTTATCTACTTTATTGTAAACTTCATCTATTAATTCTACACTAATTTCCATCATATTATAAGCTACTTCATGGCTACGGTTTTTAAAAGATTTCATTTGTAACTCCTACTCAAAAGATCTCATCTATAACTCCATACTCTAAGCATTCATCTGGAGTCAAGTAAAAATTCTTTTTGTAAGTTTTATCGTACCAAAACTTAGCGTCTTTATTACTTAACTCTTCCATCCAGGAACACCATTGGCGTTCTTGTTTCTCAACTTGATCTACTTCTTCTTTTGTTTCAGCATGAGAACCTCCTATGTAATAAGACATTTGGTGCGCCATAAACACACAGTATTTAGACATACGACGTTTACGACCTGCTGCTAGTAATAAGGTGGCTGCACTCATGACATGACCAAAACCTTCTGTTACAACTCTACAGCTAGAAGAGTTGATTCTTCCGATCATGGCTAGGGCGTCATAGACTGAACCTCCTGGAGAGTTAATTCTTAAGGTTATAGTTTTCTTACTAGATCGTTCTAGTTCACTCAGGGCAGCATCTATAAAAGCAAAGCTATGGTCATCTATCTCTTCATTAACTTGAATAATTCGATCTACAAAGTTGACTCCCTGTTCAAAGAGGTAGTCTAGTCTGAGTTTTTCTTTATCTATGTCTTTACTCCTGCTCATCGGAAACCTCTAAGGTTGGAAGGTCAAATAGTAAGTATGGATGATAAACAAAATTTTGTTTAGCTGCAAGCTTTTCTGCCATTCGAGTATGGTGGGTGTAGACAGAAGCTTTATCAGGCGAATGACCCGTTGCGTCTAAAAGGGTTTTACCTACCCCCATATTTCTGAAGGTATGCTTAACGTAGAGAAAGTGGACTACAATAATATCGTCTACTGAACTTGCTACTACGTAACCATAAAGCTGTGAAGGGTCTGAAGGATTACAAGCCATTAGGACTTTAGAGTTTTGAAGGATACGCTCTACTAGTTTATGATGGTCTTGGAAATAGATAGTGTTTGTAACCTTTTCTGCAAAGTGGGAAAGTCTATAAGACTTAAGCCAGCTATTGTATAGGAAGGGAAGGTCATCGTCATCTTCTATTATAGGACGAAGTCTACAATTTTCCACCCTAAACCTCTTTGTCTTTCCAGCCGGAGTTGGAGTCAGAGCTAGAGTCAGACCTAGAGTCAGAGCTAGAGCTAGAGCTAGAGGCTTGTTCACTCAGGAGGTCTTGTTCTACTTTTTGCAATAAGGGGTTGTGAATTATAAGACCTTTGAGTTGAGCCTCTAGGTCGGCTATTTGTTCTTCTAGTTGTTTTCTCTGTACCATGGCATGACCTATGGCTGCGTACAAGTCATTAGCCTTTGCTACATAAATTTCATTCGCTTTCATTCTCGCTCCTTTCGTTCTTATCTATTGTCTTATTATTATTATTGTTTAATACTCGTTTGGCTAGGCGCATCAATTCTACATCTGAGAGGGCAGACAAATCTTGGGCATCGGCAATTTCACGTTCTTCTCTTTGAATCTTAACTAGGGACTCCAGGTAGCCTTGGACTATTCTAGCTTCTTTAGGATCTAAGGTCACTCCTCTTACGGCTTTGGACCTGTAGTGAGCTAATTCGGCTCCTATTATGGCTTTAGCGTCATGAAGCAGTAACTCGGTGGCAGGAATGACTGAACTAGTCTCTAGAGAGATAGGGCGCTTTTTGGGAGGCAGTAGGATTCTCTTAGGGCTTTTCTTGTCTTGCGTCATTTTGTTTCCAGAGAGGGGTTTATTTCATCCAGTCTTCCAGGGTTTTAAATATTTGTCAAGCTTTTTTTTAACCCCCCCATCAAGATAACTTAACAATTGCTACATAGATTGCCAGGATATCTTAACATTCTCTAGACAGTCTGTCTGAGCATAGATTAGTATTAGTAATTTCAAGTACTTGAGCTTGGTGTGTACGAAAAAAACACTGTATGGTTTACCGGATCTACCACGTTTGTTTAGTGGGTACTCAAAGTTTTCTCGTAAATGATCGGAAACACGTTGAGTTGTGTAGCCTAAACCGTGTAGTTCTAGTATTTTAAGGTCTATTTTAGGTAAAAAGGTAGCGTTTTGGCTTAAAAAGCTTGCAATGTTATAGTAATTTTCAGTAAAAAAATTGTATTTAGCCCTCAAAACACTAGTAGGTCTCTTTAGTATACCGCTATACTCATCAAAAAATCGGTCTCTATTCTTTCCAGAGCGTTCGATATCGTCAAAGCCGGAGTCTTCTAGTATTTTATACCATTCTTTTTGTAGCTCTCTAAATTTGGGCGTTTTTAACTTTTTATTACTCATAACTAATTGTACCTTTATTATATTAAAAAGTCTTGTAGGTTTTGTCTTATCGTGTTATACTCTTATTAACCAATCCATAGGGGGGACAAAATGAAGAAAAAAAATCTAGATGCTTTTGTTATTTTTTCAGTATTCCAGTCTAAGTTATCTAAAAGTGAGAACCTTGAGAATCATAAAAAAGCCGTAAACCATCTTAAAGCGTTTGGTTTTAAGTTTAAAGTAGTTGAAGGTGTTTATAAGAATGAATCAGAGTTGTCTATTTTAGTACCTGTTATTAATGAGGTGTTCGACCTTGCAACCGTTGAACAATTGGCTCACATTTATAACCAGCAATCAATATTATTTGTTGATTCAGAGAGAAATGCAGAGTTAAAGTTTATGGTTCAACCTTTTGACGCTTCATTAAATAAACTACCTAAAAGTGAGAAGTTAGGTAAGTTTATCTCAACCACTAAAGGTATTGCAACTCAATGTAATTCTTATACTAAAGATGGTAATAATTACTACATTTGTGACCTTAGAGGGGTTGCATAGTCTGACACTTTGTGTTAATATGTTTATAAGGGGACTTTGATGGAAACAACTAAATTAGAGTTAGACAATGTAATTCAGCTTATACCTAATAATAATGACAATACTAGTTGGGTCTATTCAGAGTTTCCTTATAAACACCTTTTGCCAGTTTTGGAGGTTGCATGATGAAAAACTTTTGGACCTATAAGGTCATAAAGCCGGTAGTATCGGGTGACAAAATTAAGAGAGATAAAAGAATTAAGTTAATTAATAAAGCGTTTGGGGGAAAAGATGGCACACGCAACAATAAAGGGACAAAGAAAAGGTCTTGAGGTTTTGAATGATGATGGTAGAGAGTATCATAAACTTTATGACACTGTTATAGTTGAGCATAAAGGTGATAAGGTCACGCTTAATACAGGTGGTTGGAAAACTAATCATACTAAGAATTGTATGAATGATTTCTTAAAGCGTTTTGGCTTTGGAGTTTTTCAAAAAGACTTTAAGTGGTATGTTAAAGGTCCAAATGAAACTTTTAGTTTTGATGAGGATAAGGTCAGTTTTACATTAGGTGTTTTATGATTAAGTTACTTAAAGATATTTTATTGATGGTGGTGTTAATCACAGCTATGACAAAAATAGGTGAGACCCAGGAACTCCAATCAGATGACGGTGGTGTTGAGCTTGATAATGGTTGTTATTCACTTATATTAACACTTGATAAACCCGATGGGTCTAAGATAATAAAAACTATTATAGATTGTAGAGGTGGGAGACCTATTTAGTCTATGTAGGGGTTGACTTACAAGGCTTTTTAGTGTAGTATAATATTAACAAAGGGGACAAAATGATTAAGTTTAACATGATTACAATGAAAGACGGAGAAATTAACATCGAAGAGAAACCAGAGCTATCAGAGTTATTGAGTCAATCAATGGAAAACCATGCCGAGTTTACTAAGACTAAGAAAGAAAGAGCTATGGACCTACCAGAAGGCTTTTACAAAAACGATAAGAACTCGGAGTTTTTTACCTCTGAATTAGAAACCATGAGAGACATCATAACCGATGAGGCTAAATTAGATAAGGTCATGCAACGCATGGGGGAAGGTGCGAAGTTTGGGACGTTTAGACGTTACAAGACTCAACAACCCATGCTAGTTAAGGCGTATAAGACTCGTAAAGGGGCAGACCAAAACACTTTTTGGAGGAATCACTAAATGAAAAATTTTATATTCTTAAAGAGAGTAACAAAAGACGGGGGAAGGGATGTTGTTTTAAATTTAAACAGTGTTTCTTTTATGGAACCTACTACCTACGAAAATAATGGAAAAGTTAAGGAAGGGACATTGATTCAACTTGCAATAAAAGATAAAAGATTATATGTTGAGGATAAGTTTGGAAGCATTATCCAGATTATTGACGAAAAAAGGTGGGCAATGATGAAAACACTTTTTGGAGAAACCGATAGGGGGAATAGAAATGATTCAATATAAATTAATTTGGCGCAATGAAGTAATAGACACTGCTGATTCTAAAATGGAGGCTTTAACTTTAAAGTTAGAGTATGAGTTAGCTTTTAATTCAAGTAGTGTTAGAATTTTAAAAATAGAAACCCCTCAATTAGGAGAGAAGTAGAATGAAAAAATTATTATTAGCAACATTATTATCAGCACCATTAATGGCATCAACGGTTAAGGTCACGGTTCAAACTCCGATTAGTAATAAATCATGGTTCATGCCTACTAACATAAATGGGTTTACTACTAATACCATAGGCACCGATGTCAACCATTTAAAGTGTGATACTACGGTTAAAGACAAACAGTTTCAATTGTTATGTAGACAGTTGGGGAGTATTGTTTTAGTTTATAGAGATAACACGCCTCAAAAAGATGCGGTGATAGCTACACCAAAAGCGATTGTATCAATTGTAACCGTTAAAGCTAAATGAAATGCCCATCGGGTAAGAGTAGGTATTACTCATGGAAAATTATTAAAAAAGTTATAGGACGGACAAAGAAACATACCGGTATAACTTTAAGAGTTTACCATTGCAATGAGTGTGGTGGTATTCACTTAACTAGTATGGTTAGCCATGGTGGTGATTTTAAAAGTAAAAAGCGATTGACAACTAGGCTTAAAACTGGTAGTATTTAGTATGAGTAATTAAGGAGGTTTAGGGGTGAGAGAAATTAATGAAGCTTTGGGGAAGTTAGAATTATTTTACTTAGATTACTTTAATAATTTTATTACTGTTACCAAATTTGCAGAGTTTTATGGCATATCAGAGGAAAAAGCTTTGACGCTTATTGACATAGGCAAAACAATAAATAATAGTGGGGTTAGGGATGAGTAAAGTATTAAGAATGATAGATTTTGATGAACTAATAACATGGCGACATGAACAATTTTTAATAGAGGAAGGTATGAATGAGAGTGTTAAATCAGAGGATGAAAATGGTTGGGATGAAGAAGAATTGGAAGATGATAGGGATTTTACTCATGATGACATTCCTTTCTAGTTGTAATGAAAAGCCTAAGATTTCCAGGGCACCAGCGTTTAGTGTAGAAACTAAAGAGCAATCGATTGCAGCTTGTGTTAAGATGAAACAAAAGGAATACAATTGGAAACATAAAGACATGATGGAATATTGTAGTGAACATTGGCGTGGTTACATAGATTTTACTAAAGGGGTTAAGAATGAGAGAGATAATACTTGATAGCGAAGAAGTTACATTTACTTTTAAAGATTCCGATTTTTCAGCAATTGTTAACTTCTATGATTATGATGATTTTAGTGTTCGGAGTTTGGCAATTTGGGATACCCAAAAGGCTGAATGGACTCCATTTGATATAATAAAAACTAAAGAGTTGACACTTGTAATGAATGAGGCTATAGAAGAGTATGGGGATAATGCTTTTGAAGCTTTACATACCTCAAGATACGAACCCACCGACTGGAAGGACTATTATGACTAGGCAACAGAGTAAAATTTTAGACACTTTGATTTTCTTTTTAGAAAAGTATAAAAATACTGTAATGAAATCAGAGTCACAAACTGGCTTTGAGGAGTTAGTTTTCTCTCAAATGATTGATACTATTAAAGATTTGAGGGAAGAGAATGAGAGACTTAATAATTTAAATAAACCTAAAGTATTATCCGGAGGTGTAGGTGGACAAGATTCTGAACCCACAAAGCATTAATGATATTGTTACCCTTGAGAATTTTAAGGGGCATTGCGTAACTAAGGCATTGAGTGAGGCTCGAGGAAGTAAAGTAAAAGCTGGTTTACAGTTAGGTATTAGTCAAAAAACTTTATTTACTTATATAAAAAAGTATAAAATAAAATGGGTTGAGAGATGGATTAAAGAGAAAAGAGTAGTTGAAGAATTAAGAGATTGTTTTGAGTACCAGTCTGTTGATGGTAAGGTTGAGTTAATAGTCGGGGAAAAGTTAGACAACAGAACTAAACGCTTTTATAAGGGGAAGTAAGGATGAGTGAACAGTCAAGACGTATTAAAGCTTTAGAAGAAAAAGTTGAAACTATGGATATGTTAATGCAAAGCTTAAAGTCAGAGCTTGAGAAGGCTCAAGAGGACTTGGAGTTTTTTAAAGAGGCGGCAGAAAGAGAGATATTAAGGTCAGGGTTGAGTGATCTATAAGGTCTCTGTACCCAATGTACCCGGGTACAATATAACTTTATAAGTATTATAATACTATATAATACACTAAGGTTTAAAAAAAAACTGGGTACGTGGGTACAGGATTAAATAAAAACAAGGGGTTAGAAATGTTACACGAAAAAACAACCATAAACAAGTTCTTTTATACCTTATTTAGTGGTCATGATCATATAGTCGTAGGGGATAGGTTTAACACTAAACCAGAATTATTAGGTAATGCCATAGAAAAATCTGAAATAGGATATGGTCCACCCCTTTATACTGTAAACCCGATTCACCACTCAATAGATTTTGGTTGGTCCTATGATCCTAAAAAATACCAACCTAATAAACCTCGTAGAGCTGATATTAACTGTAGTAGCCTTAAAAATCTAATGTTTGAGATTGATGGCATACCTTTAGATGATCAATTAGAATTATTGTTTCGTTCAGGCATCCCATGGACTGCTATCGTATTCAGTGGCAATAAGAGTTACCATGCTCTCTTGAGCCTTGAGGATGACCTAGGCGCTCCCCATACCCAGGAAGGGGTAGAACAGTACAAACAAGTCTGGAAACGCATAGCAGGGCTAATAAACGCCGAATACGCTGGTAAAATAGTTAGCCTTAGCGATGGTGTTCTAGATGAGGCGACAAAGAACCCATCTAGGTTCTCAAGGTTTCCTAATTCTATGAGGTCAGGGCATAGACAACGAATTGAGTTTATGGGTACTAAATGCTCCATGGTTACATTAAACAAGATACTAGAAAAATGTCCACTAGTGAAAGCCCCAGAAACAAATTTTGTTGATGTTGCTAACTTTGCAAAAAATGAAAAACAGTTTTGGGCAATATGCCCTAAAGGTTTAAAAACTTGGATTAAATACCCCGAAGAATGGGGCGCATCGGAGGGAAATTATCCTAAACTTAGAGACATAGCCTATTGGGCAAAAAGACATGTAACCAAAGATGGTGAACTATTAATAAAAATTTTAGAGAAACATACTCTTGACTATTTAAACCAAATAGGGTATTCTAGAGAGAAGATAGAAAATGTTAAAAGAATTATTAGAAGAATATTTAAGGGGAATGAATAATGGCTAGTGAGTACTTTACAACTTTTTATAACCCTACTGTTTTTTTTGACATCGATGATACTTTAGTTATGTGGGATGAGAATTTAAAAGGTGATAATGTTTGTATTGAGATTGATGGGCATCTAAACCATATGGTTATTAACAAGGGAAACCTTGAAGAATTAAAAAGACATGGCTCTAGGGGCATAGATGTAATAGTATGGTCCAAGGGCGGTGTAGAATGGGCTAGAGCAGTAGTAAGAGCATTAAAAATTGGAAATTACGTATCGGCTGTAATGGCAAAACCATTTTGTTACTATGATGATTTAAAAAACCCATTAGGTTCACACAGACATTTTAAAATTGGTGAAAAATATGCAACAGATAAAGAATAAGATGGAAAAACTAAGAAAGGCTGGCTTTTCTTGGGAAGAAACTCTAGATAAAATAAAAAAAGAGTACCCTGAAACCAACCCAACCGTTTTTCATAAAATATATGAAGAACAGAATAGTTGCAAAATAACTAAACTACAGAAAAAAATGTCTAGGTCTAATCTTTATATTAATATGAAAGAAAGTAGTTCTCTCATTTATGTAGATGATCCTTTTTGTGCTGATATGAAAACTATTGAACAAAAACATCTTAGAAAACTTTTTACTCCTAAAGAGTATAAGAATTTTATAGAAGTAATACCTTCTGAATTTGTTTATGATCCTTTTAAAAAAGAAAAAGTTTTCGTTGGCGATGACTTAATTACTTATCTTAATATTTATGAACCTCCTAATTGGATGATTGATGAATTTGGTCAGTACAAAGAAATTAAAAAAATAGAAAAGATGCCTCAATTATTTGATAAATTCTTTAATCATTTATCCAATGGAAAAGACTCGGAATATAATTATATAATAAAATGGTTAGCAAATGCAATTCAACACAGAAATCATTGTGTTCTTTCTGCCATAGGCGCACCTGGAATAGGAAAAGGTGTGTTAGGAAATATAATGCTAGGGCTAGTAGGCTTAAAGAACTTTACTAAAACAGATAATAGATTAATAACAAAAGATTTTAACAAACAATTACAACATAAAAGATTAGTATTTTGTGATGAAATAAATATTAAAAAAACTAACCATATGAATAAGTTTAAAGACTTAGTAAATGATAAAGTAGAAATAGAAGGAAAGGGTTTAGACGCCCAATTAGATGATAATTATGCTTCTATTTATATAGCTTCAAATAATTTAGACTCTCTATTCATACCAGAAAATGATAGGAGATTTTCAGTTATTGAATTAACTGATAATAGATTAGATTCTAAGTTTAGTGTAAAAGAAATAGAAGAATTAAATAATACAGAAAATATAGAAGAATTTGCAAAATATTTATATTATTATAAAGTAGATAGATCAGAAATGTTAAAAGTTCATAGATCAAAAAGATTAGAGGATATTAAAATATCCACATTGACCGATGCAGAAGAGTGGTTTTTAGAGGATTATGCTGTAGAAAAACAAGGTCAAGAAATAAACATGCTTATAGTTCAAGAGGCTTTTAGAGAAAAAGAATTTAAATCTTTATCTAGACGTGAATTAGAAAGATTATCGGAAAGATTTTCTAGTGTTTTTAAAATAACATTTCCTGAAATAAATGGAAAAAGAGTAAGAAGAGTAAAATTTTTTGGAGTAAAAAATGACAAATGAAGAATTTATGGAATCAATGAAGTCTACATGGAAAAAAGCCAGTGGACCATATGCTCACTTTCAAAAAGATGATCTAACTCATGCAGTTATAGGTTTAAGCGCAGAATCAGGTGAGTTACTAGATGAGTTTAAGAAATGGAGATTTTACGATGATGGTAGAGCTTTTCCACAAGAAAGATTAGAGGATGAACTAGGAGATGTCCTTTACTATGTGTTTGCAGTTTGCAACGAGTTAGGCGTCAAACCAGAGGACATCATGTTTAAGAATAGAAACAAATTGAGGGAACGATATGCAATTACTAGCAAATTACCGCCAAACTGCACTTGAACAAATGCAAAACTTGGCAGCTTTAGGGCAAACAGAAGTAGCTACTGCCCCACCTTCCACAGAGGAAGTATGGGCATTAAGATTTTTACTATCCACTTTAGTTTTATTAACTTGGTGGTCAATAATGGAGAATAATAATGAATAAAAATTATGAAAAATGGTTAGAGTATTACAGAAAAGAAAGAGACACAAACCTAGGGTCACTAAGACTCCATTACCGTAGGCTTAAAGAGTTATACAGGGACCAGGCTTTAATTAAAGGAAGTATTACAAGTCAATTTGATTCGGCTATGGATACTAAAAACACTTTACTAGACTATGTAAATACAGAAATTGGCTTGACATTAGAGAAGGTTGATGGTATTTTAGACGTAGATAATGAAGAAGAAAAACCAAACTTTTTTGATTAGGGGGAAGAGTGGGTAAAAAGTTTAAAACAGCGGACGAAGATATTCCACACGTAGAGGAATATAAACCAGTAAAATTAAAAACTATTACGCCTTATACTGAAAAACTAATAGCTTATTGTGCCAGGGTTAGTTCTAAAAATCAAGACAACCCTGACATTTCTAAGCTTTTAGGATACTGTATTGATCATAAACATTGGTCAGTATTTGAAACTTCTTATATGACTATAGAGATAGAAACCTCTAGGGCTATAAGCGCACAAATTTTGAGACATAGAAGTTTTACATTTCAAGAATTTTCTCAAAGGTATGCAGAAACTGTTGATTTTATAACTTATGAAGCTAGACGACAAGATAAAAAAAATAGGCAAAACTCAATTGATGATATGAGTATTGAAGACCGTCATTGGTTTAATGTAGCTCAAGATAGGGTCCAAACTTTATGCGCATCTTTATACTTAGACGCTTTAGATAAAGGTATAGCCAAAGAACAGGCTAGGTTTTTACTTCCAATGTCCTCTAAAACTAAGCTTTACATGACTGGAAACATAAGGTCATGGATTCACTATCTAGATTTAAGATGTGATAAAGATACGCAAAAAGAGCATAGAGACATAGCGGATCAAATTAAAAAAATATTTAAAAAAGAATTACCTATTATATCAGGAGCATTGGAATGGTAGAAACACCTTGGGGACCATTGGGATATGTTACTTATAAAAGAACCTATGCAAGACGATTGAATGAAAACAATACTAATTCAAAAACCGAAGAGTTTGAAAATACTATAGATAGAATAGTAAAAGCTTGCGATAAACAACTTAAGGTTGGCTTTAGTCTAGAGGAAGAAAAGAGACTAAAAGAAATACTTCTAGGTCTTAAGGGATCGGTAGCAGGTAGATTTATGTGGCAATTAGGCACTAAAACAGTAGACCGATTAGGTTTAATGTCTTTGCAAAATTGTGCGTTTACAATAGTTAACGAACCAATAAAACCCTTTACTTGGGCTATGGACGCTTTAATGTTAGGGTCAGGTGTGGGATATAATATCCAAAGGGAACACGTCTATGAATTGCCTAAGCTTAAGAGAAAAGTTAGAATTGTTAGGAAAGATACAAATGATGCAGACTTTATTGTGCCAGATTCAAGAGAGGGCTGGGTCAAACTCCTTAGAAAAACTCTCGAATCTCATTTTATCACAGGGGAAGGATTTACTTATTCCACCATCTGTATTAGAGGTAAGGGAACTCCAATCAAGGGTTTTGGGGGAGTTGCTAGTGGACCTGAAGAACTATGTTGGGGAATTGGAGAAATTAGTAAACTACTCAACTCAAGATCAGGAAAAAAAGTAAGACCAATAGATTGTTTAGACATTATGAACATAATAGGCTACGTAGTTGTAGCCGGAAATGTGCGTAGGAGCGCACAAATAGCAATAGGGGACTATGATGATATTCAATTTCTTGAGGCGAAGCGTTGGGACCTTGGCATACCTAATTGGAGGGCTATGTCTAACAACAGTGTTGTATGCAACGATATCGCACTTTTACCCGAACAGTTTTGGGACGGATATAATGGAAATGGCGAACCGTATGGTCTCATTAACCTTAAACTATCTAGAGAAATTGGACGTACAGGAGATACAAACTATCCTGACCCAGACGTTGCAGGATATAATCCATGTGCTGAACAAAGCCTTGGACCGTTTGAGACATGTTGTCTAGCAGAAATTCATTTACCCAATATAGAGTCACAAGAAGAGTTAACAGAGGTAGCTTGGTATTTATATAAAATTAATAAGCACTCATTGGCTTTACCATGTCACTCAAAAGAAACGGAAGCTATAGTTCATAAGAACATGAGAATGGGCATTGGTATAACAGGTTATTGCATGGCTACGAAAGAACAAAAATCTTGGTTAGATGAAACATATAAAGAATTAAGAGAGTTTGATGTTGACTATTCAAAAGAAAAAGGATTTTCACCAAGTATTAAATTAACAACAGTCAAACCTTCTGGCACATTAAGTTTACTATCTGGAGTAACTCCAGGAGTACATCCAGGTTATAGTCACTATCATATAAGAAGAATCCGAATGGCTTCAGATAGTGCCTTAGTACAGGTGTGTAAACAGAATGGTTATAAGATAGAATTTCAAAGAAACTTTGACGGCTCCGATGATACTAATACTGTAGTAGTGGAGTTTCCATGCAAGTTTCCAGAAAACACCGTAGTCTCCAAGGATATGAAAGCTTTAGAGCAATTAGAGTTAGTTAAAAAACTACAAACAGAATGGTCTGATAACTCGGTTTCTGTAACTATCTACTATAAAAAAGAAGAATTAGATGGAATAAAAGAGTGGTTAAACTCTAATTATAACAATAACTTAAAGACTGTTTCATTTCTACTACACTCTGAACATGGCTTTGATCAAGCTCCATTAGAAGAAATTAGTAGACAAGACTATGAAGTTATGGTAAAATCAGTAAAACCGATAACAGATTGTGAAGTAAATGAAGAGGATATAAAAGGTAGTTTCGAATGTGCTACTGGAGTATGTCCCATAAAGTGAGGAAGTATGGAATATAAGGGCATTTATAAAACACTAAGTAACGATAAATATCATGCTGAACAAAAACATATGAGTTCATCTAACTTAAAGATGTTACTTAAAGATACGCAAAAGTTTTATAAGGAAAAAATACTAGGCGAACGTGAACCATTAAAAGGAGCCTTCTTAGATGAAGGTAATTATGCTCACTCACTTATACTTGAGCCTCATCTTATACCAGAAGAATATTTATTCTTTGAGGGAAACCGTAAAGCTGGAAAAGATTGGAAGGCATTTGAAGCAGAAAATAAAGATTCAGATAAAATAATCTTATCTGCCCCTCAAAAACTAAGAGTTGAAAACTGGGTAGAGTCTTATAAAAAAAGACCAGAGGCAGTTGATCTTGTAAGTGGATCAGATAAAGAATACTCTTTGTTTAGTGAAATGCTAGGAGTACCACTTAAGGTCAGAGCTGATATTATTAATGTAGAAAGAGGTTTTATAGCCGATGTTAAAACTACAGCTTCCGATCCAGACTTAGATACTTTTAAGTTTACTGTAGATCAATACCAATATGACCTTAGTGCAGCCTTATATGTAGACATGTTCTCAAGAAAGTATGATAAGCCATTTGACTTTTATTTCATAGTGTTAGGTAAAAGAACTATGACTTGTGAAGTCTATAAAGCTTCGGATTTAACTCTAGGAAAGGGTAGAAAAAAAGTATTAGATGCTGTAAAAATTTATAAAAGTTGTATGGAGTCCGGTAAATGGGATAATGAGCAAGAAGTTAAACCTATTACTGATTATGAAATTTTGGAGGTATAAATGTCTGAAAGAGAAGAAGATTTAAAAACTATACTTGACATTTATAAAATATTAAAGTATGATGATTGTGAATATAATTTATACAACAAGTCAAAATTACTTGACAAACTCATTAAAAAAACAGAAAATGAGTTAAAGGACTTAAAAAATGAGTGATAAACCTATTAATATTAAGAAGAAAGCATTTGAATTAATTAACTCTTCGGAAGAAGATACTTTACAAAACAAGATAATTAAGTTATTAGATTTACAACTTGAGATTTTAGAGCAAGAGGTCAACAATCTAAAATACAAGTTAGCTCATAATGAATTGAGCAAAGATGAATTACAAATGATTCACGACTCACTAGTAGGCGTGATGGCACCTGAAATGGAGGAATAATATGGCTACAAAAAGAAACTTTGTGTCACCTATAGAAGCAGGAAATATCGAATTTATTAGACCATCTAAATTAGAAAAACCTGGAATATTACTTGAAGCTACCTTTATAGAGTCACTACCAAATGCGTTTGACAGTAATAAGTCAGACTATAAATTTAGTGGAGAAAAAGGTAAGACCATTATTTTAAATGGCGCAGGAAATCTTGGCTACCAAATGGAAAGAGTCAACGCTGGAGATTTTGTGCAAGTCACCTATCAAGGTAAGAAAAAAATTGAGAACGGAAAAATGGAGGGTCGAATGGCTCATAATTTTAAAGTTCTAGTTGATAAACCAGCTTAAATACTTGGGGGACTATAATGTCCCCCTTTATTGCTCAAACCTTTGGAGGGTTCTATGAGTGTAATTACAGATGCAAACCATAAAGAATACCAAAGAGCTATTAACATGCTTAATGGTGGAACTAAAGAATGGGCTTACGATATTGAGACTACAGGTCTTAACGTGAGAAAAGACGAGATTATAGGATTTGGTATTTCCAATGGTCTCAAAGGCTTTTATTTTTGTCATCAATATTACGAAGATGGTGAAATGAAACAAGCCTTATCAAGAGAAGAATGCCTAGTAATACTAAGGCTATTAAAAAACAAAAAACTTATAACTTGGAATGGTTCCTTTGATATGAGATTTACTTATAATTTTTTTGAAATAGACTTAATTAATAACATTCATATTGATGCAATGTTAGGAAAACATACTATAGATGAATGGTTCCCATTTGGCTTAAAAGAAGTCGGTGTTAAAATCTATGGAGACCAAGAGAAGAAAGAACAAACAGATTTATTAGAGTCCATCAAAGTTAATGGTGGAACTAAAACACAATACTATAAAGCAGATAAAGACATAATGGGCAAATACTGTATTCAGGATTGCCATTTAACTTTTAGACTAGGGTTTAACTTTGTAACCAAAATGGATAAGAAACTACAAAAGTTTTTTTTCGAAGATGAAGTTATGCCATTATATAAAGAAGTAACTATTCCAATGGAGTTGAATGGAATTCCAGTAGACGTCAAGAACCTAGAGCAATTACAGGTTGGTATCCAAGAGGATATAGCTGAGTTAGAAGATGAAATACAATCTCTAATTTCCCCCTTATTAGAGGAAGTATTTGAGCCTTGGTATCTCTGGAAAAAATTCACACCAAGCAGAACAGGTCCGTTCGCACAAGCCCTTTGTAAGTATGCGGATTTGCCCCTACCTCAAACCGGCTCTGGAGCCTTCTCATTATCAAAGAAGGCTCTGGAGTCACTTGAGGATTCTATTTATAAAACTTTTTTATTACATGGTGATTATTTACCTAATGATATAGTTAGGGAAATACAATTAAGAATGATAGACGGCTATATGTTTAACCTGTCCTCAAAGCATCATCTGAAGAAGTTATTCTTTGAGACTCTAGGCGAAGAACCTTTATCTAAAACTGACAAAGGAAACCCACAAGTCAATGATGACTTCCTAGACGTTATGGCAGCTAAGCACCAATGGGCTTCGTTATTAAGAGACTATAATAAGTTGAATAAGATTAAGGGAACTTATATAGATAGAATACTAGAACGTCAAGAGGACGGAATATTTTATCCATCTTTTCAACAACACAAAACAGTTAGTGGACGTTATGGTTCAGACCTACAACAATTACCAAGACCTTTAGAGGAAAATCAAGCCTCTGAATTAGTTAGAGAGTATAATAATGAAATTAGAAAACTTTTCATCGCAGGAGAAAATTATGTTTTTATCGATTCTGACTATGAGTCTCTTGAGCCTCATGTCTTTGCTCACGTTTCAGGAGATGAACGACTCAAGGATATTTTTCGTTCCGGTTGTGATTTCTATTCTACAATCGCTATTGCTACTGAAAAGCTCGATGGAGTTTCAGCAGTTAAAAGCAGTGACAATTACCTCGGTAAAGTCAACAAACAACTTAGACAAAAAGCCAAAGCCTATAGCCTCGGCATCCCCTATGGGCTTGAAGCCTACGGACTCTCCAAGCAGTTAGACATTAAACAGTCAGATGCTAAAATTCTAATATCAAACTATCTAGAGGCATATCCCGATCTTAAGGCATGGATGAAACGCACCGATGAGAAAGTTAAAAAAGTAGGTGAGGTAAGGTCACAAGCAGGTAGGGTCAGGCATATGCCAAAAGCACCAAAGATTTGGAAAGGACATCATAGCTATATCCTTGACTCTTTGGCGATATGGAAAGAATACAATGATGACCCTAAGAAGTATAACCAAATTAAGTTCCTTAGAAAAGAAATGGTTAACTACCTTAACAATGGTAAGAACTTTCAGATACAGAGTTTAGCAGCTTCAATAACCAACAGAGCTTGTATTGCCATAGCTAGAGAATTAAAACGTAAAGGTGTAGATGGACATGTCTGTGCTCAAATCCATGATCAGATTATTGTCAGAGTTCCAAAGTCAGAGTCTAAGCAATGGCAAAAGACTGTGCAATTCTTAATGGAAAATGTTTACAAATTGTCGTTGCCACTTAAGGCTCCGGCTGAAATTTCAGGAGATTTTTATGAAGGTCACTAATACAAAAAAAACTGATATGAGAGGAAAAGGAGTAAGTCAGGCACATAAAAACATGCCGAAAACTCAAGAAGAAATGTGGGAAATCTTAATAGAAAACAATATTTATACTTCAACTGGTTACATTAAAAAAAGAAAAGAAGGGTTTAAGGATTTTCTTTATGACCTTCAAGAACATTATAACAACTATAATTTTTTTTGGGACATGTTAGCTCACCACGGATTAAAAGGTCAACATAAAATAGAAGGAGAGGAGTGGGTTCCACTTAAACCAAATTTTTCAGACGATATTATTCCTGGTTATTATGTTTCCAGCGAAGGGAGGGTAGCCTCTGTATGTCCCCCTAGAACAGGAGCTAAAGGTTTGAAAAATAAAAAACCTGATAGGAGATACTTTAGAATATTAAAAGGTGTTAAAAGTCCAAATGGGTATCTGAAATATGCCATCCCTAGAGTACAACATAATGGAGAATATAAAGCCTATCACCTTCTAGGTCATAGGTTAGTAGCAGCATCATTTAAACTTGAATATAAACCTAAAGAAATAAGTAAAAAAGATTGGAAGAATACTCCTAAATCTGTTAAACTTTGGATATTGGACCAAATGCAAATTAACCATAAAGATAGAAATAGGAATAATAATAAAAGAGATAACTTAGAAGTAACTACTGCAAGAGAAAATACTATTCACTCTGTAAATGCAAGAAAAGCTAATAATGAAGCAGTTAATTAAATGGATTGTAGACTTCATAATCTCATTCCTAAAGGATATGATGTCAAAAACTAAAATAAAAAAATTGGAGAAAGAGGTGAAAGATGCAACCCAAAAAGCAGACGAAGATGTCAAACGTGCTAATAAAGGTTATGACGATTTTATGTCTTACTACTCTGACTATAAGTCCGACCTTAAGCGAAGAGGAATGCCAACCGTGCAATCAACTTCTGGAAAATTGCGTAGAAGTAGTAGAAAAACAAAAGACAGCGATAGAAAGCCAGAAAGTAGTGATAAAGAAACAGAAGAAACTAATAACTGAACAAAAAACCTATATAGTTAAGAAGGAGGCAGACGCCTCTTTTAGTAAAATACTTAATGGAATACTAACACTAATTATGATATTGGCTGTACTATGATAATAAAACTAACTAAATACCATCTTAAGAAGTGCGAAAAGTTTGCAGACGATCAACTAAAAGGCTCTGCAAAACTCTATGCCTACAGAGGAGAGTCCTCTAAACTAAAAATGAGAGAGGATATTATTATAGGTAAACTAGCTGAAGTCGGAGCTTGTAAATTTTTCAAGTCTAAGAAACCAGACTTTACTATTTATGAGAGAAGTAAAAAATCATATAGCGCAGACCTTAAGTTAGGTAACATGAGAATTCATGTTAAGAGTCAATCTAAAGCTTCAATTCAAAAGTATGGTCACTCCTGGTTATTCCAAAGGTCAGACCAGATAGTTAGAAATGCTACACCTTTTGATTTTTTAGTATTAACATGTGTTGACCTTGACAAACTAGAGGTTTCTATACTAAAAATAATAAGAGCAAGAGAAATAAACAGATGGGGCGAGTGTCGAGTTCCAAGATACAGACATTCAAAAGTAGCCTTATACTTAAAGGAGATAGAAGATGGTTACGATCATTAAACAATCAGGAAACCCAGTAGATGAGTCAGAGGCTAAAAAGTTTCTAGACGAATGGAAAGATGGATTTGACAAACTCTTTGATGCAAAAGGAGACATGGCTATAGTCTCTGAAAAAGCTAAAAGCTTTGAAGAAGAGTTACTAAAAAAATATAAGGTAGAGAAACAAGTCGTCTTGCCTAAGAGTATGAAGGCATGGAAACAGTTATTAGATAATCATAAAAGCGGTATTATGGTAGATCAACACGCAAAAACAGGAGACCTTATGTTTGTTATCCTGGATCAGGGGCTATAATGCTAAAGTGGTTTTATTACAATATTATGACAAAAATACAAGGAGCTAGAAATGGCAGCCAAAAAGATAATGAATTTATCCCCAAGAGAGTCCCAAGTCTTACTAAAGATGAAAGATGGGTTAATGGTGAAACAAATTGCATACGATCTGAGTTTAAGTCCCAAGACAGTAAGCACATACAAGCGAAGAATCTTGGAAAAACTGAACATAAAGAGTGAATGGGAACTAGCTGTCTACGTTTCTAATTTAGAGGGTATGAAACCCAAAAGGAGTAAAACCAAATGGTTGAATTTATAATTTGGGTTGCAATAGGCTACTACATAGGCTACCTATTGACTAGGTAAGTCTTTTACATGCAGACCAATTCTAATTCTAAAGTCCTTACCCACTCTCTTGCGAGACCTTAGATCAGTGATATACTTATCATCTATATTAAGGTTTTTTGCACCATACGGTGGGATTCTATCATAGAACATAGGTAAAAATACTAAATCTATGAGGGGCTTTTCGACATTAGATAGATCATGCGCTCTGGCAGAAATACCTCCATCTTTTTTGTATAAGATGTGTTTAGGGTAGAAAAAGGTAAGGTCTACTTTATAGACATGCTTCTCTGGGTCAAAGTATTGACGAAGCTCTTTTAACTTTTTCTTATTCTCTTTTAAAGCTAGTGCCACTAATATTGAACATGACCATTCCTGTGCCTCTATTGTTTTGTGCCTTTTATCTCGGCAAAACATGGCATTTATTGAAAATGGCTTTAGCTTAAGAGTTATTACACGTCTCACAGGACAGTCTATTCGCTGTCAGGTGATTTTTTATCCTTAATATCCATAGCCTCTTTAATCTTTGCGACAATCTCATCATCTAATTTATTGTCAGACTTTAAGGCTAGTTTTTCTAATAAATAAATTATAATTTCTTTTACAAACTTTTCAGTTAGTAAAGATGAAATTAAGGCTTTACCAATAGATTTTAATACTTCAATCATTTCTTTTCCTTTTTTGCTTTTAGTCTTTTACTTATATTTTTAGCCAGTTTCCTAGCTGATTCTTTCGACCCTGCTCCCCATGCTTTAAGAGACAATAAGAGTCTAGTAGGTTTTCCTTTTTTATACTCTGGTCCAGGCATGTTACCCATTCTAGCTAGAAAACTTGCACGTCTTGGGTTATCTCCACTCTTTACAGGAGCCTTAAGGTTAGAACCAGGATTTTGAGATTCATAGGACTTCCGACCTGCTTCATTTAAACCACCCTTTGGGTTTTTTCCTTTTTTTCTAGTCCATGCTGGAGATTTCATTTCTTCCTCTTATCTAAGTGTTTAAAGAAGTTTATTTGCTTCTCTCTCTTTAAAGCTTGCTCTTTAGTATCAAATTTACCAAGAACCTTAGAGCCGTCTTTGCTTTTTAATACGAATTTCTGACCCTGTTTGATTATCATACTTGTACCATTTTGAAGTAAATTAAGGCTCCTACTATTACTGTATTCAGCCCATAGTTAAAGGTCAGAGGTAGTTTTTTCATAGGAAAAGTATAGATAAGTCCAAAAACTTCACCCAAAAACCACATAATCAAAAGTTCCCAACCTGCTTCAACTTTAGCTCCATTTAAAGCTTTTATTAACTCTGGTATGCCACATGTGGCTAGTAATATTGCACTTGACCAACCTAATGCCTTCATTATTGTATCTTTATTATATTAAGTATTGAAACTCCTACAGCTATTATGCTAGATAATACGCCTATAAATACCAAAATACCCTGTGCCTTAAGAACATGACCCTTTAAAGGCTTAACCTCTGCTTCAAGCAAATCCGTTCTCTTTATATGGTAATCTAACAAAGTATTATTTACGGCTAAAGCTTTATCTATTTTATCTATTCTTTCGTCAATTTTATCGAGTTTTTCCTCTATTCGACTCATAACTACACCACTTATTATTGCAAGGTTTATTACAAAAGGGACACTTTTTCATATTATTCCATAATTTTTTTTAAACTATCAAAGAAACCTTTTTTAGTTTTTTTCCAATTTTCTCGTTGCTTTTTTATTTTTTTAGGATCGACTTCAGTTTGCCAATCTGGTTTACGTTTCTTTTTTTTCTTAACTATTTCTTTAGCAATCTTCTTTTTTTCTTTTTTCTTAAGGTCAAAACCTTTCTTTTTCATAAGACCGGCTAAGCCTCCAAGACCACCTGTTAAAGCTAGTAATGCTAATGGACCCATCTTAATACCCCTTCAGGTTTACTCTAGCACTAGAAACTGCTCCAGTTCCAGAGGTTGAGTCCCAGAATACTCTACCCCAACGTGCGCCTATATCAGATAGGGCTAACCTATAACTAGTTTCAGTAGATCCTACGGCTGTAGTAGTGTGTGTAACCCAGTTGGTTATTATGTTATTACTATTTATACGATCAACACCGGAGTCATCTCCTGCTCCAAAATCGTTAGAAACTTGAAAAATCATGTTACCAACAGGACCAGCAGCAAAATGGATATGAATTTCACCCATGAATGATCTTTCTAGTGGAATGATTTCACTATACCTATCAGCATTAAGATTTGCAGCAGCCGTAGATGTGCTAGGGTCTGCTCCATCTTTAAGTGTTAGGTCATAGTTTGCGATTATTGCACTCATTACTTATCCTTTATCTTACTAAGAATCTTTTTTAAAAAGTCTTTACCTTTGTAGCTCATACCTTTAACTTCTTTTTTAAGGTCTTCTTCGTAATCTTTTTCGTAGTCTTTGACCTTAGCTTCTCCACCATCTTTGTATTTTTTAACTATAATTTTAGCAATATCTTTTTTCATTTTATTCCTCCAAAGGGTTCTTGTCTTTTATCTCCTTTCGGAGTTTTAAATACTCTTCCATCTTTTCTGGTCTACCTTCTTCATGTTTTTCAACTAGAGCCTCAAATAGAAGGTCGTCTATTTTATGGTATTCTTGTTTTCTAAGTTTAATGGGTTTTTCTTTCTTTTCTTTTTCATCTAGCTTTAGCTTTG
>Ga0208919_1000185_pt1 | contig 46033 bp, 39 predicted proteins | sample 4_EtaG_FD_184076 | JGI IMG/M metagenome (GOLD analysis project Ga0208919, IMG submission 184076) | Marine viral communities from the Subarctic Pacific Ocean - 4_ETSP_OMZ_AT15127 metaG (SPAdes) (version 3) | ecosystem: Environmental > Aquatic > Marine > Oceanic | place: Pacific Ocean | collected... | reverse complement strand
CAGATTAGTCCTGAGTATGTTCAAATGTGTTCTGATTTCCTCAAGAACTTGGCAGACATAGCACCAACTTACGTTATTCTTGGTAACCACGATGGCAACCTACGTAATACAAGCCGTCAGGACGCCCTTACACCTATCGTAAACGCGTTAGAACATCAAAACCTATACCTACTCCGCGATGCGGGAGAAACGCCGTTAAACGACCGTTTCTCGCTGAATGTGTTGTCTGTGTTTGATGAGGACAATTGGATTGAGCCAACTGACACAAATCGAATAAATATTGCTTTATACCACGGATCCATATCAAGCTGTCAAACAGATATGGGCTGGACTATGGAAAGGGGGGAAAATGATCTTAGCATCTTTAATAATTTTGACTATGGGTTTCTTGGTGATATACACAAGACCAATCAAATCTTGGACAAGAAAGGAAAAATACGTTATCCTGGCTCGACGGTCCAACAAAACCACGGAGAAACAAACGACAAAGGATATTTGCTCTGGGACATAGAAGACAAGGAAAACTATACTTGTGAGCATTTTGTTCTTAAGAATCCAAAGCCTTTTATCACGGTGCCTCTAACACCGACAGGAAGGATCTCAAAAAGAGTTGAGGTTCAAAAAGGAGCACGCCTTCGCCTTGTTTCCGAAAATCATTTGCCTCTTGATGTAATCCGAAAGGCAATTGATGTAGCTAAAAGACGTTTTAAGCCCGAGGCTATAACATATTTAAATCGCGCTCAAGGAGACCGCGTAAACGTAGATGATTTGACTAATTCACTAGTCAAAGAAGATCTAAGAGATATTAACATTCAGGAGGAATTAATTGAAGAATATCTACAAGAGTATCAGGTCAATGAAGAAACGACTAAGAAAGTCCTTGACCTTAATAGAGGTTACAAGACAAGAGTTGAGGAAGAAGAAGAAATCTCGCGAAACGTCAACTGGCGACTTAAAAGAGTAGAGTGGGACAATCTCTTTAATTATGGAGAGAAAAACTCTATTCAATTTGAAAATCTAAATGGCATTGTCGGTATTTTTGGAAAGAACTTTTCTGGGAAGTCCAGCATTGTAGATTCAATCTTATACACTCTTTTTAATACAACATCAAAGAATAACCGTAAAAATCTTAATATTATTAATCAAAATAAAGATTATTGTCGAGGCTATGTCGAGATCGATGTTGGCAACAAGACTTATAGAGTAGAGCGTGTTAGTACAAAGTATTTAAAAAAGCTCCGAGGTAATACTACTCAAGAAGCAAAAACTAATCTTGAGTTCAGTGTATATGACAACGCTTTAGAAGAAGAGAAAAGTCTTAATGGCACCTCTAGAAGCGAGACCGACAAGAACATCAAAAAGATCTTTGGAAGTATCGACGATTTTCTTTTAACTTCAATGGCTTCACAATTGGGTTCGCTTTCATATATTAGTGAAGGGTCAACACGCCGCAAAGAGATCCTTGCTAAGTTCTTGGATCTTGAAGTTTTTGAACGCAAGTTTAAGATGGCAAAAGAAGAAGCTGCCGATACGAAAGCTTTATTACGTCGGTGGCAAAATCGTATGTTTGACGATGAGATCGAAGAAGCAGAGGAAGTTTTCAACAAGAACAATATTAAATTAGAGCAAAAAGATCTATATTGCGGCAATTTAAAAAGCCAACTATTTGAAAAGCAAGATAGCCTACAAGAGATTTCTTTGAAGCTAAAAGAAATTCCAGACGATGTAATCAATATCAAAGACTTGATGTCCGATATTAAAGAACAGACCAACTTGTTAAGAGGGTATGAAAATGAGCGGGTAAGTCTTGTAGCAGAAATTACAGCAAGAGAAAAGTATGTTTTAGAAGTAGAAGAGTTTCTAGAAGAGTTTCCTGTTGAAGAAGTTGAGAAAAAGCAAAAAGAGATTAAAGAAAGAATTGAGAAGATCAAAGATATAGAAAATGATATTGAGAGGCTTCAAGAAAAAATCAAAAGACAGAAAAAGAAAATCAATCTGCTAGATGAAGTTCCTTGCGGTGATAAATTTCCAACCTGTAGGTTTATTGATGATGCCCATAAATCAAAAGAAATGCTAGAGAATTCTACTGTATCTTTAGGAGATCTTTCTCTCTCAAAGAACGAGACGAAAGAAGAATTAGATTTATTAGATCCGGACAACAACAAAGAAGCGTTAGATAATTTTAGTTTGTTTAAGACCAAATTGTCCGAGGCTAAAATTGATTTACATATGCTAAACGTAGAAGTTGAAAAAAATAAAAATGATATGCTTAAGACTGAAACATTGCTGTCTGGCTTAAATCAGCAAAAAGATTACTATAACGAAAATAAAGATTTGATTGAAAATTATGAAGCGTTACAGGCGGATAAACAAAATTTAGAATTAGAAGTTAATAATTTAAATAAAGATTTTGACAAATGCCAAAAGCACATTCTTTCTTTATACAAGGAGAATGGAACTCTAGAAGAGCGAGTTGAAAAAGTTAAAAGAGATAAAGAAGAGTTCTTAACTTTAGAAAATAACTTTTCTGCCTATGATTTGTTTATGCGCTGCATGCATTCAAATGGCATTTCTTACGATATTATTAAGAAGCGTTTACCTATTATTAATGCGGAGGTTTCAAAAGTTATAGCCAACATTGTTGACTTTGAAGTTTTCTTTGAAAATGAGGATAAAAAACTTGACATCTTAATTAAACATCCTGGCCACGACGCTCGCCCAATTGAAATGGGCTCTGGTGCGGAAAAAACAATTGCTGCTATGGCGATTAGATTAGCGCTTCTAAATGTGTCAACTTTGCCAAAGGGAGACATCTTTGTCTTAGATGAACCTGGGACAGCCTTGGATGAAGAAAATATGGAAGGCTTTGTTAGGATTTTAGATATGATCAAGACACAATTCAAAACTGTTCTTTTGATCTCTCACCTAGATACGCTAAAAGATTCTGTTGACACTCAAATTATGATCGAGAAGAAAAAAGGTTTTGCCTCTGTTGTTCAATAAGCCCTCGCAGTATACTATTTATTAGTGGAGGGCTTTACTATGACGAACGCAAAAGCGTGGCTAGATAGACACGTTCAAAGATTTATTTCTCGCAAGTTTTTAGCTTGGGGCACAGCTACTTATTTAGTAGCAATGGGTGGTGTAACTAGTGACGATTGGGTTGCTGTTACATTAGCTTACATCGGATCACAAGCGCTTGTTGATCTGGCTGCAAAGTGGAAACACGGTTGATTCTAATATGTTGATATTAAAGAAAATTTTAGTCTGGTTCAAGCACCACTGGTATATACCTTTAGCAGCGGTGCTTGGGCTAGTCTGTCTTATTTTTTTTCCAAAGTCGGCTAAGTCTAGGTATTTTCAGATGCTGTTAAATACAAGATACAACTACAAAAAACAAATTGATATTATTAATAAAAATAATAAGTTAGAAAAAGAAAAGACAATGGATGCTATCAAGCGCCATCAAGAAAGTTTAGCTAAAGTTGAAGAAGATTTCAATGTCAAGATGGATGAACTACCGAAGAAAGAAAAGAAAAGAGTTGAAGCCATCGTCAAAGAGTTCAATAATGATCCCGACAAGTTAGCAGAAGAAATTGCTAATATTTTAGGAGCTGATAATGTTTAAAAAAATATTTACAATCTTTCTTGTTATTTGTTTTGTTTGTGTATCAACAACCGCTGCATCTCAAGAATTAGAAAATGAAGCAGGAAAAGTTGCGTCAATTAATGCTGGTGACGAAGCTCCGTTTTCTGGTATTTTATTAGACTCGATAGCAGGGGCAAAGTTCATAGCGAAAAGTAAGTATTGTGCCGAGGAACTTGAACTAAAAATAAAAAAAGAGTTTGAGACTGAATTAATTAATAAACAATTAGCAATGGATTTACTTCAAATTCAGCACAATACATTAAAAAACACACACGAGCAATTATCAATACAAAAAGAAAAAGAGATTGCTCAATTAAACGAAATCATCAAAGATGAAATACAAGATCATTCACATTGGTGGTTTGCCGGCGGCATTATTGCTGGCGTTCTTGTTTCGATTGGCATCTTCTTCGCAGCAGTGGAGGTGCAAAATTAATGGGACGCAGAGGCAGCAGAGGAACAATATCAGATTATACGCCTGCGAAATTAAGACAGGCAATATCTGAACAAAGTATCGCAGCTGCAGGTGTTGGTGGCTCTGATACACAAGTACAATATAATAATGGCGGCTCCCTAGGCGGAGTACCTAGTTTAACTTTTAACGATTCATCTGGTGATCTAACCATCATAGATGATAAAAAACTTCAATTCGGAACGAATACAGATGCTTATATTTCATATAACGAGGCAGGAGATGATTTTATGGTTATCTCTGGATCCTCAAATGGTATTGTACTTTCAGGATCATCAGTAAATGTCGAAGGGAATCTTTCTGCTTCTGGCAACGTGTCAGCTTCAGCTTTTTATGGAGGCGATGTATATGTTTCTGAGTACATCAAGCACACCGGAGACACTGACACACACATCAGATTCACGGATGACGACATAAATTTTAAAGTCGGTAATGTTAATTTTATAGATCTTACCCAGAATGACGGTGGCCAAGACGAAATAACTTTTAATGAAGCAGGAGATGACCTAGACTTTAGAGTTGAAAGTGATAACAATACACATATGTTATTTGTTGATAGTGGTAATGATAAAATCGGGATCAATACAGATGCTCCTGACTACACACTTGATGTTGCAGGCGCCATTGGGATTAATGATTATATTTATCACAATGGAGATACAGATACCTACATAGGCTTCCCCTCGGCTAACACCATCAATCTAATTGCTGGTGGTCACTCTTTTATTAAGTATGATCATTCCACTAGCAAAATCCTAATAAATAATGGAAACGCAAATCGCGATACGCAGATCATGGCCGATGACGGAAATGTTGTGTTGCATGTGGACGCTGGAAACAACAGGGTTGGCATTGGTGGAGTAACTGTACCGTCCGCCGAACTTGATGTGGCTGGCAACATATCTGCTTCTGTTAACGTATCAGCATCAGCTTTTTATGGCGACGCCGCATATTTTGGCAGCAATAGTGATTCTTTTATAAAATATACGGAATCAACTGATGATTATCTAACAATTTCTGGATCTGCCAAAGGAATGGTTTTGTCTGGGTCTACAATAGAATTAAATTCAGACAGCAAATTAGAATTTGGAAATGGAACTGCTAAAATTTATAGTCCTACTGATCATCACTTATATATTACTGCTAGTTCTCAAGTTAGTTTTATGGGTGGCACAGTTAAAATCTGGGACGATGTTGATTTGGCTTTTGGAACAAACGCGGAAGCACATATAAAGTACAATGAATCAATTGATGATTATCTAACAATTTCTGGTTCTGCGAAAGGAATGGTACTCTCTGGCACCGCGGTTAATATTGATGGGACTTTATTTTTAGGAACTGCTTCTTTTAATGGAACTGATGGAAAAATTTTATTATCTGATGATACTAGCGCTCTGGACATAACAGAGGGATCAAACTCATATATGAAGTTTTCAACTACCAACAGTAACGAGCGCATCATAGTTGGAAAAGAAATGAGGATCCTAGATGACACAAAGCTTAAATTTGGTAATGCCGGTGATGCTTCGATTGAATATAACGAGGATGGAGATGATTATTTAATTATTTCGGGATCTCACAATGGAATGGTGTTATCCGGCTCGGATGTATTTTTAAGATCAGACGATGTAGAGATCGGCAGTGACCTCGGCGCAACTTTTGTTTCTTTAAAATTTAAAGGGGCTGGCACAGATGGAATTTTAAATTGGTATCCCGCCGGCGACAGATTCATCTTATCTGATGATTTGCGTGTTTTAGATGACAAAAGTATATCTTTTGGTACCGCAGGAGAATCATCAATCAAATATACAGAGGCAACTGATGATTATTTAACAATTTCTGGATCTGCCAAAGGCGTTGTTTTATCGGGCTCAAACATAAGCACGGCGGGGTTCCTAAATATGTTTGTTGGCGGCGCCGTCGCCAGCGACCAAAAAATATATTTTGGTAATCAGTTACAATCCTATATTGAATATAACGATAATCAAGATGACTTCCTGACCATCTCAGGGTCAGCGAAAGGTATCGTGTTATCCGGCTCTACTATTCAAATTGCTGGAACTCTCGAAGGTGCGTCTCCACTTAAGATTGGTGGAGAACTACAGTTCGTTAGCAATGGATCGGACGGCGCTATTAATCTCGGCCCAAACCAAGAATCAAAGATATACTATGAAAATGAAGTAGCTGATCTTTTAGTAGTTTCTGGCTCAGCTGGAGGGATAACTTTGTCTGGAAGTCTAGTTTCTATAACAGGAAAACTTGGTGTTGGAGTATCTGGAGCAGCTATAACAGATGGGATTACTTTACCAAATACAAGTACACAGGCTGGCCAAATAAAGGCTAGTTCATTTCTGTCTTATTCCTCCCGCCGCTATAAGAAAGACATTAAAAAGCTAGAGAAGCCTTTGGATGTGATTAACTCTCTTGAAGGTGTATCATATGAATGGAAAAAATCTGGAGCTAAAGACTTTGGATTTATTGCAGAAGATGTTGGTCAAGTTCTTCCTGGTATTGTACAGTGGGAAGATAACGGAAAGGATGCCACCGGTATAGACTATAGTAGGATCGTGTCTTACTTGGTTGAGGCCGTAAAAGAACAACAGGTCCAAATAGAAAAGTTAAATCAGCAACTTATAAATAGGCCTGAAAAAGACCAAGAGAACTAAAAAAAATATCTTTGCAGGCCAGTGTTTTTTAAGTTCCAAACCCTTATTTGTAAGGTATTTATAGTGCCTGGATAATTGTGTCCAGGTAATCATAAATAACAATTATAGGAGGGTTTATTTATGTCTATTAGAATTTCAGGTTCAGTTCTCGTTACCGATGATCTTACAGAGATTAGCGAAACAGAATTCAAATATCTCAATGCCCAGAACGCAGGTACAGCGAAAGCGTCTGCTGCTGTTATCCTTGGTTCATCCAAGGAAATTTCAGGATTAGGAGATGTCAGTGCTGCTGCTCTTTCAGGTTCTGGTAACCTTAACATTGGCGGAACAGTCCGCTTGGATGGCGCTGCAGACACTGCAGCAGCTGTTGCGAATGATAGCTTCTACTTTATGGATGCTGACGACAATCTCGTCAAGAAAGAATCAATGGCTGACTACGCAGCTTCAGTTGCAGGCAGTGGTCTTGCTGCAGCTTCCGGTGTTCTTAGTGTTGATCTCAACGAGGTTCCCGCTGCAGCCGTCAATGTTGCCGCTGACAGTCTCTTGATTCTCGATGCAGATGATTTGGACGCAACCAAAAAAGAAAGCTTTGTTGATCTTATGATAGCAGCTGCTGGTGATGGTCTTGCTGCATCCGCCGGCGTTCTCGCTATGGATGTTAATGAATTAACAGCTTTCACTGCAGTTCAAGATAGTGATGCAATTGCGATGTCCGATGGTACCGATACCAAAAAAATGACCCGTGCAAACCTTTTAGGTTCTGCATTGGCAGCTTTCAGCAATGGCTTATCATCGACGACTATTGCTGCTTCGAGTAACGCTACTGTTGAAGGTATCGTTTCTGGTGCTGCTGGTACTTTTGATGCCCTTGCAGGCACCTCATTAGCGCTCCAAGGTGGCGGAATTTCTGCTGCTGGCCCAATTGCTGGTGCAACCACAATTGCTGCTTCGAGTAACGCTACTGTTGAAGGTATTGTTTCTGGTGCTGCTGGTACCTTTGACGCACTTGCTGGTACTTCATTGGCGCTCCAAGGTGGCGGAATTACTGCTGCTGGTGCAATTTATGGTGCTTCTACGATTGCCGCTTCAAGCAATGCTACTATTGAAGGTATTGTTTCTGGCGCAGCTGGTACTTTTGATGCTCTTGCTGGTACTTCATTGGCGCTCCAAGGTGGCGGAATTACTGCTGCTGGCCCAGTGGCTGGTGCAACAACTGTTTCTGGCTCTGGAGCGTTTAGCATGAGCGCTATCGACAATGATGGTGTCCTAAACAATGCAGGCGCCGCTAACATTGTAGGTAAACTTTCTGTTACTGCTGTTTCTGATCTTGACGGTGGCATTGATGTCAATGCTTCTAAGTTCACTGTTAGTGCAGCTGGCGCAATGCTAGCTAGTAGCGCAAAAATTGCAGACATCTCTAATGGTGGGATTGTCTTTGGTTCAGGTGGCGATGGTGAGCTTTCGGTTCACTCAGGCCTAGGCTACAACTCCGGTACTTCTACTTTGGCTGCTACTAACGTTAGTTCTTCTGGCAATATTATGGCTCTTGGAACTTTAAGCGTTGATGGCCAGGTAAATCTTCGCGGAGCTACTAATGTCACCAATACGTTTACCACACTAGGTAATGCAAGCCTTGGTAATGCTAATTCTGATGTCACAACGTTGGTTGGTCAAGTTACCTCTTCCGCAGGTATGCACATCAGTGCTAAGTCTGGCGTATACGCACTTTCTGTTGCTGATGGCGCAGGCGATGCGATCGCTCAGGCTTGGGTAACACACTCAGACCGTAATCTCAAAACAAACATCCAAGAATTGGATAATGACGCTGCTTTGAATGCGGTTATGAGCTTACAGCCTTCCACTTACGAGAAGAAGGCAACAGGTAAGAGTGAGATTGGCTTCATCGCTCAGGAAGTTGCTCAGGTTGTTCCAGAGATTTGTGCTCTTGATGCTAACGGCGAAGGTCGTGGTATTGATTACTCAAGAATGTCGACATTACTTGCCGGCGCTCTCAAAGCACAGCAGGAGCAGATTGCTCAGCTCAAGGAGATTGTTGCTAAACTACAAAAGTAATTTTGTTTTAATTTCGGTTAATTTATATTAGTCGGACGGGCCCCATCTATATTATAGGTGGGGCCTTGCTTTTGCACTATTTACTACACAATGTCAAAATCACGTAAATTTAGAAAAATAATGCTTAAATCGGAAGTTTCTCTTTTAGAGGAAGAAGAATTTTTTGAACAATATGAGACATATAATAGTGAGTTTAATGTGGACTTCGGGTTGGAGATGGCTTATCTTGCGGACAAAAGTAAAGAAGAGATTAAAGAAAAGCCGGAAGAAGAAATAGAAGAAATAATTCCTGAAGAGTTCTCAAATGAATTTTTAAAAACTTTGCATAGAGAGTTAGCAAGAGTTTTACATCCTGACTTGAATAAAAATTCTAGTGATGAAGACTTCAAGAAAATGCAAACTGCATATGAAAGAGGAGATGCAGCAGTAATGATTTCTCTTGCAACTGATTACAATGTCAGTATTGATTTTGACGATGAAGAATTGGACAAGATTGAAAAACAGATTGCTTTTAAAAATAATAAAATTAAAGAAAAGAAAAATACTTGTCGTTGGGTATGGTGCACTTCTAAAAAAAACGAAAACACAAGAAATCATATAAGAAATTCTCTGGGCATCAATCAAGAAGATTTTAGGAAATGGCTGGAAAAAAATAATTTGACTGATGTTAACAATTGATCAATAATGAGGTATAATATGTCAATGGATAAAGACTGGGATCACATAGCAAAAATTGAAAAAGCCATAAATCAGAAGTATGGCAAAGAAGCAATTATAAATCCAAGCTCGGAATGGAACGAGACAAAAGAAAAAGAGTATCTTGAGCAACTTAAAGAAATGAGCAAGAAACAAATTTCTTTAGACGAGCAACAAGAGAAGGTTAAAGCCGATGGGTTTTTAATCAATAAAAAACTACTTACTAGAGAAACTACAATTTTAAGTTGCCCAGTTTGTACAAAAAGATTAAAAACAGTCAAAGATGATATATATAATAGCAAATTTGAATGTTGTCAAAAATGTTATATAGAATACGTAGAAGACAGAGAAGAACGCTGGCTAAAAGGCTGGAGACCAGGAGATAATTAAATGTCACAGAAAGATTTAGATGTTGTAAGAGGAATTATGCAGGCCGCTGCTGATTCATATGATGGCGCCCTAGACGATAAAGGTGAGCCGATCAAAATTGGTCTCAAAAGAGAGGAAGGTCACCCTGTTTTAGATACAAGAGTAATGGATGGCTTTAAGTGCCAAATCGATGGCAAGAAATTAATTGTAAAATACCAATCGGACATTCTTTTAAAAGACGTTTGTCGAGGTAAATTAGAAAATGAACTTGAGCAGACATTTGCTGATATTGTTAAGCATCTTAAAAAACAATATAAAAAGATTACTGGTAAAGGTTTAAAACTTAAAGCTGAGGGTGATTGCGACGCTCTGGTGCAGTCAACAAGTCGCGTAAGAGTTTTTGTTCTTGCAACAAAGGTTTACAGTATCGAAAGCTTAAAAGATGTTGAAAATCGTCTTGAGCCAAGCGAAGGTAGTTTAGATAAAAGCTTCAAGAAGTTCCTAGCACAGAAAGGATAAATGTCTTATAAACTAACCAGAGAACAGATTTTAAAAGAAATCGTAAAATCTGGTAAAGACCCTGCTTATTTTATTAATAACTACGCTAGAATTTCTCACCCGCAGCACGGTCTAATACCTTTTACTACCTACGACTTTCAAACAGAATTGGTTAGTAGCTTTAACGATTATCGCTTCAACGTGATATTAAAAGCACGCCAGCTTGGTATCTCAACGATTACAGCAGCCTACGTTGCTTGGATGATGCTTTTTCACAAAGAAAAGAACGTCCTGGTTATCGCAACACAATTCAAAACTGCCTCTAACTTGGTTAAAAAAGTCAAAGCGATACATAAGAACTTGCCTCAATGGCTTCGAATTGCAGAAATTGATATCGATAATAGAACTTCGTTTGAATTAACAAATGGGTCGCAGATTAAAGCAACTTCGACGTCTGCAGATGCAGGTCGTTCAGAAGCTTTGTCATTGCTTGTGATTGACGAGGCAGCGCACATCGACGGCCTAGGCGAGCTTTGGACAGGCCTATACCCTACTTTGTCTACCGGAGGGCGTTGTATAGCTCTAAGTACGCCAAATGGTGTAGGAAATTGGTTCCATCAGACTTGTGTTGACGCAGAACAAGAAAGTAATGATTTTTTCTTGACAACATTAAAATGGGATGTTCATCCTGACCGCGATGAAGAATGGTTTCAAAAAGAAACTAAAAATATGTCTAGAAGACAGATTGCCCAGGAGCTTGAATGTAACTTTAATATGTCGGGCGAAACTGTTTTCCACGCAGATGATATGAAGATCATCGAAGAAAGCATAAGAGAGCCCGAATACAAGACAGGTTTCGATCGCAACTTTTGGGTTTGGGAGAAATACCAACCCGGGACAACTTACCTAATGTCAGCAGATGTCGCCCGAGGCGACGGAAAAGATTATTCTTCATTTCATATTTTTAAAATTGAAACAATGGAGATTGTCGGCGAGTACCAAGGTAAAGCAACTCCTGATTTATTTGCTAATATGTTAAACGAGGTCGGTAAGGAATACGGCAATTGTATGATTGTAGTAGAGAATAATACAGTAGGATGGACTGTTCTCGATAAACTACAAGAATTTGCTTATCCAAATATTTTTTATTCTTACAAGTCTAGTCACGAATATGTTGATCCTCTTATCGGTGAAAGAAGTAACTCTGCTGTTATGGGCTTTTCAATGACATCAAAAACAAGACCTTTGGTCATAGCCAAATTAGAAGAATTCATTAGAAATAAACTAGTTACGATATATTCAACAAGAACTTACAATGAAATGAAAACATTTGTTTGGCATAATAGCAGGCCACAAGCAATGCGAGGTTATAATGATGATCTTGTGATGGCGTTTGCGATTGGATGTTGGGTTAAAGACATAGCGTTTGAGGTAAATCAGAGAGATATGGAATATAAAAAAGCTTTCTTAAATTGTATGAAGAAGTCTGATACAATAATAAATACTAAAATCGCAGGACAACACGGGTACGAAGCTATTGTTAAAGATGATACAAAGCGACAGTACTTGGACCATATTTGGCTGCTCAAGGGATAAAACATAAATGGCTAATAGAAATTCAAATCCAAACAATCCACAACACGAACTCTTTAGAAAACTTACTAAATTGTTTTCGGGACCTTTAACAAACTTTAGGCAACAAAACCAAAGAAGTCACAAAAGAGTGCAACTAGATAGATATTCTAAAACTTTTAAATCTACTAGTGGACAAACGTTCAAGAAGTCAGAATACAACAATAGAGGCAATTACACTGCAAATTATCTTGCAAATCAAAACCGCGCCGAAAGGTATATTGATTTTGATCAAATGGAATTTATGCCAGAGATCGCATCTGCTATGGATATTTATGCAGATGAGATCTCAACATCGACAGAGATGACTCCTCTATTGAATCTCAAAACACACGACGAAGAAATCAAATTAGAATTAAATAATTTATTTCACAATATTTTAAATATTGAGTTTAATATATTTGGCTGGGCCCGCTCACTTTGTAAATTTGGTGACTTCTTTCTCTATCTAGATATAGATGAGGGAGACGGAATTAAATATGCGATCGGCCTTCCGGCCAGCGAAGTAGAAAGATTAGAAGGTGAGGATGAAAACAATCCAAACTATGTTCAGTATCAGTGGAATTCTGCTGGATTAACATTAGAAAACTGGCAGATGGCGCATTTTAGAATTCTTGGAAATGATAAATATGCTCCCTATGGCACTTCGGTATTGGAACCGGCTCGTCGTATTTGGCGCCAGCTAACACTTTTAGAAGACGCAATGATGGCTTACCGTATTGTAAGGTCACCAGAAAGAAGAGTTTTTTATGTTGACGTAGGCAACATTCCGCCACAAGATGTTGAGCAATACGTCCAGCGTGTTATGTCGCAGATGAAAAGAAATCAAGTTGTTGATGACTCAACTGGTAGGGTTGACCTTCGTTATAATCCAATGTCAGTAGAGGAAGATTATTTTATTCCTGTAAGAGGTGGTGAATCAACAAAGGTTGAAAGCTTAGCAGGCGGCCAGTTTACTGGCGATATTGATGATGTAAAGTATTTAAGAGAAAAGTTATTTGCTGCTCTTAAAATTCCGCCGTCTTATCTAACAAATGCCGAAGGAGCGTCAGAGGACAAGACTACTTTAGCTCAAAAAGATATACGCTTTGCTAGAACAGTTCAAAGATTACAGAGGGCGATCGTCGCAGAACTTGAAAAGATTGCTGTCGTGCACCTGTTTACCAGAGGCTATCGAGGAAAAGATTTAACATCTTTTAAGATTAGTTTAAATAACCCATCTAAATTAGCGCAGCTGCAAGAGCTTGAACACTGGAGAACAAAGTTTGATGTTGCATCAGCGGCGACAGAAGGTTTCTTCAGTAAGCGTTGGATTGCACATAACATCTTTAACGTGTCCGAAGAAGAGCTGGCACGTATTCAAAAAGAGATGTTTCACGATAAGAGATATTCTGCGTCACTTGAGAAGGCAGCTGAAGAGATTACTGCTGCCGGTGGTGATGACGCCGGCCTAGGTGGCGGTCTCGGCGGCGGTGGAGGAGGAGGTCTCGGTGGAGATCTCGGAGGTGATTTAGGCGGAGATTTAGGCGGAGACTTAGGTGGAGATTTAGGCGCCGACCTCGGAGGGGATGATACTCCAACGGCTGACACCGGAGGAGATGATGCACCGGCTGGCGATGAAGGTGGCGCTGATGACTCTGCTTTATTAGCAGCTCCGGGCAAAAGAGACGTTAGAGAATACGAAAAATCATCATACGTTACGGTTGGAAGAAAAGATGAAAGAAAGAAAAAAGGACCGTATAGAAGACACGTTAGGGCCACCACTGCGCCAGAAGACAAAGGCTCTTCTATGAGAAAAATGTTTCCTGGTATAGAAATTAATAAGTTATCTTATGGGGTAACTGAGAATATTGATTCTAATTATACTATTGAAGAAGAAAAATTATTTCAAGTTAATGCAGATGTAAAAAACTTAATAACTCTTTTGGAGTCCAAAAATGAAGCTTAAACATAATAAAAAAAGAAATACGGCGTTTTTATTTGAAGTGCTAGTGCGAGAATTAACTCTTGCGTCTATTAAAGAAAACCAAGCACGCAAGAAAACTATTATTAAAGTATTGAAAGAATTTTTTCACAAAAACAGTATCCTACATAGAGAGCTAGAGTTATATAAAACTTTGACAAAATCCTCCGAACTAGAGACGAAGATAGCAGAAAAGGTTTTACAAGAAACTAAAAACAGGCACCGCAATCTAAACAAAAAAGATATTTTTGATACACAAACAAATCTTATAAAAGAAATGAATTTTAAGCTTGGAAAAGATGTTTTTGAATCTTTTATACCGGATTACAAAAACCTTGCGACAACGTATCAAATTTTCTATGAGAACGTAAATGTCACCAAGCAAGTTAAATTAGAAGAACAGGTGTTGCATCGCCTTCAAGCAACAGAAAAAGTAATCAAAGAACAGAAGTATAAACCAGTTAGCAAACTAACATTTAAAACTTTTTATGATAAATTTAACGAAACATATGGCAACAACCTTTTAAAAGAACAGAAAGAGTTAATTAATCATTATATTTCTTCTTACGAAAAAGACGATTTAGAATTTAAAATCTTCTTAAATGAAGAAATCGGAAGGCTAAAAGGTAATCTTATAAGCGCTACTAAAGATAAGACAAATAGCACGGTGATGGAAAAAAGAGATCAGATCATAAATGTTTTGAATTCTTTCTCACAGAAAGAAATCAATAAAGATGTACTAGAGAAAATATTGAAAGTACAACAACTAACAGAAGAGATGACTAATAATGGCAATTAAAATCAAAATAAATCCTGACAAGCCTGAGCCCATTGTTGTTCGGGTTAAAACAAACAAGGTCGAAGAAACAATTCAACTTCAGGCGCGCAAAAGCCTAGGAGGTGATATTATGATTTATGACCACGATGATATTGACATTGTTGTTATGCCAGGAAAGAAAAAGATTTTAACTTTTGCAAAAGAATATTATGGTGATCACGTCTACGAAGCACAGAATAGATTTTTTAAATTTTTAATGAAGCGTGGCATCATTGATTATGACTCTGTACAAGGCGGAAACATATTTAGTTCTATGGAAGCCAATATACAAGAGTCAAAAGAATACAATGAAGTTCAGCATACACTTCTTGCGGTCTCTAGGTTTATGGACAAAGAACGTCCTCTAATGGAATTCGAGAAAGCCTTCGACGAGGGCGAAGAGGCAAGACTTAATGCGCCGCCTCCGGGTGAATACACAGAGTGGGATCCAGATAAATACCATTCAGAGAAGAAGGGCTCAATTAACAGAGGCCAAATGCCTTTTGGTATGAGTACAGCAGCAGTATATCGTTTAGAGGAATAATGGAAACTTTACATTTTATTCTCTGCGCATATGGGATGACATTTATTTTAATCTACGGATCTATATTTAATAGTATTAGACCGACTAATGGTAAGCTGGGAGAATTATTTCATTGTCCTCTCTGTTTGGGCTTTTGGGTTGGTGTAGTTTTATGGGCTTTAAACGGATATACCGAACTATTTAGTTTTGATAATAGTTTGATTACAGCATTGTTATGCGGCTGTTTATCTGCCGGAACTTCATATTTCATTACTATGCTGTTAAAAGACTTTGGATTGAATTTAAACATAAGGACGGAAAAATGAAAAGACGCAATATAACAGAAACTAGAAGATGCTGCGCAGGTAGCATAATCAGGCGAGGGTAAGCCTCGCTTTACTTTTTAAAAGGAGAAAACAAAATGGCTGAGAAAGGAAAACAAGGAAAAGCTAGCTCAATGAATCACGGCATTAAGAATGTTGGAAAGTGTGCAAACAAGTACGATGGCTGGGGCACAAAAAAAGGCAAGAAGTCCAAAAAATAAAATATCGATTACGGAAATTCTTATAATGAAAAAAATAAATAAACAAAGAATGAATCAAATTCTTCTCGAAGAAATCGAAAGAGAGAAGAAAAAGCTTCTTATTCAAGAAGGATTGTGGAGTACTTTAAAAAACTTTGCTACAAAATTTGATAATCTAGAAGCCGGCGGCAAACTTATTGGTAAAGATAAATGGAAAGAAAAAGCAACTGCTCAATATGAAAAAGCCATCGAAAAACAATCAAATGCAAGCGTAAAAGCTCTTGCAAATCAAATTAAAAAAGATTCACCAAATTTTCCAAATGAAGAAGAACATTTTCAATTCTTAACAGCTACTCACGATATCGCTGCTTTATACGATAGTATTGCCGCAGGAGTTGCAAAATATAAAGAAGGCTCAGCGAAGCAAGAAAAAGGAGCGATGTCACCAGATGTAGCTAACGGCTTGGTTGAAGCTTTAAGAATGTATGTTAAAATACTTCTTGACAGAGATCTTAAAGATGTATACAAACATTTCAACGAATCTAGAGATACAGTAAACAAAGAACTCTTAAATGAGTTTTTTAAAAATCCTTTCAAGAAAAAGAAAAAATATGCTGATGATGACGCATTAAGGGTTGGCAAACCCGGAGAGGAAGGTGAAAGAAGCGGAACAATGAAGGGCCTTGAAAGTCAGATACTTCCTTTGCTGCTCGGCGGTCTAGGTTCTGGATTTAGCGCTGCACATCTAGTTGCTTTAAATGCGGTACAGCCGTTTCATAAGATACCAGATCTGGATCAACTATCGTCAAGAGAAGTAATTGAGACGATCCCTGGTGGTCTTCCGGACGCAGCCACTCTCAATCCGAGAGGCGGTCTATCGGTTATGTTACAACGCGCAGCCAAAGAGATCGGCGCAAATGTAAGCGGAAATCCCTCCTCTAATTTCGTTGATAATCTTGATGCCTTAGCCAAACATCATAACGTTGGAGTGGATGAGGTAATAGGCCAGGTAACACAGTTGTCGAATTGGTCAGACCAAGATCAAGCAGCCAAAGCTATGAAAATAGCATATGAATATGCCTCAGCCGGGGGTAAAGGTGGTTTTGATGCTTTTATCAATAGAGGTGGAATTACTGATGCAGCTAAAGCATTTGCCGAAAATCACTCCTTGTCTAATGAAGGATTGATGGGTATTTTTGAAAAAGGCGCCCAAACTGGTGGAGGTGTCGCAGGCCTCGGCGCAACTCTTTATGGAGTAAAGCCAGGCGTAGTTGAAATGATAGCTAAACAAGTTTTAATACCAGCAGTAAAAAAACAATTTATAAAAAAAGGAGTAGCTTCTGCTACACAAGTTGCTGCTCAAGGAGCGCTAGGTTCCTTAGCAAAAACTAATCTTTTAGCTATGTTGGGCGTCGGCGCAACAGCGGCTGGAGTTGCCGTTGGTCTTTTAAGAGCAAAAGGCAGAAGATCTTCTCGTGCGCAGATCTTAGATGATCTGTATAAAACACTAAAATGGTTTGATGGTGGAAAATTAATTGATGAGCCTGAAAAACCTGAAGAGGAAGAAGGAGAAGAAACACCAACACCAGAAGATGTTTCTGAAGTTAGAGCATGCCCAGAATTAATGGCTGAGATCGAAAAACTAGACCTTCGTCCTGGCGATGTTGTTACTTTAGCACGGCCAGCATCAGCACAAATAAAATACAATAGAAAAAATAAAGATAATCCAGATGCCCAGCCTTTGCAAGCCAGAAAAGTAATGGTGACATCAACTCCCGGATATAATTTCTTAGGCGAAGACTTGATAAAAGAATTCTTAGGAGAAGCACCCGAACGTGAGGCAAACCCGGGAAGAGATTATGTTGCTAGAACGCGACCGTCTGATGTTGGGACTGGTACTGGATATGCCAGCGGCAAACTAAAAACTTATGATTACGATCCGGATCCCTACGAAAAGCAATGCAAGGAACATCCTTGGCATATTTCTGTCCAGTTTATAACAATTACTTCAAAGGGAGATCCTATTTTCGCAGCACCGATCATCGAAGCGGTGAAAGAAGGCGACGGCGCCCAACCAAGAATGGCATCTAAAAAAATAAAAGATCAATTCTTAGAAACAGGTAATTTGCCAGAAGGATACAAATATGATTTCTTAGTTAAGAATGTAGACAAATCTACTGAGGCGTTTAATAAATTTGTAGAAGAATTCAAGAATCAAGTTGGCCCTGAGAGAGCTGAAAACTTTTCGAAGACTATCGAGAAAGAATTAAGGAAGCGTAAAAAGATTTCACCACAATCTGACAAAGGGGGAGAACAAAAGCCCCCGCGAAGAAAACGTAAGTTACCAGGACAGTTTGTAGATGGTCCGGATTTAGATAGACTTGAGCGTGAAAACCCACAACCAGGAGCTTCTGCAGCACCATCGCCTGCACCACAGGATCAAGAGCCTAGGCCTACCAGACGACGAGGAACTCCACGTTCTCGCCGACTTTATCGTGAAGATCAAAATGTTGAAAAGTCAACAATAAATGAAACTCTTGAAAGATGGCGTATTCTCGCCGGCGTCACCAAGGGTAAAAAATAAAATGTCAGCAAAACTACTACAAGAATACTTTGAACTTTGTCCTGATGGTCAATGCGCTTTTGATGTCTTGACAGAGTCAGAACGTAAGCGCGTTGCTAATGACGGAGCAGTTTATCTCGTAGGAGTATGCCAGAGAGCCGGAACCAAAAATGGCAACGGCAGGATTTACAAGAAAGAAACTCTCGAAAGAGAAGTTAGAAACTATCAAAAAGCGATCAAGGAAAGAAGATCCCTCGGAGAACTCGACCACCCGGATGATAGCGTAATCAACCTAAAAAATGCTTCTCACCTTGTAGCAAAAATGTGGTGGGACGGTGAAAATGTAATGGGAAAAATTGAAGTTTTGGGAACACCATCCGGTAGAATTCTCAAAGATTTAATTAAAGCAGGCGTTAAACTTGGAATTTCTTCTAGAGGTCTTGGTACTGTTAAAGAATCTCAAGGATTCACAATGGTCGAAGATGATTTCCAGCTGATCTGCTTCGATATCGTTTCAGAACCTTCAACACCCGGCGCTTACTTGGCACCAAAAGCTAGTGTATCCGTATCAACTCCTCAAATGGATGTTGGTATCAACGCTTATTTAAATGAAAATAAAGAAAAAACAAACTTGAATAATCTCATTCAAGATATTTTAAAAGATTAATTATGAAAAAAAACGAATTAAAAACAATGCTTAAACCTATCATTAAAGAATGCATTAAAGAATGCATCTTCGAAGAAGGCGTTCTATCTGGAATTATTACAGAAGTTGCTAAAGGAATGTCCAATCAGCGAATTGTTGCTGAGGGCCTAACCATTGAAAGCAAATCGAATACTCTCGATCCAAAAGAACTTGAGAGAAAAGCAGAAGCTTTAGAAGCTCAAAGACAAGAGAAAATTAAAAGATTAAATGAAACAATGTCTTTTGGTGGAGTAGATGTGTTCGAGGGAACAAAAGAGATTCTTCCCGAAGGCAACCAACATAGTCCCCTAGCTGGAATGGCTCCAGGTGATTCAGGCGTTGATATATCGGGAATAATGAAAATTGCCAATGGCAAGTGGAAAGATCTAATTTAAAGGAAAGAAAATGGCAGAGAAAACTGTTAATGTAGTTGTAAATATAAGACAGACAAAGGGCGATCCATATCGCCTTATTAAAAAATTTACTAAAAAAGTTAAAAAAGAACGCATACTTGAGGACTATTTATCTAGAAGATATTATGAGAAGCCCTCGGCGAAGAGAAGAAGAGAGAAAGCTAAAAAGCTGCGTAACTCACAAAAAGCTGAGGCAGCAAGAAACAAAAAACTGGACATAAGGTAGGTAATTAAAATGGCAGTAGACGCAAAAACAAGAGAAGCAATATACCCAGGAGTTCCAGGGGTAGGCTTAAGTAACGTAGGCTCATATCAGTCTTCTGGCACTCCCTATTTAACTTCTTCAACAATCACGGCAGAAGCAAACTATGGCACTGTAGCAAGATTTGATTTTCCAAGAGTAGCTAAATCAGTGACGGTAAAAATATTACCTCATTATCTGGCCGGAGGCAGCGGTCTGGAAAGCAATCCAATTACTGCTTTTTTTGGTGAGCCAAACGACGCAGCTGGAAATAGAAGAGTAGGTAGCGATGTTTATCAGACAAATGGCACAAATGCACCTTTACAATACATACAAAAACACGGATACACCCTGTCTTTAGTCAGTGGTTCGATGAACGGAATACTTCAAGGCGAGGAAATAACATTTGGAGTAAGGACTAATCACATCAATATTTCTGTTAATGGCCTCGGCGGCGCCGCAACTGGCTCGTTTCAAGTATACGCGGAACTAACTAACATACCTGCAGGAAGAATGCCTAACGATTATATTTCTGGTTCTGGTGTGAATACCTTATAAAAGTACTTTTGTCATTTAGACGATATATATACTATTTATTCTAGAAACTTAAGTTAAGGAGCTTACAAATGTCAAATTTGCTTGATCAGGCTATTATTGATGCCGAGGCACTCAAAGAAGTAGCCATGAAGAACGCAGAAGTTACCATTTTAGAGAAATTCTCTGACCAAATTAAAGAAGCTGTTGAGCAAATTCTCGACGAAGAACCGGGAGATGAAGGTATTGAAGGCCTCGAAGCTGATGAAATGGGCGCCGAACCCGAAGCTGGAGATGAAGGAGCCGATGTCCTTGCTCAATTAGAGCCCGCAGGAGCTGAAGGCGTTGAAATGTGCGCCTGTCCAGATTTAGAAGATCAAGTTGTTAAAACGATTGATCTAGAAAAACTAGAAGCAGAATTGGATGGAGAAGAGCCCTCACTTGAAGACTCAACAAAGGTTGCAGATGCAACTATGGCTGGCGCAGCCGAAGACGATCTAGATCTAGGATTAGAAGAAGAATTTGAAATTGATGAAAGTTCCCTACAGGAGTTTGTCTTTGAGGCTGCTGAGCCAAGCGCAGAACTTAATTTAGAAGAAGAGCTGCTTGAAGAGTTAATGGGAATGCTTGAAGAAGATGATTCCTCTGCTCCTGTAGGTGATGAAACCTTGGGCACTGGGATTACTTCAGGTGATATCGAAGCAGAAGACGAAGGATTCGCAGCTCAAAACAAAGATGATGCTGCTTACGCAGCAACTGCAACAACTCCACAGAATGAATCATTAGAAATCAATGAAGCAGAACTCAACGAAATTGTTGAAGAAGCTTTGACAGTTGACATTAACCCACAAACAGAAAAATCAGGCTGGGGCCCACCCCCTAGTGCTATTTATGAATTAGCAGAAGAAAAGTTATTAGCAATGCTACAAGATTCTGAGCGCAGAGAACAACACGAAGAAATGCAAAAAGCTCTAAAGGCTCTGCAAGAATCAAATGATAAACTTTCATCAGATCTAGCAAAGGTTAAATCTGACAAAAAACAACTAATGAAAGTTGTTGGTAAAGCAAAAAATCAACTACAAGAATCAAATCTTACCAACGCTAAACTATTATATACAAACAAAGTTTTGATGAGTGACTCCATGAATGAGCGGCAAAAAAATAAAATTGCCGAAGCTTTATCAAACTCTGAAAGTGTCGAAGAAGCAAAAGTAATTTACGAAACACTTCAAAGCGCAACGGGCAGCACCATTGATAACAAGAAGCCAGAATCGTTGAGCGAAGCAATGAATAAAACTACTTCAACACTGATCCTTTCTCATCGCAAACGTGATCGAGAAAAAACAACTCAAGATGATGCATCTCTAACAAGGTGGAAAGTCTTGGCTGGCTTAAACAAAAAATAATATAAGGAGATTTAAACATGTCAGTTTTAGAAAAATTAACAGAAGGCATCGTTGAAAGATCCCTCAAGAGCGAAGGTGCTGCCCTAATGGAAAAATGGGAACGCACTGGACTTCTCGAAGGTCTTGGCAACGACAGTACAAAGAATGGAATGGCTCGCTTGCTCGAAAACCAGGCTGCCCAACTCCTCAAAGAGGCCTCTTCAATGGGTGCCGGTGACGTTCAGGGTTTCGCATCAGTTGCTTTCCCTCTCGTCCGCAGAGTTTTCGGTGGTCTAATTGCAAACGATCTCGTTTCAGTTCAGCCAATGAGCCTCCCATCAGGCCTCATCTTCTTCCTTGACTTCACTTACACCGATGACCGCGTTGGTATTGGCGCTGGTGAGTCACTTTACGGTGGTGGAGTTGTCGCTAGTGAGCTAACTGGTGGTGTCTCTGACCTTACCGAAGAAGGTGGTGGTTTCTACAACCTCCAGAGTGGATACTCTTCACCAACTGGTTCTAACACCCTCCTCGGCTCAGGCCTTATCCTTGTCGCTTCCGGTACTGCTGGTGCTACCCCAGGAGGTGGCTCTAACCCTCTTACTGCAGCTGATCAGGCCACATTGGATTCAATGACCCGCTACGACGCAGACCTTGCAGGTCTTCCAGTTGCAGTCTTTGAGTGCACAGGTTCAACCGATTGGGCTAATTTGAATCTAGATAATCTTATCTCTATTGAATTAAATTCTGCCGATACCTACAGCCTCAGCGCCACAGGTGACATTGTTCGTCGTTTGAGTGGTATTTCCTCTGGTTCAACAGGTCGCGATACTAGTAACTCTAACTTTAAGACTAGATTGGTTGTTGCCGGCGTTAGCTCCTCTGTTGATATGGGCATCGCCGCAATCGCCGCCGACAGATCTGGCTTGTTAGCAATTACAGGCTCTGCTGCAATCGCAGCTGAGTTTGCATTATCAGACGAGTACATTGACGCTGCAGCAGTTGGCGCAGTCGTTGGTTCAGTGTTCCCGCTTGAGGGCGCTGACGATGCTGGTGGTTCTTTCAATGACCAGGCTGCTGATCAGATCCCTGAGATCGACATCAAAGTTGATTCAATTGCTGTTACCGCAATGACTAAGAAGCTCAAGGCAAAGTGGACCCCCGAACTCGGTCAGGACCTCAATGCTTACCACAACCTTGACGCAGAGGTTGAGCTTACTCAGATTCTTTCTGAGCAGATCGCTCTTGAGATCGACCGCGAGATCGTTAATGACCTTATTGTGGGCGCCACTGCTGGTACTTACTACTGGTCACGTTCCCCAGGTCTTTTCGTCGACCGCGTCACTGGTGCAGAAGTTGGTGCTAGCGCAGCAGCTCCTGACTTCACCGGTACAGTCAGCGAATGGTATGAGACTCTTGTCGAGACCGTTAATGACGTAAGTGCCCAGATCCACAGAAAGACTCTCCGTGGTGGTGCAAACTTCTTGGTTACTTCCCCTGAAGTTGCAAACATCCTTGAGTTTACTGCCGGCTTCCGTGCAAACGTTACTGCTGACGCAGATCGTGGTACAGTCGGTGCAGTCAACGTTGGTTCAATTTCCAAGAAATGGGACCTCTGGGTTGATCCGTACTTCCCGCGTAACTTGGTTCTTGTCGGCCGTAAAGGTGGCAGCTTCCTCGAAAGCGGTTATGTGTATGCTCCGTATGTGCCTCTCCAGGTTACTCCGACAATCTTCGGTACCGAAGACTTCGTGCCCCGTAAGGGCGTGATGACTCGTTACGCTAAGAAGATGGTCCGACCTGACATGTACGGCCTCGTCGTTGTACGTGGTCTACTTGGTGAGTCTGGCGCAACCGTTTAACAACAATTAGCGTAATTTGAGATGCCCCGTCTAGTTTTCTAGGCGGGGTTTTTTTATTTAAAACACTGGCGAGTATATAAAAATACTACTTATAATACGGGCCGAAAGGCTTTATGACATGATTACAAATGGAGGGTCATAAAATGGCGAAAAGAGTAGGTTTGGGAAGAACCCAGAAATTAATTGAGAATTTGAAGAGAGAGTTGCAACTAAATGGCACAGTGTTAGTTGGTGGTAAGGGAAAAGTGATTGCATTGGATAATTCAGCAACAGTAGCACACACGCTAACAGCCGCTGATTCCGGAGCACTAATTACATTAGATCCGAGTACAAATACCGCAACAACTATCACTTTAACAATGCCAGTCCCAGAGGCAGGAGTATCATTTGATCTTTTAATCAGAAATGATCAAACAAATGCAGGCGGGGACATTATTTTGCAAACTCAAGCGAATGGTCACGATTTCGAGGGAGCGATTCTTTGTAGTGACGGAGCAGCCGGAATTCAAGAAACTACGGCTTCGACTAGTAAAATTACGATTGATGCGACAAATGTAAAAACTGTTTTTGGCACCACCGCTCGTATCACTTGCGACGGAACAGATTGGTATATAGTTATTGTTCACCCGCAGGATGCCAAAGATTGCGTAGCTGGTTCTGCCGGCGCCGGCGTGCAGTATGTTCTTACCAATAGTCTTTAAATAAAAACATAAATATTAATTAAGTATTTTGCCCCCTTCCTTTGGTTGGGGGTTTTTTTATAAAAATCGTAATCGGCCAAATTTTTTTTCCGGCCAATTTTTGAGATTTTTGTTTTATAATTAACTATTTATAGGAAGACAGGAGAACTATTATGGGTAGAAAGAAGAAAAGAATTAGATTAGCGTTAAGACAAGCTGCAGCACAAACTGCACCGGTATTGCCGCCACAGCAGCCCCAGGCATCCCCCCAGGCGCCTCCTGTAGTAAAGGCGACCCCTACAATTGAAAAGGTGGAAGAAGCCTCAAAAACACTAAAAAAAAGTGTCGAGGCAAAAGCTCCTGCAAAAACAGTTGTAAAAAAGAAGGCCCCTTCAAAATCTGCAACAAAGAAAACAACAAAACCAGCTAAAAAATCCTGATACCTTATATAAGATACTATTTACATAGTAAGCTTCGGAGATCAAATGAATGGCTGTACCCACACTAACACCAACTCAAACAACACCAGCGATTGTTTTGCCGGAAACAGGATCTCTAACAGTAGCAGAGACAGCTGCTAATTATCCTTACGGAATTTATGTAGGCAATACTGATTTTGTCTCTGGTGCCGTCGATCAAGTTAATTACACCTACAGAAAATTAGGCGGTGATGTACTTGATATTGAATTAACACAGAAGAATGTTTTTGCTGCTTATGAAGAAGCAGTTTTAGAGTATTCTTATTTGGTCAACATTCATCAAGCAAAAAATGCTTTAGCATCCGGCCTCGGAGCTTTAACAGGCACCTTCGACCACGATGGCGAAATAAAAGAAGCTTCTGTCGCTAATCTTAGCGCTAGCTTAAGATATCCAAAATTTGATTTTGGTTATATTAGGCAGATTAGTGATAAAACAATTACTGAAACTGGCCTAGGTGGCACTGAACCTATATACTCCGCGTCAATACCGACCGTGAACGGCCAACAAGATTACGATTTGCAGAAAATTATCAATTCATCATCCGTCAGTGATGCAAGTTCTTCATTTTACGGCAAAGTCGGAGACAGTAGAGTAACTATTCGGCGCGTATTTTACAAAACTCCTCACGCAATGTGGAGATTTTTTGGCTATTATGGCGGAATCAACGCAATTGGTAACTTATCAACCTATGGTATGTATGCTGATGACTCAACTTTTGAAGTTATTCCGCCTTGGCAGAACAAATTGCAATCAATGGCTTACGAAGACGCGATTTACACAAGAAATTCACACTATTCTTACGAGATAAAGAATAATAATTTAAGAATTTTCCCAAGACCGAATGATCATTCCCCAGATAATTTTTGGGTTGAGTTCACAATCAAGACTGATCCCTGGTCAGAAACTTCTGGAAGCCTTGATACCGGAATGAAAGGCGCGAATAATATGAATACATTACCTTTTGCTAACATTCCCTACAAAAATATCAATTCTATTGGTAAACAGTGGATTAGGAGATTCGCCCTAGCACTTACGAAAGAGATGTTATCACAAATCAGAGGCAAGTTTACTACAATTCCAATTCCTGGCCAATCAGTTACATTAAACGCGACAGATTTAGCTTCTCAAGCAAAAGATGAACAGGAAAAGTTAAGAGAAGAGTTGAAGACAGTATTATCAGAGATGACATATGCAAAAATTGCGGAAGAAGAGTCAAATATGGTTAAAGCTGCTAACGATATACTTAAGACAATACCTTACGGCGTATATGTGGGGTAATTTAGATGGCAGATAACAAATGGGAACAACCAGACGCTCCGCCGCCTCCACTTTTCTTAAATAAGAAAGAAAGAGACCTTGTAAAACAGGTAAATGACGAGCTTGTTGAAAGAATTATTGGCCAGCAGCTGCTTTATTACGCAATTGATATCAAAAACACAAATTTTCATCCATTATACGGCGAGGCAATAGAAAAAACGTTTCTTCCACCAGTTAGAGTATTCGCTTTAATAGATTGGGAAGGAATTAAGACAGAAACTGATAAATATGGCCTAGATGTAACAACTTCTTTGACCATCCACTTTCATAAGAGAAGGCTAACTGAAGATCAAGATATATTCGTTCGAGAGGGCGACTTTGTTCTGTATAGCGATTTCTTTTATGAAGTGCTTACTTTAAATGAACCAACACAATTATTTGGACAAGCAGACCAAAGGTTTGAAATTTCTGCTAAATGTGTAAGAGCAAGAAAGGGATTATTCGATGCCACCTGATATTAAAGATATTGATTACAAATATACTAAAGTAGATGACCCCTCTGTTATTGAAGAACAGATTTTTCTTCCTTCAACGATAGAGAATATTGACTACGCTATATACGATTTCTTTCAAAATTTAAATATTAGCACAACAACTAATGAAGGTTTTAAGCCTGTTCCGGTATCTTGGGTGGGCGCCGAGCGCGCCTATAACAGAAAAGATAGAAATTGGACAGACGATGAAACTTTTATTATGAAGAGCGATGATCTGGGAGCTGTTATCTATCCTGCGATCACGCTTGAGAGAAAAGGTATAGTGAAAGATCGCACCAAAAGAGGAACATTCTTCTCTCCTTTGGATAGGGCGCGCCAGATGGGCAAATCCGATATTGTTATAGCCAGAAGGATTGTTCAGGACGATACAAATAAGTTTGCCACAGCTGACGCATATAGAAAAAGCAAGGGCGCAAAAAATAAAAACTTTAAAAGAAATAATAAAAAAGTTATATATGAGACGATCACGATGCCAATACCAACCTATCTAGAAATAGAATATGAACTTGAGTGCTTTACAGAGTATCAGCAGCAGATGAATGATGTAATTGCTTATTTGGCAGACTCTACAAACAATTCAAATTATTTTTTAGCAACTCGTAATAATCATTCATATGAGTGTTTCTTGCAATCGGACTTTAAGATTGATAACACAATATCGGATCTAGGCGAAGATGAAAGAACGTTTCATACTGTCTTAAATATAAAAGTCTTAGGTTATATTAACGGCGCCGGCCCGAACGAAAGCCTTCCAAAGATAACAAAAACTCAAAATGTGGTCGAGGTTAAAATTGGAAGAGAGCGCGTTGTTCTTGATGTGAATAATGATACAACTGACGATAGTTTTTATAAATCTTGAAGATTTTACCTTTTGAAGATTTATTTACTATTTATTATAGCAATCTTACATAATTAAATTGTAAAAGGAGATTATATAATGTCAGCAGATAAGTATCGCTTTGTGTCCCCCGGAGTTTTCATTACCGAGGTTGACCAATCACAAGTTACCACCCCGGGCTCTAACGATGACGGCCCTATTATTATTGGACGTGCGGCCCAAGGCCCGTCTTATAAACCAACACGAGTACACTCTTACAGTGAGTTTGTACAGATTTTCGGCGACACAGTTGCTGGTGGCCAAGCTGGTGATGTTTGGAGAAACGGAAATTTCACTACTCCAATGTATGGAACTTATGCTGCCAAAGCTTATCTAGCAAACAATAATCCTATCACTTACGTTCGCCTCCTTGGTGCACAGGACCAAGATGCCAGTCAGACGTCTCCTACAGCAGGCGCCGCAGGCTGGGGCGTGCCCGACCTTGCAGCAGGTGAGCAAAAGGGCGCTTATGGTTTATTTGTGTTTCCTGACGGAGCAGACACCGCCGCATCATTGATACTTTCCTCGTCTGGCTCACCTAGTAATGGACAGGCGCTCACGCTTACTGCCACAGATGGAACAGCAGTCACATTTACCTTGTCAGCCGATGGCGCTGGTGCCAACGAGTTCGCTCGCGACGGCAGCAACACGCACAGTTTAGCAGAATTAAAAACTGCTATTGAGGCAAGTACTCTCGCCACCAAACTCACTGTCTCTACACCCGTGTCCGGCTCAGGATCTGGAAAACAGGTGACAATAACCCAGGTTACTGCAGGTGTTCTAGGAAATAGAGGCGTTGCTAATAATCTCAGTACTTACAAAATTGGTGCGTCCGGCACTCCAGGCGCGGCCGGCTCGTTCTCCGATGGAACTTCAAATGGCGTCGCAACTGGTACCTTGGGAGCAATTTTTTACTCCAACGGCGCCGCTCCAGTTCTAAGTGGAACTTATATCGATGGCGCTACCGCAGTGATGGCAAATGGTGCATTAATTAAACAAGTTGCTTCTGGTGAATTTAAAATTGCAATTTCTGGATCAAACAGCAAGAACCAAACAAAAACTTTTAATTTTGATACAAGTAGTCCTAAATTTATCCGTAAAGTTTTTAATACAAATCCTATTAAGACAAACACGACAACACAGGGCACTACTAGCAGAGAAAGCTATTGGCTCGGAGAGACCTTCGAAGAAGCAATTGGAGACATTAGTGGTGACAAGATGGCAGTTATTGTTGGCTTGGAATCGGGATCCGTGACTAGTTTCGGTGATTTCTATGGATTAAGTGGCGACGGCGGTCCAACCACATCAGCTACTGGTTGGTTTATATCTCAAGATACAAATACTCCTAGCGCAGCATTTAACGCGACTTCTTCGACAACACAGTTGTTTAAACTTCACGGCTTGACAGCAAATGGTGCTGAGACACAAAATAAAGTTAAAGTCACAGTTAGAGACATACGAATTCCTTCAGAGCAAGAACAAAGTGTTAACCCCTACCCTTCATTTACGGTTCAATTGCGCCACCTGAAAGATACGGATTTAAGACCAGCTGTTCTTGAAACTTTCTCTAATTGTAATTTAAATCCAAATTCACAGAATTACATTGGTCGTTTAATTGGTACTAAATATGAGGAGTACGATCAAACTACAGGCCGTCTTGTTGAAAAAGGCGATTATGACAATGTATCAAAATACGTTCGTGTTCAAGTTAACCAAGATGTCGCAGCCGGCTCAGAAAATCCGGCGCTTGTACCGTTCGGGGCCCTCGGACCTCTTAAATATAAGAATGTAGTTGTGTCTTCTGGCTCTGTTATCCCACAGGGCGCGTCATCTAGTTTCCAAGTAGATGAAATATATGGTACAGCTAGCCTCATCGTCGCAGGCGCTGACCAAATTGCAATGACTGGATCAGGAGATCTTACATTTACATACCCTGGAGTTTCTTTAATTGTTTCTTCAAGCGATATGGGTTATAACAAACATCGCGATGCTTATTTCGGTGTTAATCTTTTGGCCGGCGCCTCAACAAATCGTTTTGATGATAGTGTGCTGGACCTTCTCCGCGTTAAGCCAGGAGAAATTAACAGTTTTGTCAACAATGAATTGACAACGCATCAGTACGCTTTCACTTTGGACAACATTGTTCTTTCTGGCAGTAGCAATGGCTCCGAGCAGAGTGCTTACGCAAACAACGTAACAGAATTTACACCTGCTGTCTATATTGAGGGCTCTAGGGGAACAGCAGCCAGTTCACTCACTTCTTATACAGCACTTTCTGGCGCTGCAGCACTTGTTAACGATCGCAAAATTAATAAGTTTACGACAGTTATGTTTGGCGGCAATGACGGCCTAGATATTACTGAAGGCAACCCTTTCCGCAATACATTATTGGGTGCCGACGGACGAGATACTGCTTTAACAAACTATGCAGTAGCATCTGTTGAGAGAGCGATCAACATCATCTCTGATGCAGAAACAACTACCTACGACTTAGCCGCGATGCCTGGCATCACTGTCCCGGGCCTAACGAACAAATTAATTGAAGTTTGTGAAGAGCGCGCCGATGCACTAGCTGTAATCGATATCGAACACGATTATAGACCGGTTCACGAGGGTGATCCTACAACATATCCAATACTTCCGGATATCAATCAGGCCGTGTCCTCGATGCGCAGTAGAACAACCAACTCAAGCTATGGCTGTGCTTTCTACCCTTGGGTTCAAACACGCGATGTGCCTTCAGGCCAGATGCTTTGGCTGCCTCCATCAGTCGTCGGACTGGGCACTTTAGGTTCATCTGCAGCCACTTCCGAGCTTTGGTTTGCACCGGCAGGCTTTAATCGCGGCGGCCTCTCACAGGGTGCAGGTGGCCTCACAGTAACGAATGTGAGGACAAAGCTTACATCACAACAGAGAGACGATCTATACGATGTACGCATTAATCCAATCGCCTCGTTCCCAACAGAGGGCATCGTAGTCTTCGGACAAAAAACTCTACAACTACAGCGCTCAGCTTTAGATAGAATCAACGTCCGCCGTTTAATGATCTTCCTCAAGAAAAAGATCTCACAAATTGCTAACACAATCTTGTTTGATCAGAATGTTCAGTCGACTTGGAATCGCTTCAAAGGGCAGGCAATCCCACTCTTGGAAGATGTACAAGCTAGATTTGGTTTAGAAGATTTCAAATTAATCTTGGATGAAACTACAACCACGCCAGATTTAAGAGATAGAAACGTAATGTACGCTAAAGTATTCTTGAAACCAGCGAAAGCGATTGAATTTATCGCAATCGACTTCTTTATTACTAACAGCGGCGCAAGTTTCGAAGATTAAAATAACTTAACAACTAATTATAATTGATGTTACAATCATAAAGGAGAACTAAATAGATGCCACAGAATTTTTGGAATAACCCCACAGTAGAGCCTAAAAGAAACTTTAGATTTTTATTTGAAATTTCTAATTTTCCCGATGCGACCTGGCTTGTAAAAACAGCAGACAGACCAAAAGCTACTGTTAATTCGGTTGCTCATCAATATATAAATCATACGTTTAACTATCCTGGTAGATTAGTTTGGAACCCTATTGCAGTTACACTCGTCGACCCGGCTCAACCGGTTGATACAACAAAATCAATTGATAGCTTTTTAGAAATAGCTGGATATTCTAGGCCTGGAGGCGACGCAAATGCAAGTTTTGCTAGTGCGCAATCTGCACTGCTTAAAGGAACTTCTGTGGGCGCCCTGGGCACAGTAATAATTTCTGCCCTTCACCCCCAGGCTAGCCCGGCTCAACCAAATCTCAAAGCAGATAGTTGGGAATTGAAAAATGCCTTTATTGAGGGTGAGGTTAACTTTGGTACGTTTGATTACGCCGACGACAACCTAATGACAATAAGTTTTTCACTTAAATATGATTGGGCAAATTTGACTGTTCACAGTAACGGTCAGTAAAAACAGTAACTTAATGAGGATTAAATGACAACTAGAGACAACAGTGCACGATTTGCTGCACCAACTCCGAATGTCCAACTCGAAACCGAAGAAGAAAATCAAAATGCAGTCTCCATTCCGGGAGGCCTGCATTTTGTTGCTCCAACTGAATTAGTTGAGCTTCCCTCCAAGGGTCTTCTTTATAGAGAAGGACATCCACTTCATAAACAAGAAGAAATTGAAATTAAATTGATGACCGCGAAAGAAGAAGATATATTAGTTAATAAATCTCTTTTGAAGAAAGGCGTCGCGCTAGATAGAATGCTACAATCAATTATTGTTAATAAAAAGATTAAACTTAATGATTTACTTGTAAGCGATAAAAACGCCATTGTCGTAGCGGCAAGGGTGTCTGCTTATGGATCAGATTACAAAGCACAAGTTACTTGTCCAAGCTGTAATGCTTCAAGCGAGTATGAGTTTGATTTAGAGGATAAAGAACTGAAGTATCTTTATGAGCACGGAAGAGAGGACATAACTATTGCTGAAAGCGGTAACTTTTTGATTACTCTTCCAAAAACAAAAGTAGAGATAGAGTTTAAACTCTTGACCGGTCATGACGAAAAAAGACTATTGGAAATAAATAAAAAGAACAAAGGCATAATTCCTCTTACGGATCAATTTAAATCTTTTGTTGTTTCTGCTAATGGCGTAGCTGATAAAACTTTAATTTCAAATTTTATTGACGTGATGCCGGCCTTTGACTCCAAGTTCCTAAGATCTGCGTATACGCAGGCTCTTCCCGCTGTTGATCTAAAGCAGTACTTCGAATGTTCAGAGTGTGATCATTCCCAAGATATGGAGGTGCCCTTTACTGTGGAATTTTTTTGGCCTAGATCATAACTACCAAAAAGCAGTCTATGAACAGGCCTTCGCCTTAAAATATCACGGCAAATGGAGCTTTATTGAAGTTTACAATCTCCCCGTCGGTCTTCGCCACTGGTTTGTTGAGAGATTAAAGCAACAATTAGAGTTCGAAAACGAAGAAATGGAAAAAGCAAAGAATGGGCGCTAAGATAGCTATATCTTGGCGGCCTTTTATTTTGTTTCCAATACTATTTATTATATCTGCGAGGATCTGCTATGGAATCATTCGAAATTAACCTAACCGAGTATAAAATGCTTAATGAATTAAGATATGCTACTTTTGGTTCGCAAATGAAAAGAATTTTGGGTGCTATGTTTGGTGGAGAGAAGGTGCCATTAACCGTCAAGGGCTCCCAACGCGAAGTTGATAGTTTTTTTGATGCATTAGTCAAAGAAAAAAAATATATGACTTCTTATCTGGCCCACGGTTTAGACGATCCTCGCACACTTCGTAATAGAGCAAAATTAAATAATTCTGTTACTAAATTTGAAAGAGAGACAGGCATTATATGGCCTTTCAAGTAGGAATTTTAAATGGCTCCAACAACAGAAGAAATTCAAGCTCAACAAGAGGCCCTGGCAAAACTAACCGAGGCGCGCCAAAAAGATCTAGAAGTATTAAAGAAACTAGATCAAGTAGCTAAAAATCGACGCACTGGCTTACAAAGAGAGATCGAGTTTTACAAGGAAGAAACTAAATTATACAGAACTGCCGCCAAAGACCTAACAGCGCTCTTGGAGGTAAGCAAAGAAACGAATAATGAAGAAGAAATCTTCAATACTCTGAGGGCAGAGACAATAGAAAAGCTAGAGAAGCTCAGAGATCTAAAAAAAGAAGGAAAAAAGATAAACGAAGAGGAACTAACTCAATTAGAGTTGATGGAAGTTGCTTTTAATAACGGCGCTACAAGTATCGAGGGTATGATAGACACGATGTCTGAAGCCGGTGATAACAGCGCTAACTTAAGAAAAGTCAAGGCCGCGGCCGAGGATCTTGGTGCTGAGTTAGATAAGACCGCACAAAGCATATTGGGATTAAACAATAATTGGGCTGAAGGGTCCTTAACCGGTAGAATGCTAGACGCGATTGGTAAGGGCGCCAGTCTAACAGAAACTTTTTCGTCTTTTGGCTCAAAAATTAAGGAAACTTTAAGTCCTACAAATTTATTAGCAAACGCTGTTCTTGGAATGGTTAAAGCCACAAAGGAGTTAACAGTAAAGTTAAGTGGCCAATTGGGAGCGTTTAAAGAAACAACAAGCGCAGGTGACGAGTATTTGAGTACACTCTCACGCACTATCGGCGCTGTCAGAGGTCTGGGAATTTCGGCAGAGCAAGCCGCCGCCGCCGTCACGGAACTTTATATGGAGCTTGCGATGTTCAGTAGAATGTCCAAGTCCGCGCAAGATTCACTATCTGATACAGTCGCAACTCTTGAAGGCTTTAATGTGTCTGCTCAAACTTCTACACAAGTAGCAGATATATTTATGCAATCATTAGGCAAAACTGAAGCTGAATTTAAAAACTTACAAGCTAGTATGGTGTCTATGTCAAAGCCACTTGGTGGTATAGGCGTTTCGATGAGTACATTAAATAAACAGATGGTTGAAGCTGCTCAAGTTATAGGACAATATGGAGAAAAAGGCGAAGAAGAATTTAAAAAATTAGCAGCCGCGGCAAAGGCAACCGGAATTGAAATGAAATCATTATTGGATATAGCAGGCCAATTTGATACTTTTCAAGAAGCTTCTGATCACGTTGGGAGACTAAACGCTGTACTCGGCGGCTCCTATTTTGATACTGTACAAATGGTAAATGCAACCGAGGAAGAAAGAATTGACCTTTTGAGAAGAGGTGTGCAAATGTCTGGAAAAACCTTTGCTGATTTGGGAAGGTATGAGAGAAAAATGATTATGGCCGCCGCAGGTATTAATGATGTCAACGAAGCCAATAAGTTATTCGGTACTTCGACTGGGGCATACGCAGAACTACAAGAATTAGCTTCTGACGCTTCAATGAGTTTGTCAGATCTTTCCGAAGAAGCCTTCAACACTCTTGGCCCTATGGAAAAGTTCCAGGCGGTGTTTGCAAGACTTCAGAAACCTATGAACTTGGTTCTCAAGGTTTTAGACGCCATCGCCGGCGCGCTCAACACGGCGGTTGTTTTTCTTGAGGAGAAATGGGAAGCCGCTTTGGGCAAGGCTGAAGGAGGGTTTACCCTTTTCGTTACTGCTCTATTCATCGGGTTCTTTAAGCTTTCCGGAATTATTGGCGGCTTTATAGGTCTTTTTAGCAAAGGCGTAGATAAAGTGAAGGATAAAGCCCCGGACATCGCGAAAGGAATAACTACGATAGGCAAAGCGGCTCAAGGGTCGGCCAAAGGCTTATTAGCCCTTGGCGGCGCAATTGCTTTGATTAGCATTGGAATTGCAGCGATATTATTTGGCTTGGCACAGTTAGTTATGTCTTTTAAAGATCTAGATCTAACGCAGATCCTCGGTGCCCTCGTCAGCATACCGCTAGCCTTATACGCAATTTTTACAGGTATCAGTATGTTGATACCTGTGATCACGGGCCTAGGAGCCGCCTCGGCCGCGTCGATGATCCCTATTCTAGCAGTCGCTTTTGCTATTGGATTAATCACAGCAGGAATAGGATATATGATGAGTGGAGTTGCTGATGCGATAAGTGCTCTCGCAGATCTATCAAAATCTTTTGGTAATTTTACCTCTTCCGGGGTCAAGGCCTTAGCGGGAATGGTTTCGGAGTTTGATGATTTTTCGGATATTGAAATTCCAGTTCAATTAACTGCCTTTACAAAAGAGTTAGGCACACTGATGGTAGCTGCATCAAAAACTTCTCCGAGCGCCTCGAAGGCAACAACAGCTGTTATAAACGCAGCATCAAACTTGGCCAAAACAGAGAATAGCAATGATAACACAGAACTAACAAAAGCACTAGCTGCATTGGTCAACGCTAGTAATAACAGATCTTCAGGCGCCGCCAAAAATTCAGGTAATCTAGAGGTTGTTGTAAATCTTAATGGTAAAGAATTTTATAAAGCAATGCGTCCATATATTGAGGGTGAATTAGCTGGGAAAATTATAGTATAGGAGACTTATCTTGGATAACTACTTAAAAGTAAATATGAATGACGTGCCATCTGAGGATCCTTATTTAGCACAACAAATTAAAAAAGGACATACACTAGAGTTCTTTTTTGTTCCCAGCGGCGGATCAGAAAAGCCACTAACAGTCAAGTTCAAGGCTTTTCTAACAAATATGGAAGATAAGTTCGATTCAAAGTGGACAGCAGATACAGTATATGGCAGGATGGATCCAATTGCGACTTTTCAAGGAACAGAGAGGACTATCTCGCTAGGATGGACAGTGTTAGCCTATAGCGGAAAAGAGGCCGAAGATAACCTTAAAAGAATGTCAAAACTTATTTCAATGTGTTACCCAGTCTATGGAGGACAGAATACGTCTACAAGAGGGGCAGGACAAATATCTGGCGCCCCATTAATCAAACTTAAGTTTGCAAACCTTATAACCGCTATGGGAAGCAATTCACAGACTAAAGGCAAATCAAATATCAACAGTGCTGCTCAAAATGGCCTCTTAGGCTGGATTGACGGAATATCATTCAAGCCTAATCTTGAAGCTGGATTTTATGATCCGAGCCCCGGTCAGCTATTTCCTAAACAAATCGACTTAGCCTGTGAATTTCATGTATTGCACGAACATCCTCTAGGATGGACAAGATCAACGCCTTCCTCTGAAGGAGGAGACCAGAGCGATACAACGACCAAGGCCGGTTCTTTAGAGAGAGCGACGGATGTAGGCTATCCATATGGCTCGAAATTTGGCACGGCGCGCCCCTATGCCAAACCCGAAGTGCCGGCGGATACAAAGCCCGACAAGCCAAAAGGCACAGACCAACCAGCTGTTCAGCCTAAAGAAACTGTTAACCCCGGAGCTAATGAAAAAGATTCGGCAACTCGCAAGGAGGCCTTCTTCGATGCCGGCGCCGACCACCGCCAAACGCAGCTGTTCGAAAGCTTTCGCAAAGGCTCCGGGGTAACGCACGGGCCGGCACAAACTCCACAGGAAAAAAAACAACAAGCAAAAGTTTCTAAATTATTAGATAGTGTAAATCCTTTTAAAGAAGGATAGGAATATTAAGGATTAAAAATGGGAATTGATAGAGATACATTAAGAGATATTTTCAACAATGAGGACGAGTCGTATGATTCTATTTTAGAGAAAAGAGGCTTACTTTTAGTCAAGCAGTACACTACTAAACAATTAAAATATCCGACAGACAAAGAAATGGTGAATATTACAACAATCGACCATATTTGGAAAGTTGGCGATAAGTATTGGAAACTAGCACAAGCACACTATGGAGATCCGGAGATGTGGTGGATGATAGCTTGGTTTAATCAAAAACCAACGGAAGCCCACTGCGAAAATGGTGATTTAATTATGATTCCATTTCCGTTAGAAAGATTATATAGGTATTTTGAACTATAAAATGTTATTTAATGAATTAGACATAGAAAAACAGTTGGGCCCTTTATGGGTCGAAAGCAAGTTATTTTGTAATATTAATCCTGATCAAAGAGGCGCAGTTGTTGGCTCTAAGCCGCCGGAGTCAGCCAAAGAAGCAGCAAAAAGAGCAGCGGATGCGGCCGCAAAAAAAAAGGCTGCAGAAGATAAAGAGGCAAGCGCGAAAGCCATCGCGGCATCTAAAAAAGCACGCTGGGTTGACCAATGCTTCCTTATTGAAGGCTGGAAAGAGATTGTAGACAAATTTAATGTTTGTGATAAACAGCTGGACAATAGTGGATACGAAAACGTAATTCCTGTTGTGGCACCCTCTGCTGAGATTGTTTCTATACTGGCAAATAGAGAAAATGCAAATTTATTCTTTACGCTATCCCCAGCTCAATTAGCTATGCTTGTCCCAACAATAAGATTATTTATTGTTAGATTCAAGGAACAAGACGTAGGCGGCAAAAAAATTATTGTCGAGGATGATGAGCCACAGGAGCTTTATTTAGATGATCACACTGAGAGTAAATTAGTTCAAGATATAATGACCGGCGCCTCCGGCCGAGCCAACGCCATCGGTCTAGAAAGCTTTACTTATGAATTTGATGGTAAAAATCCTGCTGAAACTGATGTCTTAATTAAAGCAAACCTAACTTTGGTAATGAATAGCTTTGAGAGGCTAACAAAGAAGCAAGATAACGGCGCAAAATTTTTAGATTTGTTATTGCGAACAAGCAAGATGGTCAAACAAACCCGCGATGATAAAATCGCCAAAGAAAAAGATAACATTTATAATTTTTGCAAAAATGAGAGCGCGGCCAGTGCCAAAAAAAATAAAACAAATGAAACTTTTGTATTCAACCCGGATCATAAAATAATTAAGGCCTCTGTAGGGTGGGCTATCCCGGAAGGAGATTTGTTTTTTCATCTCTTTCCGCCGGATGTTCAAGCTTCCGTTACTCCTACATTTAAAAAAAATGTCATCAATATGCTAGAAAGCCTGAAGCTTCATTTAACTTTAGGTATGGTTAGCTATGACATCGACTTTAAAAACGATGGCAAAGTCCAACTAAGTATCGATTATCGAGCTTCTATCGAAACTGAGCTAAATGATCCCGAATCAAACATATTCTTTTTGTTAAAAAACGAAGTTAAAAAGCTTAATGATCTGAAAAACGAAAGGGTGTCAGCCGCGGCCAGAAGAAGAGAAGAGAAAAACAAACAAATTAAAGGAAATAATTCCGGAGAAACAGATGAGCAAAAGGACAGCCTTAAGAAGGCAAGTGAAGATTATGCTACCAAAAAACAAGATATAGAAAATAGAAACGCCTCGGTGGTATACGCCGATAAACTCAAGTGGTACAGTAGGTTTCTTGATGAACTGCAAGCGAATAACAAGCTAATTATGATTAACTTGTCTAGAGACGCTTTGGACATTTGGAAAGGAGATCGTGATTTTACAAATCCCGGTGAAGATATAAAAGAAAACCCGGACGAAAACCCAGCCGACTCTAACCAAGCGGAGTCAGGAGGCCTCACCGCCGGCGAAATATTAAAATTAATTTTTGATGGAAACGGAGACGAAACTCTTTATGGTCGATATCGAGTGTTGAATGACGATAATCCGGATACAGCAGCAGGAAACGACTGTGTAAATGATCGTACAAAACCACTAAAAGAGGCCGCCGGGCGCGCCATCGACACCGGCGCCGACGCGGATTCGGCCGCCAAGGCTAAAAAAGACGCACAAGAAATATTAAAACAAACTGGACTTATGTACACAGATCAATGCGCGGCACCTCCTGGAACAAGAAATTTATATCTTACCTTTATGGGAGATATATTGGAAACTGCGATGAAATTTGTTAATGAGATTAATAGAGAAAACACCAAGCGTGAATCAACAGTTCGTCTCTTAACCAGTCAAATAACGTTTACGGATCCTTCTTCTAGTCTTAAGGGTGAAAATCGCCGCGAAGCGTTAAATATAGCAGATATTCCAGTTTCATTAGACGAGTTTATACAGTGGTTTTTTAATAATGTCATAAAATCTGGCAGAGTAGATTACCCGGTTATGGAATTTATCAAGGATGCGATTACACACCTTGCAGTCCAAGCTTTTGGATATAACTGCATAGGAGGAACACAATTCGTACCGGTCTTAAATTATACGATGTTTGATCTTCCAAGATTAGCAAATAGAAAAGAGCCTCTAGAGCCTGGAAAAAGATACAATACAATAAATCCACTTCGAAAAGCAAAAAAAGCTCTGAACCTTACTCTAACTAAAGCGCCGTCTGAAGTTATTAACTATATTATTGTCAATGGCTCAGCTCGCACCTTTGTAAACAGGAACTCAGATGATTTAGAGCAAGATGAAAAAGATGGGATATATCATTTTGGAATAGGCCTCAATCGAGGTATACTTAAAGAAATAAATTTTTCGGGTACTGAACTTAAGTATGCAACAGAAGCAAGGATCATAGACCAAGGAGTTGAAGGTATAAATCAGCTGTTTCGAAAATTTGACGCAACAGTTACTTTATATGGCTGTCCTATATTCCGCAATGGGCAATACTTGTTTTTAGACCCGCGCACAATGGGGGTCGGTTCAGATATAGCCAGAGCTATGGGTATGGGCGGCTATTATCACATTTATAATGTGGCAGGTAAGATTACTCGATCTAATTATACTATGGATCTTAAATGTAACTACCAAGGAAGCGGGCTTTGCGGGGATGAAACAATTGATAACTCTAGAAACTTATGCGGTGGAGATTGGCCAGAAAGTAGAACAGGCCAGGAAATGGATGCTTCAATTGATGAAGCGCGCGAAGCCGGCGAAACTGCAGCCTCGCCTGAGGAGGCGCGCGAAAGAGCAGGTACATTGCCGGGCGGCGCGACACCGCTCGTAGATGTATTAGGACCAGAAGGAAGCTGATTATAAAATGGCAATAGAAGATCAACAAAAATCATTTGCTACTAATGATAGCAATACTTATAAACTATATGAAAATCGCAAAGTATATAAAAAGAAAGTGTTGATGACTAATGCTATGCACCAACACAACGATCACAATAGCTACATAAGAGCCGCTTTTGCTGATTTTTGGTACGATAGATTTTTATTTGGAAGGATTAATCGAGCTGGTGATGTTATAATTCCACGTGAAGATTTTTTAGAGCCGCTCCCAAACAAAAAAAATCAAGATATTCGAGCCCTAGAAGTTGTTGCTGTGGCCTTTGGCGACTTTAGAACCTATTTCAATAGACACACAAATAGCAATCTAATACCAAATAAAAATACCTTATTCGCCTCTATCGAGCCGTCATCTGCCTGGCAAAGTATCTATGATGTCTATCACGAGCATATGTCTATGGTTTATAAAGTTTTTCGCAAACATATGCGAGATGTGAGAGGAGAAGATAAGATCAATAACTTTGAAGATTTTGCTGAAGAATTTTTTATTTTTTGTCAAAATATTTTAGTTGGCTCTGCAAAAGATCCAATTACTCTTTCCGGGTTTTTGACAAGCAATTTAGCTGATCCTAGGTGCGGAGGCCTTACTATAGATCTATTTAAGGCCCGGGCCTCAAATGACCTCTCCAAGAATAACTTTTTTATAAATGATATTAATTTTAATTTTTACGTTGATGCCGCCAATAAGCACGGATTTGTAATAGATAAAAATATACCGTGGCGCCTCCACGCGAATTTAAGTTCGGAATATATGAAATTTCTTATGGAATCTGAGGCTTTTGAAGTAAAATATAGTATAGGTCAAGATAACATTTTTGATGTCTGCTATCTAAAAGCCTATACTATGGATCTAATTTTGCTTCGTAAATATATGTACGATATGTACGGCTCAATCCTTAGTACTACCCCGGCTTACACGAAACAATTATACTGTCAGAAGACACAAAAAATAAAAACATTATTATTTAATAGAAAAACTTTGAGCACTGTTGACAGAGAAAAAACTTATAACGTAAGAGATTACTGGCTTGACAAGGCTTTTAGATTTAGACTTCTAGAGTTGGATAATGATTTTCTAGAAGTTGATATAGCAAAATATATCAAAGATGCTAAATCTGTCTATGATATTCGCGGCGAAATGAAATCTTTAAAATATCTTCACGAACAGACAAAAAGATTTTTTGTTAACAATTATAATAAAACAAGAAAAAGCACTCAAGTAGACGCGCCAAGGCATCAATAATAAAAGCCTTGATTTTTGTTGATTTGTTGATATAATATGTCTATGTTGTTCCAAACACTTGATAATAAAAACGGATGTATAAGCTATTACCAAAATGGTGAATTTCTGGAAGAATTGAATAATAACTGTAAGCTGACTTGGCGTCAAAATAGCCGCTTGACGAACAATGATATTGATTTCGCACAGATATACGTTCACGGCCAAGATTTAGATAATGTGTGCCCTGAGCTTCTCAAAGAAGACTGGAACAAACTTCAAGAAAGAATGAAAAGTTTTTATATTAGCTTTCAAGAAAGCAAGATTAATTTACAAGACGTATGTTTTTATGATTTGCTACCTCAAAAATTCTTAAAAAAGTATTGTGAGGCCAAGAATGAGATTTGCAAGTCAATAATAGACAACTACGAAAAGCCAAAAAACTATGATTTGATGAAAGATATATTAAACTTAGTTTCGGAGATTGAAATGAGTGAATTAAATCTAGATTGGAGTAGTTTAGACTTAACCAAAGAAAAAGGCCGCGCACTGCACAAAAAGAAAAACATTATCTCAAAAAAAGTCAGCTACGATCCTTGGAAAACTGCTACTGGTCGTCTAGCAACAGTGCAGAACAGCTTTCCTATTCTAACAATGAATAAAGAAAGCAGGTCAATCATAAAACCTAAAAATGATCTATTTTTAGAGTTAGACTACAACTCTGCAGAACTAAGAACCGCTTTTGGTCTCCTAAAGATGGAGCAGCCTTCTATTGACATTCACGACTGGATCTTGGAGAATGTTTTTGATGGAAAAATTACAAGAGATAAATCAAAAGAAAAAACTTTTGCGTGGCTTTATAACACAAAGGCATCTAACAAGAAACTTGAAAAAGTGTTTGACAAAGAGAAAATTTTAGATTATCATTATGACGGACAATTTGTAAATACTATCTACGGTAGAGACATAGAAGTAGATCGTCGAAAAGCTCTGAACTATGTAATTCAGAGTACAACAAGCGATTTGGTATTAAAACAAGCAATAAAAATTAACAAATTGCTTGAAAAATCTTTTATTGCTTTTATTGTTCACGACAGTATAGTTATAGATGTGCACAGATCAGAACAACCAAAACTTAACGAAATTATTGATGTTTTTTCAAAAACTGATCTTGGGACATTTAAAACTAATGTAGCGTTAGGTAGAAATTTTGGAGATATGAGAAAAGTATAATGTCGACAATAATAGGATTAGGAAAAGCAGGCTGCAACATCGCTAAAGAACTAAGTATATATCCTCAATATAATGTTTTTTGCATTGACGCGGAGAAGGATGACTTTAATAAGTTTAAGCTTGTCAAAAAACAAAAATCATTTGAAGACTATGAAGAAAACTTTCCATCAATACAAAAGTTTTTGAGCAAGGCTTCCGCTCCTTATACTGTGATTATTGGCGGCTCTGGTAAGATCTCCGGTGCCTGCTTAAGATTATTAGAACAACTAAAAAGTAAAGATATCTCAATCTTGTATATCAAGCCGGAAATAGATATTTTATCAGATTTAGCAGCCAAACAGGAAAGACTTGTTTTTCAAGTTTTACAACAATATACTAGATCTGGATTATTAGATAAAATGTTTATTGTTTCCAATTCGGAATGCGAAAACATATTAGGTGATTTAAGTATTAAAGAGTACTTCAATCAGATTAATAAATTGGTCGCGACAACATTTCATATGTACAATGTATTCCAGAACATAGAACCTTTAATACAGGCGCACACAGAGCCGCTTGAGCCTTGCAAAATATCTACTTTTGGCATAATCGACGAGAAAGGTGGAGAAAAAATGCTCTATGATCTTAAATTTCCAAGAGAAAAACACCTTTACTACTCTGTAACAAACGATTCGTTGGAGAATGACGTTTCCTTAATGAAAAACATTAAGAAACAAGTACGAAGCAAAATGACCGATAAATTGAAGGTTTCATATTCAGTGTATGAAAACAATTACGATCAGAATTACATATATTCTTGTACTTTCGCCTCAATGATCCAGGAAGAAAAATACGATTTTCCTCTTGACGATCAATAAAACGGGCCTATAATATATTCACGATAAGCGGCCTAACAAATCGTTAGGTTGACTATACCTTAATGGACAAAACAAAAGGAGTTTAAAATGGGTATTGATTTAAAGAAGATGCGCGCAAAGATGAATGCGCTTGAGAACAAGGGTGGCAAGAATATTTTTTGGCGCCCCGAAGATGGAGAGACGACCATTCGATTGGTTCCGACAGCTGATGGTGACCCTTTCAAGGAGTATTGGTTTCATTACAACGTTGGCAACAACCCCGGCTTCTTGAGCCCAAAGAAGAACTTTGGCGAGGAGGATCCGCTGGACGATTTCATTCGCCAATTGTATCGCGAGGGAGGCGAGGATAACACGCGCCTCGCCAAGAAGCTTGGTGCCCGCCAGCGCTTCTTCACACCGGTCATTGTAAGGGGCCAAGAAGACCAAGGCGTCAAGATTTGGGGCTACGGTAAGATGGCGTACAAAGAGCTGCTTAGCCTAGTATTAAACCCTGACTATGGCGATGTTACGGATACTGCCGAGGGCACGGACCTTGTCATCAATTATGGCAAACCTGTCGGAGCACAGTTCCCACAGACATCAATTACGCCTCGTCGCAAGACTTCGGCGCTTTCTGATGATGATAACCAAGTCCACGCTTGGCTTGACTCAATTCCAAACTTTGAGGAAGTTTTTGAGCGTAAGACCCCGCAAGAGGTCCGCACGATGCTCGACGAGTTCCTTCTTAGTCAGGATGATGCTGAGGAAGTTTCTACTGAGTCGACTCGCTATGAAAGCAAGGGCAGCAACACTGACCGCGCTTTCAATGAGCTTTTAAACGGGTAATGAGCCCTCACCGCAGGGGGGCCTGGGTTTACAGAGGTCCCATCATTTAACAAAAAGGAATTTAAAATGATGATTAGAGTTATGGCTGCGACTGCAGCGTTTTCAATGTTGCTAGGTGGTTGTAATCCTACTACCGACACAACAACAGCAAATGTGACAACTGGAACTACCACTGGAATTACCACTGGTACAAACGTTGGAACAGTGGTAGGAACTACAACTGAAACAGTTGGCGTTTCAAATATTGGCGGCACAAATGGTGTAACTGGTGTGAACACTACGACTGGTACAACCGGTGTAACTGGCGGTGTAAACAACACAACTGGTACAACCGGCACCTCTATCGACAATAACGGTAGCAATGTCAATATCAATGAGACAAGTATGTCTTCTGACGCTGTGGATCAGTCCACCACAACCAACTCTACTACTACCTCCGGTAATTAGAGCTGTCCGCAGGAAGGCACGGGGTTACAGGTGCCTTAACTTTAACCCAAGGTATATGATGGCAAAGAAAAAGAACACAAACGGTAGAATAGATACTACAAGCCTTATTGACTTAATCAATAAAAAAGCAGGTGAAACACTTGCTTATGATCTTACGAAGGAAAACCCAACCGAGGTTAAAGATTGGATCCCAACTGGATCTACTTGGCTAAACAAGATTATTTGCGTAGGAAATCCCAATGGAGGAATTCCGGTTAGTAAAATTACAGAACTTGCTGGTCTTGAAGGATCTGGCAAATCCTATATGGCCGCACAGATTGCAGCAAATGCACAGAAGATGGGCATTGAAGTTGTTTACTTTGACTCTGAGTCTGCACTAGATCCAGCATTTCTTGAACAGGCCGGCTGTGATGTAGGTAAAATTGCCTATACTCAAGCAAAAACTGTTGAATTTGTATTTGAGACAATGGAGATGCTTCTTGGCGAGACAGATAAGAAAATGCTATTTGTATGGGATAGTGTGGCACAAACACCAACTAGAAAGATGTTAGATGAGGATTTCGATCCTCAATCATCAATTGGCTACAAAGCACGTCTTTTATCTAAAGCAATGAAGAAGATGACTATTCCTCTAGCTAATAATCAATGTACCTTGCTAGCTTTGAATCAGTTAAAGACAAATATTACTACAGATAGAGCTTCTTTGCTTACAGAGCCTTATGTTACTCCTGGAGGCAAGGCGTTGCCTTATTCATATTCTTTACGTATTTGGCTTACTGTGAGAAAAGCAAAAGCTTCTTACGTTACTGATGAACACGGCTATAAAGTCGGTTCGGAAGTCAAGGCACGCATTAAAAAGTCTCGTTTCGGCTCGTTAGGGCGCGAATGTACATTTAAGATTTTGTGGGGCAATAATGTAGGTATCCAAGATGAAGAAAGCTGGTTTGACGCAATTCAGCCGTCAGATAATCTTGAGCGCAATGGTGCTTGGTATACTTTGAAATATGCCGATGGAACGTCAGAAAAGTTTCAATTTACTAAGTGGCACGAAAAGATTAAGAATGAGAAGTTTAGAGCTAGAATTCTAGAAATAATGAACGAAGTTGTTGTACAAAGCTGGCATCCATTAGAAGAAGAATTAGCTCTTTCCTCATAGGATTTCGTTCTTATAATAACTTTGTAGGAGATAGCCATGGACAAGGAGAGCGATAAGCCCTTTAAGCATAGAAATATGATTAAAGGAGAAGAGGTAGAACTTACTAGCAAAATTAAACGTTATTTAAGTTTAGCTCAAAATGCTGCTTCTTGTTCTAACTATGGAAAGATTAGGCACGGAGCCGTTCTTGTTAAAGGCGGCTCTGTGATTAACACAGCCTACAACAAAGATAAGTTTAGTTCTTTTGGAGAAAGATTTAGGGCCCAAGGAGTTGGGCCGGCCACACATCACGCTGAGTTAAGCTGTGTGTCTGGTATTGATAAGTCAAAAACTTCTGGTGCTAGTATTTTTGTTGTGAGGCTAAACAGAAACGGAGAACTTAGATTATCTAAGCCTTGTCCTATGTGTCACGATGTATTAAAACACACCGGTGTGAAAAAGGTTTATTATTCTACTAGCGATGGTTCAATTGAAATGTACAAGTTGT
>Ga0208919_1000184_pt1 | contig 46108 bp, 61 predicted proteins | sample 4_EtaG_FD_184076 | JGI IMG/M metagenome (GOLD analysis project Ga0208919, IMG submission 184076) | Marine viral communities from the Subarctic Pacific Ocean - 4_ETSP_OMZ_AT15127 metaG (SPAdes) (version 3) | ecosystem: Environmental > Aquatic > Marine > Oceanic | place: Pacific Ocean | collected... | reverse complement strand
AGCATGCCGGATGGCTCTTTTGCTTTCATTACTATGCCGCTGTTGATGATTATATTAAACAGCTCAAAAGGATATAGTTTACTTTTTCTTTTGTCTGAACATAAATCTTTTAAAATATCAAAAGACTTGCCTTCAAAGTAGGCTATTTGAGACCATTTTCTTGGAAGGCCGTAGGCAAAATTAGTGATGTTTTCATCAACTACCGTTACCCCCACTTCGTCTTCTTTGAATCTTTCTTTAGAGTCTACAATTGCACATGGGCCATCTGATGTTATGTCTCTTATGGAGTAAACATTAAATACCAAGTCGCCATAAACAATAAGAAGATGTTTATTAGCTGCTGCGTTTATTCCAATTCTTATGCTTTCAGCAATATTGGTTGATTCATATTGATGGTTTTCAACTACCCTTACTTTACTCGGTAGTATTTTGATCACTTTCTCTGATTCAAAACCAGCCACAACAATAATGTCACAGTAGGGATATTCTCTTTCAATATTAGAGATTGTTTTCTCCAATATCGTTTCTTTTTTGTTTGCAGGCAGTAAGCATTTTGGGCCATAGGATTTCATTCTATGACCCATACCAGCTACTGGTATTATGACCGTTAGCGGCTTTTCTGGAACTGTTCCAGCCCCTATCTTTTTTACTGTTGTTGTAAACCTATTTGGCATTTATTCTTGCTTGCATTTTTTCCATAACCCTTCTCCAGTTTTGCTGCCAAACTTCTTGATTGACAATAAAGGAGGAGTTGTCTCCAGTAACCCTTACTTTCGTTAAGGCTTTTGGAACATGAGCTATAATAAATTTTTCGCTTATTCGCATCCAAAGATCATAGTCTTCACAAGTTCTCATTGTTTTATCGTAGTATCCAGTTTCTTCTACGACTTCTTCTAAGGCTTCCTTAGACACCAAAGATCCACTATGCACAATACATTCTTGCGATAGTCTATTTCTACTAAATGGCTCTTTGTACTCTCTAATAATTTTTCCCGTGTTTGTATGTACTGTGTCGTAGTCTCCATACACTACGCCGATCATACCCTCACCCCGTTCAAAAATTGGTATGCATTCAGATATTTTATTTTCGTACATCTCATCATCAGAATCCAAGATGGCAAATATGTCTGTTGTTTCCATCATGTATCTAATACCCACGTTTCTAGCTTCGCTTGGGCCACTGTTTTCGTTTTTAATAGCGTATACTTTTGTGTTGCCAAACCTTCCCCCCGCACTTCGAGAGAAGGTTACGTCCAGCTTTGTTTGAGCCGTGTCTTTGGCGGGGTTTTTAATGTAGGTTTCAATAACCCCCCAAGAGCCATCTGTAGAGCCATCATCTACAATACAGATATTTAACGAGCCGGGATAGTCTTGATTCATAGCGCTTTCTATAGCAATGTCGAGATATTCTTCATCGTTATAGTTGGCTATTAGTATAGTAACTGTTGGTAATGTCATTAAATTTCATTCCAGTTTCTAATTAGAGAGTTTCCCTCTTTAACTTTATCTGCAACTTCCCCGTCTTCTAACTTTGTTTTTAAGGAAGCACCTTTGTTTCCGTATAAAAACTTATGGAGAACTGCTTGCACTGTCATTCCACTAACCCCATCTGTAGGTTCAACATATCCTACTTTTTCAATTTTTATATTTATTGCATCATACAGTCTTTTAATAAGGTCTGGTGGAGCTTCTTTTCCAGATTCTAATACCGTATAGTATCCATTTGAGACATTATTAAAAGCTTCGTCGATCACTTCAAGATCACTGAGTTCTCCTCTAATATCTTGAATTCTATAGTCTGTTCCTTCTGGAACAACTTCGTTGATTTTTGTTATGACTTCAAAATAAGAAAGATCGCTATTATTAACAAATATCAGCCTTTTTGAAGAAAACATTTCTTGATTTAGCGCTGAATCTATAGTTTTCTGTAATCCGTCTAGTGTATCTTGGATTATAACAATAAACTGAACTTTAGGGTCTAGCTCTTTTTGTATGGCTTCATTTAGATCTTCACCTTCATGGGCTGTTTTCCAAATCTCTTCCCTGTAGGCGCTGCACCAAGTTTCCAATACAAAAAATTCGTTTTCCTCTAAATCTTCTGCTTCTATGATGTTTACACCTCTATTGGAATATGCTTCTACTCTTCCAAATGAGCATCCTGTTTGCAGCTTATCTTCTTTAATGGAAAATATACAATCCTTGCAGGATGTTGTTAGTGTCTTTTGTTCGGGTTGTACTTGTTCCCAATTGTCTGTATTTAACTGGTCGCTCATGGTCTTTGTGCCTCCACTATTAATTTAATCCCATTAACTCTTTTTTTTGTAACTTGTAGACCGTTTGATTCAAGAAAACTAGATAGCTCTTCTAGAGTTGTTTGACTAAGTCTTACATCCCAAGGCTGGGTAAAACTTCCATGAACAGCTTTATTAAAGGTGTCTAGGTCTATTTCTTTTCTGTAGAAGGATCTAGCAGCTTCATGCGCATCTATTGATGTTACTATTATTTTACCGCCATGCCTCAATTTTTTAATCCAGTGGGACATGCTTTGCATAGCCTGCTCTTTTTCAAGGTAGTCTATTACGTCATCGGAAAGTATTTCTACGCATTCTGCGTCTGAAACAATTTCATCGAGGTTGCGAATATCAACAGCCAGATCGTCAAACTTCGTTATGGGGTCTATGTTTGTATACCCGCTGAGTTTTTGATTGTCGCCAACAGTGATTCTGATTTTCATATTATCCCTTAAATACTATTTTTGCCGAGCTTGTTAATAGGCCATTCCAATTTTCAACAAACTGTTTCGTTGAATACCTCTCTGTAATTGTTTTTCTGGCGTTTTCACCAATCTCTTTTGCCATGTCTTCATCGTTTAATAGATCTACAAGATGCTGTTTCATTTCTCCAACATTGTTTGTTATAAATCCATTAACTCCATTTTGTATAACCTCTGGGATCATACAAGTTGCGGTAGATACAACCGCGCAACCGCAAGCCATTGCTTCCATTAAGGCTGTCGGAACTGGGGATATAGTTGATGTGTTCAAAAATATCCTGCTGTTTTGGTAGGTGGCGACAAGCCCTTCGATTGAAGCGGCTGGTTCAGACAAACCCGGAGTATCGCCAACCACCTTGTGAGGTAGTCCTTGTATTACTTCTTGCCAAACCCTAAAGCCACAACACCAGTCTCTGTTTATCCAGTCATTAACCACCGATAATATTTCGTCACTTCTTTCGCCGTCTTTCGGGCAAAACAAGTCAGTGTCTACACCATGAGTAATCACAAAAGTGTCATGATTGAGGAAGCTTTGAACTCTATTTTGCCATCCCCAAGCATCAATACTATATTCTGAGATGAATACATTAATATCACCTCTCATCTCTCTTACTTGACCCATGATATTTTCATCCCATTCTGGCATTGGAAGTGTATGTTCCAAGCTAACTAATGGTAAATGCAGCTCATGAGCAAACTGTTTGGCTTTTTGATATTGACCAAATTTGTTTTGTGAAAGCACTAAATCAAAATCTACATATTCTGGAATTTGATTGTCGCCCAGTGCTGGGTCTAGTAACACATAATTGTCTGGGGTTTTAGCGTAAGTATCGTTCCAGTCTTTAATGCCTTCCCCGCGATATGCATAGAAATTATGACCAGTCTTTGCAAGCATGGTTTCATATCGTTCATGCGTAGGGAAGGTGAGAATATTTAACTTCTCGTTTGGCCCTCTTGTAGCGGCCCTAATGATCTGAGCTACCGGACTAACTAACGTCATTCAACAAACCCTTTATTAAGTTACCAATATTCTCATGTGAGTATTCGTATACTCGCTTTAATCCCGCTTCTTTCATGTTTCCTAAATCTTCTTGGCTCTCATAAGCATGTCTCATGCATTCCCTTAATCCTTGAATACTGACCGAACACCAGTCTTCATTTCCTGTAAACAAGGCTGGAAAAGTATCAAGCATGTCGCAAACAGGCTCCATAACACCCTCCACGAGGAATCCAGCATGACCTATAAAATCTGCCATGCCTCCAATATTTGTACAAATAGGAGTGTTGCCAAAGCCCATAGCATCAAAAGCGGGTATACACCAAGCTTCCCCGTAGCTAGGCATTACAAAGCAGTCTCCAAATCTGTGTAGTCTGCAAATATCTTCATTACTAATAAAACTCGTAATTATTAAGTCTTCTTTGTAGTCATTTAGGTTTTTGAATTTCTTAAGACCTGTTTTGACTTGATTGCAAAGATCTCTAACCTTCATTGCGGCCTGCTCTTCGGTTAGTCCATATTTGCTTGATTTAATCATTATGGAAACTGGTTCCGAAGGATCGAATTCAGCATGAAAAGCTTTTATAAATGCTTCTAGGTTTTTTCTTTTGTTAAAATCGGCTATTGTGTAAAAAGTAAAGGTGTTCTCTATGGACGATAGCTCAAATGGTTTGTAGCTTCTGGTAAACTTATCGAAGTCACAAGCGTGAGGAACAACCTTTATTGGTATGTTTACGCCGCTGTTTTGAGACGACTTTACCATTTGGTTGTTTATAACCCATGCTTCATCCATTAGGTTTATGTTTCTAGACCATCCAGAGTCAATGAAGTTGCTAGTCTCTGTCGCATAAAGAGCTATATTCTTATCAAACCTGTTGCTGTATTCCATTAAGTGGGGAAGGGTGTGCTGTATGCAGATATTACAACCGGAACTATCTTTTTTTTCTAGCTCCTTGATTTTCTCCGGTAATTGTATTTGATTGGAGTTGAGCTTGATTGGCCTTGGAACCACGTCGATCCCAGCAGCGTCCATCGCCAAGATATAATCTGTAGCGGCTTGTCCCCAGCCAGTACCATCTCTGTAGCAACCTATATACAAAACTTTCATTTAATATTTTCTTTTCTTATGGATTCCCACTGATTGCGTCTCTTACACAAATTAACCATCATTTTGTAGGCATCTTCTTTTTCAAATTTTTCAAATTGCGGTCTTACGAATTTATAGGAGTCTTCATTGAGATAAGACTCTCCTGTACCCATGACAAACATTCCATAATTCAAGTCTCTTATTAGTCTTGATTCAAAAAACGTGTTTAGCTTTTCGGGTTCTCCCAGTACTTCAGAAATTAACCACCTTGCGTACTGAGATGCCGACAATCCTGCTGGCACATTGGTAGACGGTTGGTGTATTCGGGCTGGAGATTTCCAAGTTTCTTCGTCTGGTTTTATTTCAACTGAGTCAAAATAGTCTTCCCATTTTTTAGCCGTTTTTTCCCATTGGTAATATTTTTCAAAGTTTAGCCTTGAGTTTCTTCCTAGGCTTTTTTGGTCTTCGTCGCTTAGACTAAAGAACTCTTCCATTTTTTGGGCTGTGTAATCATTATCGGGAACTGCTCTATCGCATCCCGTTTCTAGCTCGTTATAAACGGTTTTTGGCGTTAGTGGTGTTCCACCAAGCTTTCTAACAACGCTAGACATGGCTGAGTAATCAATACTCATGACGGGAACTCCGCATCCAGCGGCTTCTACTTGAGGAAGACCAAAGCCCTCACTGTTGGCATACTGTATATAAAGATCAAAAAGGTTCATGATGTTGGCGAGGTATTCGTAAGATGCGCCTTTTTGCACGCTTGCTAAACCTGCCGCAAAAGCCCCGCAGCCTTGACATTTTCTTCTAGCATCAGAAAAGAAGGATGGGAAGGTGTGACCACAAGTGTTGCAAATATAAGTGAAGACAACCTTGCTTGATAAGTTGTGTTTTAATAATAGCTTTGGTATGTCCCAGCCTAAATCTGGAAAACTTGTATGACAATACAGCCAAACGTCTTGTCTTCCGCTTGTGTCAAGAAATTTCCTGAAAGACTCAAAGAGGTCTGGAAACAATTTCCTTCTTTGGTTTCTCATGACAGTACCGACAAACTTAATGTTTTCATCAAACCCCATGTCTTCTTTGTGCTTACCTTTGTCTTCTACTGGAACATAGGCTGCGTCGGCAGAAGGCGGGGCAGAACCCAAGCATTTAATACTTCCGTTTGATTCTTTTTTGAGAACTTCGTGTCCCCAGTCTGAATAGCTAAAGACGGCATCGGCGCTTTCAAACGTTGATAACCACTGTTCGTTTTGAGGCGCAGCGTCAACGGTCGGCATAATAACCCAATGAAAATACGGCCTATAGGGAGACCTTTCTTGATGTTCAAACATCCAAAAGTCTCGTATATCACATACTATATCTGGTTGAAAATCTAGAAGTACAGACTCGAATTTCCATTCACCAAACTGATTGGTTGGTAATGAGTCATATCGTTCTTGTTGACTTTCATCATCTGGTAAATTGCCGTAGAACTTCCAAGGTATAGTTTTTGATCTGGGGTCTTTTTGCTCTCCATAACTTGCAAACTCAGCTAGTTCATATTTTTCTGTTGCATGAAGTCGTTTCATAACCTCACGAAGATAGGTCGCATAGCCAGTGTTAAGATATGTAGCTTCGCCACAGAAGAGTATTCTTTTTTTTCTCATTCGTTGTAGTCTTTCAACAGCTTTATAATTAGCCTTATCTTTTCTTTTACTTCGTCTTTAGAACACGACATAAAATCAGATATCTCAGAATTTGTGTAGCCTTGAATCCTGAGCTTAATTATGAATTTGTTTTCTTCTGATAAAAACTCTGGAATACACTCGTTTAAAGTCTCTTCTTTATTATACTGCTTATCTTGCTCAGTGACATTCCTAGAATTTTTTACTGCATGTTTTTTTGATTTTTTATTTAGGTTATTAATTTGGTTTCTTATACACACTAACGCATAAGCACTAAATTCAGCCTTCTTCTTATCGTAGTTTCTAATTGCCTTGAGTAGACCAATAAGACCTGCTTGAATATAGTCTTCAAAGTTGGGATCATCCAAAAAATAAAGAGCCTGAGAAACAACTAATCCATAATGAGAATGAACTAGCTTTTCTTCAAGCTCTTTTTGATCTAACGCTTTCCAGTTAGCTGGACTGTTCTTGTTTTTCTCTTGTGGTGTTAAAGAGTTTGAACTCTTTGACCCTGAATTTTGTTGAGAACCTTTTGTTGCCATTTTTGTCAATCCAAGAATTATTTCTTGCGGAGGCAACTAAGTCAATAATGTCACCCTTAACACAGTATTTTTCTATTGTTTCCCCACCTGAGTCCCAAGCTTCAAAATCAAAGAAATTAACACTCTTCTTTTTTTCGCCGTTTTTTTCTTTTCTATATTCGCTAATTGCCAGTGTAAATGTACACAGCGTTGTGTTTTCAAATTCGACAATTTTTGGATCAGCCGTTAGCCTTCCAATGAAGCGACAATAATTTGAAATAGTGTTCATGAACTTTCCTTGCTGTTAAAGGATCAATTTTATTTAATCATAAGGGGTAACTCAGTGTGAGTCAATTGAGTTCTATTACGCTTTCAATGATAAACCCATCATTAACTTGATATCTTTTGTTCTTAGAGTTTTGACCCACCAATATAATATTGTTACCTCTATACAAAACGTTTTTGTACTCTCTCCACTTTTCTGAAAATGCGGTGACTGTATCTAAGGTTCCAGTATGATCCTCTACGCATAAAAAGGCCATTTCTGATCCTTGCATCTTCCCCTTTTTGGTAATGTATTTTTTAACTTCTGAAATAGTGACGGCCATTTTTATGTCGCCTCTTTTGCCGTCAGAGAATTCTTTTATTGTGGTGTTTGCTAGATTGGTTTCGTAGGTTTCAATCCTTGAATAAGTTAAGGCAACACCAAGGTAATTCTCTTCAGTTCTTATGACCCACTCAGGCTCATCTTTTAATGAATAGGACGGGTTTTTACTTTGAATCAATAGATCTTTAATTGTGTCTGATCTTCTTGAATTAAATGTGGCTCCTCCTTCTTTTTTTGTTGGAGCCATAGCTGTTAGTAGTTCTATAAGATTATTATATTCAGCATGGTGAATTACTGCCCATTCTTGCTCTTTTTTTGTCAAGCTGCTCCAAGTATCAAACTCATCAAGCATTTGCTGTCTTGATTCTGGCAGGTGGGCGAAAAAGCCAATAGATATTAAGGCGATTAACATTCTTGAATTAACGTTTGGGGATGCTAGCACTAAGAATTCATACCATGACCAGTCTGATAAAGGCTTCCCGTTTTTTTCTTCTTCAATACCAATGATTACAGATTTAAACTTTTCTATTTGCTTTAAGCCAACAGACTTAACATCAACAAGCCCAAAATGTATTTGATTATCAATGATGTCAGTCTTGGTGTTAATAGCGTTTATGGATGGTGGACTTATATATATTTCACCATTCTTTGCGTCATTAACAAGCTCTTTCACTTCTCGCTGTGGATCAGGTTTGCCAGAAGAATGGAGAAGATAGTTACAATAAAATTGAACCGGATAATGAGCTTTAGCGTAAGCACTCCAGTATGCACATATAGCATAAGAAACGGCGTGAGATTTATTAAAGGCGTACCTGCTAGATTTTTCAATCCAGCTAAAGATCTCTTCTGCTTCTTCCTGTGTTAAGACTCCCTGCTTAATCGAACCCTTTAGGAATTGTGTTTTAACCTTCGCCATCAAGTCGGCTTTTTTCTTGCCGATGGCTTTACGAAGATTATCGGCTTCCTGAAGGCTAAAGCCCGCAAGTTGCTGAGCAATCTGCATGGACTGCTCTTGGTAAACCAGAACCCCCTGAGTTCCTTCTAGTATGGGTTTCAAGGAAGGGTGAAGATAGGTTATGTCCTCTTTAAGGTTTTTACGATCAACAAACCTTTGAGTCATTGACTTGCCATCTTGAATAGCCTTCAATGTTCCCGGTCTAATGATTGATATTAAAGCGGCAAGCTCTTCTATGTTTTTTGGCTTAACTCTCTTAGCCCAAGATTTACCTAGATTGCTCTCTAGTTGAAAAACACCTTTAGTTTTTCCTGAGCATATTAAATCCCAAGCTTTTTTGTCTTCAAACTCAAGGCTAAGAATATCAAATTTTGAGGCTTCCATTTTATTTTACCAAAAATACTGCTTGAACTTGTGGGTAAGTATCACCAACACGACATATGACTTCTAGGTTAATGTTGTGCTTCTCAATAGACTCTTTTAAAGCTTTAGATACGCCTTCTTCCATAGTTTCCCATCCGGGCGTTCCTCCCCAGTCATCAAAACCAAGAATAGTTCCATGCACGGCTATGCCTTCGGAAAAAACAAAATCTAAAACTTCAACACATGAGTCATAGGTGTCAACATCAATATCAATATAGGCTGCTTTCTTAAGGCTGTATTTTTCAAAGGTTTCTTTGTTTAAGGTATCTTCATACCACCCTCTTATTAGCTTAATTGGCGTGTCGAGATATTTATCGTACATGCCTTGTAGAAAATCCCTAGAATCCTCTACGCCATAAAGTTCGTCAGAACTATAGTCTCCAGCTTTCCACAGATACTCTCCATGCTTTTTAACTACCTCATCTCTTTCTTGGTTTGTTCTTTCTGGCAACCCCTCAAAAGAATCGAACCCATAAGCGATATCAATTTTTTTACCAGCCTGCTTTATTGCATCGAGGGATACGATAACGCTTTTGCCGGTGTATATACCAAACTGATAAAAGGCTGTTAACTCATTTGGCAGTACTATATCGCTAATTAAAGGAAAGGTGTCAGTAGGCTTCAGCCACGGAAGGTGGGCTAGAACTTGTCTCCATCCAGTTTTTTCGTATGTGTTAAGATCATCCCAAACGTTTTTATATGTGCAAGTTTCCATCTGCAAAAGCCTTTTCAAATTTAATTTTTGGAGCGATACGCCTGTGGAGCTTCATGAAACCTATCATTAGATTTGCTGTGTCCTTTACGTCTTGTAAAGCATCGTGAGCATTCTCCTTACTCATTCCAAATAAATCACGCATTGAGTCCATGCTAAGCGAATTAATGTCGGCATTGTTTTCCATCCACATCCAAACACTATCCATTACATCAATTCGGTGGATTTTATTAAACAGGGTTTGCTTGCCCGTCTTTTTATCCGTTGGGCCATACATGTCGCACATACGCTGTACAATCGGCATATCAAACCCAACTATGTTATAACCGGCTGCAATGGGTGCGTAGTAAGGAGTACCCTTGAAATTATACCTGTTTACGAAGTTGCCAAACTTCTTCCAGACAGTTTTAGCCGAGGGAGCTTTTGCTAGTTCTTTTCTGGTTTTACCATTAACCGCTAAAGCCTCGTCCTCAATAGGGTCTAAACCCTTTTCAATAGCCTCTTCGTCATCGAAGATTGGCTTTATAAGGCTTTCAAAATAACCCTCTGGTTGAACTGTCAATTTTCTACCGTGAATAGCAACCGCTGCAATCTGCACAGGTTGTGTCTTATCGGGATTGCGTGAGCCAGTCTCAAAGTCAAAAACAATAATATCCCTATAGTTCATTTTATCTTCCTTCTAATCTCAAAAAATTTGTCTAACGCCAATTCAACATCCTCATACAAATCACTAAAAAAGTGTGAGTGTACTTGGTACTTTATTTTTCCGTTTGCTAAAGGGTAATAGTCGTTTATTTTGCAAATGGAAAGACCTTTATATTCCTCGTATCTTCCATTTTGGATTTTGTCTTTTACTCTTTGCCTGTAGCTTTTTTTTGCTTCTTTTTTAAACATTGTTATCTTCGAGTTGATCCCTAACTCCCATGATTTTATCTAGTAAAGAAATACCTAATATGTCAAACTTAACATGACCCATAGCTTCTAAGTCGTTCATTTCCATCCCTGCTATTTTTTCTGAAGCCTTCTTGTCTCTTACCATCGGGCAAACTTCATTTAAGCTGTGTGAAGATATAACGACACCCGCTGCATGCTTGCCTTGTGATTTGAAGGTTCCTTCTATCCGCATGGCTTGAGCAAAAAGTTTAGAATAGTCACCTTCCAGCTCACCATCGTCATTTAATCTACAATAGTCTCGCATGGTTTCTGGCTGATTCATTAGTGTCCATTTGATAACCGATGGGTCATCCATCTCTGCTAACTGGTCAGAAACTTCATGTTCATGTGGTAGGCTTTTTGTTATGGTGTTCATTTCATCAAAACCACAAGCCTCGTTCATTCGTAAAACTTCCTTCAGGGCGCTACGCCCTTGAAGCCTTCCAAATGTAACCATTTGACCAACCCTTTTTGAGCCGTATTTATTTCGTATATAATCAATTGTTTCGTCACGCTTGGATGCGGGAACATCAATGTCGATATCTGGCAAAGATATGTGATTATCCGTATTTCGTCCAGCATTATAAAAGCGCTCAAAGATTAATCCATATTCTATTGGATCTACTTGTGTGATACCTACTAAATATGATACTAAACATCCGGCAGCAGAACCTCTTCCCGGCCCCGGAATATGATTCTTGCTGTGAACACTGTTTACAATATCTCTTACTATTAAAAAATAGCCAGACAAATTGGCATCACTAATTACATCAAGCTCTGCTTTAATTCTTTCTGTATATAAATCTTTTGCTGACTGGGTGTTAACCCTGCCTGTTGGTGCTAGTCTGGAAAGCCAACCATCTCTACAAAGCTGTCGTAAATGTTCTTCTTCTGATTTGTCTTCAGGACAACTAAACTTAGGAAGCATTGGCTTACCAAGGATATTGTAGTCTTCACACATGCTTGCAATTTGCATTGTGTTTGCAATTTCATGAGATGTGTTTACAGCCTCTATTTCTTCTAGTGAAGGTATATGAAAATTGTTTGATTTCATAAACCCACCAAAGGCAACATCGCCATTTTCTTGGAGTCTCTTCTTAATTCCCCGCAGGGTTGTTTTCATTGCAGAGCAAAGAAGAAGTAGTTGATCTCCAGCGTCTTGCTTTTCTGGATAATGAGAATCTGCTGTAGCAACTGTTTCAAATTTATATTTTTTGGCTATATATCTTAGCCCCTGAACAACCAAAGATGCGGCAGGAGAGTTTTCTTGATCTATGGCTTGAATTTCAAGAAAGAAATTATCTTTTCCAAAAATGTCTCTGTATTTGTTTGCTAGTAGCAATACGTTGTCAACCCAATCGGGATGTACATATCTTTTAGCCTCATCTTCTGTGGGCGCACTATAAGCCGACTTTGCATCGGCAAATATAGCATTTGCCAAGTCGCTTCCAAGATGACCACTAAAAGCAATGATATTACCGTTTGCAAACTGACCCAATGTCTGTAAATCTAATCGGGGTCTATAATAAAAGTTTTCTTCATCATTACTTTTGGACACGGCTTGGATTAAACTATCCCAACCCTGCCTGTTTTTAGCCAATACGCAAAGATGACTGAGGCTTCTATTTTTGTCAGACTTGATTGTACAATCTTGCTGGCTTAGGTAGAACTCGCATCCGAGTATTGGTTTAATATTCTTTTTCTTCATAGCCTGCGTGAAGGCCACAGCGCCCGATATAGTGCCGTGGTCGGTTAATGCACAGGATTCAAAGCCAAGCTTTTCGCACCGTGAGGCAACCTGTGAGGGCTTTGAGAGACCATCTAGGAGGCTGTAGTGCGTATGCAAGTGTAGAGGTGTCCAATTCATTTTTTCTTATCCGCTAATCTTCCACCGCCGTCTCCGTAGGTGGTTATTTTTTCAATATTTCCGTACTCTTCAACAACTTGATTTACACCCTTTTTTATGACTTCATCTCGTATGTGTTGACACAGGCTTTTTCCTGTATCTTTATAAGGCTCACTGAACTTGCAAAGCTTTTGGCATTTCCAGTGGGCGTTTTTATTAGATAGAAGTTTGGGGTGTTGAGTGTTTCTTATCTGTTCAAATTTTTTCCTGAGTATGTCTTCGGCTTTCTGGTAGTCTTCTTCGTCGAAGGCCATCGAGAATAAGCCGCCAGCATTTATATAGTAAATACTGATTGAAAACTCACGTTCTGGGTACATGTTTCTTAGGGCGTAATAATACAAAAGAAGCTGCGTATCTTTTTGAAGCTTTTCGTATGTCTTCTCTTCTCCTGTTGCCCAGTCTATTCTTTTGCCCGTTTTATAATCTAGGATTTCGTAGTAATCTTCTGATTGTTTTAATATGAGATCTACCGTTCCTTTGATTGATAGATACCCCTCGATTGTTTTGCCGCCAAGATCATAAGAATATTTTGCCCAAGGTTTTTTTATTTCAAAGTCAAAAAATAGTTCGGTCGCAAACACTTCTTGGTTTCTTGGGTCTAATACTCCTCCTTCATAAGCCACGGCTTTTTCTGCCCACTTTAGACAGGTTCTCTTATCTGCTTCTGTTATGTTTACTTCTGGAAAGCTAGATGAGTAGTAATCGAAAGCCAAGTCGTTTAACAGCTTTAAGTCATCGCACTCTTTAAGGGTTAGCGTTTTTCCTGTCTCGTCATCTTCTACAACGTCAAGACCTTTGTTCATTGCAATCTTCTTGTCTCCAAGAGTTTGCATAACCTTGTGAACTATAGTTCCCATCAAGGCCTTTTTGTTGGTTTTATCCTTGAAGGAAAGATTGTATTGCAAAAAGTACTTTTGCTGACAAAATTCTAAAGTTCCAAGACTACTGCTTCTGTGGTAACAAACTATCATCTAATGGGTCAATTTCCGATATGGGCAAGTTGTACATATCTACGTGAGTTTTAAAACCGTTTCTATTATCAATTTCGCCGCTTTTCCAAATCTTTGCTCTAGCAAAGTAATCTTCAGGCTCTGCCTGCCCTACTATCGAAATATCTTTAATACCACGATAAATGCGCTTTCCCGCTTCCATCGTCATATTTTCAAAATGTATACTTACAAAAATATATAAATCTGGCCTTTGATGTGTACTTGTTTTTGCGACTGAAACATCGTAATAATCTAAAGGCTTGACTGTTCTTCGTTTTGTTTTTACTTCTATTCTGCGACCGTCTTTAGCTACAATATCGTAGTCGTACTTGTCACTACCTTTATTGCAACTGGTTATTTTTGCGCCAATGTAAGCGGCCACCGCTTCTTCTCCAAGATATCCAGCAGCGTTTCCACCGCCTTTTAATATTGAGTTATTTATTCTCCCTAATTTTTTTGCTTTTGTTTGTGCTTGTTCAACCATCCGTGCGTCCCACGGTATACTTATGAGCTTTTGGTTTTCAGCCATCCCCATTCCCTGAGTGTTTTGAGTAAGTCCATGTTAGTTTCATCTATGTTCATATCTTTGTTGTTTATAACATGATCGAATCCTTTATGGTTATCTAGTGATGTTTCGCTTGGGTGTTCATCTTCGTGTGGTGATCTGGTTAAGCGTATAACTTTACCACCAGCTTTTTGTATGGCTTCCACTTCGTTTGGAAATCGAATGTCTGGAACTATAGCCAGTTCTGTTCCGCTGGTTAGCATCCTGCTAATACAGCTTGCAACCCAAATATCGTCTTTGATTTTTCTGCAAACATCCGTACCAAAACATTGCAAGAATTCTCTAGCTGTCATAAATCCGGTTTTATCTGTGGTGCTGAGCATGTTTTCCCACTTAATGTTTACAGGGGTATTTTTATCTTCGTCTGTTCCATAACATTGTTCCATCTTTAATCCAAACAGTTCAATAGCGATTACTTTAAGTGGGTCTGCAAAACTAAAAGACCTAACGTAAGGCCATACCGTTCTTTGGGCATATTCCATAAACTCTGGATCTTTTCTTTCGATGTCTAGAAAGCCCATGCCTTCCACCTCTTCGCCCTTTTCATTAATCTGCTTGGCGTTGACTATTAGATTGCCTTCATCGTCCATCAAGAACTTTTCAACCACATCATTAAATCTCAACTGATAACCATGCAAAAAAGTAGAGCATGTCGTTTTTCCGCTTTGCTTTCTTCCAGACAGACCTAGGATATTTGTCATTTTATACTTCCTGTAGTTTGGGCTTTAGTTCTTGAGTAATTTGTTCAATGGTCATCTCTCCAACATCTTTGGTTGGAACATCAATTTCAACTATGTTAAAAGTTCTTTCGCATTTTTTTCTAATGCCTTTCTTGGCTTTTTGTCCTGCTTCGTCATTGTCTGTTAGTAATACTAGCGTAAAAGCGCCAGAGGTTTCAAGTATCCTTGCTTGCGTGTCTGTTAAGCTAGACCCAAACATACCCACAACGTTTGTTATACCAGCCTCCCACAGTCTCCAGACATCTCCCTGTCCTTCAACAAGAATTGCCGTTCGTGTTTTACGAATATGATCTTTTGACAACCAATACCCATAAAGCCAAGCTCCGGCATAAAACTCTTTTGAGTTGATCCATTTTCTCCCATTGTAATTTTCGTGCATAACCCTACCAACACAACCAACCATGCATTCAAAGTCGTCGTCATATACAGGAGCTACAACTCTATTTCGCATTTGCTTATTGGAGTCTTCACAAACGCCAACATCGAACTGGTCTAAAACCTCCTTTGAATACCCTCTCTTTAAATAATATTCAGCAGGACGCTGTAAGGAGTTTCTAACCAAGCTTCTTGAGATTCCTTTTGATTTGTTTTTTTCTCTTTTTTCAAAAGCTTTTTGAAGTCTAGAAGGTCTATTGCTAAAGTCAACTGAGCTAGAACCCTTGTTTAGATCTTCAAAGTTGGTTTCTACTAATTTCATGCAGTACTCAACGGTTTCATCAAATGAAACATTTTTTTCTGAAGTTGTGGAAAGCAAAACACGAATTAGCCCAACTGGTGTATTTATACAATCTTCGTGACAGTCCTGAGTCCAGCACTTCCATAATCCAAAATAAGGATGGTCAACCTCAACGTTCATTGTAAAAGCGTTTGGGTTATCTCCTTCGTGTACTGGACAAGCACAAGAAATATAGTCGCCAAAGTCATTAACTTCTATATTAAACCTTGTAGAAAGTATAGGTACTATATTAGCTGCAATCAAGTCTGAAAGCTTTTTCAGTTCTTTTGTTGAAAGCTTTCTCAAAATGGTTTCTCCGGGTCAATCTCTTCTTCTATAGTAAATCCTTCTTCTCCACTATGTACGCTGTTGTCAAACCCTTCTTTCTTTTTCTTGTTGGCTAAAACGTATTCAGACTTTGTAAAGCCTTCGTCTATTCTTCCGAAATCACCATTCAGATTCATGTTGATATAATCAAAGTCATCAGAAAGACCACCGCCATGACGAGCAATCAAGGGAATTAGTTTTCTGTTACCACTAGCTCCAGCATCTTCTGCTAACTCTTCGTCTGATTTCTTTTTGAATAGTGTAAGGCTACTACAAAACCAAGAAAGCCTATCTGATCCACTAATGACATCTTCAGACTCGCGCGTTAAACCATCTCTGTTTAATTGCACGAACGACAAGCAAGGAACGTTTTCCTTGATTGCAAAGTTAACTAAGCTCTGCATTTGGTAGCCAAGGGCTTCAAATTCTTTCATGTTGTTTACTTGAGAAGAGCTGGTTAGCTTTAGGTAATCATAAATAATTAAGCATGGCTTAGTTTTTCCGTTTTCGTCTTTGCCAACTTCTCTTTCTTTCCATCGTCTCATAACGGCTAGGGTTTCATCAAAATCCATACCAGCAATGGTAACATACTTATAGGGTATGCTTTTTAGTTTTTCTACGCCTTGACGAACCCTCTCTTGCAGCCCTTGGGATTTACCAAATTTCCCTGTCGAAATGTCATTGATTGGAATGTCGGTTATGTTTCCAAGTAAACGATGGATATGGTCTTCTTTAGACATTTCCGTATCGAGCATTAAAACTGGAATACCCAAGCTTCCCGCAACGTGCAGTGCGACACTATCTGCGAATAAACTTTTACCAGCCTTTGCTCTAGCACCAATTAGGTCTACATTACCCCTCCTTAACCCACCCCCAATAGCTTTGTCAAAACGTGGGAAACCAGTGCTTATACCCATCATTTCGCAAGGGTTGTCGATTAAGTGTTGGACGTATTCATCAATTTCATCCCCGATATGAACAGGGGCATTTTCAGCTTGGTTATTAAGACTGGCAGAGAAATCAAAGAAGGGGGTTTCACCAATGCTTATTATCTGGCTTATTGTTTCATCGCCAGTGATTTCACTGATGTTTCTTTGTATTTGAGATGCTGTCAAATAAACATCTCTTGCTATGTCAAACTTACAAAGGGTTAATGCTTGATGCTTGACATTGCTTAGTTCTACGCTTATTGATGAAAGACGTTTATAATAATCTTTAGGAACGCGCTCCATGAATACGGAGTCTAGGTTGATAGCTTTAGCAGCCCCATACAAAGTGGGCAAATCAACCGTGTCTGAATTTTCAAATAGCTTTTGAAGACACGCCCAAACTATTTGGTTTTCTTCTGAAGTAAAAGATTTTTTGTCTATTGTTCCATTGATATCAATAAACGCATCGCTTCCATGCTGGATAAGTCCAGCAAGAACAGCTCTTTCTGCAACGAGATTGCTAAGTTCCTTTGTCATTAACCAACACACCTGCTGCAACGATGAAAAGTACCACTTTTGTATGCTGGGTTAATCTCTTCCTTAGTACCACATACGTGACACGATACCTCAATCAACTTAACAGGAGGTCGTCTTTTTGTTCTGGGAACATCTGGTGTTGTAACATCTTTGGCTTCAACGCCATCATCCATAAACTGATTATCACCAACTTGGATAGGTTCTTTTCTACCAAACTTTGATTCAACATCTCTGGGTTCTGTAGAGAAGTCTAAGTCTTTCGACCGCACCTGCACTGGTGACTGCACGGCTTCGGCGTGTGATTCACTTGTGGCTGACTCCGGCTCTGGGCTTCCTCCTTGTTCTGCCCCTCCTCCTGCTGGTCTGACTTCTTCTCCTGTGAGGGCTGAAAAGCCCTGAATAACTTGCTCCATATCATTGTTTAATATGCCTTTTTTAATTGTGTCTATAGGATTCATTTCTTCTTCTCCGTCCAAGTTCTAGTAAGGTGTCAGCTTGTCTTCTAACGTCTCTTACTGTGTCGGTCAATATGGTTATTCTTCCTTCAGCAATTCTTTTTACTCTCCATACTTTTTGTATGAAGTCATCTTCTCTTATAACTGAGTTTACTTTTACCTCCCATTTTGTATACTTATCAAAGTTATTAGCCCTACTAGCAACAGTATGGTTAATAAGCTCTTCGCACCACTTAAATCTAGCTAGATGTTTATTGTATATTTTCTGTAGGTAATTGCAGTAACCCTGTACAACGAAAGCTTTCTCACAGCACTCTTCTGCTGTCAAAGACTTTAACTCAAAAGAACTAAGGTTTATTATACCTTTAACTTCAGGGTTATGCTCTATGTCTATAACGCCTTCTGTATTAGTATAGCTTTCCAAGTCTTCTATAAACTTCTCAAGCTTGTCTATTGATAATTCTTCTTTTCCATTCATCTTCTGATTCCGAATAACTTAATGCAACAAGAGTGATGTCGTTAATTTTAAGCCAGTTTTCCTTGTCCCTATCTCTCGATTTTGATTTCCTAAAACCCGCTCTGTTGCCATGAAAATGGGCGACAAACTCAAAGTGCTGCCGCCCGTGAACTTCGACCGCCAGAAGTTCTGACGGTATCAAAAAATCAACAAACAGAGTGGATTTTCTTGATGGCTTATGTGAACCGGGAAGTGGAACTTCCTCAAGGATTGTATCATACGGAAATACATCACGCAAGAGTTTTCTCGCAGAAATGTGCAATTTAGATCGAGGTCTTTTGTCGTCCCCGTGAACAACATGCTTGGAAACGTTCCAATTGCGATCCCTCCCATCAAAACCTATCGCCTTCAAAACAGCATTTCCTTTAATGAAATTTGCAAAGAAGACCAAAGATCGTTTGTGTCAAGAAATTCTTTGAGCTTATTCTGTCCTTGAAACTTAACGAACTTAATGATTTTTTCTTCTTCGTCTTCTTTAATACCTTCTGCCTCAAGAAGCTTTTTGATTGGTTTTGTATTTTCAACCAAGAAGTCACAAGTATACCAAGCTCCAGCAGCAGAAATTAAATCAAAGTCATTAGCTTGTTCAAACATCTCCTGCTTGTAATCAATTCCAACTCCATACCTGAGCCAGCCAATAGCTTCGCCGCCAACAAAACCGCCAAGGGCAGAAGTGATAACCTTCCAGTGCATTGCCTGACCTATTTGATTTCCTTCGTTTTTATCTTTCCAAGCTTGAATCCAAGCTATCTCAAGAATGGTGTCTGCTTGATAACGCACTTTTACACCACCGTCTGCTACCTTCTTTTTACCCATACCACCAGTGTTAGCTATAAAATGGGTAATCATTATAACGATAGCCTTTTGTTTGGGGACTACGCTACTCATTTTTTTACAGAAGTTAGATAGAATCCTTGGAACTCCGGGTCTATAATCTCCCCGAACCTCTTCGTCTAAATCTCGCTGTGCTATTAAGCTAGATATTGAATCAATAATAATTACACAGTTAGGATGAGCCTTTACTAATTTCTCCACAGCCCCAAGATATTGTTCGGCACTTAGTGTTTCATTTTCAGATTGAACTACCGTGATCTTGTCAGCCTGAAGACCATGTACTCCTTCAAAATTTTTGGTACTCAGTCTACCCTCAACATTAACATAGAATATAGGACGTTCACCATATTCCTTCTTTTGGCAATTAGCAGCAAACTGTAAAGCTGTCGTTGTTTTACCAGACTTTGGATCACCAATCATTTGAACCCAAGTCCCCTCTCTAAAGCCGCCTCCAAGAGCGTAGTCTAAGGCTGGACTAACAGGGATAACTTGCATGTTCTTCAAGTCCTGAAAAACATCAGCACCGTTTACCAGTATGTTTCCGTACTTTTTAGTAATAGTCTTTAACGCTGCTGTGTCACTCATTTTCCAACCCCTTAAGTCTTGAGATTCTGCTTTGTTTTCCGTATGGCTGCTTAGGAGTAGAGAGACTGTTGTCTTTGTACTCGACTTCTTGGATTTCTCTATCGTTGATTCTGTCTAGCTTGAATTGTTCTTTTTTGATAATGTCTTCAAGCCACCCCACTCTAAGGGAATATATACCTTTCCCTTTATAAGAATTTAAGGCATTAATGATGGCCTTTTCGTGGTATTTTTTAAGAAGCTGGTAGCCTTTTGTTACTTGGCTCTGGAACTCTTTCTTCCACTTTTCTGTGTTCCAAAGGGCGTATGCTGGCCTACCTACATTTTCTCTTTCGGCTTTTCTTAGACACACCATCTCAGCAATGTATTGAGATGCGTTACATTCCTGTCCCGTTGTCTTGTGTTTGTAACCTTTGTTCATTCAATATTCCCTTTTTCGCAATAATAAATTCTGGATTCGCATAGGGATCTCTTTCCTCTACCGATTCCGATATCAATTCAGGAAGCCTCCATCTTCTTACAGAAAGCTTCTCTCCATCCAAAGTACCAAACACAAAAGCGTGTTGATTCATGTCACCAAACAATAAAGCCCCGACAGATTTACAAAAGAAATACCCATCATGTCCAGAACCTAGCTCTTCTATGTGGGATTTATTCCGCAGCTTAATAGATTGAATATACAGATCGTTGCTGTTGCAGTATTGCTTTAGCCTAGTCCAAGCACTTGCTGGTTCTATGTTTGGCCTTCCGTCATCTTGGTATATTACTTCACCATTAGAAAGGGTTGCTATCCAAAGGGGATTTTGGTCAGCGTAAATATTAATATAATCGTCGAATTCTTTAGATAAGAAGATGCTCATTTTTTCTTAATAATATGAATAGCGTTTTTGTGTTTTGATGAGACGTTGATTCTTTTTGATCTTGTCTCGTCGGCAATTTCCGAAGCGGCAGGAGTCATAATTGTAACACCCCGATCTTCTTTGTGTCCAAAAAGTTCGCTTATATCGGATTTTTTATCCTGAACTTCATCCACATGACCCATTCTGGACTTTTCAATATGCCTTTTAACGGACGCTTCTGTTCTGTTTAGGTCTTTTGCTATTTCGTCAACTTCTTTGTCTTCGTTGTTTTCTATGTAAAACTTTTCGACCTTGTTTAGCTTTCCTGTTTTTTTAGACATCAATATTGCTCCTATCGGCCCAAGTAAGGTGGTTTCTCTGTTTGGTTATTAAGTATTTAATATAATGATCAAATGTTTTTGATGACACCTTTGAGAACTTGGTATTCAGCGAGTTTGCTTTTGCGCCATCTATCCCTTGGGGGTCGTATAGGCTACCACGAAGCGTCTTGAGGTAGTATTTTTCTCTATAGCTGTCTCCAGTTCCTTTTCTCTCTATGTATGCACAAGAGCTAGAGACATCATTTAATGCGTTTCCGTTTTTATCGTAATATGTATAAGACACATTCTCAGATTTAATGAAATCTTCAGCTTCCATCTTCTTTTCCTTCCAGTTCTATTATAATAACACCATCCTTTTCATACATTTCGTTGACTATTAAATCATCGGGTGGTGATTGAAAATAATCTCCATCAACATCAACAAGCCAGCTTTTTCCATCACAAAAGGGACATTCAACAATTAGCCTGTTTTCTTTTTTGCTTGGTGCAACCCTGAGAAGTTTAAATATTTCCTCTTGGCAATCTGCGCATTGTATATTGACTTCTTCAAGATCTTTGTATTTTATAACTTGATCTATTGGCTTATGCGGAAGGTTCATTTCTTACCTTCTTGAATGTATTTGGCCTTCTGCGATTTTGTCATTTTGTTTATTTCTGACTGCGTGGCACTTCCAGACTTTTCTACCCAATTTTTAGGCTTCTGTTTTTTGAGATTTCCCTCTTGTTGCTTGGCTCTTTTTTCACTGCGTTCATAGCTACCCATGTTTTTTGTGTTTGATTCGGCAAGCTGACCAAGGGTTGTTGGCTCACCTTTTACAAAACCCATAGGGACTTGATTAATAACTATCTTGATGTCTGAACTTCCGCACTTGCAGGGTTCAGGAGTTTTGTTGAAGCCGTGAAATTGTTCAAACTCACAGCCACACTCGTTACATAAATAATCGTAGGTTGGCATTTAATGATACTTTACAGGTTCGTCATAAAGTGCGTTTAATATTTTAGAAATAATTTTATTTCTTATTATATCACGTTCAGTCAATTCGGCAATACCAACACCGCTAACGTTGTTAAGGCGGTCTAAAAATTCTTCCAGACCTCCTTGTTCTTTTTTTAGTAAGTCTGTTTGGTCAATATCGCCATTGATGACTGCTTTTGAATCCCAGCCAATTCTAGTTATGAACATTTTAAGTTGTTCAAAGGTGGCGTTTTGGGCTTCATCTAATATCATAAAGCAATTATGAAAATTTCGCCCTCTCATATATTCTAGTGGACAAACTTCTATTCTGCCTTCATCTCTATAAGATTGAACCCTGTTGGTATTTAGTCTATACTCCATCTCTTCTATTACGGGTACTAAATACGGGTGTATTTTTTCTTCAAAGGTTCCGGGCAAAAAACCTAAACCTCGACCAGACTCAATTACGGGTCTAGTAACAATTATCTTCTCAACTCTTTTATCTAATAGATAATCACAAGCAAGTCCTACCGCCACTGCCGTCTTTCCTGTTCCGGCAGGGCCAGTACAGAAAGTGACATCATTTTCTGACATTAACCTAATGTAGTCTTCTTGGTTTTTGGTTTTAGGCTTTAGAGCCTTCCTTCTTTTTGTTTGTCCTTTTGTCTGATAGTTATTATCAGTGTGTTTTTTTCTGGACATTTATTATTTACCTGTAGAGCCAAAACCACCAGAATCTCGGTCTGTTGAGTCAAGCTCTTTTACCTCATTTAATTTGAAATTTGGAATTTCCTGAATTAACAATTGCGCAATCCTATCTCCGCGCTTAATTTTATACATTTCAGATGTTGTGTTATGTAAGCAAACCTTAACTTCTCCACGATAGTTACAGTCAATAACACCTGCGTGTCTGTGTATACCCTTTACGCCCATGGAAGATCTATCCCAGATCAAGCCAACATAGTGTTCAGGAAGAGCCATTGCTATACCAGTGGATACCAGCTTGGTTTCTTCTGGCCACAATGTAACATCTTCATCAGCATATAAATCCCAGCCAGCGTCATTCGCATGGCCTTTAGTCGGGACTTCGGCGGTTTCAGAAATCTTTTTAACATCAAGACGTTTGTATCCATAAACAGTAGCTGTAGCACTTGCATGTCCCGTGATGATCGCCATCATGATCTCCTTAAATAACGTCGCACTTACCGCCCGCACAAGCCCATTCCTGTTCAGGCTTAACATTGTTTTCTTCTTCTATAACTTCTGTGTAGTCCACAGGGGTGTATTCTCTGCTTAAGTCTACCCACTCTTTCCAGTTGTATACATCTTTCATGCAGTACGTGAGTTTTCTCAGGTCGCCTTCAAAGTACCTTTCTGCAAATCTTGCACATCTATCTGACCATTCTTTTTTGCCGTTGCCTTTTATTTTGGCTCCAACACCAAGAAGTGAATCACACGCTGCCCACAGATTGTCTTCCCATAGGTTGAGGGCGACTTCTATAAGGCCGCTAACAAACAAAGATGCGTCTCCATAGTGACGAACCTGTTCTGTTGGTAAGTAGATTGCGGTGAATGGTGCTTGGGGATAATCTTTATCTCCCGTAATTGGCAGCAAAGAAATGCCGCAGAAGAATTTTCTATTTTTATAAATGAATTTTTCTACTTCTTCCCATTCATCTGGCTTTACGTTAATGGTGTTGGAAACATTATGTACCAACCAAGGTTGGGTGCAAAGTTTTTTGTTGGTTCCAGTAATGACCCAGTTTTGTTGCGTACTCTTTACGTGGCTAAGCAAATCAATAGCCCCGACTTGGTTTTTTGTTTTTGCTCCAGCAGGAACTTCAACACAAAAAGAGACTACGTCATCACTATCATTATTTGACCATACAGATTCTTCGCAAGCTCTTGGGTTTATTTCTCTGAAGTAGTTGTAGATCGGTTCCATCTTATTAGCTTGCACGCGTCTAATATAACGCTTGGCATGATGAGGATGGATACCAGAACTAGTCCCAAGAACGCAACTGCTAGTGCCTTCAGGTTTGATACAAGTAGTTCTAGCAGCTTGATTGATTCCAATGATTTTAGCGATTCTTTTATTTTCATCTTTAACCGTCTTAGCTCCAGCTTTTTGAACCTCTGGACTTAAACATATTTCATGTTGTTCCATAATGCCTGTCATGGAAACACCAAGCAGGGCTTCTCTTTTTACTATATTTTCACTTGTTTCTCCAAGATATGAAAATGAAGAAAAGCCAGCTTGTAGTGTTCCAATTATAGAAGCTGCTTTACAGGCTTCAAGGAAATCTTCTTCTGACTTTATCTTTGCACAGTTGATCGTGCTTAAATTGCAGGCTTGCCAACCGCTTTCTCCTGTAGTCTCATCTACAGGCCACATGCCAATCTCAACACAGGGATTTACTATTAACTCAGTAGAGTCAGACCATACAAATCCGGGTTCTCCAAATTCTTTAACAGAATTCATTAGTTCTGAAAACTGCTTTGCCGTTGTTTTTTCTCTTAATAGAATAGCAGAGTTATTAGACCTACCTCTTTGAGGATTTTCTACAAACCAAGAACCAGTCTTAGCTTTAGCCATCTCTTCATCGTCTGGGCTGAATAGGCATATAGTGGCGCTTCTACGAACCCCACCTGAAATAACAGCATCAGCGCTATGCATTACTATGTCGTAGGCTTGAATTGGCGTGAGATATCTTATTGATTTATCACAGAACTCTAGATCTTTTAACGCCCTGTCTAATATTTTTCTAATGCTAGAAAGAGCAAGCTTTAGTGGTTCTGGGCCGGGAGCTTTTCCACCGCTTGAGTTTAGGAAAGACCCCGCAGGTCTAATCTCAGAATAATCAAACTTTACGTTCTTACCTGCGTATTCAGGAAACGATTCTTTTTGATCGAAGTAACTTGATACCAGTATACCTACCGCATCAGACCATCCTTCAATCGTATCTGGTATGACGTATTTTTTTGTTCCATTTTTGTTTTTTATTAAGGGTGGTAGTTTTGCTATGTGATGTTTCTGTACAGAAAATCCAGTACCACACCCACAAAGCAAAAGATACATACACTCTTGAAAGAAACGCAAGCGATCACAGAAAGAAGTGATGCAATTATAGATTCGGGCGTTGTGCTTAAAGATTGGTTTGCCGCCAAACTGTAAGGCTCTTTGAGAACCAAGGACGCGCTTTTTACGCATCATCTCGTAAGCCCATTCGATGTCTTCGTGTACTTCAGGTATATCGAAGTACTTGTTTAACATCATCTCCTTTACGCGGCTAACAGCTTCATTCCAAGTTTCTCTTCTTTTTTTTTCTTGTATCCATCTTGCATACTTTGCAACAAATGTATAATCCTGAAGCTCTCTAACCGACATTGTGTTCCTTTGAGTTGGTAAAAAAGAGCGACACCGCTTTACCAAGAAATTTGTTAGGGGTTAATTTTATGTTGAGTAAAAGTTTAAACTACTGACTTGGTGCAACAATGGCGTGTCGAAAAAGTGTCGCTCTAGCTCTTTAAAAAGCTTCTTTAAATTCCGACACTTTATTATACACTAGAACAATCTAGCTTGCTTTTCATTTTGATTACTGTTCGTCAGTTCGTTTAAGTAAGACCTACTTGGGGTAACCCACTCTATTTGCAATCCAAAATCAACTAAATGATTATGTATCATTGTGTCTTTCTCGGAATAACTACTAACTTTATTACCATTCGCTACCTTCCATGTGGTAATATTGTTTTGCCACAAAAGCTTTGCACATCTATAGCAAGGCATATGAGTTACGTAAGCAATGATATCTTTTTTAGGTTTTATAACCATATTGCTTATAGCATTTTGCTCAGCATGCACCATAAAGGGATACTTATCTGGCCTACGGGTTGGTAAAGATGAGTCATTTACACCTGAACAAAATCCATTGTAACCGGCGCTAATGACTCTGTTTTCGTGTACTAGTACACAACCAACCTTAGTTTGAGAATCTGGACTTCTTGTTGAAGTTAGAACGGCGAAGTTTATAAAATATTCATCCCACGTTGGCCGTTCCATGATCTCGCTTCCTTGCTCGAACTCTTCGTTCTCGTTTTAGACGTTTCTTATCTCTTTTGCTTTTCTTTCTTATTGTTCTGCCCATTTTGATATTCTGGATGAATCCAGACAATCTTATTTTGACGAGCATAGGCAATCATTTTACGGCCATTCTCGAATTCCGGCAATACCCATGCCCAACTATTGTCGGAAATCTGTAATTTTTCAGCCGATTTTTTTTCGGCAAGTTTTTCATTAAAGTTCATCTAGAATCTCCAGTCCATGAATAGCGTGTCTTATATCTGATTCCAACACAATTTCCTTTTCAAACTCCTGCGTGTAACTATTAAAAACCAACAGCCTTGCAGGAGAAGAGCCGATGATGAATTTATTTTCTGAAACCGCAAGACCACGATTCCAATTATTAGAAGCGATGTCATCTACAATAAACTTTGCATTTTTTGCTCTTGGTATTGGGTATGGAATAAAATCTACAGATCCATTAACGCCCTGCGGTCTCTTTGTGTAAGAAATACCAATACTGTTGTAAGTTGTTAAGTTGGCTATGGTCACATTGTCTAATTTATAAAAGTTATGAACAAAGCTTTTGGAATTGTTTCTTCCAAAAGCAGGTATCTCGCACACCTCTTCCATTGTTTCAAAATCATATAGTGGTGTAATCAAACCCGAAAATGTAATTCTTCCATCGCTGACAAAAATTGAATTGATATGGAAATTGTCGTCTTCTGTTTTTTCTTCCGAGGTAATTTCCTTCTTGCCAGTTAAAACCTTATAGTCATCTACATTTTTGCCAAGGATTTGCCAGAAACCTTTTAGATTAAAGTCGAGGTCATACTTAGCTATGGCATCGTAGGCTGTCGATGTAGCCCATATGTGATCGTCATGAACCACTATTTCATGCACGCTTTTAAGATGATCTCTGTCTTGGAATGTTCTCTTTATCTGATAAGTTTCTCTGTCTAGTTCTGTAAAGCCAGCAGAATCAGAAACGATAATGCGGTCAGAAAGAACGCAAATGCCACGAAGACCTCTTTCTCCTCCACGCTCATTATCGTTGACAAAATCCATTTCATACGGCGCATAATGAAGCACTTCCTCTGAGTCTATATCTACAACATACAAACCTCCATGTATGTCTCCTTGCTTAGCGGCTCTAACGACCGTACTGCATATAATTTTCAATTTTAAATCTCGTGATAAATTCTTGGTATGGTTTTGATACGTATCTAAAATCAAAAAAATCATAGTCGATTCTTGAGTGCGAAAGATACCTATCGTTTAGACCGAACTCCGAGGTTCCAAAGTCAGACTGCCTCTCGTCATTTATCTTCTTTGCTATGTTTGTTAATACCGCACTATATTCTAAACAGGTCATATATGGTGGGATAAACCCATCAAACAAACCCATATAAAGATTGTCTTGTAAGTTCTTTTCAAAATCATCTTTAGTGGGAATGTTAGTTTTTTCTAATATAAAATTGATTAGCTTAGTGGTGTATATATGTCCGTTGTGAGAGAAGGGCATAGCGAAATTAGTGAACGGCTTAACGTGAGAAGCATTCCAGATCATAAATTTATCTAGTATGAACTCACCATTCTCTGGCTTGTCTATAAAATAATCATTTATCTTATAGGGGTTTTGTATGACAGTGTTATTGCCAATTCTTAAAGACAAAGCGGAAATTGCCTCATCTCTAAAAAGCTCCATTATTTTTTTGTAAGAGGGGAGTCTTTCAAAGACTATATTTTCATCGCTAAAAATACAGGTTAAATCTCTGTTTCCTAATCTCTTGATTATATCTGTGCTTAGATTTTCACTCTCTCTTTGATACCACCTAATGGGAAACTGAAGTCCGTATCTATCTTTATGGTAAAACTCTTCTTTTGTTTTTTGGTAGCCGCGCTCAAACACAGCGTTTGATGCTTCGTATATCACACGAATATCGAATAGATTGCTACTATTTCTTTGAATGCTTTCAAGTAGCAGGTGTAGCTGAGAAGCTCTGTCTTTAGAGAGAATTATTGCTGTTATCATCTAACTAAAATAGAATCTGGATTGATGGTATTGACAGTTAAATTTGCGTCATGCCATGCAATTGTTTTGGTAAGACCCGCTTCCATGTCGGTTGCGGGTGTCCATCCTAGATCTTTTCTTATCCTAGAAGTATCCAAGAAAGATCTTTCTTTAGCATCTACGTATTCTTCTTTCCAGATTATTTCTTTTTCAAACCCTATGATGTCAGCAATCGTTTTATGTAGATCTTTTATATTAACATCATATCCTTGAGAGACGTTGTATGTTTCGCATTCATCAGCGAACTGAATAACATCATAGATTGCGCGAACAGCATCGTCCACATAAAGGAAATCTCTGGTTGTTTTTGAGTTTCCATTAGCCTCAAGGTTTATGTCGTATTTTTTAGCGGCTGAAACATTGGTGATTATGGATTCAATTATGTTATTTCGCATTGGGTTGAATCTACTATTTGGCCCATACACTTCTGGAAAAATAAGATTAACGCCAACAAAGTCTGGAAACTGCGTGCTAAAAGCGGCGTTCAGTTCCATCATAACCTTTGCGGTATTTCCATAATATCTTCTGCTCCAGTGCGGAGCGCCTTCCCACAGGTCTTCTTCTTTATGTGGTAGTATTGGTTGCTCTGGATAACAAGCAGAGTGCCAAGCCATTATGAATTTTTTACAACCGCTTACTCTTGCTTCTTCAAGCACTTTTGAAGTTACGAAAAGATTTTCATACATCATCCCCGCTGGATAATCTAAGCAGTTTTCTTTGGTTGGTGGGCGGGTTGCTAGATGGACAACAACCTCTGGGTTTATATCAAAAGCCCAGCCTAGAGTAGAATCATCACCTAAGTCTAAACCGCTTCTGGTTCCTGCAAGGGCATGAACTTCTTGAAAGCCTTCTTGAGATAGGTATGCTCCAAGCTTTTTACCTATCCATCCTTGCCCACCAGTTATTAGTATCTTCGAGTTTTTATCCATTAAAATCTTCTAGAAAGTCTACCAGTTCTTCTGGAGACATGTTGTTTGCTTTCTTTTTGATATTATGATCTTCGTCCATGATAACTACTGTTGGATATCTCTCAATATCGAATTCATCAACCAGATGTCTATTTTGGGGCTTATTGCAAATTACATAAGCTGGTTTACTGTTATGGTATGCACGAGCGGATTTTATTACCCTATCATCTTTCCATGTGAATTGCTTCATGGTTTTACAGTGTGGACACCACTCTGTCATAAAAACTACGATTTGATGCTTATTTTTGCTCATTGACATTCAAAAAATTAACGGCCTGTCTTGCGTCCATAGTGCTTGCTAGCTTAATGGGTTTACCTTTTTCGTCTACTATATAAACCATAGGCACGGCAGCGACTCTATATTTTACTGCCATCGCTCTGTTTTTTGGGTCATCAATATCCAAAAATTGCACAGAGTCAAATGCTCCTAGTTTTTCTTTTACGGCTTGGTTATCCCACACAAGAGACTTCATCATCCTGCATGGCCCACACCACTTAGCTGAAAAGACTAATAAGTGCTTCTCTTCCATTATTATATCCCAAAAAAAACGAGACGACCCACGCTAAGTGAGCCGTCTCATGAAAATTATTCTGTAGGCGCTGTGGAAGTAACTCGCAGAGAGTCACCAAGAATCCAAGCTACAGCGAGTGCAACAATTCTGTTTGTTGTTTCTGGATCTAACCCAAGGGTCTCTTGGGCAGCCACCACAAAAACACCGCCAACGGCAGTCCAGAATCTTCGACTCTTAAGTAAAGCTTTAACCTTTTCCATTTCTACTCCAGTCAATTAAAAGAAAGACTTAATCTTTTCTAAAACACCTCCCGCTTCACCTCCAAAGCTGAAACCACCTTTGAAGATAACTAGGTAGGCAACGATTACTGCTGCTATAATATAAAACAGCCACTTCCTTTTAGCTGCAACAGCGTAAATTTTTTCCTTTACGGCATTGATTTTCTCAAGCCTATAGCTTCTTCTCTCTTCTACCTTTTCTTTTTTGTCATCTCTTTTGTCGTCTTTAATCTGAGAACGTTGACGACGCCTCTCTATTATAGATTGTAATCTATTGTTTGCCATTATGCAATTCCCTTATAAACTAAGTATACACCATCTTTTTTATATGGGCCTTTTCTTGAGTATATAAATATCTCTCCCGTTTTAGGGTTTTCATATTTATAATCTCCCTTAGACCCGTTCTTCTTTTTTTCTTCGGTGTATTTTTTCAAAAAACGTTCTCTTGCGTCTAAGTGTTTTTTCATATTACTTCCACCCTTCTAGGATAAACCGTAGTGAATTTCTGCCGAGAATATTAGTTATTGTTTCGGCTGGATACTTATCTTTGTCAATTCCACTTTTTAATGAAGATAAATACCTAGTAAGCCTAGGTAGTTCAGAAATATCTGTTATCTCATCTGGAGGATCGGTAAATCCATCAAAGTCTGTTCCTAGTGCTAACACCTCATCGCCAGCTATATTAATTATATGGTCTATGGTTCTTTCTATGTACTTTAATCCAAGACCAGAATCAACTGGACTAATCCAGTAATTCATAAATATTAAGCCAATTAGACAGTTGTGGTCAGCAAGCCATTTTATTTCCCAATCTTCTAAATTGTAGGGATCTGGGTTTACCCCAAAAGCACCGACATGACTTGCTACAACCTTAGATAAATCGTTGCCAACTATATCGTATACTTCTGCTCTTGCTTTTGGTGTGCAGTGACTTATGTCTATAATCATACCCATGTCTTTCATGGTTTGCACTACTTTTTTACCGAGAGAAGTCAAGCCTTTATTCATATCCCAACCAGACATTAATTGCTCCCAGTTGCTTTTGCTAATTCCATATTCTGGGTATGGAAAGACTGGGGCGGCAACTAGGTTTTGATAAAAATGAGTGAGGGTCATATAGGCCACACCTCTGTTGTAGAAGTGTTCTAAGTTTGACAACAATTCATTTTCCACTAGGGGTGGTAGGGCAGTAACATCTTCCGGTCGTTTTTTACCTAGCTCTCCATTTAGATGATGACAACCCTCAACTGCATGAAGCACTGCTATCTTATTGTCAATAAGAGCGTTTTCTAACTCTTTAATTCCATATACGAACTGGAATCTTCCCCCGTAGTTTTCCACTTCTTTTTCCATTGCGTCCATCTGTGCATTAACAGCGTCGAAATAGGTAGGTTCAAAAACCTTCTTATTCACAGACTGAAATAACCACTTGAGAATTTTAATGAGTTTTTGATCGTCTACCCATTCTGTTTCGGGAATAAAGGCGGTAGAAAGAACTACATCTAAACCCCCTTGCTCCATTTTGGGAAACGTATTTCTTTCACTGAAAGGCCAAAAGGATCTTTTGAACAGTTTAGATAAAAATCTTCCGCTATTTCCATCGAGACTTCTTTCAAACAAAAAGCTTTTAAGGCATCCGTGATTGTGCCAGTCAAATATAATTGCTTGATCGTGTATGTCCTGCCAGTTCATTTTTTACCTCGGTTTGGTTGTTAAAGTATTTCTGCTATTTTGATCTACTATCTCTCTATTGTCCATTTCTGGGTCATACCTTGTATGAGTTGTTATAACCCATTTGGAATACACTACTCTTATACATTGATATCGTTGGTCATAAAAATAACAAACCCATCTTTTTCCTTCTCTTCTTGGTCTAATATTAGCAAGTCCAGTATGGCCTCCTAACACCCTATAGTCTTTAACTACAAAGTCCCCTCCTTGCTTCCAGTCTCCCGTTCTCTGTTTGGTTATTGGGTTTATGACTGGAAGAAGGACTGAGTCTCTCCATTCCCACCATATTACTTGGGTAAGATATCGTTTTCCATCATCTTTATTGTACGCATAATTTATTTCTACGTAGTCTGAACTATCCTTAATTACTAAATCTTCAAGGTGATCATCCGATGCACACAGGGCAGTCGCAGTCATCACCACAGCCACAATCGCCTTCGTCAGTATCGCATTTACATTCGTCATCGCATTCACAACCTTCAGGTAAGTCAATTTCAATAGGATTAGAACCCGGAACATCTATAATGATTCCGTCTAGTCCACCATTTTTTGCAACAGCAAATGCTAGTGCGATTACCAAAGTGATAATTGCCATTATTGATTTTTTGTTTTTTAGTGCTTCTTTCATTTTTATACTCCAAAAAAAAAGAGGGGTGAGGCTAACCCCACCCCTCAAAAGTTTACTTATCTAGTTTTTTATCTATCCTCTCAAGGATATCAGCGATCCTCCTTTGGTCATTAACGATCTTTGTCATTATGTGCTGCATGTTACGCTGAATTTCAGCCCAACTGCGAGGAACATAAACCAAAGGCGTTCCATCGGTATCACACTTTTCGTGTAGTTCATGAAGTCCTTGTAACCAACCTCTTTCTTCGTTTGTCAAAATCGAGTTTTTGCTCGACGTTTTAGAAATTAACATTTCAATTACCTTAATCAATCCCATTGTTATGGCTATTACAGCAACGAGTGCTGGCATTTCATTATTCATGATACACCTCTAGAAAAAACAAGATTAACCGTTAATTGCGCTGTAGTCTGTGTAGTTATTAGTAAACGTACCAAAATCAAACAGGATTAACAGTTCACCCGGAATTGCTCTAGTAGCTTCATTGCCTTCAAAGGTCATACCACTAGAAGGATCAACTTGCGTATCCCATCCAGTAATACCTTCTTTGGCAGTACCATCGCTTTGCAAAAGGTTGCTACCGAATACATCGAAGATCTTGGTTGCCCAAGTACCTTTTTGCCAGTAAGACCTCTTTGCGTTTGGTCTTCGGCTTGTAGTATCCGAACCTGCAACCGCAAGGAAGTGATCAGTAGAAGCTTTTCCACTAAGTAGTGTTGAAGAGCCACCTCTAATCAAAAAGCCAGTATTGGCAGTTGATGAATATCCAGCAGGATCATCAGAAGATAAGGTAACAGCTCTTGACATTGGGTTGTAAGCTAAGGTTCCACCAGAAGCCAAGGCATTTTCAATCCCCGGTTTAGTAGCAGTTCCAGTTTTAGCAATAACCTTTGATCCAGAACTCTTTCGACCCTTAACCGTGTCAAGATTACTTTTAACATTACCCTTGCTATTGAATCCACCAACAGTACCACCACCAACAATGGTGTGTCCATCAACGTCTTCTGCGGCAGCATTGCCACCAAAGTCTACGCTAGTGACATTGGTAATGCCTGTCATTAACTGAATAGAAGCCTTGTTCTTAAACCGATATGTTGCATTTGCAACAAGAGTAAGGGTCAAAGTACCAGAGCTATTATCAGTTACCGTGATAGAAGTATTGTTAAATCCAGCAGCGTTGTCGATGCAAGTCTTCAAAGCTGTTGCAGCAGCAGCAGCGTCGGTTCTGATAAACTCAAGATCTCCTGCTGATGTTGATCCTTTTGCTGTAAATACTTTGGCAGTGCCAGCAGCGTCAGTGATCGTAATAGTATCATCAACAGCAGCAGCGCCTCCAAAGACAATAGTACCTGTTACGGTAGTGCCATCATCAAGTGGCTGTGAATGTGAACTTAAAGTCATAATTATATACCTTTCATATTAGCCAGTGATAGCACTGTAATCTTTGTAGTTATTAGTGAACGTAGTGAAGTCAAACAGAATGATTATTTCACCATTGCGAGGTGCAGCTCCACGTCCAACATGCGCGGCATGGTCAGTAGCTAAAGTTACAGCAGAACCGTAACCGCTAATGGTAGTCTTGGCGTTTCCATCGACATCTGAACGTGTTCCGTTAAATATGTCGAATATGGTATCAGACCAACTACCTTTTCGATAATACTTTTCTTTAGGATGGATATTTCCAGCCCGACGACTAGTAGTATCAGAACCACTGAGGATTGGATTAAGAGAAGTACCAGAGATTTTGTTTACAACACCACCTCTAATAAGAAAACCAGAATCAGGTGTAGAAGCGGCAAAGTTCGTGCCTCGCTTTGCAATACTCTCCGAAGGATTGTATGCAAAAGTTCCACCTGAAGTTGCCTTGGCTAAACCGACTTTATGTGTGCTTCCGGTGCTAGTTCCTAAGAACGCCCCATGAAGCTTTCGACCGCCAACTATATCAACGATGCTTTTAGAATTGCCTTTGGCAGAAGATATGTTACCACCATTAAGAATGGTGTGCTTATCTTTTTTATCGCCTTCGGCATGTCCACCAGAAAAGTTTGTAGTTGTCATCAGTGCCGTGTCAATGTTACTAATAATTACAGTATTACCCCCTTCGCCTTTAGTGGCTTGGGTAAAAGTAATTGATTGGTTGCCATCGGCAGCTACTAGATCGGCACTTGCCGTGATCTTACCATTGTGTCCATTAGCATGTACAACCGCTGCTTTAAGTTCATTCAAAATAGCAGCTTGCGTATGCGAATTTAAATTCTTCTTAAACGCTACGCATGTACCAAGAGCTGCGATCTCGAACGAAAGTGTACTAGCACCAGTGTCATCACCTTCTGTTAAAACTACGCCAGTGGCAGATGCGCCAGATTCTGAACCGTCACATAGAACATAAACTCTTGTTGTTCCATCATGTGACCTCATGACAACATGAGTTCCTTCTGTGAACTGATTTGTGGTAGCTAAATCACCATCTATAACCGTTACGGTTGCAGTTGCAGCTGATTCAGTGGCCACATTACCTTTATGTGTGCTTACAGTCATGATAATTACCTTTCGTATGACTATTTTGCACAGTGTCCGAAGATTCCTATAATAAAAGTCCAATCCATATTATATTATACACCATTATAGAAGGTGTTCTGCGACTTTAGGGGACATTAATCTTAAAGCATGTACATCTAACTCTTGAAATATTTTTATGTGCTTTTCGTTAAACGCCCTTACGCAAGAGGTAACAAAGAGACCTGTTTTGTCTTGTATTTCGTGTGATATAATGGCATTTTCAGCTATATCATCAACAACGAAACCTGTTGAATTAACAACATTATAGACCCCTATTGTTCCCAATAGTTCACACATTAAAAGTACGGTTTTAACAGGAAATAATCTGTACTCTATAATAGCCCTAAAGTTAACATTGTGTTCTTTGCATACGCTCATGCAGGCTTTTAGATCTGTTCTGATTTTTCGCCAATTTTCTTCTTTAATATATCCACCATGAATAACAAGATCTATAGAGTGAGCGCCTTGTCTGATAGCCATGATAATTTCATGAACTCTTACTGATGTACTACTTAGACCATAGGGAAAGTCTATGGCTGCTGAAAATTGTTGGTCTTTAAGAAGATCGCCAACACGACTCATGAATCCAGAAGGTATAGCAACAGAGTCTAGGTTCTTTTCTGAGGCTATAAAAACAGTTTCAAGTATTTCGTTATAGGTTGAGTCTTGATTGTAACAAGCTAATTCTGTAAGCATTGTTTTAGTTTCTCTAGTGCGGATATTATTCTTCTTCTTGCCGTTTCTCTTCCGTATCCATTTTCCAGTCCTATTTCTTTTGCTGTCTTAGATTCAAAAAATCTCTGATGTATTATACTTCTAGATTCATCATCTAGCTTTTCTATGATTTCTGACATTTCAATTGGATCAAATTTTGTCTCATATCCACATATCTCTGAAATCAAACAAGATGCAGCATCACTTTTTGGTATTTTCTTAGTTTTCTTGATTTCGTACAACTGTTTCTGGCACTCCCAGAAAACCCTGTTGCATAAAAAAGAAGTAAACTTACACTTACCTTTTGTTGGGTCGTATTTTTCAACGGCTTGCCAAACAGCTACTAATTTACATCTCTCTAGCTCTTCATAAGGGATGATTCCAATATACTTCATGCATATTTTATTCATCACATTTATATTGTCTTGATTTTTAAGAGCTTTTTTTAGCTCTTCGTCTGTTACTTTTTTCATTCTTTATCCCCAAGTTTCTTTTATCTTCTCTATTGTATTATATTCTTTACTCCCAAAAATTCCATCTATAAATCCATAGGATAAGGCTTCTGACGAATTAAACCACCAATCTTCCTTGGACTTTAATTTACGCTTAAGATAAGATTTTGTTTCCCGTTCACTTTTGTTCTTAAAAAATTCACCACTACTTTTACATCTATCACAATATATATCGTACATTTGAGCCATTGCAATTTTTGAAAACTCATGGTAAGAATTGAACTGTTTTACAGTTCCAGAGGCTTCTTCATAGCCTTCATGAATTAACCAACAGCAATTTGGAGTGGCAAGACGAATGCCTTTTCTGTAAACAGCTTGGGGAATAATGCTGCCCATCGAGGCTGCTGTGCCATGACATATAAAAATAATAGGACAGGGTGTTGTTACTAGACTGTCGTATATTAGCATCCCGCACTCCCAGTCTCCACCAACGCTATTTTGGTGAATTACTATGGGGTCTTCACTAATACTTTCTAGAATTTTTATATTTTTTAGAAATCGGTTTGCTACCCTGTAGTCTACGCCAGACTCTTCCTCGCCATCAAAATAAGAATGTAGAAAGATTTCTCTTCTATTGACAATGATGTCATATTCATGCGCTTGCGCAACAATAGATTCCGAGGAGTTTTTTCTGGACATTTTTTGAACAATCTCGCTTAGTCGTTTTGCAAAAGCAGGCCACCATTTTTATGCTTTCTCTTCTGGTAGTGTTTAAGCTTTTTGAGATAATCTTCATCGCTGTCTTCATTGGTGCTTGCGTAAAGTATCTCGCCTGTTTTGGTAACAAATATCGCCCAGTATTTATCGCTTGAGATGTTTTCTTTTATAAGACCAATAGACTCTTTGCTGTATTCATCAATCACGGATTCGCAAAGGAGGGTTTCTATAGACCTTCTAACATCAGAAAAATTAAACATTTTCCCAACACCAAGAAAGAACCTGTATCGAGTCATTATGTGAAGAAGCTCGACTCCCTCTGTTTTTTCTAGAGTGTCTTTGACGGAATGCGTTATTTCAAAATTTGTATATCCCATCCAGCAATCAAACTGGTTAAAGATATTCATTTTGTCATGAAGCTGAAACATACCCATTGGGGTAGTAACGAGAGAGGGTATTTTTTCAAGAAAAGACAAGGCATCTTCTATTGCTTCGTCTTCCTCGCTTGGTTCGTCACCATAAAATTCTTCTACAATCTCTTGTTCAATTACGTCCTCGTCCCAACGTTCCCACGCGATTTTTTTATCTAACATAGTATATCTCCGAGAGGAAATAGTAACTATTAATTATACACTTTTTAACTTTGATTCCCTCCAAAGGTATCAGGCGTTAGATCAGTTGGTTTAACTACGACTTCATCTATGATTTCTTCCTCTTCTACGGCCATAGATGCTAAAAGAGGCTCTATTTTAGCCCTTTGAAGCTCAAGAACGGTTGAATGGAAGGTTATATATTTATCACTTTCATCCCTAGAATCAAGCGTGTCATTAATAAACATCATTGATTCTTCCATTAATTCACCGCTGTTTATCTGAGAAAACAAGCTGGCAAAAACCTCGCAAGCGTCAGTGTTTGCCTCTTCATCCCAAAAAAACTCTAGATAAACCACGCCGTTTGTACCGACAACATATTGCATTGAGGCAACAGCATTTCCATTAAATTCTTCTCTTGGACTTGGTTTCTTCTTCTTTTTCTTTTTAAGCCAGTTGAACATTAATATTCGTCTATGTCCTCCGTGTAGTATTTTTTGAGAGACTCTAGCCTATCGTCTGCATCAATTAAAAGGTCTAGAGCTTCATCTAGATTCTTATAAAAATCTTCAGTTGAATGATCGCCAATACCAGAAGGGTGATCCATTAAGAGACCTAAAGACATAAGAGCCTTTTCTTTGTCCGATTTTGCTTTATGCCATAAATAATTTATAGCGTTGTCTTTATGCAACATCACTGTCTCCTATTTTCTTAAATACAAGTGGAAATTCATTATGCGCCCAAGCTACGTTTTGAAATGCGTATTGCATACCCTCGAAGTCTATGACTTCGTTGTTGTTTATATATTTATCGTTCAGGGCTTCTTCAGAAAAAGCGTGAACCTGACCGGCAACAAGAGGTGGGTCTTGAACACAGTTTGAGGGTATGCTAAACAAAACATTTTGCTTGTAAGCGGCCATCATTTCTCTCTCTGTTTCTTCTCTGCATTTACCAGCTATAACACCTTCCCACTGTCTTAAATATTCAAATTCAAACTTGTGAGACAGGTCAGAGAGTTCCTTTGTTCTGAATATATGACCATCTAAAGATATTGGATATCCGTAATTAAGCCTTGAGTCCCAACTTTTCCACGGCCATCTAACGCAGTATGGGTTTTGTTGATATTGTTCAAGTTGATATTGTTCTTCCATTCTCATGTAATTTTGAACAATTGTGTTGAGACCTAGCCGTAGTGAGAAGCAGAAAACATCATCAGAAAACATGTCTTCTATCATTTGAGCCGTTGTGGGTAGTGGCTTGTAGATAACACAGTCATCAACTATTCCACATATATATTCAGACTCGCAGGTTTTAAGAGCGTTCAGAAAATCTGGAACAAAATCCTTTTCTTCCTCCCAAACGATATTGGGCAAGATTTGTTCGTTTTTTAATTTATCATACCCCTTAGTGAAATCATCATCCGTAGATGTGTAGATTATTTTGATTTCATTAAAGAGATTTGGGGCATTTATGGATATGCTTTCTAGCAAAAATCGTAATTGAGACGCCCTATTCTTTGATAAGATTAGTCCATTTATCATCTAGGTTTCCTTTAATATTTTCCCACCCAATTCTTGCGAGAATCATTGATGCTTCATTGTCACTGGGGTAATGCACTCCCTGTAAGACTCTAGCTTTTCCCACTAAACCGGCGGCCTCATAGAAGGCCGTTTTGTGTTCAGGGTAAAGGTCGGAAAGAACCCCTGCAATTAAAGCGCCCTCTGTTAAATGTCCACTGGGATAAGAAGGTGTTTGGTGTGTAGAGGTTTGTATTACGGAAATAATGTATCCAAGATGCGGAGCTATTTGAAATGGTCTGGGTCTTTTGTGGTGATATTTTAGTTTTAGCCATACGGGATAGATATTGTCTAAAGCTAAGTCTACTAGCTCTGCGGGGTAGGGCAGGTTGTGCTTTTTTAGATACGGTATAAATACATTCTTTGGATCATCATCCACAAGCATTACTAAATCATAGTCTTCTTTTGAAATGCCTCTTGTTGCCCTTTCAACTTCTTGAAGATCTATTTTTGTTACATCGCTTGTGTTTTCTGGTGGGGGAGGTAGTATTTCTTTCCAGTTTATATCTAACAACGGATGTTCTTTTTTCATCCATTTTTCTTCTTTGGGTCTTGGACTGCCTTCGTACTGGATTTTATTTATATCATCCGAACCGCCAGTGGCATTAAGTATGTGAATCATTTTTTTCAATCGCCTCTAATATTGTTTTAGCGGATTTTTCCCAGCTAAATTCTTTGGCTGTATCTACGCCGTTTTGGTTGATGTTTAATTCATCCTTTTGCTTCATTTCATGTATCTCTCTCATCGCTTTTGCTATTTGAGAGATTTCTTCATCGCCAATTTTTGCCCAGTTGCCCTGACCTCTGAACCACTTGCCGTCATGGGCTACTTCTGTCTCTTTAATTTCGATTAACTTGCAGTTATCTTTATTGCAAAATTCAGTATGTGAAGAGTAGTCCGTTGCGATAACGCTTTTACCACAGCTCATCATTTCCAAAAGCTCTAAATTCCAACCCTCTGCCTTAGAGGGAAAAACACCACAATCAGTTTGTGACATAATACTATACACCTCTTCTTGTGTTTTTTGTCGGGGTATGACCCTCACCTTATCCCCTAATTTTGAAGAACGATAAAGCCTTTCCCACTGGAAGTTTTCTTCTTCGCTGTAGAATGGGTTATCACACATCATCCAAAGCTCTACCTCATCATCCACATTAAAGGCCTCATTAAAGGCTGTAATTAAGATGTCGTGACCCTTTCTAACTTCCCACTTTCCGCAGTTATAGAAGACCGTCTCTTTTCTCCGACCAACCCCTTCTTTGAATATCGACCTGTCTACACCAAGAGGGATGATATGAGTGTTTTCTTTCATGTAGTCCTCGCCTCTAATGTCTTTAAGCTGGTCTACCATTACAGACTTAGCCCATTCAGAAGTCACGAACCAGTGATCTACATGAGATAAATGATGAATTTCTAGATCGGCAAACTTATCGAGTTCAAAGATTGGAAAAGCATATCTAGCTCCGTTACCAACAAATTGAGACATATCGTGCTGATGCCAAAGTCTTATAGAAGGAGCAGTCCAATCAGGCATCCTGCTATTAGCAATCATTTGCTTTAGGTCTTCATGGTATGCTTCTGGCGCTTCAAGGTTTCCAATAACAAACAAAGCAACACTATGCTGTAAGTCATGAAGAGCTTTTGCGATATTAAGACCAGCTACCCCATAGCCCAGCTGATTAATTGGGGATGACAAATTAATATTACGTGTTGTGTCCAAAAAAGCCATTACTTCTTATTCCTTCTTGAAATTACTTTCGTTTCTTCTCTTTTTAATATAAACAGAAAAATTGCTGCTATAGACAATTCTATTGCCCAAGCCATCATTCCGGCGAAAATCGCTTTCATCTACCTAGCAAACCCCTTGCTTCCTCTATTTTGTTTTTCCAAAATTCAAGCTTTATTTTATCCATATTGAAGGATGTTTTGCTTATTCTTTTTTGTTCTTCTTTCAAAAAATCTATATTTATTTCTTGCCAGTTTTTAACTTTAACATGAGGAAGACCCTCTAAGTAGCCGTAAGCTATTTCGTCTTTTACGATTGGTATGCAGTTACAGTATAAACACTCCAGAACTCTATAGCAATCCACACCATTGCCTCTAGGACACATTGCAAAAGAGTGTTTAGATAGATCTGAAAGATATTCCAAATAGCTCTTGGGTTCTAACACAATAGTAGCCCAAGGTGGTCTTTGATGATCAAGCGCCATCATCAAGTCGTTTCTTTCCAAAGTATTTAGCTGCCAATTTGCATAGACCCAATTCACTCGGTCAGAGCTATTTACCAAAAGCGGGTTGGTTGCGGTGAAACAGATGTCATCTGCGGCATCTTTTCCTACACCAAGAGGTATTGCAGTAATTCTGTCGTCTTTGGTCATAGGATTAACTGTAAACCATTTGACAACATTTTTGGGTATTACATTAAACGTAGAGTAGGTACTTGAGTAACACTTAACAGAGTACCTATCGTTTATCTTGCATTTATCAACTTCGCATCTTGGCGCTAGTAGAAGCGGTGCATATTCTGCGTTTAGAATGTCTTGTTTGATAAAAGGTAGCCATTTAAGCATATCGTGAGCGACTGGGTTTTCTTTCTGTATGGCTACACCATAATCGCTAAAAGCACTGATTACTACATATTTGTTGTCTGTGTAGTCGCACTTTGCAAAGAATTTATGTATATGCTCTATATTGCAATAGACCACGCCGGATTCTGGGATTGAATCATCGTCGTGGTCTATTTCGTAATTGCAGTCCCCAAGAGACATCCAGCGTTTTACGCTGATAATTTCGTCCTGCTGTATCATCCGTCAAGAACCGCCGCTAAAATTAACAAATTGAGTATTATTAACGGCAAGAAAAAAAAGAAAGCCATTGCCATTAATCTGAGGTAGCATTTGCAAACATACCACATGCGAACCTCTCTTTATTATACTAGGATTGATGTTTATATCCAAGTAAACTGAGGGTTCCCTCCTTATTATCTTTAGTTAAGACTTCACGGTTTTCCGTATAATTTTTGTATCTTCTTAATGTCGTCCTCTCTAGGCTGGAGTGCATTATTTATATAAGGATACATTAATGCGTCTGGGTTATCGGAATGGCTCAAACCAAGTAGATGTCCTATTTCGTGAGCAGCGACTGAACGAAGTATCGTGCCATGCTCTGCTATGGATTCCACTGGTGTTATCCAGTTTTCAGCCAAATCAAATTTTGATATGAGAACCCCATCAAAGTTTTTAGTTGATGGCAGTTGCGCCCAAGCCAATACACCTCCAGCCTTACCAAACTTTTGTCTTTTTCTATTACCAACGGAAATAACTATATCACATTCTTTACCGGCTTCAACTTGGTTGAACCTAAGAGGTGTTACTTTAGACCAAGAATCAAATGCTAATCTAAATTCGTTATCCCATACATCTCGTTCCATGTCATAGGTATCTCTACCGGCTATAAAATATCTAAAATCTTTTCTATCCCATTTTACATTACCCAACAATGCGTTAGGGCTAATGTCTGGGTTGTTACAAAATGGACAGGCTCTTTTGTTAAAAATACCAGCAGAACTATCTGCTGCAAAAGTCACTCCGAGAAAAGACGCTATAGCGCAATTATACAAAAAATTTCTTCTATTATTCATGCTTTAGCCCTTTCAAAAAATAGAACTCCCACTTTGGGAGTTCTTAGTAAAACAAATCATTTCATGAATGGCAGCATTTTGCTCAAAGCATCTATTGACCACCACCCAGAGGCGACACCAGTGAAGTATACGCCAACGCCCATTATTAACATAAACATAATAGGCTTATCTCTTGCCATCTTCAACGGGTGCGTTACTCCATAAATCAAATTCTTAATGGGTTTACCTTTTTCAAAGCTCATGTGTACCCTTTCTGTGGATAACTATCTAGTTTAGATCCTCCTCATTGTCAAAATAATATTACAATAACCTGACTATATCCTTCACTTATCTCCTTCTTGCTCTTGTTCTTTCATCGTCTCTATTACTATTCTTCTCATCTCTTCTGGAGCCATTTCAACAAAAGATTCCATCATCATGCTTAAATCCATTACCTCACGCATCATGGGATACATCATGCTTCTGGTTTTATCTATCTCTTTTTCAAGACCATAGTTGCATAATCCAAGACAGGCTATAAGAGCCAGCGTTACGACATTGAAGATGGAGTTACGATTAAGTTTTATAAATTGTAGGTATTTCATTTTATCTCTTTTGCTCGGTCACAGCTAAAAAACCAGAAGCAGGAAAGAAGAGCAAGGACGACCGACTCTTCTTGTGTTATGCTTATAGTATTGACTTAGTGCCAACATCTACAAAATATCTTGGTCTTCCGGCCATATCAATTCTTGTAGTGTGTTGGTCTATACCAAAATGCTTCAATAAAGTTGCGGTGAGGTTTTGTGGATTAAAGGGATCTGTCTTTGGTTCTTCTGCTTTAGAGGTGGATTCACCAAGAGCATAACCCATGTCAAAATCACCACCGGAAATCATTAATGGTGACAGTCGAGGCCAATGATCTCGTCCAGAGTTTGCATTAATCTTATAGGTGCGGCCAAATTCACCAGTAACAACCACCATTACATCTTTACTAAGACCTTTATTGTTAATGTCATTAATAAGTGCAGTAAGTGCTTTATCAACTGGTGGAACTCTACCCTTTAACGCTGCGGATATATTACTGTGCATATCCCATCCACCATATTGAACAGTGATAAACTTAGTTCCACGTTCAGCTAAACGACGAGCTAATAGTAATTGCTCACCAATACCCTTGCCGTATGTTTCCATAGTTTTAGGGTCTTCTTTCTTTACATCAAAAGCACTAGCGATGTTTCCAAGAAGCATGTTATAAGACTGGTCACGAAGGCCAGAACTCTCTTGCATCTTGTCAAGACTATTCAATAAATCTTGACGACCAAGAAATTGATCTTTGTTTATCTTTAGCTGGAGGTTCTTAACACCTTCGCCAGTAGCATCATAGGGCTTGTAATCAGAACCAAGCCAAGCACCACCATCATAGGTAATGTTATTAACTCGTACATAAGCTGGCATACCAGTTATGGGGTTGTTGGTTCCATACGCACTAGCGGCTATAGAACCATAAGAAGGGTTATACGATGGAGACAAAGGGGTGTTATCTGTGCTGTTATAGCCAGTCATTACCCAATGAGTACCAGTTCTATGGCTGGCATTACCATGAGCGAAAGAGCGAACAACTGTCATCTTGTCACCAACTGTAGCTAGGTTAGCCCAGTCGGAACCGATGTGGTATCCACCAGTTGTTTTAACCCAACCATTAATTGCTCTTACATTATCTGGAGCATCTGGCTTCGGGTCGAATGTTTCTACTTGAGTTGCACCACCACCAAGCCAAACCCATATTACAGACTTATCATTTGGTGAGAGGCATAGAGGTGCATCTTGAGCTTTAATGTCGGTCAGGCCAATAGTGCTTAGTCCAGCACTAATACCACCAATCCGCATAAAGTCTCTACGGTTGAATTGTATGTCTATCATTACCATATACCTTATTAAAATCGAAAAATCTCCAGCGATTCAAATGATCCACTTCTTCATCTTCGTTAATATGGTATAGGTATTCTAGGAGTTCGCTCCAATTAGAGAACACCATATGGTGCGGCAAAACTCCAAACATCCAGTTCGGTAAACTACTTTTCCCCTGCTTACACATAACTACTACTGGTTTCTTTTGACCAATAGCAACAAAGGCTTCGTGATATGATCCACAAAGATGATTGTCCACATCCAGACTCATAACAATAAAATGTGCTATGTCCACCATTCTTAGGTCAACAGCACATATAGGTTTCATGACTTTAGAGACTCCATCATAGTTTTGTTGTCTCTTCAATGAGTTTACGAGGGTTCTCGTATCTTCATCTTCTGGTGCATAATCACTAGGTTTATTGCAAGGGTTAAAAACCCCAACGCCAAGCTCTTGTAATTTAGGAGTAATATAATCTCTCCATACTACACCACCGTCTTCAACCCTGTCCATCGCGCCGCACAAGTATGCGGTCATTCCTTTTAATCTATTCATGCTTCACCTTATTATACACTATTTCCAGTTGGGCTTCTTCATTGTCGCCTTGATAACATCCTGCACATTATCAAAAACCTTACCATTGCAGGCTTTATGAACTGCATTTTTAGCTTCAGTTTTCTTAAAACCGATAGCCACCAATGCAGATATAGCATCGTTAATAATTGCTTCCCTAGTAGTTACTTTTGGTGGTGTGTGGTCTACTTCTTTTACGGCTCTGTCTTTTTTTACAACCTTAGCTTTAGCAGCAACTTGTGGTACATATTGTACTTGAGGTTTAAGCGTAGGCAAAGGTGTAGGTAAAGGTCTAGGTTTAATTTGCTTCTTTGGTTTTGGCATGTCTTTAACAACACCAAAAAAGACCCACACAGGCCAAGTAGCAACAATGATAAAGGGGAGGACGACACAGAAGGCCATCATGCTCCAGAACCCTTTGGGAACCATACATCACCTCATCTATTAGAAAATGGTGGGTGGCAGGAACGACCCACCACCCACCTGTGCAACAAAGCACACAAACACTATGCAGTCATCAAAGCGGTTAAGGATTCAATTCGCTCACGAATGTTATCCTTCCACGCATTGTCGTAATGCGTGACTTCCATTTCGACTGGAGCCTTATCGGTAATGTGTACTGACTCGTTAATGGGGTCAGTAAACAAGGCAACTACTTCGTACTTACAGCATCGCAACTTCTGGTAGCGTGAGCAGGTTGGCACACTAACTACGTCCATAGGATTAACCTTGACGATAAGGAATTGATCTCCACCATCCTCATCACCGTACTCCTTAACGTAGTCCACAGCACCTACATGCAATCCATTGCTACATCCACGATCACGATTGGAGTCCACCTTATCACGTTCGACTTCAACAGTGTTACCCACTGAGTTATCAAACGTGCCAGTCCACTTATCCTTGAAGTCTTTGTCCACAGCTTTATAAGCAAGGAAGCATCCATCATCTGTGATGGGCATATGCTTATGTTGCATGAAGTCAAACAGTTCAGTGATAGCATGGTCTGATGGGTTCTCATTCATGTTGTTTAAGAACTCCAACATCGGCTGGAAGTTAAACCCTTCACTTTTCATCTGCACAATGCGGTCAGTAAAGAGTTCTGGCATATCAATACCATCCCACTGTAGCGTTCCATGATTAACGTCGATATACCCTTCGCAGAAGTTATCAATCGCTGATGCAACATCATAGTCTGCTTCAAAGTATTCAACATTACCATCAATCAAATGACCTACCAAC
>Ga0208919_1000179_pt1 | contig 46795 bp, 50 predicted proteins | sample 4_EtaG_FD_184076 | JGI IMG/M metagenome (GOLD analysis project Ga0208919, IMG submission 184076) | Marine viral communities from the Subarctic Pacific Ocean - 4_ETSP_OMZ_AT15127 metaG (SPAdes) (version 3) | ecosystem: Environmental > Aquatic > Marine > Oceanic | place: Pacific Ocean | collected... | reverse complement strand
GACTGCGCTGACCGACAGAAGTTTGGGCGACACGGGTGGAACAGAAAATGTGACGCTAACTGAAAGCCAGCTTCCCGCCCATAATCACTGGGGCGGTTTGTTCACGCAGCAGGGTTACAATTTTACTGGCAACGGAATCGAAACCCGAACATCTGGCTGGGACGGCAAAAGCATTGATGGTTGGCGCGGGGCGCATGGTACTGGCGCACCGCAGCAGACCAGCACGCAAGATGCGGGCGGCGGATCGGCCCATAACAACCTACCGCCATTTCTGGCGATTAACTTTCTAATCAAGTCCGCATGAAAATAACGCTTGGAGACATTAAGCAAAACATAGCGACGATGCTGTCAATGAGCAGCACGGATAGTCGCGTTGTGGGGTACATTAACGAAGCGCAGGAGCGACTGCTCTACAAAGGCAAATGGGTAGGAACCTACGCTAAGTACGCCGTAGCCAACAGCAACGGCACCATCACATGGCCGCGCCAGCTTGAAACGATTGAGGCGGTGGCGGTAAGTGACAACCCCGGAGTAGTTCGCAATGAGTGGTATGAGTTTTTGGAGAATGGCCCCGGCCTTCGCGACAGCGCGGATGGTGACGACCTAACCCTGATTGACCGGGGTGAGGCGGTCGCGTTCAGTGACATTGATGGAGTGAATAAGAAGTTGCGGCTTTATAGCGGAGTCACTGCTGACGCCGGTCTAAGGGTTCTGCTTCAGGGGTACGACCAGAACGGCAACTGGATAAGGACTTTAGAGAGTGGCAGCTACATTGATGGAGAGTATGTCACCTTGACCGCGTCTTATGTTGAGACAGTCAACCTGTTCTCTGAGTTGGTGGGGGTGCAGAAGCCGGTTACCGGGGGAAACGTGACCGTGAAAGAGTACGACACATCCACCGCCACTGAGCGCGTCATCGCTACATACGAACCGGGAGAGAAGCGTCCGGGGTATCGACGCAGCCTGATCCCCGGACTACCCGACACATCCACAAAGACTGTTACTGTTGTTGGTAAGCTACGCTTTATACCTGTGTCTGCTGACACAGACTGGCTCCTGATTAACCACGAACCAGCCTTGAAGGAGATGGTTCAGAGCATCAGGAAGGCAGAGAACAATTTACCGCAAGAGGCTTCAATGTACGAGGGCAGGGCGGTGAAGTTGCTTGAGGAGCAATTAATGCATTACCTCGGCGATGGGGCAGCAGCTATCCCGCGCTTTCAGAACACCTCCACCTACGGAGGCGGCGGCGTGGCTAACTTGATCTAAGGATACGTTATGGGACTACTCAGTAAATTATTCGGCAAGAAGCCTAACATCCCAGCCTTTGTTGGCGTAGACATCGACAAGGAGCAGGAAGGCGCAATCGACGCGAACCTTCGCAATGTCGGCAAGGCAGGGAAGCTGGCCAGATTAGCTGCGGAGCAGGATCAGGAAGCATTGCTTCAGGTAATGCGTGGCGGCATCTCTGGCTACGATAAATTCATAGGCTCGCAGAAAAACGTGGCCGAGGATTTCCTGTCGGGCAGAGTGCCCGGAGATTTAGCGGCTAAGATTGCAGACAAGGCGGCGTCTAGGGGGATCAGTTCAGGCACTTCAGGGAGCGGGGCAATTAGAAATCTTGAGGCGAGAGACTTAGGACTCACCAGCCTCGACCTGATGCAACGCGGGTACGACATGGCGGAAAGATTCGTCAACCAGCAGCATCGCACTGTGGCTCCAAAGGTGATGCAGGTGTCCTCAATGTTTCAGACCCCAGCGCAACGCCTCGCGCACAAGACCCAAGAGCGTGACACCAAATGGACACGCGATTATCTGGCTGCCAAGACTGCGGCTGCGCCTGATCCGAGGTTTAGCGGCTTGCTCAATACCGGGATGCAAGCGGCGGGGATGTACTTTGGCCATGCAGGAACGATGGCGATGGCCAATGCGATTGGCGGTAGACAGCAAGCCGCTGCGCCGCAAGTCGCTGCGCCGCAAGCTGCTGCGCCGCAAGCCGCTGCGCCAGCCATGATGAACGATTCGTGGTGGGGTACACCGGCCCAATCTAGCTGGTACGGGCCTTCGGCTCCGGTTTACGGCCCCGCTGCTCAACCATCCATCCCTGATTTATCTTGGTATTCTCAACCCACGGCTCAACCGGGACGGTCAATGCTTAACATGGCCAGAGGATTTGCGCCCTTCATGCCGCAACAGGGCACAAACATTAGCGGCTCCGCAACATCTAGGGCGTTTGGCGGGGAGATGCTACCGGCTGGGGCAGCAATGAATCAGATGATTTACGGCGCAGGAACGCCGCCTCAACTAGACATAGACAAGGCAATGCCCGGTTTCAGGATAGAATAAAGGATTAACAATATGGCACTTGGAAACATTTCATTAAGCGATATGCCGTGGCTGGGGAAACCGGCTGATCCGGCTGAATCTTTTGCTAGAGGCATGGAGCAGGGACAGAGTTTTGCCTCGCGGAAGCAGGACGCTGCGGCGAAACAGCAAGCGATGAGTCAAAGTGCAGACATGCACCCGCTGAAGATGGAAGCGTCCAAGGCGGCAACGAATCTGAACGAGCAGACCTATCTGCATCGTGAACAATTGCAACCACACGCCGTTACGTCAGCGAACCTACGCAACCTGATTAGTCGTCAATCTTATGACTTCAATGAGGCGACCAAGGAATCCAAAATCAGCATGGCTGACTCATTGGCCCGCCGTTCGGCAGTGAATGCGAGCGTGGCCGAAGGAACCCAGCAAAGCCAGATGGATCGGTATAACGCACAGACCCACCTGCTTCAGGATGCCGCGCTGATCAGTGGCGCGACACTGCAAAACCAGATTGACCGGAGTGACATCAATGTGGCGACGGGGTGGGAAAACCTGTACCACACCCAATTCGAGAACGGGGAAGAAATGAGGCGCAGGCAGCGCGAGGGTGCGTCACGCGACCTACTGTACAGGGATATCGGCTCAATGAATTCGGCAGCGGAGAGCGATGACTGGGAGACGATTTATAATTATGTGCCAGCCGCTGAATTAACCACGGCACAGAAGAACGATGCGAACTCACATCGCCTCCAGCTTTTGCGGCGGAAATCTGCTCAGGAATACATGATGGCAAATGGCTTTTCGGTTCAGGCGGAGGCGCAGAGCCAAATCGAGTCATTGAATGCCATGAAGGAGTCCCCGGCAGGGCAATTCTTTAGGGAGCAGGGTGGCGAAGCAGCCAATGCTGGATTCCATGACCAGAACGGGAGGATTAACAACGCTGGCCATGCGGCCCTGAAACGCTACAAAGAGAGCGAGGAACTCCGCAAGGTGCTAGGGCAGGAGGCGTGGGCCAGTGTGACTCGCGGCGGCGGCACAGTGCCGGGGTTGGATGCTCCGGCCAGACGGTTCTCTGGCGGGGATATTATTATCCCGTCACGCGAGCAGATCGAAGAACTGAATAAAATGGCTCATGATCGTGGCGTGGCGGCGAAGGATCGTGCTGAGATGATCAAACTGGCCCCTGAAAAGGCCAAGATATTTACTGATGCCTACAATGCCTTCATGGAGAGTGGCGACCTGAACTCCCTCCAAGCACTTGGAAGTGCTGCTGATGTTCTTGGAATGGCATATGGAAAATCCAAGATTGGAGTAGTAAAGGACGGCCTTCCAGTCGATGCCTTGACAGGGAAGCTGGTGCAACCGGGCGACATGGTGTGGAAGCCGGTCATAGGTAGTGACGGGCAGATCGAAAGCCTTGAGAGGAGCATCATCAATGCGAACAATTCCGCCAAAGGGGCAGGGCAAGGGGCGAGCAAGGCTCCATCGGACAGTCCACCATTAGTCAATCAACCGCCCGATAAGATTCGTGGCAACGTGGATGAATTCCGTGGAGATATCGCAAAAGACTTGGCGGCACGCGGGACTCCTGAGTTCCTTGCCCGGTGGATGCTAGACACCGCCCGCAATTATTCGGACGATATAGAATGGGGTTCCGATGATAGCATTGATCAATTAGTCGATGGCGTTCAGTCTTTTGCTTATGACAAAAGGGATGTCTCTCTGGAAAAACTAGGCGATGCGCTTGGTGAGTACGGAGGAGATGGACGCAGCAACTGGTGGAAAAACTATGAAGGGGGAAGGTCTGGAGTGATGCTTCCCTCCACAGGCAGGGAGGTGTACAAAAAACTTAAACCCTATATGGACAAGCCTGCCACTCAATGGCCCAAGGAGTTTTCCACCAGTAACGGGACGAAATTTTACAGACCCAAATCGTATCAAGACCTCAAAGATGCACGTCGTAGCCTTGAGTATTTTGAAGGGTGGGATCGTCGGCTTCAAGAAATGGACATACCGTTTGGAACTAGCCTTTGGCCCGATCCTTCCCTCCTCAAGAAGGAGCGCATTGAGCCGGGAGTTACCGCCCCGTCGTGATCTACGAAGCATTCCCCTGAAAAGAAGAAATAGCCGTACCTCATGCCAGCCGAAAATCAAACCGATGCCTTCACTAGGGCCATTGAGGCCAAGGGTTGGTCACTAGAGCAAGGGGGTGCTGACCCTTTTGATGCCGCAATTGAAGCCAAGGGTTGGAGTTTAGAGCCACTAGGCGCGTCTGGCCCTGAAAAGGTTGAGGAAGAGTCAGACGACACTAGCGCGATTGGCCAAGCCTATCGCAGCTTCGTCACGGGCATCACCGGAACCTTTGCCTCCTTCCCTGAAGCCTTGGGCATCTGGGCGTACAACATGGAGCGTAAGTATAACCCGGATGCGATCCGTGACGAGGGCGGGTATCTGAAGCCGATTGAGGAGACGGAAGCCTTCGGAACCAAGTACCTGAACCTGTACAACGTGGGTCAGGGCATCCGCGAGGCGACGGAGTACATAGTGCCAGATGAGAGTAAGGAGTACCGTGGCAGCTTCCTAGCCTCGGATGTTCCCCAAGGGTTGGGCAGTGCGGTGGGTTTCATGGTTGGAGGCAGGGGCGTAGGGAGTGTAGGCCGAAATATGATGGGGGGCAGTGCCCGGATCACGGCGCGGCACATGAGCAACATCCAAAAGAGTGGCGGCGTGGCGGGGCGGAAGACGCAGGCTCCACTGATGGCGCGGGAGGCGGATCGTGCAGCGGCCTTTGCCAAGGCAGCAAAGACGGAACGCAATATCCAGATCGCTGGAGTAGCAGCGACAGGCATGGCAGTGCAGATGGTGGAAGGTTGGGAAGATGCCTATGGGACAATGCTTGCGAGGGCAAGAGCCGAAGGGCGCGACCGCCTGACTGACCGCGAACTGGACATGGCTTGGTCGTCTTACAAGTGGAACGCGCCCGGTGGAGCAATTGAGGCACTTGGTGTCAACTTGATGGCGTTGAAGCTGTTCAAGAACCTTGATAAGGGCAGCAATGGAATTTGGGGGCGGTCACTTCACGGGATGATTCGCAACGGCAAGATGCGGGAGCGATTAATCCAGACGACTAAAGGTGCTGGCATGGAGGCGGCTCAGGAGACAGCGCAGACCATGTGGATGAACTACACTGCGGCGGAACTGGCCAAGTACGACAAGAACCGTGACCTGTATGAGCATGTGGTTCGGGCCGGAGGCGCGGGCGGTGTGGTGGGTGCGGTTTTCGGATTACTTACAGCAGGAGTGGCTCGCAAGGCGCGAATTCAGGCGAGGATAGTGGAAATGAATGAGGAGATTCATCGGCTGGAAATGTCCGGCAACACCTTGTCCGCAAACGCTATGCGTCAGGAACTGATGTCCCTGCAAGGTGAACTAGTAACGGGCACAGATGAAAGCGAAATGCTGAAGCTGATTCAGGAAGCGGACGCGGAGTTTACTGAGTTCCATGAGCGTTCCGAGGCGGTGAAGCATGAGAAAGACGTGGCCCTGACCTCGGATGATTACATCCAGAACGAGGACGGCACAGTCTCCATCCCGCTGGGTGGCGGCTGGACTATGACCACCACCAGCAAGGCCACTATGGAGCAAGCGGCGGGGATGGTTCCGTCTGAGGTGGAAGAGGGCGATGTGCGGGTGGTCGATCCTGAACTGAAGAAGGCGCGTCGCGAGGCTAGGCAGGAAGTCGCTGAACTTCAGTTGGACATAGAGGAGATTGAGGGCAGGGAGATCATATCGGAAGACGCCGCCAATATTCTGGGCGACACGAAGGTTGATCTGCAAGCGGCTAAAGAAAGGCTGAAGGAACTCGAAGCCAAATGGGACACCGACCGCACGATAATCCAGAAAGGCGAGGTGGAGGTGGAGTCCAAAGACGTTCGCTTCCGTGTCTCGGCTCCGACCGGAACCACCTTTGGAGAGATGAGCCGGGAGGAAGCACAGGCATTTGCCGAGGCGCAGAAAGCCGAGCGCGAGGAGACGGAGCATCCAGCGCACCCAAGGCAAGCGGAACTGGAGGAGCAGCAACGCAAGTACGAGGAGAATCTTGAGCGACAGCGCAAGGCAAGGGCGGCTGCGCTAACTACACAGCAGGAGGAGAGGTACACTGGCGGCACAATATTGGTTCCGGTTGGGGCAGAGGAGACGACCGGCGGGATAGTGGAGGACGGCAATAAGGTTCGTCCTGACTCCGATGAGGTGGGTCGGTTGACCTTAAAGTTTGAAGTCATTGAAGACACTGAAGGCAAGATTGCAGCGGCTGGGCCACCGCAAGGGGGCGCAGGCTGGGTGCTGGTTCGGGATTTAAACACTGGCGAAGAAATCGTGGTGAACCCGAACCTGTACGAGGTGCGCAATGAAGCGATGGACGTGGAGGCAATCCTCCAGTCGCAAGGGGAATCAGGCGCAGTGGACTTGAGGCCGGAGCGCGAGGCCACGGAACTGGACACGATCATCGAGGGCGAGCAGCCGCCACCGCAGTGGACGCCGGGGGCCATTGCTGCTGCCAAGGCGAGAGGCTACATCAACGAAGACGGCTTCATCATGGAGGGCGGGCATGTAGAGGCTTCGGATGGCAAGGTAGTTACGGAACTAGACGTGTTACGCCACAGCATGACCGTCCGTGAGCGTGGGGCGGAACACCGAGAGTTGGTGGAGAAGATTAATGAGCAGGCCAAGGCGATTCGAGCGCACCAGACGCAAGGGAAGGTGTTCCCCGGCAAGGTTCAAAAGCTACTGGACAGGCTGAACAGTCCTGACAAGGTGAAGGAGCGAGGCGGCATTGTCTTGGACTTGGAAACATTGATCCGGGCGCGGGAAATCCTGAACACGTTGATTGAGATGGAGAACGCCCCGAAACAGGCACGGCACGCAAATAGGCGGGAGGAGGCGAAGGCTGAGTTTGAGGAAGGCTTGCAGCGAGTGAACCTACTGCTCAACATGATGGGCAGGGAGCCGGTTCAAGGGGGTAGGTTTTCCTTTCCCAGCTTTGAGGGTAAGGGGAAGTTTAAGGCGGACGGGCCATTCACTGAGCAGCAGCTACGGGCAATTCATAAATACCTCAAGGGGTCGATGCGCACCAGAGAGAAGGTCAAGGGTGCGACCCGTCAAGCCAACGCCGCTCAAGCTAAACGTGCGGGCAAGGCTGGCGAGGTCACGTTGTCACGGCGTGGAGGTCAGGCCATCAAGGCGCGTAAACTCGTAGGCGCAGTCAACGGGAAAGAGTACGTCATGTACGAGGTTCCCGCCAAGGGCAAGGAGGGCAGCGTGGTTGTCCTGCCTGAGTCCGATTTAATTGTTGAGTCCACGGGCGGCATGGGCACGGCCACCCTATGGGTGTCCGGCAGGAGTGAACTAGAGGGAGTCATTGAAACTTTGGAGGAGGTAGGCAGTCACGACGGCTACATCATCACCGAGATAAAGCCACGCAGGAAAGGGGAGAAGGAGTCTGAGGTGGTGGTGCATGGCGCAGTTGACAGGCCGATCAAGGGGGCCATGCCAGAGGTCAACAAAGGTTCCACTTTTTCGGTGCGCGGCATCCGTTACCGCCCCGCCGAGCGGGATGCTCCGGGGCAGACAGCACGCTCGAAGGAACATAAATATGTTCAACGCCAAGTGAGCGATGGCGGGTTAGAGATCGTGGACGGGGTGGTTCAATCGCGACGGACGTTGCCGAACCCGGTGGGCACTTCCCTGCTGGCGCAAGTCTCAGAGGGAATTGAAGAACGCCGTCAGCGCAAGGCACAGGAAGCCAAGGCTAAAGAGGAATCACAGGAGCGGCGCATTGATGAGAAGCGACATGCCTTGTCAGTGCGGCGTGGCAAACAGAAAGTCGTCGCACTGGAGGGGGCGAACCTGAAGCGGGCGGGCGAGGCCAAGGAAACGATTCCAGTGGCTGAAGCCTTTATCGATCATGTCATTGACGTGATGGTGGGGAATTTTTCAGGGGTGGAGGTGCATACAGTGCGGATGCAGTTCCCCGAAAAGGCGGCGAGCGAGAAGGAGGGTGATGCCGTATGGGTGAACGCGGCGCATCCCGGTGTGATCTTCGTGAACCCGAAGGTGTTACGGAAACATTACAAGCTGGTTGACGGGAAGCTGGTCGGCAAGAAAGAAAACCAGCGCAGCATTGAGAGTGTGGTGGACGAGGAACTGGTACACTTACTTGATCTTCAAGTGATCCGCCATGTTCTGACTGATCTGCGCATTAACCCGAAGGGGATGAAGCATGTCTCCTCCTATCTCGCTGCAATCTACAGCACGTTAAGTACCAGTCAGATTGAGTATATCGTGGGGAACTACGCGCCCCGAACGAAGACGGTTGGCGAGCCGGAAGGAAAGCTGCGAGGCAGATTCTTCTCCCACCCGCTCACGCCGGAACAGGTGGCGATGGAGGCATTGCGAATGATGCGCAATGAACGCCATGCCGCCCAGTTGGAGACTCTGGCAATCGCCAGAGGCGACCGACTGTGGCATGAGTACTACAAGGGAGTTCGCTCATTGATTCGCAAGGTAATGAAATCCTTGGGAGGCCGAGTGAAGGATGAGCATGGTGAACGCGACATGCCCAGTGCGCTGGCCTTGCACCTTGAAGCCACGGAACACTTCCTGCGGGTTGAGAAGCTACCTGACGGGAGCGAACTGGTTAGTTACATGAAGGATGCCATTCCTGATGTATGGCAAACGGGCCAGCTTTTGAAGCTGTCGATCCCCCATTCAGGAGGCACTGAGGTTTCGTATTACCCGAACACCAAAGAAGGGTATGACGCTGCGTTGAGGCTGGCAGAAGCGGCGGCGGCAAATTTTGAAGGACGGGAAAGTGACCGGGTTTCCCCCAAGGACATGATCAGTGAGGTGGGAGGGTTGGTGGCCACCGATCCGGGCGGCATGAGTACGGCAGGAGAGGAAGGCCGGAACCGACTGACCAAGATGATGGCCAAGAGTGATGCCCTGCTCAGGGCACTGGCCTACTATAAGTTGGAGGGTCTGGACTACGATGCGGCACTGGAGAAATTTAAACAGGCAGGGTGGATCACTGACCCGAACCATATACCGGAAGAACTTTCCAGAGGCAAGGCGGACTGGGGATGGTATGTGCGTGCCGTGGCGTTCGTGGAAGCCGAACGGGTGTGGGGCGAAAACGCTTTAGATTCAACGCAGTCACTTCGCACCCGCAAGAGCGGCCGAAAAGCGGATGCGATTAAGGAAGGCGACGACCTGTCTCAAGGGTATTACTCGCCGGGTGAACACATCAGTGAAGCGATCTCGTTCTACGAGGCCATGATAGCGCGTCATGTGATGACCGAAATAACGGGCCGCTTCAAAGTGCGGCGCAATGAGGTGAACGGGGTTAGCGGGACAGGGTTCGGGGCGACAACCTTTCACTTTGATCACGCGGAGGAGGGCAGGGCGCGGGCAATCGATAAGGCCGAGGAGGTCATGCGCTTGAAGCTGGTGCTTGAGTCACCCGCTAACAGCGGGTTAGTGGCGATGGCCCGTGGCAAAGACCCTGACGATGTGTTGCCATCTGTTTTGCCATCAGAAGGCGAGCAGCAGCAGGCGAGGGACAAGCTGTTGATGCTTGCTGCTGACAGGAAGTTGACTGACCGGCAGAAGGCGCAGGCATTAGAGAATGTCAAAGACCGCAAAGTGGACGTGAGAGGGGAAGGGAAGTCACCCATCTCGGTCGCCTCCATGAAGGGGGGGAAGGCCGGGGGGAAATCCTACGAGTACGCCAACGCATTCGGGGAATACCTCAACGCACGGAACCGCGAGGGTGAGCAGCGGATGGATGCGGCCCGCATCTATGATGCTGATGGAAACTTTAGTGAGGAGCAATTGGCCAAGGTTTTGGAGGAGGCTGCTGACCCAAGCTACTCCCATTCGGGAACTTCTCAGAGCAACGCCAAGGCTTACCGCTTCGCACTAGCAGCAACCCTGCGCAATTACACCGAGCGGATGACCGACATCGGGGTGTCGAGTGTGGAGTTGCCACCTTCGTCGTTCCATACCAAGGAGCAGGCCGAAGCGTACATCCAGAGCATTGAGTGGTCTGTGGAGCCGCAGATTATTGAGGAGGTGGTTGAAGGGGATGAGGTTCTGTACTCGGTTGAGGAGCAGGAGATCACCACGGAAGAAGGGTTGGTCTTCATGGGGGAGGAAGAGTTTTCCCCTGACGAGAAACCCATGACTGAGAGGGAGGCTGATGAAGCAGCCGATAAGGGTTACCGCAAGATTGACCGAAGGAAGCAAAGCCGCAGCACCTTCCGCAAGCGGCTGCCTTCCGAGAAGACCACCTCTCAGAGGACTGTACGCAAGGCGGTACGCGCCAAGGAACCATCGACTACCCGTTGGGTGGTGCATGGCGGCAGCATGGAGATCATCAAGAACAGTAGCCTGTACCTGACTCAAGAGGAATTGATGGTAGTAAACGCCGTGTTGGCTCCAGAGTTGGATCACGGGCGCACGCTTGAGTCGGCTGCGGAGGTGCTGGACTTGTTGGCCTTGAACGAAGGGGTAGTCAAGGAACTGTACGACAGTAGCGCAATCCCGACCCGGCCTGTGTATCAATACAATACGGACGGAGAGAAGGGCGTAACCCGCGTTCACATACTGAACGAGAGAAGGGAGCCTATCAGTCCCAAGATTATTCCGGGGCGCACCGTACTTAAAGGGTGGATGCGAGACACGCTGGCCACCGGGATTAAGAAACTGGCGGCAATTGATAAACTTTACAGCGATTCCAATGGCCTCACCTTCGGGGCCAGCATGGATGAAAGCACGTCAGGCATACCTGAAGGTGCGCCAGTCAGTGTCGATGAAGGCAAGCTGGGTTGGCGCGTGTTAAGTCCCTCAGAGTGGGCCACCACGGACACGCTGCGCAAGGCGGGGCCACGGATGGCAGCGGTGGCCGACAAAGTGGACGCCTACTTCAATAAGGAGCAGGAGTTGCTGGGCGAATACATGAACGGGTACAACGTACTGCGCAAGGGCGGCGTGATGATGGCTGGCATTGACCAGCACGGGAATTACCGTGGCCTGTCTGACCCGAAGGAGCGCAAGGATCAGAAGCGGCACAACATCGACAAGGTTGTGCCGCCGGGGGCATTTTTCTACACCAAGGAACAGGCCATGCAGCACGCCGAGAAGCACGGCTGGAAGAAGGTGTCATGGACAACGACGGTAGAGCCGCTTACTCGCAAGCAATTGAGTAAGGCCGAGAGTGAGGCGGCAGCATACTTTTCCATTCGGGAGCGGTCGCTGCCGCCCGGAATGGGTAGCGCGGAGAGGGCCAAGGCGCAACGTATGTACAACTTGGGGGTGGCCGAATATTTCCTGCACAACAAGGCATCGGAAGCAACCCGACTACTGGTGGCATGGCAGAAGAACGTGGGTATAGAGACAGGCAACTTCCTGCGCGACAATAATGTCAAGGTGTTCCAGCCGGACAAGAGCAAGACTGGCGGCAAGTGGGTGAACGTATCCATCCTTGGCAGCGAGCATTACCCACGGGTGTTTAGCCAGCAGACATGGAGTTTAATCAACGACCCACAGCTAAACCCGGATGCATACGGACGCCTGCTGGATTCGATGGTGGATAACGGCAACGCCAAGGATCGGGAAGAGGCGAAGCGAATGCTGAACTCCATGATGCACGGGATGATGGGGTTGAATGACCGCACCGACACGAACGATTTCATGGCGAACATGGAGAAGGCGCGTCAGTGGCGGTTGCCTAATGAGTTTTATGACACCTCGATTGAGGCGTACATTGCCTACCTGCGCCGGTTCGTTACGCGGGCAGCACAAATCCACACCTTCGGGCAGGGCATTGGGAAGAATGGGCAGAAGGTTCCGACGGCACTTGAAGCTGCCCTTGAGTCAGTGGAAGGGCAGAATAACAAGAAGTACATACAGGGAATCATCGACACAATCTACCGGCTTAATCAGGGCCGTGACACGGCGCGTGATTTCCTTTCCCGTTGGGGCATGACGGCCACCACGGCAGCTTATCTCTCCGGCCCGTTGACGGCGGTTCGTAACAGCCTCTTCGCCATGCGTGCCAACGCCGAATCCTTTGGCATGTGGAACTCCTTGCTCTCTTCGACGAAGGTGTTATGGCAAGTGATCACTCCGAACATGAAGTCATTGCAGAGCCGAGTGAACAAGGGTGAGATGGATGCCATCGCTGAAGCCAATGCGCTGGGGATGCTAAAGCATGACGTGTTGGCGGGACGTGATGCGGTGATGTGGGGTGACGACGACGTGAAGGTTGGCAAAGACGCCAAGGTATCCGAAACACTGGGCAAGGTTCGCCACTGGGCACTGGTGATGAACCGAAAGGCCGAGGAGTTTAACCGTGCGATCACGCTGTTGGCGGCACGGCAGCATCTGCGGCGGGCGCAGGAGTTGTCAAGGTCGGCCCCGAATAGTGATGCCTTTGCCAAACATTTGGCGGCACTTGAACGGGCGGGCATCAAGCCGGGGCAGGTGAAGAAGCTGCTGATGGTGGACAAGGACGGCCACTGGAATCCTGACCCGCAGGCGATGCAGGATTACCTGCGGAAGATGGTGGATGAGAAGCAATACGGCTACAACATCAGGCAGCACCCGCTGTGGATGGACGAGCCGACACTGCGCATCCTTTTCCAGTTCCAGAAGTGGGGATTCCAAAGGGCACGGGACTATGCGCGGAACGTATGGCAACCCATGCGGCACAGCACGGTGGTGACGATGCCGGATGGCAGCAAGAAGAAGGTGCGCGATGTCGCTCCGTTCCTGCGCAGCATGTTCCTAATGATCGGGCAGGGGGAACTGTACGCCACCCTGTTCCGCGCCTTGTTCTACGATGATGAACGCAAGGAGGTCGTCATCCCAGCATCAGCCAAGCAGGCTGAAACCTTTGCCGGTTACGGGGCGCGGCTTCAGATGGATATCATTTACGATGGCGGCTTCGGCATCTTCACGGATTACATTTCATGGCTCGACCCGATGGATACACGGGCGGCTCGATGGAAGGAGATGATCCCGATCAGTGCGCCGGTCGAGGACTTGGCCGAGGACAGTGTGAACATGGTAAGGGACGTTAAGAACATCCTGACCAGTGATCAGAACTACGACGCCAAGGGAGAAGCGGTATTGGGAGCAGTGGAGAAGATGGTGCGCAGGCTACCTTTGATGCGGGCCGTTGGCGTGCCGGGAACTTCATGGCGGGGCGGCATAGAACACAACGTGCGTCGATGGTTGGAAATCGAAGACTACGAGTCACAGGTGCAGCAAGGCCAGAAGGACGCGAAGCTGGTGCGTGCGGCAGCGAGGAAGTTCGCCAAGCAACAGGGGTACGACGAGGAGTTGGTTTGGAGTGGGGGCAAGGTGGTTCACTCGGAGAAGCGGGAACTGTACGGGCAACTGAACGAAGCCTTGCTGGCCGGTGACGTGGAGCAAGCGCGGATCATTCGAGATCGGCTGGTTGAAGGGATGGATGAACTGAGTCGGAAGAAGGCATTGACGGCGATCAAGGCCAGCGTGCGTGGCAAGCAGCCGGTTTTGATCGACGGCAAGCAGGCGTCAGTGAAGGAGCAGCGGCAATTCCTGCTGTGGGTGAAGAACGAGTTGCCGGACTACGAGGAGCGGATCAAGACGGTGCATGATCGGTATTGGCAGACGGCACGGCGGGCGCAGTTGAAGTAGGCACAAAAAAGGGGCGCAAGCAAAACGCCTGCGCCCCGTGGTTTACCTTCTGAATGGTCGTCGATAACGCGACATCACCGACTCTGCCGTCACCTCAGAGTCAGGGTCTTCCTTGAGTTGATCTTCCTTCAACTGGTACAGGTAGTCAGCCACATGGTGACTCATGGGCATGTACTTCCGGAACACTTCAAGGGTAGCGTCACGCAGCGGCATGACCCTTCCCACTTCCATGTAGGCCATGCGCTTGGCAATGCATCGGAAGCGAGGGATAGGATCGTTGATCGTATCCCTGCACTCTTCGGCCCACTTCGGGGATACCTTGTTGCTGCGCTTCACGTCACAACCCTGCACTGGCCCGCGCCGCTCTGTCAAATGACTCCTTGGCTAACTTGTCCAAGGCGACGGTGACTTGCTGGCGTGTGCCTTTAAGGCGGAAGGTTATGGTTGAGCGGTCAAGGGTAACCACAAGTGTTCGGTCGTTGCCACGGTCACGCACTGTGGCATCCACCTCCCTTGTCAGTGGCTTGGTCAATCTAGTCGGCATTGACGCCCTCCAACTCGGTCTGCTTTACGCTTTCCGCTAGAGTCTTCACCATCCTGCACAACTGCTGCGCAGAGAGGGACAACTCCATCACGGTAGAGCGCAGCGAATCCTTGCTGCATCGGTTACCTTGATCGCGGGATATCTCCCCCGCTGTGTCGCAGATTTGCGCGCACAGCTTCTCGGCAATGGCTGGCAGGATGATGTGCTTTGGCTGCTTTGCCCACTGGTTGGCCCTCTCTATCTCTGCATCCGTGGCAAGGCCAGCGGAATCAGAGCGGAAGGTGTACGTCTCTTCCCCGCTGGCGACGTACTGTCCGTACACCTTTCCAGTGGGGTTGCTTGTAGTCTTGGGCGGCAAGCAACCGAAGCCTCCGGTGACTCTGAAGACTCCCACAGGATCAGTGCTGCCATGCACGATTATGTGGCGTCCGGTTAAGTTCATATCCTCAAACGGGATAGGGTTCTCAGGTTCCATGTCTTTGGTTACAATCATATTTAGTTCTTTCTGTTACTGGTTTGTGTCGTAGTTGGTGACAGGAGGTAGCTGCGGTAGCTGCGGTAGCTGCGGTAGCTGTGTCTTCCTCTCTACTCTTTGCAGCTTCAGGGAGATACCCTCACCGAATACGCGCACCGTCCTCGACTTGTAGTGAAGCGGCGAGTTCTTACCGTGGTGGTATCGGATTGCGTTGGTCAGGCCCAGTTGATACTTGCGAGCCTCGTCCTTGTCCCTCACGGCAACGCTAACGGTTTCACCATCATCTATCGCTTCAAGCGCACTGAGCAGTGCGTTTGCTGCCGTGTTCCTGCGCTCACGCTTGGCGAGTTTCTTGCGATCCCGCTTCACGCTGGCTTCGTTGCTTGAGTATTCCCATTTGTCTTTTCTGATTACGATTACTTTTTTCATTGTATTCCTTTGTTGTTTTGTTGCTGCGGTTTGATTTGGTTTGGTTAACAGGATGGGGCGGTGCAGCACTGGGTAAACCACAGTACAAAAACCCAGCACCGCACCGACACCCACCCTGAATTGTGTTTAGTTCAGCGTGTTGGCCATGTCCACGGCCACGTTGAACGCCTGCTCCTTGACTCGGACGCCACCCTCGAAGAACTGTTTGGCTGCTTCGTGCTGACCGTACTTGTCCATCTTGCGATCCGTCCAAGTGTGGTCAGTGGTGTAGGTGACTGCGTTGTACGCACCCCACAGCGTGCCGCGAATGGAGTTGGCTCCACCCTCGCTGCCATCGTGGGCAGCTTGGAAGTCCAGCACTTGGTTGCGGCTGCGAGTGGACATGGTGTCCAGCGTCTGGCCCTGCTGTCCGATAGACCGGATGAAGTATTCGGTCAGTGTCTCCTGCTTCACCTGCTTGGCAGCGATGAACTGGAACGCGCCTTTCACCTCGTCGAAGAAGATGCCAGCGTGACGGAGTAGCTTTGCGGCCATCTCCATCTTCAGTCCCACGTTGCCGCTGTGGCGAATCTGGATTTGATTCGCTGTGTCACGGCGTTTCAATGCCACGTTCAGGGTGTTCTGACAGACGACCCGTGTGGGGGTGAAGAAGGACAGCGTATTGCTGTTGCCAATGTGGCCGGTCTTGAGCAGGAGGCGGCGTTCAACCACGTCTCCCGGCAGTACCTCGAACTCACCGCCCTTGAGCAGTGCCTGCATCCAGACTGTCTCGCCGTTGCCTAGTGCGCCAGCGGTTTCGATCTGTGCCTGACCGTCACCGAGTACCTTGTCGAAGAACGAGAAGCACTGGCGGTTAGGGTTGGGCACGAACTTTGCACCGACCACGCCGAGTGGCTTGCCGGTTGCGCCGTTGAGTACGACACGCTTGCCGACGAACTTGCCGGTGTCGTTGACATCACCGAAGCGGTGAATCTCCTCGGTGTCGGGGTCTTGCCACAGCACGGGAACCAGCGGGGTGTCCCAGTCTAGGTTCGCTTGCTTGATGGCTTCCTCTGTAGTCATGCAGCCGCTGACAGTTGTGCCGAGGCCATGCCACGGGCGTTCGTTGTTGCCAGTCACGATTGCTGCGTTGCCGTTGATGTTTGCGATGTTGTCCATATCTATTCCTTTGTTGTTTGGTTTGTTTTGTTTGTTTGGTTACCGGATTAAATCCGGTAGGGTTGTTGTACTTATGACAGCGTTGCGCTGTCAAACAGAATACCGATGAAGGCCGCTATTGCGTTGGGTTATGGATAGATGACGGCTATTGTTTTGCCGTCCCGCTCCATCATTTCCACGCTGTGACACCAGCCACGGACTATGCAATGCGGTTGCGCCTTTTGCGTGTGCGTCTCGGTAGGAACGTAGCACGCAATGTCATTGACCAAGTGGCAACGCTTATCCCAGTGAAGGGTTAGCACGTTGCGGCCCTGTGCCTTTGACTCAGGCTTGTTGTAGTGGAAAAAGAATCTCCACTGGTGTGGCTTCTTGGTTAGAAAGCGAAAGCTACTCATGGCTACAGGTTCTCCTCGATTAGGTTAGCGATGCCAGCGAAGTCACGGTGCATCCCGAGATGGGTGCGTGTTTCCCTGTCGTTAATGTTCGAGGCACGGGTGTCACCATCATAACCCATCTCCCGTGACCGCTCCATGTCGTCGATCAGGCAGATGTCAATGCCCTCGCCCTCACGGTCATCCATTTCATTTGCATCAAACACTGCCCAGTCGCATACCTCTTGCGGGAGAAAGGCTTGGCCGCTCTTCGCCACATCCTCCCATGCCTTTCCTGTCTCCCCGCAATAGACATCAGTCAGTACGCCGAGACAGCAGAACTTGCCTCCGTTAAAAAGGCAATGCCTCCCTTGCTCGTACTCCCCGGAGCGCAGTGCCTCCGTCCATTTGGTTTTGATTTCTTTATCCATTGTTTTTCCTCCTTTGGTTTACTTCACGTTGTTGTACCACTTGTGTCCTCCGAACGTGGCGTAGGGTCGCTTGCCCTTGGCCCAGTACGGCGTAATCGATACCGCGTGGTAGTGACGGCATCGGTTGAACGGGTTGTTGCCGGTGTGTGCAGTGATGGGAACCCACTTGAGCAGGTCATCATGCACCCATCGCCAATGCGCGTGCTGCTTCATGCGTTGAACCAACGCGCTTGGCTTGATTCCGTTGAGGCAACTGAACTGCTTGCGACGAAGTACTTCCGCAGCGCAGGTTGTCTTACGCACGCTGGCCCGTGCGTGGATGACTTCGTACACCGCTTCCATACCTTTGCGGCCATGCCCGCCGCTCTCGGCAAGGATCACGGAGGCGACCAGTTCACGGTGTTGCCCCTCTGGCGCACGCGCTTGGGCGTGGGCGAGCGTGGCGGTGATGAGTAGGGTGACGATGCTTTTCATGCTGCCACCTCCTTGTTTGGGTGTGCGTAGATAGCGACACGGTCTTCATTGACCCACTGGGTACGCTTGCCGCCCCGAGCAGGGCGAACTGAATACAGGGTGCGGCCCCACCCTCCGTCTTTGACATCGTCAATAACGACATCGACGAACAGGTTTTCCACGTTGAGGCTGCCTGTGCAGCCGATGAACTGTTGCATTTCTTTTACGCTCATATCTATTCCTTTGTTGTTTGGTTTGGTTTGGTTTGGTTACCGGATTAAATCCGGTAGGGTTAGTTGTTGCGTGATGCTGCTCGCTACCAGCAGTCATCGTACTTGATGTTGGCGTCGGCGCGTTCGGAAGGGATTGCGCTGCGAGAGTGCCACTTCGACAACTGCCACGCGCACCTCTCTGCTTCCTCTTTGGTGTCAAATCCATAGAGAACAACTGGAGAGTACGGCTGGCCCGCTCTCACCATGCCTTTATGGTCATTCCGAACTTGCCACTCGCCCCATTTTTTACTGTATCTCACTTCGTATATCGGCTTCACTTTCATGTCTATTCCTTTGGTTAGTTGTTGCTGGGTTGAAACACGAATCCGCTGGTGTCCTTGCGGGCCTTGCCCTTTGGGGTCAGGCCGACGAACACGCCGCGCTTCCGCTTGGGGTCGAGGAACCGCAAGTCACCATGCAGTTCATCGCCGTCAATGACATCGGCGTGATAGATTTTGCTCGGCCAATCCTCACGCTTGCCGCCGATGCAGATGGCTACGTTGTAACCGGCGTTGATGGCACGCTTGCACGCTGACCAGTTACCGGCTGTGCCATCGTAACTGAAGGTCAGATGGTAGTTGCTGCGCCGGTTGGTGAGCAGTCGCTTCAGCGACTTGGTGTAGTCATAGAACTGAAGGTCAGGGTACTCATCGTACACCCACCCGTAGTCCTTGTCGGCCGTGCCGTTCGTCCTGCTGCATGGCGTCATTTGCTTGCGGTCTGCCATGACGATCAACTTGTCTAACTCGCTGCGCATCTTGGCCTTGTACGCATCCGGTTCGAGCAACTCGAACACGGTGCGTTTGCCCCGTGCAATTTGCGTGCTGCTAAATGCGCCACGCCCCGCCGTGTTCAGACATATCTTGCCGCAGTTGCCCATCCACAGACAGGCATTGTAGTTGTCAATTCCTGCGTCACGCAGTTGCTTGGCGAAGGCTTCGTGTTCGTACACTTCGCGATGCGGCAATTGATACTGGATTGCCGTAATGTAGTTATGCTTCTCGCCCTTCACCGTCTTGGCATCGCTGCCGATGGTGAATAGGTAGTTTGGTTCGTCGATGTTATTCATTGTCGTCGTCTCCTTTGGTTTGGTTTGGTTACCGGATTAAATCCGGTAGGGTTTGGTTTAGGTGTGCTGCTGAATAGGCTTCTCCACTTCATCAGCAAACTCGATTATCCCCTCGGCTATCTCGTCCCAGTTCACCTTGAACACTTCACCGAGCGGCATATCTCCTTTCAGTTTCATTCGCAGCTTTGCCACGCGGTCGCTACCGTAATCGGTACTTGCGCTGAACAATTCTTGCGTGCTGTCTTGGGTGATGAACTGAGTGTACCGTAACCAGCGTTCCATGGAGTTGGATATGAAATCCCAAACAAGCCAAGTGTTTCTGTTTGTCCACCCGTTACAGGTTCCCTCGCTTGGGCGCGTCCAGTCATGGGTTTCGTTTCGTTCCTCTACTGCGTTCATGCCTCCGCCGTAGGGAACCACGGCATTCAATTCGCCGAAGTACGCTTCCAACTCGTCATAATCTGACTGCGTTGTTCCCTTGCCGGTGGCGTGCTGCAACGCCATGAATAGTTCGCACGCCTTGCGCCTGCTACCGCAAGCCTTGGCAGCGGCCATGTTTTGTTTGCGCGTGGTTTGTACCACGTTTTGATTCTCTTTACTCATTTCAGTTTGTCTCCGATTGGTTTAGTTTGGCAATGGCCGCTTCAATGTCTTGCTGACTCTCGCCAGACTTGATGATTTTCAGATGGCGCGGATGATACTGTCCGCATTGCCAATACTCGTAGCGTTCGTTTAACACCAACGCGCGGCTGTAGTCGCCGAATTCTGGCATCCACTTGCCACCCTCTCTAATGGCGAGCGTGTAGTATGGTTTGTCGATTTTCATTTCAGTTTGGTTTGGTTTGGTTTGGTTTGGTTGCCGGATTAAATCCGGTAGGGTTTATTGTTGCGCCTGTTTGCGCGCGGTGTAGCGGTCGGCGAGGAATTCGCGGGCGGCATCGGCGTCCAACACGTTATCGGCGATAATTACTCGGCCAGTGAGTTTGCGCAGGGTTTCCTCAGTGATTGCTCCCTTCATGGCGCGACAGGTGCGAACTACTTGTCTGAATTGTTCGCCGGTTACTGAGTCCGGAATCGCGGCAACTGGCATGGCGAGGACGAAAGCGGCTATCACTTCGCTTGCTGCGTGTTGAGTTTCTTCGCTTGTTGCGGTTGTTTTGTTTATATGTTTCATTTGTTTTGGTTTGGTTTGGTTTGGTTCGGGCGTTGTTGCCCGCAGAAGGCAACGCACTGCCACCGGATTTAATCCGGTAACAATGCGCTGAGTTTCTGCGTGCTATTTCTTCACGGGGGCGTAGATCACGCCGCTGACCATGATGCGGTCACCGTTCTTTTCGGTTTTCACGCTGGCGGCTTTGGCCGGGTTCCATTTGGAGGGTTTCTTTTTCGTCACCGGCTTCGGGGCGGCTTTTTGACGGTAGCCGCAACGCTGAAGGAATTCGCGCGCCACGTCGGCAGCGTGTTCCTTTGTGCATTCACTTTTTGCGTGGTAGCTTTTGGCAATGTCATCGCGGAACGCTAGGAACGCTTCCGGCTCGCTATTGACAACCTGCCCCTTGCCGGTCGTTACACCGAGCGAGGTTAGGTAATCAATGGCGGCGTTGATGGCGTCAACCTCGTCGTGCAAGGCTTTTACGATTGTGTTGATGGTTTCAGTTTTGTTTATGGTTGTTTTGTTCATTGCTGTCCTGTTTGTTTGTTACCGGATTTAATCCGGCTGGGTTTGGTTTAGGTTTTGAGGCTTCCGCAGCCTCTATACCTTTCGGGGATAAAATGACGTGCCGTCGATTCACTCCGCAAAAACAGGGCGATACGTGCCCCCGCAGCGAAAAGCCTTCGGAAAACGACGGGGGTATCAGGTTGGCAACCTGAGGGTGGGTAGGGTAAGAATCCTTTTTTTTGGCGATGCCGACCCCGAAACCCAACCCCAACCCCCTCCTTCGGCGGCGGCTGCTTGCGTAGCATTGGTGCGTGAAATTTTTTGGGGTTTTCGGTATCTTGTTGACGTATGGCGAACAGGAAGAAGTACGACTGGGACAAACTCCACAGCGAGTTCACCCGTAGCAACATCAGCTTACGCGATCTAGCGAAGAAGTATGACGTGCGTTACAGCTATCTCGCGCAGAAGTCATCGAAGGAGAAATGGTTTGAGCAGCGAGACGCAGTTCAGGCGCAGGCTAGGGAGGCTGTAGCGGAGGAACTGGTGCGTCAGGCGGAGGATCAGAATAGTCAGCTATCGAAGATTGTTTGCAAGGATGGCGAGCAGCACATGAAGCGGTCTGTGCAGACTGGCGACAAGCTGTACACGTTGTTTGAAGCGGCGGTGACGGCGATGACGCAGGGCAACCTGCGGGAGATGCGGACGGCGATTGATGCGTGGGTGGTCTTGGACAACCAGATGCGGAAGATTCACAACATCGACGAGAAGGCGGACAAGCCGTTGGTGAACATCAACGTGTTGGGTGCGTTACCTTCGCGGGAGGAGATGGAGCGGAGTCGATCCAAAGAAACTGTTGAGGTGGAAGTTGCTGCATCTGTGTAGACTGTTCGCGCAGTCGGTTGAGCCAGCCTGTTTCTCCGTTTAGAGTGATGACAGCGCGAGCAGTATTAGGCACCCTATCCCGGTCAGCAGCAGGGTTAGGAGGAGGAAGAACCATTCCTTCATGTCCGGTGGCGGCTCTTTCGGTTGGTTCATTGCTCATTTTTCCTTCACGATTTCAATTTTTGTGATCATCCCCTTTGGGAGAACGGTGAAGTCGCCTGATCCGTCTTCGTACAATGAGGTCGCTACCACGACGTGGCGGCGGTGCGCGGACTGTAGCCAGCCAATTGTAATACAGGGAGCGGGAGCAACCTCGGACGGGTCGGCACCGATGAAGCCTGTGGCGTCTATCCAGTGGAATTTTGCTAATGCGCCCGTCTCAGGAAGTTTTACCCCCGCCCCCATTTGCTGATGATAGCACTGCCACGGGATATGTTAAGCAACTACTTCTACTTTCTTTGGGCCGCATTTGCGTTGTGTGGCGTTTTTGCGTGAATTGGGCGTGGAGATACCCTTATGGGGGTGAAAACGGCTTACAGGCTAACCTTGGGCCTTCTTGTTGTCGGTGTATCCCCAGCGTCTTCGCCGCTTGGCTTCTTCCTTGCACAGTTCGGCTAGGGTGGGGTCGTCCCGGCGCAGGGCGATATAGGCTGATTCGAGGGCAGAGGAGGGCATGGATTTGTCCATGAGCAGGGTGTTGGCGGTTTGCTGCCAGTGTTCCTTGTCGTAGGGGCGTTTCATGTGAAGCATTGCGCGAACATCCTGTACAGCAGGTAGGCGAAGGCGGCGGCTATCGCCATTTCGATTACTAGCTGTGAGGTGGATGGCTTCATTCGTTTGTTTTGATGTGGTAGTCGTGAAACGCTTGATCGTGATCAGGTTTCTTGCCGTCCCAAAGGTATTCGGATTCCTCCATCTCGGTTGTGATGTCTGTGTAGGAGTGACAACTCTCCCTTGTCGGCACATGGGGTTGAATCGGGGTTGTGTCGTCCGGTATTTTCTGGTCAAGGAACCCTTCCTTTACTTCCTTAATGGGGTCTGTCTCTGGTCGGGGCAGATCACGGTGACCGTAAAGTATTTGGTTATATTTCGATTTCATTCGTTGCTGAAGAAGGGTGACTTGTAAGGTTTAATTCTGTCCACTGGATTCTCGATCATGAAAACGTGGGTGTGTCGTCCTCCCTTTCGCTTTTTAGTGTGTCGGCTGTGTGGGTCGATCCATTCCAATTTAAACTGCTTACCGGATTTCTTTTTCCTTTTACTCATCTTTTGGCCATTTCATTCGTTGCTGAAGTATTTCGACTTGTAGGGGAAGGGAAGCCTGTCTTCCTTCCCCGGCAAGGCGCAAGTGTTGGGGTACACCCCATGCCTTCGTTTTTTGATTGCTCGACTGCCGGGAGTGAGGAAAGACGCTTTGAACTGCTTACCGGATTTCTTTTTTCTTTTACTCATCTTTTGGCCATCTCCTTCCACCTCTCCACCTCTGCTTCCAGAACGGCAATCCGCTCTTCCTTTTCGTTAAGCTGCTGGGCGAGAGAATCCAGATAGAACCATCCATCGATCAGTTCCTCGCGAATTGCCCCGACCAGATCGGGGTGTTCGTCTAGGTTTGTTCCCGCACGCTCCTGACCGAGGTCGTACTTTGGCTTGGCTACCTGCTGGAAGCAACGCATGGCGTTGTCCCGTATCTGGTTGGGGGTGCGTTTCATACGTCGTATCCCTTTCTGCGGAAGGATTCCATGCGCATCTTAGTCTTCTTCTCTATCTTGGCAAAGTCCTTTACCGAATTGCACCCATATATGATGCCTGAGTGGTCGCGATCCATAACTCGGCCTATCTCGGCGTACCCGTAACCCATACTCCTCAGAAGGTAGTAGGTCATCTGCCTCGCTTGCGCCCATTCAGATATCCTTCGCCGAGACATCACCTGATCAGGCGTTACTCTGGTGACCTCATGCACATCGCCAAGGATGGCCTTCAAGTCTCCCTCAATGCTTATGTCTGTCGTCGTATTCATGTAGTTCCTCTTGTGATATAGCATGGGACACGCCATGTCCCATGTCCTTTAGGTTGTCGTCTATGAACACTTCGTCGCGGGTGGCGTACCCTGCGATGGTGTAGTTCGGCATCCAGCCTACCACCAGCGCGTACATTTCGACGCCGTGTTCCTCCTTATGCGGCAAGACCAGAAGATGCCCGTTTATGTGGGGCGTCACCTTAACGTCCACAGTCTTGCCGTGGTGGACGCAGTCATGTCCTCCTTTTCTTGGTGTAACTGAAAAGTCTGGGTAGATGTTGAACGCTTTGCAATATGCCAGTTCTGCGCCCATACCGTTTATTTCCTCCTCGCTGGTGTTTGAGGGCGAACGCATACGGCAAACAACACCGGCCATGCGGTTATTGCTAGACCTTGTACGCGCTATGGCCTTCGCCATCTCAATCTCGCCTATGTCTAATGTCACCTTCATTCTTAAAACTGTAGTACTTGGTTTTGAAGAAAGGGCACCCCCTTGCCGCTGAATCCCGCGTTAGCGGGCAAGGAGGTCGCGGCAGCGAGGATTAGGGGTGCCCTTTTAAGTCATTTCCACTTCTTCAATTCCTCTCCTGTGGCGTCGAGTGCCCGCCCTACACCCTCCGGGCAGCGTTCCTTCAGCCATGTTTTCAGTCCATTGCGGAATGTGGCGTCCCAATCCTTTCGCTTGTGTCCTCCACCCTTGGCCCAGTCTTTGAAGTAATCGAAAGCGGCTTCGATATCTACGCCCTTCTCCTTGGCCAATTTCTTATGTGCATCTTTTGGCTTCCAGCCTTTAGGCAAAGACACTACCCGCTTGCGGGTTTCGTCTTCGCTTTCGTCTTCGCCTTCGTCTTCGTGCGCACTTGACAGCACTTGACCGCGTGCCGCTGCCCTCTGCCCGACATTTGTAATACAATCATCAGGGCCGGGGAACTTGCTGCACTGTTGGCGTGTGCGTTGATTGAACCTTGTTAGTTCCAGAAAAGGCTTATTTTCAACGCTATACAGGCACATGATACCCACCTTCTTGCACTCCTTGAGCCATTTTAGGATGTCGGTATCCTTCACTCTGTCGAACTGCATGGGGTAGCATCGGCTGCGCAGCAGCATAGGGTGTGCGCTGTAGCGACCGAAGTCGTCTACTATGGACATTAACCGGCGGTAGAACAGTTCCGCCTCCCAACTCAGGGAGTTGATGGCTTCACTTTCCAGTATGCCGTCGCGTATCACTCGGCTCGGCATGGTTTAGGTTCTCCCTCCTTGAATGAAATGTTACCATTGAGCAGCGTGTTCATCATTCGGGCCGCTTCTGCGGGGCCAACGTCAGCACCGGATTGCACCAGCTTCTGAACTTTGCTTACGCCGATAGAGCAGGCTTCAAGGAATTGGCCCTCGGTTGCCAATCCTTCACGCTTCAGGGATTCGTAGGCGGCAGCGGCGTCAGCAATGCTGCGGCGGGTTGATGCGCGTGACAGGACGTATCCGGGGATAGCCTTGCCGTCCTCTTTGAGCATCTCTGTTGCACGCTTTCGTATGGCCCTGACGGTTGATTCCACGGTTTCCAGCATATCAAGCGTCTGAGCCATCTGGTCTGGCGACAGCAAGTCCACTTTGGACACGGACGCGAGCGCACTGACCTGTTTGTTTGAGGCTGGACAGGTCACCCTAGCTGGGCAGTACTTGCAGTGCGTTCCAGCCTTTAGCGGCCCATTGCCTTTTTCAATTTTTCGCAACACGCGCAACACGCTGGCGCGGGCCTTCTTCAGCGCAGCCTTGTCGTAAGTGTGCATGGTGAAGCCGCCAGCGGACGGCTGAATGATGCAGACTGTGACGGACGTGACTGAGTATTTCCGGTCAATCAGCGCGGCCAGCCACTTTAGCTGCTTGTTTTCCTTGGCGTGCGGCACGGGGATTCTGCCGAATTTGTAGTCAATGCACAGGCACTCGCCGTTTCGGAAGGCGAGCAGGTCTGGGACGCCTGAGTAGCGGTCGCCCGGATACCAAATCCGATCTTCTGCAATCACTTCAGGTGGGTGATCTTCCCAATCTGGGAAGGCGAATGACAGCACCTCGCTTCTCTGCGCCTCTGCCTCCCGGCAAAGACTGAGTAGTTCTGGGCGCAGGTCAACCTCCTTGCCTTCCATGAAGGTGTGACAGTCAGTGCCGTCTGCTGCCGCAGCACTTCCCTCGTTCTTGAATGGCCTGCTCAGTTCATGGCTCCTTGAGCAGCCTTCGTACCTCGCCGCATTGGACGCCGATGGTTTCCCTCGTCTCTCATCTAGTATTTCGTTCACGGATTTTCCTCCTTATTGCTGTCGCGGATACGTCAAACTCCGCGAACTCTAAAATTATTTCAATGCCACCCCTGTAGAAGAACCAGTTCAGCGACTCGACAACCTCTGCCTGCCTAGCCATTAGTTCCCGCCTTGGGCGGGCATCTAAATCAATCCACCCTCGGGTGTAGGCGGTGTCGAAGTCATGCATAGCTTGAAGCACAATTTCTTCGCACATCCGCCTAGACCCAAAGGTTTCCACATTACTGGGTTGCCTCCGCCCACGGATCGTTAGCGGCCTTTTCCCCCACGAAGCCATCCTCTTCGCTGAACATCCCTGCCGGTGAGTACTCCTTCAGTTCGAGGATTTGAATAGCCTGCAATCCGCAACCTATGCCTTCCTTGCCCTTGAAGTTGTAAGGGAACGCACGGATCGCCACATTGGCCAGCGTGCCATTACCGATGCTTTCAATAGCGTCAAACGTGTTCCGCTTGGAATCCACCACCGTAACAGGGCGTGTTGCCTTCGGTGTCACATAGTGGCCCTTATCGGCCTTGCCCTTCTTGCTGCCGTCCTGAACGTCCAGTCCCAGCTTCTTCAGCTTCTTGACCGTGTCGGCGTCCAGTTGGCAGACATCCACCTGATACTTTCCCGACAAGTCGTTCGGTTTGTTGGGGGTCAGGTGCGCCCATTCCAGCACGCCCTTGATTACTTCCTGTTTCACTTCACTCATTTCAGTCCTTTTCGTTTCGTTTCGTTTCGTTTCGTTGTTAATGCCGCGTGCCCGATTTCTACTCGCCACACCTGTTACAGCAGTGGTCGGGAGTGCGCGGCGTCACTTTAACTTTGTAAGCCTAATGATTGCCCCTTCCTCACCCTTTGGAACCACCCGTGCCGTTACCGTTATCCTCGGAATCACCTTCCAATTGTCGTCGGACGGCAACAAGGACATCGCATATTGTTGCCAGTGCGCCATCGAGGTCGCGCCGTCTCCGGTCTGACATAAGGATTTCAAGGTCGAGATGATACTGCTCCTCGCCTGCTCCATCCACTTTCTCGCCTTGGGCGCAGTTATCAGCCGCTTGCCCGCAATTATCTTTTTGTTCTTGAACGCTGGAACGTGACCCAGCGAACGGATGCGGATGACCACATAGTCGTTCATAATTTTCGAGTTCACTTTGAGTCCACGTTGGCATCGTCTACATAAATTGGCACCTTGAACTTGGTGCGTGTCTTGTCGAATTCCAATTCAACAACCCCAGTAGGGCCGTTCCGGTGCTTCAACACCATTACATCTACGAGGCTGCTCGTCGGGTCGGGCCTGTGAAGCATGGCCACCACGTCAGCGTCCTGCTCAATGCTTCCACTGTCTCTCAAGTCAGAGAGGCGCGGTGGGCGGTCTTGCTGCTCCACAGAGCGAGAGAGTTGCGAAAGCACCAGCATGGGGATGTTCAACTGCTTCGCCACCGCCTTCAGTCCGTTAGAAATCTTCGTCACCTCCTGCACCCTGCTGTCAGCTTTTGCGTGCATTAGTTGGAGGTAGTCAACAACGATCAGCTTCACTCCGTGCCGAGCAACCATGCGGCGAGCGCGTGAGGCTAAACCGGCTACCGTAAGGTGGGCCGTTTCATCCACAACCATTGGAGACTTCGCAATGCGTCCAGCAGCCATCGTCAGGTTGCGTATCTCCTGCTCGCTCAAGTTCCCGGTCAGGAGCGAGTGCCCATCGACGTTAGCACGGCTTGACATCATCCGCTTCAGCAGGGAAGTAGCCGTCATCTCCATTGAGAAAATCCCGACCGGAACGCTGTCGTTCATGGCAACGTGTTCTGCGATTGACATAGCCAGCGAAGTCTTACCCATTGAAGGGCGTGCAGCGAGGATGAACACATCTCCGTCATGGAACCCCGTAGTGAGGCGGTCGAGGGCGGGGAAACCTGAAGCGATGCCGGTGCAACTGCCTTTGTTGGCAAATGCCCGCTCGATTTCTCCGACAGTCTGTTTGACTGCATCCTTCAGGTTAACTTCCCCGCCGCTCTTTTCCTGCTGGAGCAGGCCAACGAGGGTCTGTTCTCCTTGCTCCAGCTTTTCGTCGTCGCCGAGTTCCCTGTTCTGTGTTGCTGAGATAATCTCCCTCGCAGCCGTCATCATTCGTCGCAGCTTCGCCTTCTTGGCGATTGCCGCAACATATGTAGGGAGGGCGACAGTGGAGGGAGTGAGGTCGGGCAACCCAGCGAGATACGGCAGGCCACCCACATCCTCAACGCCGCCGGGGTAAGTGGAGTTAGCGGCGTCTCGGATGGTGATAACGTCTATCTGCCCGCCAGCCTCACGGATGGAAAGCATGAGAGAGAAAAGGTTCAGGTTCTTCAGCGCGTAAAAGTCTTCAGGCGCAAGAGAGGTAGCCGCCTCATCCACCAGTTCAGGCTCTTTCATGCAGCACGACAGCACTGCTGATTCTGCCATCTCCGAGTACGGCGGTGCGTAATCAGTTAGTTCTGCTGCTTCCCACATATTTCTCTTTCAGGTTGGGCAGTTCGCCTTGCACGCAGATTCGGATGATGTCGCTGACAGACACTCCCGTGCCTTCAGCAACCTCTGACAATTCGGTGAAGACTTTCCCGCTAACGCGAAAAGTTATCACCTTGTTCTTTGTAGTCGTTGTCATCGTCGGGTGGAGTATGTATGACTAGTTTTTAATAGCAAGCGAATACATGAAAAACTTATTAGCAACAGGCTGGGAATATCTGGAAGTACTCCTCGCCGTCGTCCTTCTTCACTAGAGTCCGGTAGTGCTGGAACAGCATATCGTATGAGCCGTGACCTAGTGCGTTCTTCGTGGCTTCCTCGCCGTTCAGGGCAAGGTGGTAGCTTGCGAAGCTGTGGCGTGTTGCATCATGGGGCCAATTGTCTCCAGTAAGTCCTAGCTGCTCTCTGGCACTGAACCAGCGTTTCTCCCATGCCTTCACTGAAATCCCACCCATGCACCCGTCAGGGTTGCGGCGGTAGTTACTGAGCCACTTAACGAGGTTATCGGGCATTTCTATGTAGCGATTCTGTCGGTCTTTAGCGCGACTTGCCCGCACATGAACAAGGCGAGACTGAAGGTCTATGTCATCCCAAGTCACCCCTGCTGCTTCCCTCTCTGGCCTGAGTCCCGCAAACAAAAGGAGGGCGGCGCGGGCGACCATGTCTGGGTGACGCCTCTGGAGGTGGTTCATTATGGAGCGAGCCTCGGAAACAGTGAGTATATGCTTGGACTCCTCCGATGCTGCTAACTCGGCGTCAGTCGCCCGGAACCTCCTGATATGCACAGCAGGACTGGCCTCTATGTAGTCCTCAAAAACGCACCAGTTGAAGAAGTTTTTCAAGTCTGTTAGGCAGTTGTTTTTTGTCCTTGAAGACCAAGGAGTCCCATCGCGGCGTTTGCCAGCCTCCAGCCACGAAGATATGTCCGACTTCTTCACGCTGGCCAAGGCGGCATTCCAGTAATCGAACCTTTCCAGCGTGGACTCAAGGTTCGAGTAGGATCGCGGCCTTATCTGCTTTTTCTTGCTTCTCAGGAACTCCCTCGCTGCTTGGCCCAAGGTCACCTGATCCTCCGCGCTCCCATTCTCTTTGTCGGCGTAGTAACGAACAGCGTCTATCAGCTTAAAGTCCCCCGACAAAGCCTCTTCATGCGCAAGAACCATTTCAATTCTTTCTGTCTCCGAGTACCTTGCGTACATATCCCCGAACTTCTTCAGTTCTTTTTCCTGATCTGCCATTGCTTTCTCAGCCTTTCTTCGGGTAGGAAAGTAATTCCTCAAGCGTCTCCCTGCCAGCCTCCTGTCTAGCACATAACGCTGCCGATTGTTTTTAGTTTCTTCATATATCCTCATAAGCTGTCAAACGTACGTCAAAGCGAATACGTTGGCAAGTTTTTTTTTGAGCAGGCTGGACATCGAATGTCCTATCTGCCATATTGTCCTTGCAGCGGCGTGCTGCCTAAACTCGCAACTGATGCCCTACTGGCGGCGTGGCGACCGCTTGGCCCTATTTCGGAATGGCCACCGATGTAACGACAGGCGAGGTCTGTCTGCGCCACGGTGGTGTGACTTCAAAACCTCGCCTTAACCGGAATAGAAAGGTAAAACATTATGGCCTGCACAGACGTTTTTCAGGCATTACAAATGGCCAGCGAATCGCTGGGAAAATCAATCCACCGCAAGGCTTCAAGCAAGTCCGTTTGGCTGAACGCGCTACCGAAGGGTAGCTACCCTCTCGGCACTGGCCTGACCCAAACGACCTTCCGCGTGGAAAACTCAATGCCCACCAATGATGAATTGGCGTGGGAGGATATTGCTACCACGACCGCCGCTGGCCAAGTGAACATGGACGCAGGCGACGGTTTGTGCGCACGGACATGGAACGATGTTGAGTGGGGCATGAAGGAGCAAACCTTCTCGCCACAGCGCATATCAATTCGCGGCCCACAGGTGTGTAAGGAGAATTTGAAGTACCGCCATAACGCGGCAAATTTTCTTCGCGCATACCTTGAGGAAATCACCAAGCACTCCAAGCGCATCCTTGAAAACAAGATTGCCAACGAGTACATGGAGAAGGCGCGTCAGGTTACCCTTAGTGGTGCTTCTGGCTCAGAAGCGTTGAACGACACAGACGCTGGCGCAGGTGCGCTGACCTCTGCCACCCTTGCCGACACCGTGAACCTGCTACCCGGTCACCTTGACCAGCTTGCAATCAAGCTGATTGAGTCCGGTGCCACAGAAGGTGACAGCAATGGATTCGTTGAACTCGGCCCCAACGGCCCTGTGTTCCCGCTAATCATCGGCATGGAAGCAGCAAACAACCTGATCAAGGCCGACAGCAATGTCCGTACCGACTACCGCGAAAGCAGCAAGTCGAACGAACTGCTCGCTGCTATTGGCGCGGATAAGGTGGTAGGCAACTTCCGCTTGATCGTTGTAACCAACCCACCTCGTTTCAAACGAAACGGTGGCGGAACTGGCTACGACCGAGTAAGCGAGAACGAGGCACTGACCGGCAGTGAGATCACAAAAGGCACCGGCACTAAGGTTCGTGCGCTTTACACGGCCAAGACCGGCACGGGAGCGGGCATCTACGAAGGTGCGATTGCTCTGGTTCCGAGCGTTATGCGGCAACTAGTGGTTCCGGCCCAAGTTCCCGGCAATCTCGGATTCTCGCCTGATAGCTACAGCGGTGACTGGAAGTTCATCACTGGTGGATACAAGTGGTCTGGCGGCTCATCTGATGAAGCCTGCGAAGACCCGTTGGAATCCTTCGGTCGTCACGTTGGTTCGTATGAGATGGCCTTTGAGCCTGTCTTTGGCGATCACGGCGCGACAGTCCTGTTCAAGCGTCCCGGCGTTTCGTAAAAAGTAGTCGTCGTCAAAGGGTGGCATCCTTTCGAGGGTGCCACCCTCCTTTAACATGAACGACATAAGCGACTATTTAAAAACCTTCGGAATCAACGGCGGCGTCCTTGCTGCCGTGTCACTTGATTCCATTGAAACCGCTCTCTCTATAGTGCTTCTGACTGTTACGATTTCGTGGACAATTTGGAAGTGGCTAAGAGACAGCAAAAAGAAAGACGACAAATAATGGCTACTAGTAAAAATATTAAACCCGGCTATTTAAGTACCGAGTTTTGGGTCACGGTTATCGTGGCTGTCTGTTCCCTGCTTTGGGGTGCGGGCGTTGTAGACCCAGAGGGAGCATCTGCGGCTGACAAGGTTTTCGGCTTTGTCTGTTCGGCGGCTGCGGCTTTGGGGTACACCATTTCTCGCGGAATCGCCAAATCCAAATAACCATGCTGGCTTCTATCCTAAAGGCAGTCCTAGACTGGCTAACAGGGTTGATTGGCAGGGAGATTAAAAAGGATGTTAAGGCAAAAGATGCGAATACTCCTGACCATGTGCGCGATGGCTTTCGCTCTGGTATTCGGGACAAGCTGCGGAAGCAACAAGGTGGTGTTCATACACCAGACGAGTGACGTAGTAAGAATCGGCCCAGACGTTCGAGGGAAGGTCTACTTCCTGCAAGACGGGGAATGGGTTCTCTCGAAGAACAAGGTGCGGCTACCGGAAGGCTGGTACGCAGGAGCATTGGAAATCGAGGCTGAAGGTGATTGAATGGCGCAACGGTGGGCAGACCTAAAGCCGCTGGGGGCGGCGGCGGAAATGTTGGTTGCCCATGAGTTGATGTCTATGGGCCTTGGGATATCAATGCCTCTAGGCGATAGTGAGCCTTATGACCTAATAGCAACTCACAAGCGCAAGCTAAGTCGCCTGCAAGTAAAATCAACCCACGCCGGGAAGGACGGAGTGTTCCGAGTCCTTTTCCGGCGTGGGTCTTCATCGAATATTGAGTACTGCATTGATGATTGCGACTACATGGTGTGTGTAATCTACTACGTTACCGGCCCATCCTTTTACGTCATTCCCGTTGGGGCACTAAAGGGCGCACGGGGAATCTTCTGGGAGCAAGGAAAGCATCCACGTCACCCGGACAAATGGGTGCGGTGCATCTATGAAGACTACCGGAATGCGTGGTCGCCCCTGTTCTAGTAACCCATTCTCTTAGGCTTCTTGGTCGTGGTAACCTTTTTGCCTGACCGCTTCGCGGCAGACTTTGCGGCAGCTACACCTTTTTTAGTGTAAGGATATTTTGTTTTTCCTACCTTGGGCATTTCTAACCTCTCATTAGTTCTTCCATTTCAGACAGGAAGTCCTTTTCTGCGTCTGGCTTCCCGCCGCCCGTGCCAGTAACTCCCGGCGTGGCTGCTGACTGATCCTTTAGTTGGGCGCGAAGCCTTCGATTTAACTCTATTTGGGTGGCCAACAACTCCCTGTAAGCAGGTGCCGCTGCGGCCCAAAGTGATGCGCGAGCCAAGTCCTTCGCGTCATTCTCTCCTGAGAATATGTTTCTGGCGAGTTCTATGCGCTCGTTAACTTGACCATTCCACCCCTCGTCATCATCCCTCTTCTGGAATATCTCCAACTGAGAGGCTTCTCCGAGCGCAGAGTCGAATGTTTTGTGGGTTTCCCCCATCACCGATTCCCTCTGCGCTGCCTGATCCGCCAACATTTGCTTGTAGGTTTCCTCGCTGTTCGCCAACGCATCCTCTTTAGCAGACCGAACCTCTTCGATCCCTGCAAGCATGGCACCCAACTGAGCCTGCTTTGATGTGGGCAGGTCGAGCATTACTTCCTCAAGTCCGTTAGATCGGTAATCACTGTCGCTCATCGCCAGCAGGTCGGCCACGCGGTCACCGTGATCTGCCCCGACCAACTTCTTGGCTCGCGCCACAATGCCATCAATCTTAGATTGATACTCCTTCTGGAAGTTGGGGTGTCTCTCGATTGACGCCAGCCTTAGCCGCGCAGAAAGGTCATCCCTTTCCTTCGTCACGGACTCCAGCAAGTTGTCCACGTCAGAGTTGTCCAGACCCTCAAGTTTTGCTTTCAGTTCAGACAATTCTTGCCGTGCATTATCCCGGTCTTCTTTGATTTTTTTAAAATCCGAAGAGGATCGGGACTCCTTCATTGAATCCTCTGGCTCTTGGGCAGGCTCTGGCTCCGGTTCCGGTTCCTTGCTTTCCGGTTCCTTGCTTTCCGGTTCGCCCTCCAAGTGCTTCCTCATCGTGTCTAAAAACGAGGAGGAATCTTCGTCATCATCCGTCTTACTATCAGTAGCTTGTGTTTCTTCAGTGGAAATCTCTTCCACATTTTCCACGGCATCTTCTTCCACCGGAAGTTCCAGTGTTTCCACGCCGCCCATTTCGAGTTCTTTAGCCATTGTCGTCGTCCTTTCTTATTGTTGCCCTTCAAAGGTTGCCTCTACTTGCTCTTGATTAGGTAGGGGCGCACCCATTAATTCCAGCGTAGCTATAGCTTGCCGGTATCCAACCTCCACTCCGTATGCGTACACGAACGAGTGCGGCTCAGTGCCGACTGCCGGTAGCACGCGGTTAGTGGGTAGTTCATTCTTTAAGACTTCCAACATCTTAGGGAAGGTCTTGTTGTTCAGTTGCTTTCTTGCCGAATCAGTTAAGTTCGGGTCTTGTCGCCATTGTTGTAGGTTCATAATTTACGGCGATGGCCTCAACGGCCACCTTTTGTAAAATCTTTCTGGATCGAAGGAACGACTCCATTGCGTCTTCGTCTAGTGGGTGGTCATCAAGCATCGCTTTACTGCATATCAAATCCTCTCGGAGCAGTTCAGCAATATGAATCATATCATCTTTATCGAGTACAATCTTCATTTGTTCCTAATTTGTTGTGCGGCCTTGGCGTCTTTCAGGGCCATGTCCTGACGGGTCTTTGCCGTCTTGCGTTCAAGGCTGTTTTGCGCCTTCATGTCACGGCGTGCCTCGTCCCTCTCGGCCCTCATCTGCGCTAACTGATCTTTAGGGTCTTGGCCATTCTGCAACGCCTGCATCTCTGCCATCTGCGCTTCCTGCTGCTGCTGCTGCTGCATTGCCGCTTCCTGCTGCTTCTGCACCTCTGCTGCCATTTCGTCCGTTGCTTTTTGAACTTCATCATATTGTACTGACAACATTTCCAGCAGTTCTTTACGGGTTGGGTCAGTGGACAATTCCTCAAGGTGACCAGCAGTATGCTCCGTGGTCGTCATCATCCATGCTGCCACCTCAGTGAGGTCACCCACGCCCTGCTGCGCAGCCTGAATAGCCTCAGTAGCAGCCTGCAAGTGTACGGTGGCATGGACGGCATGGTTATCCCCGCCCGCTATCGGGATAGCGGCCCCAGTTTTAAATAGCGCGTTCTCCCTTGCTGCCTCTTGTTGCTGCTCTTGGGTGTCCACGTCCTCTTCAGGCATTGGGTAATACCGGCTCAAGGAGTGGTAACCGGCGAGAGATGCGATGTGATCCTCAATGACGTGCTTCCTCCCAGACTCTGGAAGCATTGTTACAATCGACATTAGTTGGTTCATAATGGCCCGCTTCTCAAGCGATGACCCTCTGCCTGCCGTCCTAGTGGCCTGCACCATCTGAACCTTATCAAGGCACTCACGCGGGCAACCTCGGTCAATGCAGGCTTTCTGAAATGCCAACGCCTCCTCTGCTCCGGGCATATCGGACGTGAGGTTTGAGTTGATGGCCCTGCGGTATCGTTCTGCAAAGAACGTGTCCAACTGGGTGTAGTATCGGTTTAGCTGGGTCTTTCCTAAGATGGACTGCTGCGCCGTAATAGCCTCAATCTCTGTGGCGGTTCTTGGGTTGCCCTGTTTCTCAAGGCGTTGCCTGTATTGGGAGAGGTTGGCCTGCATTAACCCCTCAAGATCATTCTGAACCGCCATTGGGGCATCAAGCACTCCACTGGAATTAGTTTGAATCACGTTCCAATTAGGGGGCAGCACGCTATACTGCCCCATCTGGATTACGTTGGATCGGTTCAGGTCATTAGGGGACTCTGGCTGTAGCATGATCTGAGATCGGGCCATTGCCGCATCCACAAGCGAGCAGCGAAGTCGGTTCTTTAACTCCAAGGCAGAGTACATCTTAACGCCCATGCCCTTAACCGAGTGGTGCATCCCGTCACCCTTGTCGTAATACATACAGTGGACGCATTCGCTCCACGATTTAAACCTATTAACTTTGCGGAACAAGAACGACTCAACCTCGCCTCGCATATCAACAATGCAATGACTTATTGCCCCGTTCGGGTGTTCTTCTGTGGGAAACTCCCTGTAGAAAACGTGCGCGACTTCGACCGTATCGCAACGGCTGGAGAACGAAAGGTCGTTATTCCTCAACTCCTGCTGTGCATCCTCCCATGTGTTGCGCGAGCCTAACCCGTGCGGTTTTGGTGCGGCAGCTATGATGGCAGATCGTGCCGCAGAAACATCCCAGCCAGCCTTCGATGCTGCCTCCTGATTTCGTATAAAGGAGTATAGTTCATGCACCTGATAGTTGCTTCGCACAGCGCACGCAGGCCAATCTGCCACGTTCGACTTTGTGCCATCCGGCACAAGAAGGTCGGCTGACTTCACTGGCTTGCATCTCCAGTCAAAGTTGTCTTCAAAGATTAGCGGGCCAGTGCCGTAGAGAACCATCTCATGCTGAGAGAGTTGCATGAGGTAATCGAAGTTCCCGTCCTTCTTCTGCATCTTGTCAAACTCCTCAGTGATGATGCGCGAATACCTCTCAGAGTCATTAACATCGCCGTGATCGATCTTAACTGTGGCGTATGTAGGCACCTCGCTGAAAACGTCAAAGAATGCGCTCACCCCCATATTAAGAAAGGACTCGGCTTCTCGGAAGTTCACGTTGGTTCGGAAGGATTGGCCAGTGCGGGTTAGGTCGCTGTTCTTGTATGGAGCGTTCCCGTCCACTAGACCCTTAACCTTAGACCGCACGCCAGACCGGGTATCATCGGCCTGAATCATCTGTAGCACCATCTCTTTGACGGACTTGGGGTCATTGAGGCGGGACTCCGGTACGCCGCTCTCGGTGATGTTCATTAACTCGTTCATTATTTTTTCCAGCATTTCTGCGGTAAGGCGTCACGCACCTCATCGCGTTGGTTTTTCTGTAAAATATCCAATGGGAACCAGACCTGCGCACGATTAAAGCATCCACAATGCCTGCAACTTTTTAACAATTCGTCACCCTTTGTCTGCCTATCGCCCGACAGCCTCGACACTAGCTTTTCCAGCGCACCCCTTTTGCACGACTTGCACCCTTCGGCGTCGATATTGTCCGGGCAGTGCCCGCATATTTTTGCGCGTCGATCAGCCTCTGATTGATCCACGCGAGGGTTCCCGCGCAAAAACGTCTCAACCAATGTCTTCGTGAAGGTGACCACATCATTAAAATTGATCGCTCTCGTTGGCCCCTTCCTTGCCTCCTCGCACCCATCCGGCACTTCATGGCACATGAACTCCTCAATCTCCCCCTCTAACCCCGGATCGACCGGCAACTCGTTCGCAACCCTGTGATCGTAAACTGCGTTAATCAGCGCACTCCAATTATTGGCCTTAATAAGCTGGCCTGTTTCTTTCTGGTAATAACGCCACCCACCAAAAGGGGTGCTGCTCTTATTCTTCCACGCTTGCATACAAGTTTTCTGGGTTGTATAGAGAGTCGTACTTTAGCGATAAAGTAAGCCAATCTTTATCAGATCGCGTTTCTTTATGCAACCGTCCTGCTCCTAGATTCCTTGCCACCTCTATAATCAGGGCAGCGGCGTCGGCTAAATCGGGGGACTGCCCAGTGCGCCCCTTCATGTCAACCTTCCGCTCTACCACTATCTTTCTCCTCTGGTCGTCGAACATTCTCTGGCAGAATTCGACAATGGTTCCGTTGTCCATGCCCCTTACCTGCTCTCGTATCACCCACTCGCGAACCGAGAACCACAACTCAGTGACCCTGTTCGTGTACGCCTCATGGCTTGGACGCCTGTCCTCCGTAGAAACAGGAAGGCTGCTCGGCTTCCCCCCGAACTCGACGCGCATAATGTCTGGTGACCATTCTTTGCTGATAATGTCGCATAGTCCGCCTCCCTCTCCAGTCGCGTCAATAGCCAGATTGCGCGGCTCGACCCCACGGGAGATGCATTCCTGTTTTACTGACTTCGCTATCTGGAAGTGTATCGGTTCTGCCGCGCTGGCGTCCAACTTGATTGTTATTATTTCAGTGAATTCCACCCCCATGAGTCCCCCGTCAAGGTCGCCGTACTTAGCGAAGCGAAGTATGCAGCGATCCCCTCCGAATGCGGGGTCAAGGCCAGCTATCATTTCAGATCGCGATATGAACGTATGCCTATCCCTAACTCTGTACTTGTGACACATGGTTTCCGACAGGACGGTTGACACGACACCTTCCCGTGGCCAGAAGCCGCGAGAGTATTTCCAGTAGCGAGGGGAGTTTTCCCCCTCATATTTACGGGATGAATCAACCTGATCTTGAGTAATCAGAAACTCCCACTTCGTTTTCCCTGCCTTGATATTTGGTGACTGAAGGCCATCAAACCTGACACAAACACCCCTCTTTGTTGCCCACTCCTGTGTGTCAATAGACACGCTGTCCCACCCGTCAGCAGGCTCAGAAAACCGACCATGCTCGTCCAGAGTAGAGTGAGGGTTCCCGATTGCTAGGAACTGGAACTCCCGGCAACCTTTTGACAAGTTGGCCGTAGCCATGAAAGCAGCCTCTGGCGTATCCGTCGCCTCATCCACGATGGCGAGAATGCGCTCGGAGTGAATGCCTTGGATGTTTGCGACAGCCTTGGAGGTGGAGCCGTCCAGCACAGCTACGGCAAAGATGGCGTTCTTGTCGTCACCTTTTACGGACTGCAATGTAGTCTTCGAGTCCACCATGTTTCCGGGGAACTGCCCCTGCGCCGACCTCCACAAGTGCTGGATGTTCGCCCACGCCCTTTTTCTAATCATCTTGGCAGTGGTGGAGGTGAGTATAACGCTTGAGTGCTGCGGGTCTGCGATCCACCAAAGCATACAGTACAGAGCCGACCCGTATGTTTTCCCGCTGGCCGCGCAGCCAGTCCAAGAAACCCAATCATTCTCGCACATGGACTCAATCTGCCTCTCAAGCCAAGGGTTCCAAATTAGGTCTGGCCAGATCAAGTTGGCCGCGTTCTGGAAATGCCCGAACTTTCCCAGTCCACCCTCGTCCGGTGTGAGGCCAATGCGGAACGCATACAACTCCGCTTCCAGATCGGAAACGGGGTGGTCAAAATTCATGCCATATTTTGTGTCACCCAACTTGACTGTATCGTTAAAGGATACTATACCTATGGTCAAGCGGTTGTTGCGCACGTTGTCCTATGTCAAAGATAATTTCTAAATCGGATTCAGACGGTTCAAAATTTTCAGGGTCAGTTGCACGGGCAGCTACAACTAGCGTCCATACTGGCCCTGCTGGCCCTGCCGGTGCTGATGGCGGAGTCGGCCCCCAAGGCCCAGCAGGAAGTGACGGTGCTGATGGTGCTGATGGTTTAGGGGTTCCCAGCGGAGGCACGACTGACCAGCTATTGAAGAAGGTCGATGGGACAGACAACAACACCACTTGGTTTACTCCGGCTTGGGCGTCGTCTAGCCACTCCCATACGGCCAGTGAGGTTTCTGATTTTGACACCGAGGTGGCCAACAACAGCGCAGTCACCGCTAACACCGCTAAAGTTACAAACGCCAGCCACACAGGCGATGTCACTGGGAGCACAGCACTAACGATAGCTAGTGGTGCTGTTCAAACTGATATGATCGCTGGCGGTGCTATAACTACTGCCAAAATCGCTACGAACTGTATTGGTATCGATCAAATCGGGACGAATGCCGTAGGGGCCGATGAGTTGGCCGACAATTCAGTGGACACTGCGGCCATCATTGACGGTTCTGTGACTCAGGTCAAGATAGCCAACGACTCTATTGGCTCTGGTCAAATCGGGGCGAATGCTGTGGGGGCCAGCGAATTGGCAGACGATGCAGTAGACGCTGCGGCCATCATTGACGCTGCCGTGACCGAAGCCAAGATCGCCAACGGTGCCATTACTACAAATAAGATTTCCGCCGATTGTATTTTTGCGGGCCAGCTTGGAGCCGACTCGGTAGGCGCTTCTGAGTTGCAGGACAATGTGGTAGGCACAGCAACCATTCAAACTGCCGCCGTGCAGACGGCAAAAATTGCTGACGATGCTGTGACGGGCGCAAAACTTAATGCGGCCCTATCTGACCTCTCAGACGTAGACACTACCTCGCCCAGCACGGGGCAGGTGCTGAAGTGGGATGGCTCAAGCTGGGGGCCGGACACGGACAGCACTGGCGGCGGCGGCGGCGGTGGCACGACAAACTTATCAGCATCGGCTGACGGGACATCGCTAACAGTCGCCTCCAGTTCGGGCGATGATGCCTCCATTCCCGCAGCCACTACCTCTGCGTGGGGTGCGATGACGGATGAGGACAAGACGAAGCTAGACGGCATTGAGTCCAGCGCGGATGTGACTGACACAGCCAACGTCACTGCGGCTGGTGCGCTAATGGATTCGGAGTTGACTGACTTGGCAGGGGTTAAGGGAGTCACAATTTCCACCTTACAAGAAAAGCCGTCTGAAGGTGCTTTTGCTGACGGCGATAAGACAAAGCTGGACGGGATAGAGGCTGGGGCAGATGTAACGGACACAGCCAACGTCACCGCCGCTGGTGCGCTGATGGATTCGGAGGTAGACGCCGACATCAAAACCCTATCCCTCCCCGCCTCAACAACTATTTCGGACTTTGGCAAGACGTTGGTTGATGACGCTGATGCCGCTGCGGCTAGAACGACTTTGGGGGTGGACGCCAGCGGGACTGATAATTCAACGAACGTCACGCTCGCCGGGACGCCAGACTATCTAACTATCAGTGGACAGGAGATTACTCGGAATCAGATAGACCTAGCCAATGATGTGACCGGCAGCCTTCCGACAGCTAACATCGCTGACGATGCTGTCACCGCCGACAAACTGGCGGACACAAGTGTGAGCGCAGGCTCGTACACAAACGCAAACATTAGCGTGGACGCTCAAGGTCGGGTGACAGCGGCTGCGGACGGGAGCAGCGGTGCGAGCGGCACAGTCACCAGCGTTGGGATAACTGGTACGGACGGGATCGACGTTGACTCAGGCTCGCCCGTCACATCAAGTGGCTCAATCACTTTGGGGTTGTCGAACATTCCCGACTCCTCAATTTCATCCGCTGCAACGTGGAACGCCAAAGCGGCTGGCGGCCACGACCACGATGATGACTACATATTAAGGTACTCAGCCGAGGCTGGGGCCGTCTCCGGTGACGCCGCAGTTCTGCCAGCGGGAGGAACTTCAGCCAGACCGGACAGCGGAGACGCTGGCTACTTTAGGTTCAACACTGATACCGCTGAATTTGAGGGACACGATGGAACGTCTTGGGGTGCAGTCGGCGGCGGCACTCACACAGGAGAAGTCACGGGGTCAGGTGCGTTGACTATTGCAGATGACGTTGTAGATGAAGCCAATCTGAAGGTTAGCAATGCAGGGAGTGACGGCCAGTTCCTCCAAAAGCAAAGCGGCAACACGGGCGGCTTAACATGGGCCGCCTCTGGCGGGGGTGGCGTCATGCCGAATATAGTCATCAACGGAGGGATGCGGATTTCGCAGAGGGGAACCTCATCAAGTTCAGATGCCGACTCCAAGTATCTCGTAGACAGGTTTCAACTGAGGACTAACCAAGGCGGGATGGGAACTGGGTCGTTCACACAAGAACAAGCTTCGACACACCCTGCTGGCTTCGTAAACTCTTTAAAGGTTACTGCGCCGTCTGACTACGAGGCGAGCGGGATGGGGAGTGGCACTGACTTTGTGGCTATCGAGTACCGCCCAGAAGGCTGGGATTGGGAGGCAACTTGCAGCGGCACTTCTGACGCACAGACCATAACTATTTCTTTTCGGGCAATGTCCAGTGTCGCGGGAGACTACACCCTAGCCGTAAGGTCGAGTGATGGCGGAAAGTGTTACGGCACAAGCTACACGTTAACCGCTGACACTTGGACTGAGGTTACGAAAACCATAGCACTTCCCACCGATGGCACTTGGGGTACGGGGACTAACTGCGCGTGCTACATTGATTGGACGCTCTACGCGGAGGCTTACAAGGAGTTTACTTCTGCGGATACATGGGAGGCTGCTAATAAAATTTTCGTAAACGGCCAGACGCAATGGGCAGAAACCTCTGGTGCTACCTTCCACCTAACGGGAGTTAAGATCGAGATTGGTTCATCTGCTACGGATTTCACCCATGATACCTACGCAGAGGACTTATCGAAGTGTGAGCGGTATTATCAGACATGGCACTCTGGATGGTATGGACACAGTGAGGGGGCAGCATGGTACACTAGCGGCAGTGTTCAGTTCTCCACGGAGATGAGAGCATCCCCAACCCTTAATGTGGATTCATCAGCAAGTTCATTCAGCACCCGTTTTCCTATAAGCAACTGGGCAACCGCCAGTGGCGGTGGGAATGGTTTTCGCGGCCTGTGCGGGGCAGTATCAGCTGGCGGGAATGATGGTTGGTCTGCCGTAGGAAACGCTGAAGCGGAGATTTAACATGGCTAGGCTAAACATTACATCGGCTGAATACGTTAACCTTGAGGGACTGCCCAAGAATCAAACGATTAAGGTTAACGTGGACGGTGCTATCTATTTCATTCCCACAGACCCGAACAACACTGATTACGCAGAATTGATGAAGTTGGTGGAGGCTGGAGAATTGGAAATTTTGGATAACTCGGGTGGAGAGTAAATGCTAGTCCGACGAGTCAGCGTGACCAACCTGAACGCCTCACACGATGTGGGGCCGACAGGCAGCAATCAGGCGCAAATCTTTGCCAAGGATGGCAAGTTGTACGCTCAGTTGCAGGGACAGAACGCTGTTGAGTTAGCGGATTTGGCTGGAGAAAACGCAGGGAGTCCGGTTGGAACCGTCATCAGCTATGGCGGGGCCAGCATCCCGGCAGGGTGGCTTGAATGCAATGGAGATGAAGTGAGTGCAAGTTACTCAGACCTGAACACGGTACTCAACGGCTTGTACGGCACGGGCGGGAATGGTCGCAGCCTGTTGCCTGACCTGCGTGGGCGAATGCCTATTGGTGCAGGTACGGGCAGCAGCTTAACCGCCCGATCCCTTGGGAACACGGGCGGTGTTGAGGGAGTGGAATTGACAACGGCGCAGTTGCCGTCGCACAGCCATGCCGTAACAGACAGCGGGCACAGCCATTCATTGAGCGACAGCGGGCACAGCCACACCTTAAACGACAGCGGGCACACGCATGACGTTACTGACTACAGCGGACACACGCACTCCATCGACGGGCACACCCATAGCATAAGTAACTCAAACCACCAGCACTCTGTAAATGAGTACTCAGCCTATGATACTACGATCAGTTATGAGAGTGGGTCTTCATCGCAGACCGTCCTAACTTCGTTAAATGAACATAGCTATGGAAGCACAGGCTACTACGACGTTGGCGGCACTAATTCAACAAGTTTAACTACGCAGAGTCAGGATGTTGAAGACATCACAATTGACAGCGGAACAACAGGGATAAGCCTAGACAGCAATACGACAGGCATCACGATTTCCAGTGGCTCATCCAACATCAGTGTTGGCAGCACTGGCAGCGGAGGAGAGCATGACAACATGAGTCCGTGGCTCTGTTTGAAATTTTTAATAAAGACATGAAAGCTATCATTGCAACTATGTGGCTGCTGGGGGGCATGACTCTTTGTGCAGCAGAGCGGTACGTCCCTGAGTACCTTAACAAGATCAGTGTCACGGTTCGTGCGGAACTGGGATACCAGAAGTCTGAAGGCAGCGGCAACCTGTACGTTCGCAAGGTGGACGGGAAGGATGTGTGGTTCGCTTGGAGTGCTGGTCATGTAGTGGAGCATCTTCGCAAAGTGGAGGAACGCATCGTGAACGGCAAGCCGACCAAGCAGATCACCTTTGAAGACCCGAAGCTGGTGCGCGAACTGCGGAACAAGGATGGCCGTCGCACGGGTGAAGTGGTGGTGGACGCGAAGATCATTCGCTACTCCCCAGCCAATAAGCATGACCTATGCCTAATGTTGGTCTTGAGTGAGGATTTCAAGGCGGATGCGACTACGGAGTTCTATCCGAAGGACGGCAAGTTGCCGCGCATTGGGACGCACATCCATCATTGCGGCAGTTTCCTTGGCGGGGATGGCAGCAACTCTTACAGCGAGGGAGTGTTGTCCGCGCACGGGCGCATTCTGTTCAAGGTTCCGTTCATGCAGACCACGGCCCCGGCCTATCCGGGCAGCAGTGGCGGTGTCATGGCCAATGATGCGGGGAAATATATTGGCATGATCGTGCGTGGTGCTGGCAGTGACTACAACTTATGTGTGCCAGTGGCTCGGATGTGGAAGTGGAGCGAGGACAACAAGGTGGAGTGGGCGATGAATCCTAATCTGCCTGTGACCATGAAGGAAATTGAAAGCCTCCCGATTGAGGGGCCGAGTGAGGGGGATGGCAAGGGCAGCGGCGAAAGCAAGCTATATCCGTTCCTCATCAAGATGGAAAAGAAAGCGACGAAGTAATGGCAATTGTTGATGCAGGCAGGGTAGTGGACGGCATAACGTCCCTCAGTGGGGGGATGGACAGTGGCCGCTCTCCCGGCACTATCGGCAAGAACCAGTGTGCTTACGCACAGAACGTAACCTTTCGTGGCGGCTATGCCAAGACCCGACCGGGATTCAAGCGCGTTTCACTAGCGACTGGCGCAGCCGCTACCGCCCTCACGACCAACCGCTTTCAGGGTGCTGGTTACTATGATTATAGTGACGGGCAACTGGTGGCGGTGGTCGCAGGGAGGACTTACACGCTGACTCCCCCCAGCACTGGGACAGACTGGGCGGTAAGCGACATCACCTACAACGACGGCAGCAGCGACACTGTAATGTCTACGACGCGAGAGCGCGTCCATATGGTGCAGGCTGAGAACTACCTGATTATTCAAGACGGCACCACTGCTCCGTTCATATGGGATGGCAGCGCGAGCCGACACTCGAACACAGGGGCAAGCGAAGTGCCTGTAGGGACTGGCCCGATGGCTTACGGTCAGGGCCGGTTGTGGGTAGCGCAGGGCCGAAACTTCATTGCTGGAGACATTGTTGGCGGCAGTAACGGAGTGCTGAAGTTTACCGAGAACAACTATTTAGCGGGCGGAGGGGCGTTCACTGTTCCGACTGCCAGCGGCAACATCACTGCGATGAGGTTCGTCTCCTCCCCCAACACCGCTCTGGGTCAGGGCGAGTTGATGGTGATGACCAGTGACGCAGCTTACAGCGTTGTGGTTCCCGCTGATCGCTATGATTGGTTTGCGGTGAGCGACCCGCAGCAGCGTGTTGTGTTGATCCATAACGGAGCGATGGGGCACTTCAGCACCGAGTTAGTTAATGGCGACATATTCATGCGGAGCCGTGATGGGATACGGTCAATTGTGCAGGCCGTTCGCGACTTCCAAAGCCTTGGGAATACTCCCATGAGCCGAGAGATGCACCGGATCATTAAGTATGATGAACCGAAATATCTCCAGTACACCAGCGGTGTTCTATTCGACAACCGATACCTGCTTACGGCGCAGAGCAGCCACAACAGCAGCACTGGAATTGGCTACAAGGGGTTGATGGCACTGGACTTTGATTTAATCAGCGGGTTAAGCGGCAAGGCACCGCCAGCCTATGATGGATTTTGGAAGCTGGACATAACACGCGGCAGTACGACGCATAACATGAACTTCCTCCAACTGGTTAAGGGCCGGTTTGATGGCGTGGAACGCTGCTTTGCCTTTGTTCGCAACGCTGACGGGGACACGGAGATATGGGAATTAACTAATGATGGCGACCAGATCGAGGACATTGACGGGACTACCGAGCATAAGATTACATCTGAACTGGAGACTCCCTCCTTTGATTTCGGCACCACTGGCTCCGCGAAGATGCTGGAGAGCGGGGACATCTGGATGGACGAAGTTACTGGAGGAACAGTCACGTTCCACGCTGACTTCCACCCAGACCAGTACCCGTGCTGGGTTTCGTGGCAGGACTGGAGCGTGATAGCAGAGTACCAGTCCTCCGACTGCGAGAGTCTGGTGGACTATCAGAAGCAGTACCGGCCACGGATGAGGCTCGGAATGCCCTCTCAGGTAGAGGAGCCAGCGACGGGCAAGCCATTCAACTACGGCTGGGAGTTTGCTGCTCGGCTTAAATGGACAGGGCACGCACGACTTAAACTATTCCGACTTAATAGCAGGGAGGCTCAAGAGGAGCCGTATGCCAACGTAGATATGGACGGCACCGCCAAGGCGATTGCGTGCGACTGCCTAACTGGTGTATCGTCAGCAACTAATCAGTAAGGATTACTTATGGGAAACTGTAGCAGCATTACTAACTCACAAACAGTGACGCTCTCCAGCGGCACTCTGACCAGCGGCTTCTGCCATACGTCTCTTCAAACAACGTACGAGGAGTTCATCAGCAAAACCACTGGAAGCCTGACTGGGAACATGGCAGCGTTTACTGCGGGGGATGACACCCCCGCCTCTGGTGATCAGGACAAGTTATGGCTCAAGCAGAACGCATCGACCTGCGTGCCTGAAGGCTGGCATTGGTACAACGGGTCGAACACGGCTTGGGAAGATGTGCCCGTGCCGGAGGCGGCACTACCCTCCAGCCTGACGCCGGTTGGAACTATAATCATGTACGGAGCCTCCGCTGCGCCAACGAACTGGCTGATATGTAACGGTGATCCTCAAAGCCGTACTACCTACGCCACTCTTTTCGGAATCATCGGAACCACTTATGGCGATGGAGACGGCAGCAGCACGTTCAACTTGCCCGACCTTCGCAGTCGTATGCCAGTGGGTATCGGTGATGGTGATGCAGGAGGGACTGCGCTGACCGACAGAAGTTTGGGCGACACGGGTGGAACAGAAAATGTGACGCTAACTGAAAGCCAGCTTCCCGCCCATAATCACTGGGGCGGTTTGTTCACGCAGCAGGGTTACAATTTTACCGGCAACGGAATCGAAACCCGAACATCTGGCTGGGGCGGCAAAAGCATTGATGGTTGGCGCGGGGCGCATGGTACTGGCGCACCGCAGCAGACCA